>APMI01000222.1_pt1 | contig 327526 bp, 273 predicted proteins | sample 667938 | NCBI WGS metagenome assembly APMI01 (sample SAMN01084076, study PRJNA167559) | wastewater metagenome | biome: Wastewater | place: Denmark: Ejby Moelle, Odense | collected 2011-11-28
ATGGCGGCAAATATAAGCCCATCAATGCTTAGAACCGGCAACTTCTACCAATCTTGATGGCGAATGCACCCTATCATGCTTAACTGCTACAAACCATCATTGCCCATTTGTATTGCAAGGCAGGTAGTGTGCAATAATTCCATCAAACATGCCAAAACCCCGACCTTCATTCAATTGGCATCTACCAACCGGGTTTTGTGTATTCGGTCAAAAGCACTACCCATTTCCGCCAATAAAAAAATTTGTTGGTTTACAAAAACCTTTCTTAACATTGCAATGGAAACCCAACTGATTCTGTATCCTAAAGGTTCATTGCTATTTACATATCAGTTACCTCTTTTCCAAATCAGCACATACCTGACCAAGATTTTCAACTTATCAGATTTTACCAAAAAACATTGTAGAACATTTCATTTTCCCTCACCTAATAGAATCTATGTACGACATTTTGCAATTAAACGACATGCTTATTCCCGAATTGCTGGATATAGCCGAGCAATTGAACATTACCGGGGCCAAAAAACTAGACAAACAAGAACTTATCTACAAAATCCTTGACAGCCAGGCAGTTAAAGAAAGCGAAATAAAAGAAAAGAAGCCTGCAGCCAAAAGCCGCAAACCCATTATTGTTAAAGCATCTACCTCAAATGGCACAGAAGAGGCCGAAGTGATGCAACCAGCCGCACAGCCGGAAAAAGCAGCTCCCAAAGCAGCAACCCGTACAAGAAAACCGAAAATAGAAAAAGCAGCTGCAACCCCTGCACCTGTAACAGAACCAGTGAAGCAGGATGAGGCAGCAGATGATGATGCAGACAATAACAACATCAACTTAAATACGGCAGAAGATACCATTTCGCCACTTGCACAGGCTATACTGGCAAGTACCGAAACCGCACCACAGCAACAGCACCAGTCACAGCAACAAAACCGTCCACAGCAACAGCAGCATCGCCGCGAACCGGCTTTTAATATAGAATTTGATGGTGTTATTTCTGGTGAAGGCGTGCTGGAAATGATGCCCGATGGATACGGCTTCCTGCGTTCTTCCGATTACAATTACCTAAGTTCTCCAGACGATGTATATGTATCGCCCAGCCAGATAAAGCTGTTTGGTTTAAAAACAGGCGATACTGTTTCAGGCTCTGTACGTCCACCCAAAGAAGGCGAAAAATATTTTGCCCTGTTAAAGGTAGACGCCATTAACGGGTTCAAACCCGAAGAGGTAAGGGACAGGATTCCTTTTGATTATTTAACACCGCTGTTCCCTTACGAGAAACTGAACCTGTTTACAACGCCTACCAGCTATAGCACCAGGATAATGGACCTGTTTACACCTATTGGTAAGGGTCAACGTGGACTGATTGTTGCCCAACCCAAAGTTGGTAAAACCATGTTGCTGAAAGAAGTGGCCAATGCCATTGCAGCAAACCATCCTGAATGTTATTTGATTGTGGTACTGATTGACGAACGCCCCGAAGAGGTAACCGACATGGAGCGTAGCGTTAAGGCCGAAGTGATCGCTTCTACTTTTGATGAACCAGCGGAAAAACACGTAAAGGTTTCATCCATTGCTTTGCAAAAAGCAAAGCGTTTGGTTGAGTGCGGACATGATGTTGTGATCTTATTGGATAGTATTACCCGTTTGGCCCGTGCACACAATACTGTTGCACCAAGTAGCGGTAAGGTATTAAGCGGTGGTGTTGAAGCCAATGCCATGCAAAAGCCAAAACAGTTTTTTGGGGCTGCACGTAAAATAGAACATGGTGGTTCATTGACCATTCTTGCAACTGCGTTGATTGAAACAGGTAGCAAGATGGATGAGGTGATTTTTGAAGAGTTTAAAGGCACCGGTAACATGGAACTGCAGTTGGACAGAAGGTTGGCCAACCGCCGTATCTACCCAGCCATCGACCTAGTGGGTTCATCAACCCGTAGGGACGATTTATTGCTGGACAAAGAAGTGCTGCAACGCATGAATGTGTTGCGTTTGTTCCTGAACGATATGAATACGGAAGAAGCCATGAACGAACTATTGAAACGTATGCGTGGCACAAAAGACAACGAAGAATTTTTGGCAAGTATGAACAGGTAACATGCCATAAAAATATATAGCAAAAGGCTGTGGAAATATCCCACAGCCTTTTTTATTGCCAGGCAACCAATTTACCTTCATGGGCATTTATTGTTTTATATGGATTTACAGCAACTGCTTAAAGAATGCAAAGCGGGCAGTATTACTGCACAGAAGTACTTGTTTGACAAGTATGCAACACCGTTTTTTCTATTGTGCAGGCGTTACATGAAAACAGATGAACAGGCCGAAGAAGTAATGATGAACGGCTTTTTCAAAATATTCCAATCATTGGCACAGTTTGATTACGTGAATGAAGCAGCTACTTATGGCTGGATGAAAAAAATAATGGTGAATGAATGCCTGATGGAGCTCAGAAAAAGGAACAGCTTCCTATCAATAGCAGCCGAGCCCGAAACTGATAGTGTTGCAGTGGATGGGGAAGCAATGGGTAAGTTGGGTGCAGATGAAATTTTCAGGCTTATAACACAATTGCCCATTGGCTACAGAACGGTATTTAACCTGTTTGTAATGGAACAGATGAGCCATAAAGAAATAGCAGTGGCATTGAACATTAGCGAAGGCACCAGTAAAAGCCAGCTAAGTAAGTGCAGGGCAATGCTGCAGCAGTTATTGCAAAAACAAAACGAAGTGTATGTCAACAGAAAAATACGATAAACAGCTAAGGGAAAATATGGAAGCACTGAATGCCATACCAACTGCATTTAGCTTCAGTCCCGCTTCAAGTTGGCAACAACTGGAAAATAGGCTGCAGAAAAAACCTTCAAAAAGAATAGGATGGCTGTATTGGGCCGCAGCTTCTCTGCTCATCATCTTAAGCAGCATGTTTGTTTTATTGCAAGAAAAAAAGCAGGCTGCAACCGTATCCACAAAAGGACAACCCCAAAAAATTGAAACCGGAATATCCATCGTTCAGGAACAACCAACCGCACAAAAGCAAGTGCCATTAAAACAGGTTGTACCAATTAATAAACAACAAAAAACTGTTGTCATCAATACCAACAAAGCAATAGCACCAATTACTGTAAACAACGAACCCATTGTTACTGTTGTACCTGCTGTAAACAACACGTTAGCAGAAACGCAAAATGTAGCAGCTACAGTTGTTGAGTACAAGGCTGAAAATGCAATGGCTGTTACTAACAATAATGCTGTGCAGCAATCTAATGCTGCCAAAAAAACACGAATGAAAATTGTGCACCTGAACGAAATGGGGCAGGAGCAGCAACAGCCTGTTGCATTGACCAATGCAGCCTTAAAAAAAGCGATCCATCAACAGGATGAAATGGAGATACAGCCGCTTGAACAGAATAAAAGCTGGTGGCTTTTTAAAACAAAACCAGCAGCAACGAATACTTCAAAAACCATTAACCGTTAAATTGTATGTTGAGAAGAATTATTTTTTTCCTGTTTTTGACAGGAGCTGGCAATGCTGTGCAGGCACAGTTCGATGGCAGGTTCTATATGCGAGGCCCAATGTCTGAACAATTGTTCAATACGCCCAAACCCAAAGCAAGCAGCGTGAGTTTTGACTTCTGGCTGTCCAATAACCGCTGGCTTACCTATGAAATGCAATACATTAACCAGCTTAACCACCTGCCCAATTTGGACTCATTGTTCACTACAGTAAAAAAGGCCCTGAAGCCTTTACAGGATTCACTGAAAGCAGATGGACTGGTACGTAGGCTTGACTATGTTGCCAATGAAAACAATGCTCCGCAAATACGTATTGTGGCATATGACAATAGGCCAACCAGCTATACCTATTTAAACAACGAACTAGTACAACTAAAAGTGGATATGGATACGCTACGTATTTGCATCTATACAACGGTTGGTAAAAAAGTACCCTTTTATGCCAACGGCTCCAAAGAGTTGAAGGACTTAAGGGCTTCGTTTATCATCATGTTTCAATTGAACAATATCAGCGATATTGAGAACCTGCCCGATGCTACATTGTCGCAATGTTTGAGCAAGGTAAAGGAAGCCACAACCAGCTATATAAGTCCCGATTCAACTAAAATTAAAAGGGGTTATTACAGGGCCAGTTTCAATATGGTTACTGGCAAGATGTTCAGTCCCGGAAAAACAAAATGGATCAGGAATGCAGGCAACCAGGTACAGGAATTGGTGCCCAATGTGTACGGTAGTTTTCAATATGCCTTGGGCAGTTTCATCCCATCAATGGGGGCAGGACTGCGTTATACTTTTGCAGACAGGAGGTATGCCATAACAAGATTGTATGCCATGTGGGAACCGCACTTTTTCTTTACAAGGGATATTGCCAATAAATTGGTGACTGACAGGAACGATTTTATAACCCTGCGGCTAACACAGGTTGAATCGAAACAAAAGGAAGGGTTTGATTTTGTTACCAACTTTTCATTTGGTTACTTGGTCAACAGAAACGGTAATTGGTTTGAACCGAACACGTTTAAACTGGGCATACCTGGTGTGCGTAGCGGTTGGCTGCAACTGGAGCCTGAATTCTTTTTCACAGGTTTGTTTAAAAACTTTAGCCCTTCATTAAAACTTACACTGCATTATGAATAAAAAGTCTGACTATTGGATGAAAGAAAGTAGTTCAAGATTCTGTATATGCTGTCGAGTTTGTAAGAAGTACGACAAATGAAACGGTAATCCAAATAAGGGTTTCGACAGGCTCAACCTGACATATACTTTCCTTTATGTGGTAGTCAATAAAAAAATCCCGCAAATTATTTGCGGGATTTTTTTATTGTAATAAACTGCTTGTTACTCTTTAATAAACTTCACAAAGTTGATGTTGTTCTCAGCATCTATGCACTTTAATACATACACACCTTTACTTAAAGATGCAATGTTTAATGTGTTGCTGTTTCTGCCAGCAATAACAGTTGCGTTGCTGCTTAATATCAACGAACCTTTACTGTCCATCACCTGCATTTGAATATTACCAGATTTGGTGCTGGTGTATTCAATGGTCAATTTGTCTTTGGCAGGGTTAGGATAAACAATAACAATGGTACCTGCTTTTTCAAAATTAATGGCGGCAACATTGCTATAGGTTGTACGGCCATCCTTATCTACTTGCTTAATGCGGTAGTAGTTCCAGCCATTAATTGGTTGAATGTCGTTAATGGTATAATTCTTAATGCTGGTGCTATTGCCTGCAGCACTTAACTTACCAAGTTCTGTTGTAAAGTTGCTGCCATCTGCCGAACGTTGAATAGAGAAATAGTCACTATTCACTTCGGATGCAGTAGCCCATTCCAGCACCACATTTTTATCTTGTTTACGTGCCTTCAATCCGAGGAAGCTAACTGGTACAACCGCTTGAACAGTTACTGTTACCGTGTTCTTGCTAAGGCTTGCACAGAATGTACCCGGGTTGGCAATGGTTGCACTGGACAGGGTATTGAAGTTGGTACCAATATAACTGTTCAAAGTAGACAAGTTGTTGCTGTTGTAGGAAATGCCATATACTGTATATGTTCCTGCAGGGTATGTAGTACCATTGCTTAGATTGGCCGAGCTGCTTATTGCCTTAATGATATTGGTTGCATTATCTACAATTACATAGCTGTAGTTATAACCAGCACCTGGGTTTATATAAACACCGCTACCATTGTACACTGCACCGCCAGTAGGCGTTACAGTAACTGCAAATGAGTAGGTAAATGGCAATGGGTAAGAAGTGGTGGTTGCCGTATTCCAATACACACCTTCAACCAAAACATAAGTGGCACCTGCTGTTAATGTCACAACAACGGATGCTGCGGTTCCCAATCCATCTGTATAATTGGATGCAATGAAATTGGCACAAGGGTTTTGTGGGTCGTAACTGTTTGAATAGAAATTAAAGATAGATCCGGCACCTGTACGTTGGAACGTGTAGTTGCCAGATACGGATACCGTAAATGTATAAGCATCATAACTGTATGCATTTCCGGTATAATTGATACAGCCCGAACTTGCTGAATTTAAGATGGCAAGTGTGCTTATTGGGTCAGTACTGGAAATTGTTCCGTTTGCACTGAACGGAGTTGCATATTGTGGGCTTAATGACAGGTTCAATGCAGCATTGCCAACTGGTGCGGCCACGCTTGCTGTTGGTGTTATGGCAGATCCTTCTGCTGAGCAAGAAGCTGCAGAAATAACAATATCGCTTGAGTTCACGCTAAAGAAAACATTGCCGATTGCTTTTACCATTATCCTGCCTTTTAATGTGTTTACAGCAGGTATCACAATGTTCTCGGTACCGTCGTTGGCAGTAGAGCTTAACAATGTGTACGGAAAAGTAAGTCCGCCATCAGCCGAAAAAAGGATGGCAACATTGGCTGCATTGAATGGAGCAGTTGCTGTGCTTCCTGCGTTCCAAGTTATTGTTGCAGTATTGCTACCGTTACCCGTCCATGTTGTTGCAGTTGCCTGAGAGGTAACTTTAAATGCCGCTGAAGCGGTACTTGTTGTAAGTACCATTTCGCTTGAACATACACCACCACCACCATTGCGATTGTCCCTTACTGTCAAGCGGAAGTTCAAGGTTTGTGCTGTTGTTGGTAAATATTCACCAATTGTTTGCGTACCGGCAGTCACATCCTTTAACTGCGGAAAATACCTGGTACCAGAAACGGTTGGTGGAAAAGAACGGAAGAAAGGCTTGCTGCCCGAGTTCCAGTTGGCTCCTGTTGTTCCTAAGTCAATCTCTTCCCAGCTATAGGTCAATGCGTCGCCATCTGCATCTGTTGCTGTGCCGGTAAGAGAAAATGGCGTACCTGCAGGAATGGTATAATTTGAACCTGCATTAACAACCGGTGCAGTATTGCCTGTGGTTGTGGTTACTGCACAGGTATTGCCTGTAGATGAATTGCTGTAAGTTCCAATTTCCCCCTGGCTTATGGTATGGAAATAAGGGATGCTATGCGAGGCCAGGTCATTGGTTGCAGTACAAATACCCGCGTACGCCATAATGGTAATGCCGCTGCCTGGTTCAACAGCCGTACCTGCATTTCTATTGGATGGCGTACCGCCACAGTTGCCCGTAATGGCATTAAAGCTGTGGCTGCCACCAAACTGGTGCCCCATTTCGTGGGCCACAAAATCAATATCATAAGCATCACCAACTGGATAAGGGCTACCGGTAATGCCTCTGGCCTTCTGGGAGTTGTTACAAACTACACCCAATCCTGCCAAGCCACCGCCACCCGTACTGAATGTATGGCCTATATCAAAATTGGCACTCCCAATATTGCTTGTAATTACCGATTGGCTTGCATTGATCAATTGAGTGGCATTGTTATCATACCCATATGGAAAAGGGTCTGCAAGTGAGTCAACATATTCTATAGTGTTATTGTTGTTTATCAAAACCAACCTTATTGCAACTTCTTTTTCGTAAACCCCATCAACCCTGTTGATGGTAGTTACAATTGCAGAGTGCAACAAAGAAGCAGTGAATCCACCAACAGCATAGGCATACTCTCCTGTACAGGCAACAGCCAACCTATACGTGCGTAATTGCGTACCGAAGCAAAAACCAGATTGGGTACTTTGCTGACTTGCCTCTCTGTTAAGGTGGTCTTGAGAAATTTCAACACCCTCTTCCTTAAAACTCCTGGGAGTTAGATCTTCTTTTGAATAGGAGATGTAATGGATTTTATTTCCCCTTGCATAAGGGTCAATAGAAATGGAGCCCAACACGGCAGAATAGATCATGGCGTGAAAACCAAAATCTGTCCAGTCTATTTTAATGGTCGCAGTTCTGTCTTCAATGCCCTGACCACTATATGTTTTGATATTGGGGAATTTTGCAGCCAGGCCCGGTTCCATAATCGGCGATTCAACAATAGAAAAATGGCTGTAGCTACCATCTGGCATTGGGATACTTAAAACAGGCGAACTGTTTTTGGCAGCTTCGGTGAATTCAATTGGTACAGTTTTAAAAAATTGTTTCAATTGAAAGGTATCCAGGCTAAGGCTCCTAAACTTAGTAGGAGTGATTACCCTTTTTTGATTGGCAGTTCTCATACTTGATTCAGGGGTATCGCTCCAAAAATTATTCTGGGCCCTTACCTCATTGAAGAAAAAGAATGACAATGCCAATAGGATTGTGTAGATTTTTTTCATGAAAGAAGTTTTAGTGGAAAAAATTAGGGGAACAAGGTAAGCAAAATCCTTTCCGAAAGACCAACAGACAAGAAATTTGATATGCGGAATCGGTAAATACCATACGCTTGTATAACTGTTATTTGTTGTTTTACAAACTTTATAAACTGAATATTCTGAAATACAGAGGTTTATATATTGTAGCTATTAACGGTACCTGTATGAATAAAAAAAGACGCTTTAAGCGTCTTTTTTTATTACAAGAAAATATAGCTCGATTACAAACACTTAATAGTGCCCTGTAATTGAATTTGGTTGTTTTCACTAAAAGATTTTGCGATTGTTTTTTCAACACCTTCCAGTTTGATGCTTTTTACTTTTTTGGTTTTCAGTTGTTCTGCAACCGCTTCATTGGCCACTTTCTTACCAATAATTGCCTGCACAACACCATCACAATTGTCTGCCTTGAAATTCTTTAATGCTACCTGCTCGCCATCTTCAAAAGTTACGGTAAGTTTAGAGCTTTTGTCCACACAGATTCCTTTTTCCAGAGCCACACCAACAATTACCACATATTTTTCACCTTCCAGCATTACCGAATACATGGTAAAGCCAAAACCTGTGGAGCCATCATTGGAAACAATCAAGAAGTCTTTAGCAGACTGTGATGTTGTACCGTCTTTGGCTGTTTCAGTTTTTGTGAATGCTCCGCAATCGTCAGCGGAAGTAAAGGCACTTGCCTTGCCTTTATTGGCATTTTTGTCTTTTAAGGCAGCACTTGCTTTTTCCCTTGCAGCTTTTGGGTCCATGCTCTTGATATTGATTTGGGCCGATGTGGTAAGTGCCACAGTCATCGCTATTGAAGCGAGTAAAAATAATTTTTTCATGTTTTACAATTTTAGGTAAATGTATAAGGCCCTATGCCCAGCTTAAATACCCGTTACACGGTATTTAAGCTTGAATGGTTCTTATTTAACATTTGTCATAGGCAATAAAAAAGCACCATTTAAATGGTGCTTTTTTTTGCTTACTAACCCGTATACTGAAAAACTATTTTTTATGCTTCAACTGCTGAAAGTGATGATACATTGCCTGCTGTGGCTTCGGCAACTTTTGCCCTGATTTTCTTTTCCACTTCGTTGGCAAGTTCTGGATTGTCCCTTAGCAACTGTTTCACAGAATCCCTGCCCTGGCCAAGTTTGGTGGTATCGTAACTGAACCAGCTACCGCTTTTGTTGATGATACCCAACTCGACACCCATATCAATGATTTCGCCGATTTTGCTGATGCCTTCGCCAAAAATAATGTCAAATTCGGAAGTACGGAAAGGGGGTGCAACTTTATTTTTTACCACTTTTACTTTTACACGGTTACCAATGGCTTCGTCGCCATCTTTTATCTGTGCCATCCTCCTGATATCCAACCTTACCGATGCATAGAATTTTAGGGCGTTACCACCGGTTGTGGTTTCGGGGTTGCCAAACATTACACCAATTTTTTCGCGTAACTGGTTAATGAAAATGCACACCGTATTTGTTTTATTGATAGTAGCAGTAAGCTTACGTAAGGCTTGGCTCATTAAACGGGCATGAAGACCCATTTTGCTATCGCCCATTTCGCCTTCCAATTCGCTTTTTGGAACCAGTGCAGCAACGGAGTCAATAACCACAACATCCAATGCACCTGACAGGATTAAGCGGTCCGCTATTTCCAATGCCTGCTCGCCATAGTCAGGTTGTGATATCAAAAGGTTGTCAACATCAACCCCCAGTTTTTGGGCATAGCTGCTGTCAAAAGCATGTTCCGCATCTATAATGGCACACATGCCGCCTTTTTTCTGTGCTTCTGCAATGATATGTGTGGCAATAGTTGTTTTACCAGAGCTTTCCGGCCCATATATCTCCACAATCCTTCCTTTAGGTATACCACCTACTCCAAGTGCTATATCCAGACCAATTGAGCCGGTACTGATCACTTCCATTTCCTTGTCGGCCCTGTCGCTCATCATCATTACACTTCCTTTACCATAATCCTTGTCTATTTTATCAATAGTAAGTTTAAGGGCTTTCAGTTTTTCTGCATTACTCATATCATTGTGCTTTTATAATTTTTCAAAAGTAGTAATGGTGTAAAAGTAATAAGTTTTTCTTATCAACACTAATTATTTTAGTATTTTTTGCTAATTATTTTGCCTGTGCTAAAATTGGCGAGAAGAGAAATGGATTTTGTATAAACTAAGAAGGGGTCTCAATATTTTTTTGTTGCACCGCATAGGCCATCATGAGCGTAATGAATGCACCACAACAACAGTTTACAATAATGGCATTGATAAAAAGCATCCAATATGAGCTGGCAGGCTTGCCATTAATAATAGTAGCGGGAACATTTTTTACAGGAGAAAGATGAACGCAGTATACAAGTATGATCAATATGCAAGAAAAAGCAATGCCCGATAGCGTAACAAACATGCCAGCCACTATTTTGGCTGTAGCTGATGGCTGTGCCTTTCGCTGTATCCAGCCATATACAAAAAGTACGGCCATAAAAAATATGTTACCCAGGTTTAGCCACCAGGCATATTTAAACTGTGCATGCAGTATAAAAGCAAGGGCACAGGTTATATAGGCAATAGCAGCTATAAAGCCATATTGCATATAAGTAAGCCAATGGTTGTTTGCTTTCATAAAAATGATAGTAGTCTTAAAAGGCTATGACTTGGCAATTTTCTTAGCTGCTTTTTTAGGAACTTTTGCCCCTTCTTTTCTTGCTTCAGAAAGACCAATAGCAATTGCCTGTTTGTTGCTTGTAACTTTTTTGCCACTACCAGTTTTTAATGTGCCCTCTTTTTTTTCGTGCATTACCTGCTCCACTTTTTCACTTGCTTTTTTTGAATACTTTGCCATAGTGCGTGATTTGAATGGGTAATTACATATTACTGTATATAGCTTTACGCATTGCCCTGATAAAAGAATAGATTGTTCTTAAGATGCTTTGCCCCGGTTGTACGAAACACTTTCAATCCATTGCTTAATATGCTCCTTGCTCCGATGCATTTTTGTAGCAAGGTGTTCTATGAGTGCTTCTTCTTGCCCGGGAGTATATTGCAGGTCCAGGTCTGTTAAATCGGGATTTACCTCTTTCAACAATTCCTTTACATCTTTCCAGGGAGCTTCTAATTTTAGTGTACTGTTCATGCTATATTGTTTAATGATGTGCTTGTTTAACTGCTGCGAAAAAAAATCCCCAATTATTGCATAGCTGTCTTTTGTGTTGCTTTTAATACCTAGTTACTATTTGGCGTATAATTGGTTAAAAGGAAAACACTTGTTTTTAAAGCATAGATGCTGTGCATGATATTGGGATGCAGTACTACCATTTTCTTCTCGCATAGTTCAAAAGCATCGCCATCTGTTGTAATGTTCACTTTGCCTTCAACTACCTGTATTGTCACAATACCGTCCATAGTTATATCTGTAATCACAGCTTCATCGTGCAAACAGGTAAGTACAATGGTTATGCCCGTTGTTTTAAAAAGCGTAATACTGTTGCGGTCCTTCTGCTCCCATGCATGTTCGTCCTTTAATTGATGTATGCGTTGCCCTATATCCGCAACCACATAAGTGGCATCAATTATCCGTTCGCCTTCGGGCCGGTTATAAGTAGCATCGTTCTTTTTCATGAATATGTTTTATGAAATGGCTTAAAATGCATGCCAAAAACAGAATAGGCTTGGCATAGTTTTTCTAGTGATAATTATATCATCAAAATATACCGACATGAAAAAAATAGTTTTCCTTATTGCAGGTGCATTCATGGGCCTGATTGCATTTGCCCAAACAACACCTACCAAAAAGGCAGCAGAAAAAGATTTACGCAAAGACGTAAAAGAACTGAAACAGGAACGTAAGGAACGCAATAAGAAAATTGTAAAAGGACAATTTAAACAGGCAGGCAAAGAGCAGAAAGAAATCAATGCCGACAGGAAGCACATGAATGCCAATAAAAAGCATTTAAAGAATAAAGGTGTAAAGCATCCGATAGAAAAAGCAAAAGAAGAAGTAAAAACAACTAACCCATAGTTCCATTACACTAGTGTGCATACTGAAAAATAATATGCACACTAGTATTTGTAAACATGCATTTTAATAAACCATTTGTTTTAGCTGGTTATGTATGGATGCAAAGCTTGGTCTATTGGCCACATCTGGTTGCATGGCCATTTGTTTTAGATTGATCAATGTTTCCATGGTTATGCTACTTGTTTCCGTATCAGTAACATTATTCAATAAATCTTCCAGCAGGCAGCCCCAAGCACTTACTTCTATCCGTTCCAATGCATTGGCTATTGAAGTGTTGCTGGTATCGTATAGGCTTGCTGCACCAAAATCCCCAAATATGGCATGGGCATTTTCATCAATCAGCGTGTTGTGGGCATACAGATCGCCATGCATAATTCCCCTTGCGTGTAAATGGGCTGCAACAGCAGCTATAGAGCCAACTATTTGTATTATTTGCTGTACAGAAAAAGTTGTTCCTTCTGCAAATACATCGCGGGTACAACTGTCAAAACTGGGCGGCAGGCCCAGGTTGTAAAAACTGGTTGGTATCAGCGATAATACGAGCCCTTCTTTCTGCGAAGGATGGAACGCAATTTTGCCCAACACTTCTACCAGGTTTTCATGCCTGCCTGCCAATATGCAGGCATTCATTTCGTCTTCGGGCAAACCATCGCTGGTTACCTTTCCTTTAAAAACTTTTACGGCAACTTCTTTTACAGTTTGGGTAGGCTGTTGCCATACCGCTTTGCTGATGATACCCGATGCCCCTTCGCCCAGTTGGTGCTGTATGGTTAATTGCTGCCAGGGGATTGTTTGTAAGTTGGCACTGGTTGGTGCTGTTATGCAGAACGGGTTGCCCGAGAAAGCCAACCAGCTTAGTTTGGGCATTGTTAGCAACCAGGTGGGCAACTCCTGTAATTCGTTTGCCGAAATGCGTAGCAGCCCCAGATTTTTGCAGTTGGAAAGTTCTGCCGGTAATGTCTTTAGCCTATTGCCTGCCAGGGCCAGCTTCTGCATCCTGAAACATTTGCCAATGGATGCGGGTAGGGCAGTTAGTTGGTTATTGGTCAAAATAAGCCAACGTGTTTGCACAGGCAGTGCCGTTTCGGAAACAGTATGTATTTTGTTTTCTTTAAAGCCAATCATATCAAGCTTTTCGCATTGCGACAGCACTTCAGGAAAAACAGTAAAGTTGTTGTTGGAAAGGAAAAGGATCTTCAATTTTTTAAGCCTTGCAAAATCATCGGGCAATGATGATAACAGATTGCCCGATAGGTCCAGAATTTCCAATGTATCTGCCAGGTCAAAAATTTCCGCAGGAAATTCCGTGAGGCCACAGCATAGCTTTAATTGTTTGCTGCCAGCCAGCTTGCCCGATTGTAATTGTTGCAATATATCAATACCCACTTTTGTTCATTTGCTGCAAAGAAATGGTTTTAATGCAATGTTTCGACAGCTTGTTGTTTGTTACAATATCCATAAATTAAGTAAATACATATTGCAATAAAATTCAATTGCTATACTTTTCATGAAACTATAAGCTGCAGCATGAAAAAAATTGTTTATTACCTTTTGCCTGCCCTGTTTGTTTGGTGTTTAATTGCGTGCAGCGACGGACGTGCTGAAGGTTCTTATAAACCTGTACAAGTTTTGGTTGATAGCATTGAGTTTGCGAACACAAAAGCCAAAGCCTTGGAAGCCCTTATATTTTGTAGGAAGAAAAAGATGGACACCAATTTTTGCATATTGGCAAACATGCATACCCATTCAGGAAAGATACGGTTATATGTTTGGGACCTGCGGCGGAACAAAGCAATAGATTCCGGTTTGCTAAGTCATGGTTGCGGCAATAATCCATGGAGCGGTACAACTACAAAAGAGAAAGCAGTGTTTAGCAATGCAGATGGTAGCCACTGTTCTTCGCTCGGTAAATACAGTATCGGGAAACGTGGCTATAGTCAATGGGGCATCAATGTAAACTATGAACTGCATGGCTTAGAGGCAACAAACAGCAATGCCTTAATAAGGCAGGTGGTGCTGCATGGATGGAATGTTGTTGGCGATAAACCTATTTATCCGCAAGGCACACCGGAGGGCTGGGGATGCCCGGCAGTAAGCAATTTAATGATGGCAAGATTGGATAGGCGATTAAAAAAAAGTAATGTCCCAGTTTTATTATGGATGTTTCAATAAAGTTTTTTAACAAACCGGTTCACTATCATAATTTAATTTTTGAAATGTTGTTGCAAATTTATTTATGTTTGCAATGGAATGAAAAAAGGCACCCTTACATCAAAGTTCATTGCTGTACTGCTTCTGCTGGTTTTTACGCAGAAGATGGGGGCCTCTTTGTACCTGCATAACTGGTTGCACGGAAAAGCAGTGGCCCAGCCACTTTCTACAACGGCACAGGATGACAAGACGATTAACTGTAGCTGTATAGATGACTTTGCCATTCCGTTTACTGATACTTCTACTAGCATAGAAATAGAAACAGTGGCAACGGCAATTGTGTTGCCTGTATTTCACCAGCCAGGTATAGCCACTGTGGCCAGGCTGTACAATTGTTTAAGGGCGCCGCCTGCCACTGGCGTTTAGCCACCGCTCCGCATTTTAATTGTTTGCACAACCTGCCTTGCACAACGTATGGTGCAATAGGAACGTTTGCGTAAGGGATTGGAGTGGATAGCCCGCAGCCACATAGTGGCGAGGACTAGGAACGGAAAGCCCGGCCCGCACAGGCGGATACGTACCCAACAGCAAACCTGCACTTACCAAGTTTTGCCGCATACCTGGGCCTTGATTGTGTTTTACCCTTTTATTTATTGAAACTGAAAAGACATTGCGTTCTTTTTAAAACATATTTTTTATGAAGAAAATCCTCTATATATTTTTCTTGATTGTCAGCATATCCATTTCCACTTTTTCGTTTGCACAGCAGAAATCTTTTTTTACGGGTAAGGTTACCGATGCAAAAACCGGGGCCCCGTTAGTAGGTGCCGCCATATTTATTCATGATGCCAATAAGGGGGCAGTATCCGATAACAATGGTGTTTTTAAAACTGCAACAATAGCTGCAGGAAAATACCTGGTCGAAATTTCCTTTACAGGTTATGAGAGCATTATTGAACAGGAAACAATTAATGGTACAACGGAAAAGAATTTTGCCTTGCAACAGGCCATTAAGGAGCAGGAAGGTGTTACGGTTACCGGGGTGTCATCTGCCACCAGGTTAAGGGAATCCGTACAGCCTGTGGCCATATTGAAACGGGATGACTTGGTAAAAACAAGCTCTACCAATATCATAAACAGCCTTACGCATATTGCCGGTGTTAGCACATTAACAACAGGACCTGCCATTTCGAAACCTTTTATACGTGGCCTGGGCTATAACCGTGTGGTGACCATTAACGATGGTGTAAGGCAGGAGGGGCAGCAATGGGGCGATGAACATGGAATTGAAATTGATGACTATAGTGCACAGCGTGTTGAGGTGTTAAAAGGGCCTGCATCGTTAATGTATGGTAGCGATGCCATTGCGGGTGTCATTAATATACAGTCGCTGGTGCCTGCACCCGAAGGGCTGATAAAAGCAAACCTGTTGAGCGAGTACCAGACCAATGCAAGGTTAAGAGGTTTTTATGGTGGTGTTTCGGGAACAAAGAATGGTTTCAGTTTTGGCGTGTATGGCTCGTATAAAGCGGCGGCTGATTATAAGAACAAGTACGATGGCTATGTGTTCAATTCAAAATTCAACAACCGGAACGTGGGCGGAATGCTGGGCTATAGCGGCGACTGGGGGCATAGCTATATTAGCGTGACCAATTTTGACCAGCATATTGGTATGGTAGAAGGGGAGCGGGATGCAGCAACGGGTGCATTTGTAATGGACGCCCCGGGCGGTGTGCAAGCAATACCTACAGACGGGCAGTTTAAAAGCACCGACCCATTTGTGCCTTACCAACATATTGAGCATTTTAAAGTAACGAGCGACAATGGCTTTAACATAGGAAAAAACAAGCTGGACGTGATTGTGGGCTATCAGCACAACAAACGAAAGGAATTTGGTGATGTGGATGCTGCCACTACCCCCGATGCTTTTTTTGACCTACAGACCGTAAGCTATGCAGTGCGTTGGCACTTGCCTGCCATGAATAATTTCAAGACAAGTTTTGGTGTTACAGGGATGGTGCAGACCAATGAGAACAAAGCTGCAGATGCCATTATACCGGACTATACATTGAGCGATATGGGTGGCTTTGTGTTTTCGCAATACCATAAGGATAAGTTAACCGTAAGCGGCGGCTTGAGGTTTGACAATAGGCATGTGGACGGCAAGTTGATGATGGATGGAACCACTGTTAAGTTCAGCCCGTTTACCAATAATTTCTCCAATGTATCGGGAAGCATTGGTGCAACCTATGAAGCAACAAAAAATGTGGCGTTTAAATTGAATGTGGCCAGGGGCTTTCGTGCACCTGCCATGGCAGAGCTGGCAAGCAATGGTGCACATGAAGGAACCAACCGTTATGAAGTGGGCGATAACAACTTAAAAAGCGAGACCAGCTTTCAGGTAGATGGTGGTGTATCGTTAAGTTCGGAACACGTATCGGTAAACCTGACTGCGTTTTACAATAACATCAGCAACTTTATATTTTACAGGAACATGCTAAACAGTAGCGGACAGGATTCTGTATTGATTGACCCTGTTAGTGGCAATGCGTTGAATGTATTTAAGTTTACCAGCCATGATGCACATTTGTACGGACTGGAGTTTAATGTGGACATACACCCGCACCCATTGGATTGGTTGCATTTTGAAAATACTTTTTCTTTTACAAGGGCACAGTTTTCCGAGGCTGTTGATGGTAGCAAAGATGTTCCTTTGATTCCGGCAGCACGTTATATTTCGGAACTGAAAGCAACGTTCAAAAACTTTTATGCAAGTGTTGAAGGTGACTATACCTTTAAACAGAACCACCCATTTACCGGATATGGTACTGAAACAGCAACCGATGGCTACCTATTGCTGAATGCAACAGTTGGCAAGGACTTTACTAATAGCAAGGGTAAAAAGATATGCAGCCTAATTTTAACTGGTACCAACCTTGGTGATGTTGCGTATCAAAACCATTTAAGCCGCCTGAAATATACCGATGTAAACAATGTTACGGGTAGGCAAGGCGTGTTTAACATGGGTAGGAACATTGGCCTTAAACTGAATGTACCACTGGATTTTAAGTGGAACTAATATTGTTTCTTTATTTAAGAAGCCTGCAAGTACAATCTTGCAGGCTTCTTTGTTCATAACCAATCAAGAACTGTCAAAGACATTTTTTTCTTAGTGCCTTAGTGTACTTTGTGGTAATCTTTTTCTGGTACTGTTACTTGCCTTACTATTTGTATGTTTGACTAATTACTGCAATACCTGCATTCATGAAAAAGAACAATGTTTTTCAGCACCTGTTTATTGATTACTATTCTGCCACGCCCAAGTACCTGCAGTTGGCCAATTCTATTATCAAGGCAATTGGCGATGGTAAAATAAAGAAAGACGAGCTGATGCCATCCATTAACGAGTTGAGTTTTGAATTTGAAATATCGAGGGATACAGCAGAAAAAGGCTATAAATATTTAAAGAAGATAGGTGTATTGGATTCCGTACCGGGCAAGGGTTTCTTTGTACAGGAAACAAATATGAAACAGCAACTGAAAATATTCCTGCTGTTCAATAAACTGAGTCCGCATAAGAAAATAATTTACGATGCATTTGTTGCAGCCCTGGGCGATTTGGCTTCTATAGATTTTTACATTTACAATAACGACTTTGATTTTTTTAAGCGGTTGATATTGGGCAAGAAAAAAGACTATACACATTATGTAATCATTCCGCATTTTATGGATGGTGGCGAAAATGCTGCTGAGATAATCAATACTATACCAAAAGATAAATTGATTTTGTTGGATAAGCTGGTGCATGGTATTGATGGGCAATACGCTGCTGTATATGAAAATTTTGAGAACGATATTTACAATGCGTTGGAGCAGGCGTTGCCGCAATTAAGCAAGTACCATACGTTGAAAATTATTGTCCCTTTTTATACCTACCACCCAAAAGAAATACTAAAGGGGTACAAACGCTTCTGTAACCAGTATGCCTTCAATTATAAAGTGGTACACCATATTGCCAACGAACCCATTAAGGAAGGGGAAGCATACATTAACCTAATGGAAGACGATCTGGTGATACTGATAGAAAAGATACTGGCAACCAAAATGAAAGTGGGCAAGCATGTTGGAGTAATATCTTACAACGAAACGCCCTTGAAAAAAATAATACTCAATGGCATCACCACCATTTCAACCGACTTTCAGATGATGGGTGAGAAAGCTGCACAACTTGTGTTGGAGCAATCCACGCAGCATGTGGAGATACCTTTTTCATTAACGGTAAGGGCATCGTTGTAAATAGCTTACTTATGTATGAGTAAGCACTTTTTAGGTAGCCTTAAAAATAATCAACACAAAAGCCCAACAATTTCGTTGGGCTTTTGTGTTGGACTTTAATAAAGGTTATTTCTTTTTAAATAGGATTTTAGTGTTGCCCCACTCTCTTGCGGCATCAATTAATGCGAGCAGCTTGTCCCAGTTTGCTACTGGTTCATAATTATGCAAAAAAGAGCTTTTGATCTTGATGGAAATTGCGTTTCCTTTTTGTGTGGCTTCAGCAGAAAAAATGCCTGTTTCATTTTGCACATTTTTATTCAATGTAGCAATGCCTTCTGTCGTAAACCCTTCGGGTATCTGTAACTCGATATTCAGCTCCTTGCTGTTTGCAAACGGCATATAAATATCCAGTGTACGTGTACGCTGCTCTGGTTTTATGTCAATAATCTGTCCCTGCATCTTACCTATCTCTATAAGGATATTGTTACCTGCTTTTTTTGCCAACCCATCTATGCTAAACTTGGAGCTGTAGCTAAAATCTGGAGCAGTATGCCTTATACCAAGACTTTCAATTTTGTAATCTGCAACATCGGCAACAGGTTGACCAAACCATTCTTTTGATTCTGTTGTAAAAGCATCTTTCTGTTTACGTCTTGCTTCTGCAAAAAGACTTCTTATCTCATCAATATTTTTCTTCGTTTTTCTTGTTTGTTCCAACTCTTCTATCAGCGTCTTCTCTTCGTTGAAACTTTTTCTTTCGGCATTCACCATGTCTTCATATAATATCAAATCGCTTTGTGCATCTTTCTTGTTGTTGCCTTTTAATATCGTATTGCGTTGGATATTTAATTTGCTTTTGTCATCAGATAAGCCAATAACCAGGTTTTCAATATGTGTATTGGCTACAGGGTTACTTTCAGGTGTATTGGGGCCCTTATCAATTTTGCTAAGGCCATACATTTTATTAAAGCTCATGATCATGCTTGGATGGTCGAACGTAAGGCTTCTGGTACTTTTTACACCTTCTAATTGTTCTGGAACCGTAAATGCGGGATTGTAAATGGAAGACATGTCAAAGTATGCATTCTTTAGTTTTGGCAGGTAAGCAACAGCATATAAATCACTTTTATTGATCAGTTCCGAATTCAACACATCCCTATTGCCACTACTTATTAAAAGTGCCGGATCCAGTTCGGCAGCTTTCATAGTTGCAAAAATGAGAAATGGAGAAACAACAAGATTACGGTCGCCAATATTGACACTGCTTTTCATGTCATCAACATTAAAATCCAACACTTTCTTATACCGTATTGTATAATACAACAATGCCACTTTTTCATCATCGCTCATGTCTTTATAAGTCAGGTTGCTTTTTTTGGCCAATTTTTTTGCCTCAGTTACAAGGTCATCAAACTGCTGCCTTGCAGCTTTCATCCAGTACGATGAATAGTACAAATAAGACAAGCCCGAACTTAGGTCTTGCACATACTCTTCAGCATCACGGTTCTTGAATACTTCACCTGGTTTGCGTGCATTTAAACCCTTGCTGCCTGTGCCTTTATAGCCAATGAGTATATTCATCCTGATTATTGGGAGCTGCCTGCTAGGCGATACCCAAAGTGACCGCTCAAACGGGGGTATATTTTTCTTTTCCACGTCGGCAATGATTTCGTTTTCGCTTCCCTTTGTTATGGTTAAATCCGGTGCCCCGTTATAGCTGCGTGATTCGAACGCATATTTTGTACCCAATTGTGCATGGAAAGAAAGGCTTAAAATGGGAGCATCATCAAACAGATTAAGGGTGTAGGTCTTTACTTCCAATTGTTCCTGTTCCATCGATTGCTCCTTGGCAATGAAATAATCCAAAATGTCTCCCACCTGTAAGTCAGGAATGGCAATCTTCGCCTGTTTCTCCTTAGCCTCGTCTTTGGTAAGTATTATATCATCTGCATTTATTTCTTTGATAGATCCATTGGGTTTAATAACACGGGCACCAATATATACCGTGGTTTTTTTGTCCATAATAAAACCACTTGATCTTTGGAACTTGGTAAAACTCAATTCAGAGTATTCGTCAATGGCGAACTTGTCATTTAGTTTAACCATTTCCCTTACCACTTCGTGCACAGATAAGGCGCGGTAGCCGCCAAGACCAAAAACGGATAAGGTGATTTTGGATTTACTGTCGGCAGATATGTCGGTATGATGGGCAATGATTACTTTAGAAGTGTTGCTATACTGTTGTGGTACAACACGTACATTGAATTCGGGTTTTTGCCATCCCCAAACTTGTTTTCTTGTTTCTTCCGATTGCTTGCGATAGTTCTCCGCATCTTTGTTTTGTGCGTTCGAATGTTGGGTAAATAAAAAAGACAGCGTTGTTAACGCCAGAAGGGCATAGAGTTTCATTGCAGTTTATTTGGGGTTTTAGGTATAAGGCCACAAAATAAGGAAATGTGCTATTTGATTGTATTAATATTTTTTTACTATGTCAAGGCACGCTTAGTTAGTGAATCAACTTTTTCTACACTAAAATGTTACAGATACCATAAGTGGTACTAACAACTGATAGCTTAATTTTTTTTGCTCCGAATAAATTCCCTTCTATATTCGCACAGCAATGATGACAACCAAACATACAAAGATTACCAAGAAGCTACCCAAGTAGGGGAAGTTGCGTAAACGTTGTATGGTAAACATAAACAGTTTGAAAGCCTTCCTCTACACAGGAAGGCTTTTTTGTTTGGTGCAGGAACACGAAGCAGGGATGATGGTAAAACGGGGTGGGTTGTTATACGCTTTGATAAAAGCACAGGCTTATGCAATTGTTGATGTCCCGATAGCTATCGGGAGCAGACGATACTATAGATGATTGTATAGACAACTGCTGGTAACAAAATTTTTATTAACCATAAACCTTTGCCTTGTTATTGAAACAGGCAAAACAAAACAAAAATCGGGGGGAACAAAACCATGAAAGTAGCCGTAGTTGGAGCCACTGGCTTAGTAGGCACAAAAATGTTGCAGGTACTGGCTGAAAGGAATTTTCCGGTAACGGAACTGGTACCAGTTGCAAGTGAAAAATCTGTTGGCAAAGAAGTTGAATTCAAGGGTAACAAATACAAGATTGTAAGCCTTGCAGATGCGGTACTTGCAAAGCCTGCAGTGGCCATTTTTAGTGCCGGCGGCAGTACCAGTTTGGAATGGGCACCAAAGTTTGCCGAAGCGGGTATTACCGTAATTGACAATAGCAGTGCATGGCGTATGGATGTTACGAAGAAACTGGTTGTGCCAGAAGTAAATGCAAGTGTATTAACTGCGGCCGATAAAATTATTGCCAATCCTAATTGCAGCACCATACAAATGGTGGTGGCATTGCAGCCCTTGCATGCTAAATATAAAATTAAAAGGGTGGTTGTTTCCACTTACCAAAGCGTTACAGGTACAGGTAAGGCTGCGGTTGACCAATTGATGAATGAACGCAATGGTGTTGAAGGACCGATGGCTTATAAATATAAAATTGATTTGAATGTTATTCCACAGATTGATGTTTTCTTGGAGAATGGTTATACCAAAGAAGAAATGAAAATGATTCTGGAAACAAAAAAGATCATGCAGGACGATAACATTAAAGTAACTGCTACAACAGTTCGTATACCGGTAATGGGTGGGCATAGCGAAAGCGTGAATGTGGAATTTGAAAATGATTTTGTATTGAGCGAAGTAAAAGATTTGTTGGCTGCGGCTCCAGGTGTGGTTGTAGAAAATGACGATGCCACGCAACATTACCCTATGCCTTTAAATGCACATGAAAGGGATGAGGTATTTGTAGGCAGGCTACGTAGGGATGAAACTCAAGCCAATACCTTAAACATGTGGATTGTGAGCGATAACCTACGCAAAGGTGCGGCCACCAATGCCGTGCAGATTGCAGAATATTTGGTAAGCAAAAATTTGTTGTAGAACGATAGCATTTTAATAAAAAGCCCCATGATTTATTTACATGGGGCTTTCTTGTAAAGAAGATTTATAAGTTAACCTTCCAATGCCGTATTCAAAAAATCGTTTAACGGCTTTAATGTTTCGCAGGCAGCTACCACTTTTTTTACTAGGTCCTTACTGGTTAAATCGTCGTCGGTAAATGTGGACGATGCAATAAAGCTTTTCAGCTTCAAAAAACCGATAGCGGGGTTTGTTTCTTCGTAGCCTTTGGGTGGACGTACCAATGCATCTGTTTTTTCCAGCTCGCCAAACTGTGCCACAAATTTTTTATTGGTGATGATTTTATTGAACGCCTCAAAACTGTAATCTATTTCCTGTCTTATCTTTTTCAGTTCAGGGGCCATGGGCATCCATACACCACCAGCAATAAAGGCATTACCGGGTTCGCAATGAAAATAATAACCGGCATACAACATCTTTTTGCCACCCTTGCTGATGCCCGCACCCATATTGGTTTTATACGGGTCTTTGTTTTTGCTGAAGCGTACATCGCGGTTTATCCTGAATGTGCATTGCTTGGCTTCAATGCCTTCAAGTGTGGTATCTTTTTTCTTCAGCTCTGTCAATACTTCGGTTACAAACTCAAGGTAATCGGCTTTGGCGGCTTCGTATGTTTTGCGGTTCTTTTCAAACCATTCCCTATTGTTGTTTCGCTTTAAGTCTTTCAGGAATTTTATGGTGGTTGCTTGTAACATGTTATCATTTTTTTGTGGGCGAGCTTTGGCATTTTATGACATGGCTTGTTGTGGCCTTGCATTTATACATTCATAAAATTATTGAGCTTTTGCCAGTTGCCAAAAATACTTCTGGGCTCAACCTGACATACTTTCTTTCATCCGATAGTCATAATTTTTTATGCTCATTTCTTTATCAATACTTGGGTCTTTTCTCCATTTAATGCAATATAGTAGGTTCCCTTTGCAAGCTTGCTTATGTTGATTGTTATGCTGCCGTTTTGCACATTGCCGGCATGTATCTCCTTCAGCTTTCGACCAGTTGCATCAAATAGCGTGATAGCGGTAGGTTGTTGCCTATCGTTGCTAAAGGTTACCGTTACGTTGTTACTTGCAGGGTTGGGACTAATGTGTATGCTTGGACCAACTGTTGTGGCCAAGGCACTCCTTTGCTTGGCATTGAAAACGATACTGAACCTGTTTTGCAAACTCGTTGTACTGGTGTCCACTACAAAGCGGTAAAAAGTGGTACCTGTCTGCTGTATCTCCACCAGCGTGTCCTTCAATTCGTCTTTCAAATAGGCGATGTTGCCATTAGAGAAGCTGTTCAGCACAATTGCCTTGAAGCTGTAGGTTCCAGCTGCGAGATGATCAATGCCCAGCCTCACTGCCCTTTTCTCACCGCTTGGGTTTGTTTCCAATGCGGTGCCATGATAAATACTGTACGCATTTTGCAGGGCATCAAGGGCGTACAGATCGCTGTTACTGCTAGGAAGGTTTCTGGCATCATACAATGGGTCAAACAGGTTTGTTGCATGGTCGCCGCCAAACCTCAGTATCACCTCATCAGTGCTATGGGTATTGTCATCCTCCACTGTCAACCCAAGCCTATCATTGATTGTGTTGCTGTTCCTAAACATGGTGTTTGGTGCTACCGTAGCCAACTTGTCCGTTTCATGCCAGCCAAGTGATGGTGATGTATTGTTGGCGTGTACAAAAAATGCACTGCCGCTTTCAATGATATTGCTACCGCCATTGGTGCTGCTACCGTTCACCCAAGTGGCATACGTGCCACCGTTGAGGCTTGGGCGGTAACTGTAAACGGCATTGTCAACATTGGTTCTGGTAACACTTGTCCAGTCTATATTGCTAGCGTACGGATTGCTTACCAGGTTCCAACCGGGGTAAGTGGTATTGCTTGAGGTATAGCTTAGACTTTGTGTGAAATTCCCTTGTGTGGGCACCCCTGCCCAAGAAATTGTTACGGGGTTTGGTGTATAGGTACCACCGGTTAATGAACCTGCTTGCCCCTTACTTCCCCTTATCAGTACCCTCAGCCCTTTGCCTTGTGCAATAGTGTAAACACTGCTACTGCTTGTTATGGCTGCCCATCCGGCATCATTTGCTGAACCGTTGCCATTGGCTTCGGTGAAGGTAAAGGCCGATGGTGCATTACTAGTCGTTGCGGTGAAACTGTTGGCATTGCTGCCCGTTATGTTTCCTGTAATGTCTATACTGTCCGTTAATTGCGTAAGGTTAATGGCTGCATTGAAGGGGTGGCCAATGAACCTGTACTTTCGATAGCCGCCAGGTATATATCGCTGCACCCTTACTGTTCCATTGATATAACCGCCTGCACTTGCACCCGGTGCTATCCTTGCGGTGCCTGTTGCAGCACTCTGTAAAATCAGGTTGCTATTTGTTGTTAGCGTGCCCGAGGTTGGTGTATAGGTGTCGGTTATGTACAGTTTACCATTAGCGGCGATACTTGCACCGTTTGCATTGTTTAAGGTTAAGTTACTGATTGTGCCGGTACTATCTATGTACTGTATGCCCATTAAGCCATTTAATACAACTGTTCCTGTTCCCGTTATGCTTCCATTGTTGCTAAGGGTGCTTCCTACCGATAGGGTACCGGTATTGTTTATACCTGCATTGGCTTGAATGAATAAGGCACTGCTGTCTAGATTTAAACTGGCAGCATTGGTTAATGTATGGCCACTTTGTACAATGAACCTGTTGCCGATGAATGAGGTAGGTGCAGCACCTGTACCGTCTGTGGTAATACTCCAGTTGCTTAATGTACCTGCTGCTGCATTATTGGTTTTACTGTAATAGAAATCTTTTTGAAACTCATAAGCTCCTATATCTATCCTAGTAGCCTTTACACGGTTGTAGCCTGCGATATCGGTATTGCCCAAATTTAAGCCTGTAGTATCGGGTGTGCCTGCATTGATACAAGGACTGCCTGCCTGCAAACGTAAACCATCATCTGCTGTGCCAAAGCTGCCATCTATCCCTGCAGGATTGGCAGCGTTTACAAAAGGATTGCTATTGCCTACTATATTTCCCGTTCCGGCCCATGTACTTTGTGTATAGCTGTAAGTAAGGTTTATTGAACCGCCTTGCTGCCAAATTTCAGGATTAGCACTAGCTGTATTGCCGTTAAAAATGCAATTGGCAATCGTTAATGTAGCGTTGTTATTATCTATTGCACCACCTCCGCTAACTGCATAGTTGTTCCAAAAAGTACAATTGGTAAACTTAGCGGAAGAGGAATTATAATTGGCTATGCCGCCAGCATTAGTACTTGCCGTATTGCCAGAAAAAACACTGTTGACTATAGTAGGAGAAGAACTGGAATTGTATATACCACCGCCGTATGCTGCAGTGTTCCCCGAAAAAGCACAATTGGCAATTGAGGACGAAGCGGAGCTTTCGTTGTAAAACCCACCACCGTTATTAAGTGCGTTATTGTTTAAAATATTGCAATATTTTAGAGCCATTTTGGTATAACCACTAGTACCTTGGTTAAATATACCACCACCTTTACTTCTATCTGTACTTTGACCATTTATTGTATTGGTACTGTTCGTATTTGCATTGCCTTGTATTATCTTAAATCCATCTACTACTACGCTATCGGCAGTGGGGGCTATACCTGTTATTGCCATCACGTGGTAACTATTGTCACTGTTATCATTTGCTGTGCCTATATCACCACTTAAAATGGTTGGATAAGCTGCTGTATTTCTTGTAGCACCACCATTTGCATAGCCTCCATATATTTTTATTCCGCCACGTTGCGGTATTAAAAATGTACTATCCCTATTTGTACCGCTTTGGGTACCTGTGGGATAGTATGTGCCTTTGGCTACAAGAATCGTATTGATAGTAGCGGTGTCGTTGGCATTCTTTAATGCCCTTGATAAAGTTTTTAATGCTGTTGCCCATGTGAATCCATTGTTTGCATCATTGCCATTCAGGCTATCCACACACCTTCTCATTGTATTACCTGCATTAACAATAGTAGTTGTGAGGCAAGTGGTACCAGTGCCGCAGGTTGCATTGTTATTAATGATCATATACAATGTGCCTGAAATTGGGCTTATAATGGTAACGGGTGCAGACCCATAACCTACCACTGATCCTGTAGGACTGCTTTGCCTGATGGTTATATATGCAGTTGGTGATGCCGTAAAAACATATACTGTGCCACTGACACAATTAGTAATTGTGTTATAATCACCCGCCCAATTGCAGGAGGACATTGTTGTTGAAGTACCACTGTTTGCTGGTGCTACAACACTAGCAAACGAACTTCCTCCGGAACATTGTGCAATAGCTTTATAAGTAACCGAATTAAGTAGATTAATTAGCAATAAAAAGGGGTAAAATTTTTTCATGGTAAATTTATTAATTCAGGTTATCGGTTTTATATAAAACGATTTATACAGTTGCAAGGGCTGGTAATGGATTAGATTATTTCCATTGTAAAGTGATTTATAGGTTGCTTAAATTATGTACAGATCTTACTAATATCGGGGAATTGCTTTACTGGTTGAGTTTAAAGATATATATGCTTCACTTTTTTGAACAATATTTTTTGCTTTTTCTTCAGGGCTATAATGAGGTAATGCCCTAAAGGCTGATGATTTTTACACTATAAATTTGCTGTTTTTGTTTGAAACGGCTTTTTGCAAAACCATTAAAACTTTTTAGTTTGAATTGATTAACGATAAAAATTCATCCTCACTAATAATCTTAATCGTGTTTATTTTTTTTGCTTTCTCCAATTTACTACCAGCGTCTTCGCCCACCACAAGATAGTTGAGTTTGGCACTAACACCGCTAACAATAACGCCGCCCTGTGCTTCGGCCATTGCTTCTACTTCGCTGCGTTTGTATTTTGCCAATGTGCCTGTAAAAAGAAAGGTTTGCCCTGCAAGCCCGCCACTTGCCACTATTTGCCTTTTGGTGTTTTTCAATTGCAGGCCCAGTCTTTCAAGCTCATGCAACATTTCTATGTTCTGCTCATTACTAAAGAAATGGTGTATGCTCTTCGCCACTTTTATACCCACATCCTCCAACTGTTGCAGGTCTTCTTCGCTTTTGTCCTTGAAATCAAAAATACTTTCAGTTGCATTGGCCAATGTTTTGGCGGTTGTTTCGCCAACAAAGCGGATGCCCAACCCATAGATCAAACGGTGCAATGGTTGTTGCTTGCTTGCTTCAATGGCTGCTTTTAAATTGTCGATAGATTTTTGCCCAAAGCCTTCCAGTTTACCGATCTCATCAAAGTTGAGTGTGTAAATATTGGGTATGTCCTTCAGCAGCTTCATGTCGTAAAACTTACGCACGTTGGCTTCGCCAAAGCTTTTAATGTCCATGGCATCTTTACTAACAAAATGTGCCATCTTCTCTACCACCTGAGCTTCGCATTCAATATTGATGCAACGCCAAACAGCTTCGCCTTCTTCTTTGTACAGTTCGCTTTTGCAAACAGGGCATGTTTTGGGAAAGATGATATGCTGCTCCGTTCCATTCCTTAGTTCCGGTAACGATTTAACGATTTGCGGAATAACATCGCCTGCTCTTTCAATCAATACGGCATCGCCAATTTGTAAATCTTTCTCTTTGATGTATTCTTCATTATGAATAGAAATACTGCCAACTGTAACACCGCCCAGGGCAACAGGTTGCAATTTGGCAACAGGTGTTACTGCACCGGTTCTGCCTACTTGATATTCTACACCAATCAGTTTGGTAGTTGCCTGCCTTGCCTTGAATTTAAAAGCAATGGCCCAGCGTGGGTGGTGCGATGTCATGCCCAACCTGTCCTGCAACTCAATATTGTTTACTTTAACCACCATGCCATCAATTTCATAAGGCAATGCATCGCGTTGCTGTTCAAAATCCAGCACATAATCAATAACGCCCTGTATGCCTTTTACTACTTTTTTTTCTTTTGAGGGGGAACGTAATCCGCAGTCCCACAACAATTGCAAGGCACCCGAATGCGTATCCAGTTCTGGCACATGCCTGCTTTCGGTATGGTAGCTGATATTGTATAGAAATGCATCGAGGTTCCTTCTCAATACTTCTTTAGGGTCTTTGATGCGTAAACTGCCTGCGGCGGTATTGCGTGGGTTGGCAACAGGCTGCAGCCCTTGTGCCACAAGCGATTCATTGTATTTGTCAAAATTGCCCTTGCTCATGATCACTTCGCCGCGTATCTCAATCTGTTCAATACCATATGTTGAAAACGGTGCTGATAGGGGAATGGAACGTATCTGTTTTATATTGGTAGTGATATCATCACCTGCAACGCCATCGCCCCTTGTTGCACCACGGGTAAGTATATCGTTTTCATAGATCAACGAAATGCTGGCACCGTCAAACTTTGGTTCAACACAATATTCAATTTCATCCAGTCCACTTGCTTCCCTTGCTTTTCGGTCAAAGTCCTGCAGGTCTTCGGCATTGTAACTATTGTCCAAACTTAACATGGGCACCAAATGCTGCACGTTGGCAAAGCCATCGTTTAAGTTGCTACCTACGCGTTGGGTAGGTGAATCTTTTGGAACTTCCAGTTCAGGGTGCTGTTGTTCCGTTCTTTCCAATAACTTAAAAAGCTGGTCGTATTTGGTATCGTCTATTAAACTGTCGTTGGCAACATAGTACCTGTATTCGTGAAAGCGGAGCACATTTCTCAATGCTTCTATTGCTGCTACGTCGATGGTTTCTTTGTTGACGGAAGCCAGGAACGCAGTTGTTTGCTGCTGCATTTCCTGTATGGACTGTGTATTGAACATAAATGGGATTGGGCCATAAAAGTAATGGCTTAACAGTAATGTTGTTGGGCGGATGCATTAAATTTCATGACTGGAAACGGGATACAAAACCGGTAGCCCTAGCGTGAGGGATAGCAGTGGAAAGCCCGCAGGCCCTGTTGGTGGCTTTGCCCCAACAGGTGCCGAGGACTTGCAACGGATAGCCCGGCCAGTTGGCAACTGGACACGCCCATACTTGTTTTAACCCATTTGAAGTAGATGGCACCAATGATTACAACTACAGGGTTTTTCATTTACTTTTACCGCTGCCATATTAAGGCAACATAAAAATTTTCCTATGCTATATTCAATGACGGGTTATGGAAGGGCAGAACAGACAGTGGGCGACAAGACATTTCTGGTAGAAGTGAAATCTTTAAACGGCAAGCAGTTTGACCTACGCCTGTTTTTACCTGCCTTGCTGAAACCTTATGAATTTGAAATTAGGAACATATTGAATGAAGGGTTGGAACGTGGCAGCGTGGAGTGCATCATTTCCATAAAACAGAATGGAGCAGCCAAGCCGGTAACCATTAATACCGATTTGCTGAAAGCTTATTATACAAGCGTAACAGATGTGGCCAAGGAACTGAATGCCGATGTGGATCAGTTACTGGCAGCCGTACTGCGTTTGCCGGAAGTGGTGGTTAACTCTACCGAAATGATTAGCGATGATGACTGGAAACTGTTTCAGGTGGTGTTGAAAGAAGCCATGGGCAATTTGAACAGCCACCGGATTGACGAAGGCAAGGCATTGGAAGCGGAACTGCTGCAAAGGCTCGCCAATATTGAGCTGCAGGCAGAGGCCATTAAAGAATTTGAGCCGCAACGCAGGCTGAAAATAAAGGAGAACCTGGTAAAACTGCTGGAAGACAATGTGGGCAAGGACAATTACGATACCAATAGGCTGGAGCAGGAACTGATTTACTATATAGAAAAAATTGACATTACCGAAGAGCAGGTACGCCTTGCCAACCACTGCAATTATTTTAGGAGCATACTTGCCGAAAAAGAAAAAAGCAAGGGCAAGAAACTGTCTTTTATACTACAGGAATTTGGCAGGGAAATCAATACCACAGGCAGTAAGGCAAACAATGCCGACATCCAGAAATGTGTAGTGTTGATGAAAGACGAAATGGAAAAGGCGAAGGAACAAGTGTTGAATGTGCTGTAAAAGCCACCCCAAGCATGATAGCTGTTAGTAGTTAGATTTTACCTTTGAAAAAATATTATTTGTGAAACCGATTGGTCTTTTAGTTTTTATTGCTGTACTCCTTTCCGCCTGTGGAAAGATAGAAGTGTTTGAGAAAACAAAACCCTTTCCGCAGCAGGAATGGAAGAACAGCGATATGCCTTCGTTTACTTTCAACATAAGCGACACTGCATCCAGGTATAACCTGTATATGGTGCTACGCCATACCGATGCCTATCGGTACAAGAATATATGGGTAGAGATTGCCGTAAAAGCACCTGATACCGTTTACAACATTAAACGTGAATTTACTTTAAGCGACAATACCCGTTGGCTTGGTTCGGCAATGGACGATATTATTGAGCACCGCATCAACTTTAATACGGTACCGGTTCCGTTAAAAAAAGGCGATTATACATTTACACTAAAACAGGTAATGCGGGAAGATCCCTTGCAGTACATGCTGAATGCAGGTGTGCGTGTTGAAAAAGCAAAGTAATGAGCTTCATCAAAAAAAAATTAGTGCTGGTTACTGTTGTGTACTGGTTTCTGCTGATGTACATGGTAGCCGCATTGGTATGGTGGTTTGTGGCACTGTATAGCCAAAACAATTTAATGGCCGATATGCTGCTGGCCGATATTGATAAAGACAATCCGCATTATAACCAGAAAGTAGAGCTTATCAATCTTGCACGCAACAGGAAAACCGCACAGTATATTGGTGAAGGCATTACCTTTTTGGCGTTGATACTGGTAGGTGCCGTTTTTGTGTACCGCGTTACCCGCAGACAAATAAGGTTATCGCAACAGCAACAGAATTTTATGATGGCCGTAACGCATGAACTGAAGACACCCATTGCCGTTACGCAACTGAACCTGGAAACCTTACAGAAACGCAGGCTGGACGAGGAGAAGCAACAGAAACTTATTGCCAATACCTTACAGGAAGCCAACAGGCTAAATACGCTTTGCAACAATATTTTATTGGCGGCACAATTGGATAGCGGTGCATACAAACAGGCCAAGCAGGAAATCAACTTTACCGATTTGGTAGAAGGCTGCGTGGAAAATTTCTCCATACGTTTTCCGCAACGCAAACTTGAACTGACAGCAAACGAAACCATTTACTTGAATGGCGAAGAATTGCTGCTGCAAATGCTGGTAAATAACCTTATTGAGAATGCTTTGAAATACTCGCCCAAAGAAAAAGCGATACAAGTGGTACTGCAAGAAAACAGTAGGGCCATACTGTTGAAAGTAATGGATGAAGGTGCCGGTATTGCGGATGATGAGAAGAAGAAAGTGTTTGAAAAATTTTACCGCACCGGCGATGAGCGTACACGCAAAACAAAGGGTACGGGCCTGGGACTGTACCTATGCAAGAAAATTGTACAGGGCCATAATGGCTACATTTCTGTGACAGACAATGAACCCAACGGAAGTATTTTTGCCGTTACATTTAACACATAATGAGCGATACCAAAGCAAATATTTTACTGGTAGAAGACGAAGAGAACCTTCATGAACCATTGAAGCTGAACCTTGAAATGGAAGGTTACAGCGTTACCAGTGCCTACGATGGCAACGAAGCCATAAAAGCAGTGGCCAACGAATATTTTGACCTGATTATATTGGATGTAATGCTGCCGGAAATTGACGGCATCAGTGTTGCAGAAACGGTGCGGGTAAACAACAACGATGTACCGATTTTGATGCTAAGTGCCAAGAATAGCAGTGCAGACAGGGTATTGGGCCTAAAGAAGGGAGCCGATGACTACCTGACCAAGCCATTTAATTTGGAAGAGCTCTTGTTGCGTGTGGAGAAACTGATTGACAAAAACAAGAAGCTGCAGGACAAGGAAAGTATTGGCGATACATATAGCTTTGGCGATAATATCATTGACTTTAAGGCTCAGGATGCCATAAGCTACGACGGCAAAAAAGTAGAGCTCAGCAAAAAAGAAGCAATGCTGTTAAAGCTGTTGATTGAAAACAAGAACGAAGTGGTAACAAGGGAAAAGATACTACAGGTTGTTTGGGGCTATAACGTTTACCCAACTACCCGTACCATCGACAATTTCATACTCAACTTCAGGAAGTATTTTGAACAGGATAGCCGCAACCCGCAATACTTTCATAGTGTAAGGGGCGTAGGGTATAAGTATGTGGGATGATAAGATTTGCCATTATTCCCCCACATCCGTAACACCGCCACTAACGGTAAACTTCATGGCATCTGCAGCCGAAATATTGTTCAACGTTTTTACCCTTTCTTTGGGTACTACATACGTAATGCCACTTATCGCATAAGAGTGCGGCACGTACACCACAACATGCTCCTTCATTTCAAAATCTGCGGCATCGGGCCTGGTAATGAACCCAACACGCCAAACATCGTTCGCATCTACATTTACCAGAACCGGCTTGTCGAATTTCTTTTTGTTACCGGCAAAGGCTTCAAAAAAATCCTTTACAGAGCCATATATGAACTTGATGCCTGGCGTATGCTCCAACAGTTGTCCCAGCAAGCCAACTACCTTGCCAAAGAAATAGGAAGAAGACAGCCCGCCAACCAGAACCACCAAAACAATCACCACAATGAATCCCAATCCGGGAATGCGTTCCACAGTGCCATCTGCATCCTGCTTTAGCCAATGGGGAAAAATGCTGTGGAGTATATTCGGCAAAATGCCATCAACCGTATTGAACAAAGAAACAATGGCCCAGATAGTAATAACAATGGGAGCCAATACAATTAATCCCTGTATAAAAAACTGGAATAGTTTTTTTAGGTAAGCACGATAAAAGGCTCCGAATTTTTCTTTATTCACTTTTTGCAATTGATGCTGTAAAGTAAGCAAGATTTTGCTACAATCTATCTGTTGATAATAAGGCAGTTACATTAAGCCTGCCAATTAGTTGCCCGACTTGACGCATTTACAGACGCAACTTAACAATAAAATAATTAAATTTTTTATACTGGAAACTTTGATTACGAAAAAAGTTTCCATAGTTTTGCCCCCGATTTAAAAGCAGTATGGAAACAGAAGAGCGAATATTGATTAAGGCACACGAATTGTTTATGCGTTATGGCATACGTAGCGTAAGCATGGACGAAATTGCTACGCACCTGGGCATGAGCAAGAAAACCATTTACCAGTTTTATGCCGATAAGGATGCACTGGTTGAAGGCGTTATAAATATTGAAATAGACAATAAAAAAACCGAGTGCTCTTTGTGCAAGGAAAACTGCGAAAATGCCATTCACGAAATATTCCTTTCAATAGATGGTATGCAGGAAATGCTGGCAGGCATGAACACATCGCTGATTTATGACCTGGAAAAATACCACCCTAAAGCATACAGGAAACTGATAGAGTATAAGGACAAGTTCCTATACAGCATGATTAAGGATAACTTGGAAAGAGGCATACAAGAAGAAGTGTACAAGGCAACTATTAATGTGGACATATTGACCAAATTCAGGCTGGCATCGGTTTTCCTGCTATTCAACCCCGAACTGTTCCCTTTGGGAAAATACAAACCTGTTGAAGTAATTGAAGAAATAACCGACAATTTCCTTTACGGCCTTGTAACGGCGAAAGGCATTAAACTAATCTCTAAATACAAACAACAAAGACAAAACAAATAAAGCGTATGAAGAAACGAAGACCAATACAACTGGTGCTGATGTTGCTATGGTGCGTTGCCACAGGCATAACCGTAAACGCACAAACGCCAACAGTAACGCATGAATTCTCCATTCAGCAGGCAGTTGACTATGCAAAGAAAAACAATACGCAAGTAAAGAATGCATTGCTTGCTATCCAGATCCAAGAACAGGAAAACAGGGGCATTACTGCCGCTGCCTATCCATCACTAGGTGTAAGCGGTTCGCTAACGGATTATATAAAAGTGCCAACCCAGGTAATTCCCGGAGATTTTGTTGGCCAGCCAGGAACCCTGTTGCCCGTTGAGTTCGGTGTAAAATACAGCTCAAGTGCAATGGTGCAATTGCAGCAGTTGCTTTTTGACGGACAGGTTTTTGTTGGCTTGCAGGCAAGGAAAACATCCATTGAGTTTGCCAAGAAAAATGTGGATGTTACCGAAGAAATGATCAGGGTAAACGTGTACAAGATTTACTACCAGCTTGTGGTGAGCAAAACACAGATAGAACTGCTCGATTCCAATATCAGCCGTCTGGAAAAACTGAAACACGATACTTACGAAATATTCAAGAACGGCTTTGCAGAAAGGCTTGACGTGGATAAGCTGGATGTACAGTTGATTAACCTGAAAACAGAAAAGCAGAAAGCCCTCAACAATATCGAAACAGGTTACCTGGGCCTGAAAACATTGATTGGCATGCCTGTTAAAGAAACACTGGTACTAACAGACAAGATAACAGACAGCGATATCAAAGCAGGTGCCTTGGCTGATAGTGTGAACTACAACGACAGGCAAGACTACCAATACCTGCAGCTTGCAAAAAAGCTGAACGAGTTCAACATCAAACGCTACAAGCTAAGCTATTTGCCATCATTGTCTGCCACAGGTGTATATGGCAAACAAGCATATCGTCAAACTTTTACCTTCTTTGGCAAGGGCGACTGGTACGATATTTCATACGTTGGCCTCAACCTTTCAGTACCTATATTCAGCGGGTTTGGTAAAGATGCAAAAGTGAAGCAATCCAAGCTGGAACTGCAACAAACCGTAAACAACATCGATAATCTAAAACTTACTATTGATAACGATGTTGAAACCGCAAAACTGAAATTCAATACGGCTATACAGACCATGGACTTTCAAAAAAAGAACATGCAATTGGCAGAAACCGTTTACTATCAAACCAAGAAAAAATTTGAAGCAGGTTTAGGTAGCAATACAGAAATCAATACAGCACAAGTGGACTTAAAAACAGCCCAAACAAATTATATAGCTGCTTTGTACGACGCCATTATTGCCAAGGTCGATTTCTTAAAAGCAACAGGAAAACTTTAATCAAACAAACCAAAACATAAATTGATTCTATATGCAAAAGATAACAAGAATATTATTTGTTGCAGCTACCATAACACTTGCATCCTGCGGTGCAAAAGACGAGCTGACACAAAAAAAAGCCGAACTGGAAAAGCTGAAAGCCGAACAGGCAAAAACTGCCGATAAAATAAAAGGCCTGGAAAAAGACATTGCAAAGCTTGATACAACAAAGAAAGAAGACATTGCAAAACTGGTAGGCGTTATGCCCATTACGGCTAGCGACTTTACACATTACATAGACCTGCAAGGAAAAGTAGATGCAGACAATATCTCCATTATTACCCCACGTCTTGGCCCCGGTCAGGTAAAAGCTGTATATGTAAAAAAAGGCGACTATGTAAAGAAAGGACAGTTGCTGTTGAAGCTGGATGATGCCTTGATAAGGCAACAAGTAACAGCAACAAAGCAAGGGCTTGAAACAATCAAGACACAGCTTGCCTACGCAAAAGACATCTACAACAGGCAAAATAATTTGTGGAAACAAGGCATAGGCACCGAAGTACAATTGCTTAGTGCAAAAACCAATGTGGACGGCCTGGAAAAACAATTGAAAGCAGCAGAAGAAAATGTGAAGACCGTACAGGAGCAAGCCAATGCCAGCAATGTGTACAGCGATGTGGATGGCGTTGCCGACGAAGTGAACATACGTGTTGGCGAAACATTTACCGGAAATGTTGCAGGTACAAATACTCCGCAAATACAGATCGTAAACACCAGCACATTAAAAGTTACTGCCGAAGTACCTGAGAACTTTGCGGGCAAAGTAAGCAACGGCTCCAAAATGATGATCGTGCTTCCAGACCTAAACAACAAAACATACAACAATGTTGCTGTTTCCTTCTCCAGCAAAACAATCAATGCTTTAAGCAGGAGCTTTACCATAGAAGGCAAACTGCCAGCAGATGGTGTGGCCCGTCCCAACCAGATAGCACAGGTTAAGATACAAGATTACTTTGCAAAGAATGCCATCACCGTTCCTGTGAATGCAGTGGGCACCGATGACAAAGGCAAGTTTGTGTATGTAGCAGTAAAAGAAGGCGGCAAACTGGTAGCCAGGAAAAAACAGATTGTTGTAGGCGAATTATATGGCCAAAACATTGAAGTAAAAAGTGGCGTAACCGCAGGCGAGCAACTGATTACAGACGGTTACCAAAACGTGTACGATGGACAGTCATTGAAAGCGGATACCAAATAAGGTACTGTACAAATAAGTATGTAACAGGAAGATGGTTGCACCAAGAAAAAGTTTGACTACCAAAAAAAACAATTATGCATCAATTCATAGAAGGGATAGCAAAAAAGTTCAAACAGTTTAAACCCACCAGTTGGGCTGTTGACAATAAGACTGCTATCTACGTAATAACCATTCTCATTTCCTTGTACGGCATGTTCAAGTTCAACACATTGCCCAAGGAACAGTTTCCCGATATTGTTGTACCTACCATTTATGTACAAACGGTATATGTGGGCAACTCGGCAAAAGATATAGAAAACCTTGTAACCCGGCCAATTGAAAAACAATTGAAAGGCATTAGCGGTGCAAAGGTTAAAAAGATACAGTCCACCTCGCAACAGGACTTTAGTGCCATTGTAGTGGAGTTTGATACCGATATAAAACCCGAGGTAGCAAAACAGAAAGTAAAAGATGCGGTAGACAAGGCACAGACCGACCTGCCAAACGACCTTACATCGCAACCCAACGTAATGGAATTTGACTTTAGCGAAATGCCCATTATGTATGTAAACATCAGTGGCGATTATGATGGTATGACGCTAAAGAAATATGCCGACAAGATGCAGGACAGGTTTGAGGAGCTTACCGAGATAAACCGTGCAGATATTGTGGGTGCACCTGAAAGGGAAATACAGATAAATGTGGACCCCTACAAAATGCAGGCTGCCGAACTTTCCTTTACAGACATCAGCAATGCCATCAGCTACGAAAACCATGACATCAGTGGTGGCCTTGTTTCCGTTGGTGACATGAAGAGGACCCTGCGTGTAAAGGGCCAGTTCCTTTCGGCCAACGACATGCGTAGCATTGTGGTACGTAACCCAAGCGGCGGTGCCATTTACTTAAAAGACGTGGCACAGATTATTGACACCGTAAAAGAAACAGAAAGCTATGCACGTTTGGATGGCAAGAACGTGGTTACACTGAACATCGTAAAACGTAGTGGTGAAAACCTTATCAATGCTGCCGAAAAAATCAAGGGCATTGTAACCGAAATGCAGGAGAAAGGACAGATTCCACCAAAAGACAAATTGAATGTTGTAATAACCGGCGACCAAAGTAAACAAACTGCCACATCCTTCAAGGACCTTGTAAACACCATCATTATCGGTTTCATACTGGTACTGTTGGTACTCATGTTCTTCATGGGTGTAACCAATGCATTCTTTGTTGCACTCAGCGTACCGCTCAGCGTATTTGTGGCGTTTATGTTTTTGCCTGCGGCAGACTTTATAGTGGGCACACACGTAACGCTCAACTTCATTGTGCTGTTTGCGTTGTTGTTTGGTCTCGGAATTATTGTGGACGATGCCATTGTGGTAATTGAAAATACCCACCGTATATACAACAACGGAAAAGTAAAAGTAGAGCGTGCAGCAAAAGAAGCAGCAGGCGAGATATTTGTTCCCGTACTGGCTGGTACATTAACAACGCTTGCTCCATTCTTCCCCTTGCTGTTATGGAAAGGGCTCATTGGTAAGTTCATGATTTACCTGCCCACCATGTTGATATTGACACTAACCGCTTCATTGATTGTGGCCTTTATCATCAACCCGGTATTTGCTGTAAGCTTCATGCACCCCGAAGGCCGTGAGTTTGAAAAACCAAAGAACCATGTGTTCAAATCAAGATGGTTCTGGGTATTCATTGCATTTGGTGTACTGTTCAATTTGGCAAGCTGGCATGGGCTGGGCAACTTCCTCATCTTCATGTCGCTGTTAATGATCTTCAACAACTATGTATTAAGGGGTGTTATACACTTCTTCCAGGAAAGGCTACTGCCTGGCATGATGAACCGCTACGAAAAACTATTGCACTGGGTATTGAAAGGCAGAAGGCCAGGCTGGTTATTTGCAAGCCTCTTCGGTTTGTTCATTGTTGCGGTAATGGCATTGGGTGCAAGAAACAACCCCAAGCCATTCTTCCCAAGTGGCGATCCCAACTTTATTTATGTGTACCTCAAAATGCCTATCGGTACCAGCACAGAAACAACAGACTCTGTAACAAGGATACTGGAAAAACGTGTGTACAAAGTACTGGACAAAGAATTGCCATCCAAACATGGCATCGTGGAAAGTATCATCTCAAACGTTGCCATCAGTGCAAACAACCCGCAAGACAATAACAGGAGCACGCAAAGCAACCTGGGAAGGATACAGATCTCTTTTGTGGAATTTGAAAAACGTGAAGGCAAAAGCTCACAACCTTTCTTGGATGAAATCAGGAAACAGATGCAGGCCGGTATTGCCGGGGCAGAAATTTCTGTTGAAAAAGAAAACGGCGGCCCGCCAACAGACCCGCCCGTGAACATTGAAATTGCTGGCGACAACTTTGACGAAATATCATCTGTTGCAACCAAATTGCTCAACCACTTGGATACAAACCGTGTAGCCGGTGTGGAAAGCCTGAAAGCCGATGTTGATTTAGTGAACCCTGAAATTACCATTAACATTGACCGTGAAAGGGCACTACGCGAAGGTTTGAGCACGGCACAGATTGGTATGGAACTACGTGCTGCCGTATTTGGTAAAGAGGCTAGCAAGCTGAAAGATGGCGAAGACGAATACAAGATACAGGTTCGCTATTCCGATTTGCAACGCAACAACATCAACGATTTGATGAACCTGAAACTTACCTTCCGCGATATGGCTATGCAAGGTAAGGTTAGGCAAGTGCCATTAAATGCAGTTGCTACGGTTGATTACACAACAACATCGGGTGGTGTAAAGAGAAAGAACGTAAAACGTTGTATTCAGTTACAGTCAAACATTACGGACCCATCCTTAACAGGACCGGCCAATGAAGAGCTGGCCAAGCATATTGCCGAATTCAAAAGCAAGACAAAGATACCTGGCGATGTTACCATCAAACAGACCGGTGAAGGCGAACAACAGGCAGAAACCATGAGCTTCCTTGGCCTGGCAATGCTTTCTTCGCTGCTCTTGATCTTCCTGATACTGGTGCTGCAATTCAAGAGCGTCAGCAAGCCATTCATTGTATTGACCGAAATATTCTTCTCCATTATCGGGGTGTTTATCGGTTACGCAATTACTGGTTGGAGCATGGCCATGATTATGGTGGGCGTAGGTATTGTTGGTTTGGCTGGTATCGTAATCAAGAACGGTATCCTGCTAATTGAGTTTACCGACGAGCTTCGTGGCAGAGGTTACAAAACAAGGGAAGCCGCTATACAGGCAGGTAAGATCCGTATCATACCGGTATTGCTTACAGCATTGGCTACCATACTTGGTCTATTGCCTTTGGCTGTTGGTTTCAACATCGATTTCGCTTCCATGTTCCAACACTTTAACCCACATATTTTCTTTGGTGGTGACAGTGTGGTGTTCTGGGGTCCATTAAGCTGGACGATTATTTTTGGTCTGATATTCTCCTTCTTCCTTACACTGATCATGGTACCAAGTATGTACCTCATCAGCGAAAGGCTAAGAAGGCCAATGGATAAATTCTACGGCACTAAGTTCGTGGCCTTGCTAGGATTTACAGGACCTCTGTTTTTTATACTAGTTGGTATAATGCTACTGGTAAGAAGACTGCAAGGCAAAAAGGTTTGGTTTGGTAAATTGAAAGAGGCACCTGCCAAATAAACATAGTTGGTTTTGGTTGAGTAAAGGCCGTTGCAAATTTTTGCAGCGGTCTTTTTTATGGGCGATATTGCTACAAAAGAAATTGGTAATATTGTGGCAATACTAAAACCATCATACCATGAAAAAACTGTTTTCTGTTACTGTATCACAAACTGCACTCAACATCTCCCTTTTTATTTTAAGGGTTGGTATAGGTATATTGATGATACCACATGGTTATGATAAACTGGTTCATTTTGCTGCCATGAAAAGCAGCTTTCTATCCTTTATGAGATTAAGCTCTACCGTTTCGTTAAGCCTTTCTGTTTTTGCTGAATTCTTTTGTGCCGCACTATTAATATTGGGTTTGTTTACCAGACTGGCTTTAATTCCTTTGGTGATAAACATGACAGTAGCTTTATACATGGCACACGGTGGCGACTTCTTTGGAAAAGGCCAGGCAGCAGCCCTGTTCCTGGTACCATACCTTGTTTTGCTGATAACAGGCCCGGGCAGGTACAGTGTTGATGGATTGATCAATAAAAAATAAGCTGCCTGAATCAATAATTTCAAGCCGCCCTGTTTTGGGGCGGCTTTTTTATGCTACGATATACCCGTTTTTTGGATGGTATCAGTTTAGCCTTTATTTTCATATTCACCTAAACGGGAAAAAACCCTTAACGAATCAACCCTTTATGCAACTCAGAAAAAAACTTCTCCTTTTGGCAATCCCCTTGGTTTGCTGTTTATTTTCAAATGCTTCCGATGGCGACAAAAACATCGTGATAGAAAACAAAACGCAGAGTTTCTACTTTCAAAAAAACAAAGGCGATAACCCCGTTGTAATAAAAGAAGAATACGATGTAAAGTACCACTGCCGTGAAATAAGGGACCAGCTACTATTTGTGGAAATGTACAATGACATGGAAACGATAGATGATGTGGACATTTATACAGATGGGAAAAAGAACAAATACATTAGCCCCAAGTACGACTACTATTCCGTAAAAGATATTTTCTACTCCGATGCAAGGGTGTGCTACTTCGGTCTGCCATTGGGCAAAAAAGATGCAAGAAGCGAAGTGAAGCTAAAAAAAACACACAAAGACCCACGCTACTTTTCAAGGGTGTTTTTTAATGAAGAGTTTTTTGTGGAGAATAAAACCATCACCTTCTCCATACCCCGCTGGATGAAATGCGAACTGAAGGAAATGAATTTTGGTAGCAACCAGATTGTAAAAAAAGTAGAATATAGCAGCAAGGAAGATGCAGACATCTACACCTATACCATCACCAACCTGCCTGCTTTTGAATCCGAGCCCAATGCTCCCGGCCACTCATACGTATACCCGCATGTGTTAATCATGAGCAAGGAAGCCGTGCTGGATGCAGGTACCATTACTTATTTCAAAACCATAGCCGACCAATACAAATGGTGCTACGACCTAGTGCAGCAAGTAGGAGACGACAATGCAGCATTGGCTGCAAAGGCACAGGAAATAACCAAAGGCATTACAGGCGATGTGAACAAGGTAAAAACCATTACCAATTGGGTACAGCAAAACGTACGCTACATAGCTTTTGAAGATGGCATTGCAGGTTTTAAACCGGCAAAGGCAATGGATGTGCTCAACAAAAAATATGGCGATTGCAAAGGCATGGCCAACCTGATAAAAGGATTGGTGAAAGGTTTGGGATTAGATGCCCGCCTATGCTGGATTGGTACCAACCATATTGCCTACGATTTGTCAACACCAATATTAAGTGTACACAACCACATGATTGCCGCATGGATGTACAATGGCAAAACCTACTTCCTGGATGGAACGGAAACCAACATGGGCTTTAACGAATATGCCGAACGCATAGAAGGCAGGCAGGTATTGGTGGAAGACGGAAGCAAATACATTCTTACCAATATCCCATCCGTAACAGCCAACCAGAACCTGGACAAAGAAAAAAGGGTATTGACCATTGAGAATACCGACTTGAAAGGCACTACTGTGCATACCTATATGGGTGAAGCGAGGAGCGATATGCTGAGCAAGATACAAGGCACTAAAAAAGACAATATCGAAAAATCGCTGATAAGGTACCTGTCAGAAGACAACCAGGATTACAAAGTGACCAACTTAAAGACGCCTGACCTGTTGGGCACCGACAGCATTATTAAAATAAGTTACGACCTGCAATACAAAAATGGTATCACAGCTTTTGGCAACGATATGTATGTGGAAATGGATTTCAGGAAAGATGTGGGCAGCTTTATTATTGATACCGCCAAACGCAAGAACGATATCATGCTGCCATTTCAAATGAATATAGAACACGAAACGGAACTGACCATTCCTGCCGGTTATAAAGTAACCACGCAGCCTGCCGATTTGATTGTACAGCATCCCAATATCGAAATCAATATTACCTACAAGCAACAGGCTGGTAAATTGATATACCGCAAACAGTTAAAGATTAAAAAAGTGTACCTGCAAAAATCAACTTTTGCTGCATGGAATACACTCATGAAACAACTGAACGAAAAATACAAAGAGCAAATCGTTTTATCCAAATAACCTACACCCTATACGCCATGAACAAAAAATCCCTGCTTGTACTTATTGCATTCATTGCAATCAATACACTGCTGCATGCACAAAGCAAAGACTATAAACAAAAAGCCGAAGAGGTAGAACTAAAAGTATGGGGTACCAAAGACCCGATATTTGAAAGCAACGTTTTGCCCGAACAGTACAAAAACGAATCGGTTATTATATTGGCACAGAAGCATGTACTGGAATCCGATTCCAAATTCAAGTTCCGTTTTTTCAATTCAGGTGGCAAGCTGAGTTTCTACTCTACCATCCGGGAAAAAGTGTACCTGAACGACAAAGCTGCTTTGGAAGAATACTCGCAGATGACGTTTAAAAAAATAGAATCGAAAACTGCTGCTGTTCGTGGTGCCAACAAAGCATATTCATTTATGGGGATACGCGTCATTAAGCCAGACGGTACGGTACAAAAAATCAGTATCGACGAAAATGCCGTAGTGCTTAAAGAAAGCAAACAAGCAAAAGAAAACAAGATTGCAGTGCCCAACCTGGCCATTGGCGATATTGTTGATTATTATGTAAGCACATTCAACACCTACGATAATGGTGGGCAAGGCACGCAAACGCTTACCTATGTTTTGGCCGACGATGCACCTATTGTAAATTTCAATGTAACCCTTCAGTTTGATAAAAGGCTGGCAGCAGAATACCAATGTATAAACGGCTCACCCGATTTCAAAATAAGAAGGGATGCCGATGGCGACGGAAACATTATTGAACTGAATGCAAAGAACCTTGCCAAAATAAAAAACATTGTATGGTCATCCGTACCCAGGCAAATTCCTATTGCAAGGGTTCGTTATGCATCGGGCGAAATTTCGCATAAAGAAAGCGAGCCTACCAAAAAAGGGGAAGTAACCAAAAGTGCAAACAATCCCGAGCCAATTGAAGCCGATATCAAGAACGCAATGGTCAAAAGCTTTCTCCCTATCTACACACAGGACTATAAATTAATGGCCATGCGTAGCGGTTTCGATGTGGTTAAAAAACAGGTGGAACCCAAACGCCCCAAAGCAATCAATAGCGTGGACTCATTGGCTGCTTTTGCGTACTACTACGGACGTATGTCTGCTTTTTATTACAATGCACTTACTTTAAATGAAGACTTCTCCGATGGTGACAGGGGCTACAGTTTATACGATCAATTAATGCAGGCGTTGCGTATGCGTAGCGTTTTTGAAAATGCCCTGAAAATAGAATGCGACTTTATCAATGTTGCGGGACGCAATAGCGTTACACGTAAAAACCTTTTTGAAATTTCCGACCTGTCTATCCTGTTAAGGCTGCACACACCCAAGCCCGTGTATCTATACATTGGCAACTCATTGTACAACTATGGCGAAATACCCACAAGCTTTGAAGGGGAACAGGCTGCTTTTTATTCCATCAAACCAAAGAAAGGATTGTTTGGAAACGTAAAGGATTATGCAGTAGAAGATGAAGGCCTCGTTACTTTGCCCTTACTTAAAAAAGAGAACCATATCCAGAAAACATTGCTTACCATCAACCTCAATGCCACCGACAACCAATTGCTGGACATTAAAAGGAATGTAACGGCCCAAGGCCAATTACGCAGGTTGTTCCAGGCCAGTTTGCTGATGCCAGAAGATATTATAAAAGCAGAACGAAGCTATTTTGGCTACAACAATACAGACCTGATAAAAGAGTATAGCGATTTGGGCAAAGCACAACGCAAAACTGCTGACGAGTACAGTGCCATGATCAAAAAAGCAAGGGATGCCGAAAAAGAGAAGTATGAAGATGAAATAAAAAATGAATTTGATTCAAAGGCCAAGGAACTTAAAAGCTATAAACCCATTCAGCTGGCATTGCATAATGCAAATGAGGACTTTGAAATGGAAGAAGAATTTACAATGGACGGCTGGGTAAAAAAAGCGGGCAATAACTACATTATTGAAGCAGGCAAATTTGTAGGCAGCCAAATGGAAATCAAGAGCGAACAAAGGGAGCGTAAACTGGATGTGTACATGCCCTATGCCAGAAGCTTTAAATACTATATTGAATTTATTATACCAGATGGCTATACGGTAGAAGGGCTTGACAAACTGACCAAGAAAGTGGAAAACGAAACTGGCGGTTTTGTGAGCAATGCCCGTGTAGAAGGCAACAAACTTATTATTACTACCTACAAATACTACAACAATATTGTGGAAAAGGTACAGAACTGGGAAAAGCTGACAGCCTTTGTTGATGCGGCTTTCGAATTTAATAAAGAGAAGATATTGTTGAAGAAGAAATAAGATGCCTAGATATACCAAACAAAAAAGCCAATGTAACATCTTGCATCGGCTTTTGTGTTTCTAATGCTTTATTACAACTTACCCATTTCATTTCCATCGGCATCCAACTCCACAATTTCGTAACCCAGTCTTTTTAAACCAGGAAGGATCAATTGCTTATCGCCCACCAATAAAATATTCATCTTGTTCACATCAAGGTATTTTTTACTGATGCCATCAATTTCAGCCTTGGTAATATTGTTCAATATCGCATTCTGTTTGCTTACAAAATCTGCAGGCAAGTCATATTGTAAAATCCTGCCAATGAAAGCAGCTTTCTGCACACCGGTTTCATAGTTCCTGGCATCGCTTTGGCCAATGGATTTTTTCATGAACGCAATCTCATCGTCTTTAACACCGCCATTTACATAGTTCTTTATTTCATTCATCACTTCATACAAAGCACTGTCTGTGGCACTTGCTTTAATGCCGCTGCTAAAGGTAAATGTGCCGGTATATTTATAACCTGCAAAGCTGCTTCTTGCTCCGTATGTCCAACCCTTGTCCTCACGCAGGTTCAGGTTAATGCGGCTATTAAATGCACCACCCAAATTATAGTTGGTCAATACCGCCCTGTAATACTCGCCAGTGGCATCATATTTCAACCCGGTAACATTGCCCACCCTGAACTCTGTTTGTGCTGCCTTGGGAATATTCACCAAATAGATCCTAGTTTTTTCAATGGCAGGTGCCGCAGGAGGCACAGGAACGGTAAATGATTTTGAAGGGAGTTTGTTCAGGAAAGCAAGCTTTGGTAAAATTTCGTTTTCCTTGATATCGCCTACAACAATCACCCTTCCTTCTTCGGATGTAATGTAGTTGTCATAATAATTTTGGATGTCTGCAAACGCAATATTCTTCAATGTTTCACTGGTGCCATTGTCTTCTACACCCAGAATGTTGTTTTTGCCAAAGCTTAATTTGTCATACACGCTCGAAGCCACACCGGCAGGCTGTGTCTTGCTGTTCTTCATGCGTTGGTCAAGCTGGCGTTTGATGCGGTTAAAGGCATCTTCACTGAATTTCGGATTAAACATCCTTTCCTCCAAAAATGTCAGGGTCCTGTCCAGGTTCTTCTTCAGGCACTGCACGGTAAATACAATGGCATCATCACTATTGTTCACGCTTACGCTGCTGCCCAGTTTCTCCAGCTCGCCGGATAACTGCTCACTGGTATAATTTTTCGTGTCCTCATTCATCATGCTTGCAAAAAGATTTACCCAACCAGCTTTGGAAAGGTCATTTGCTTCCAATAGCCTGCCGCCTTTTAACGAGATGCTTAAAGTAACAGTAGGTATCTCATTGTTCTCCGTACCAATCACTTTCATGTTATTGGTCAAAGTCTTCTTCCAAAAAGCCGGAACTTTCACCACAGGGTTTGGTCCACTGGCAGGTATCTTGTTCCTGTCAAAATTGTCTTTGGCCTTTACATATTTCAGTTTGCTATAACCATAATCAGGTGCCTTGTAATGGCTCTCATCAATGGTATAGTTATCGGCTGCTGCTTTTTGGTTTTCCTGACCCTTGGTCAATGCACTAACAATAACATGATGCTTGTCCTTTATGTATTTATTGTACACACGCATCACATCTTCTTTGGTAACGGCCTGGTACATTTTTATCTGCTCGCCAATCATGTTCGGGTTACCGGTATAGGTTTGAAAAGCGGCCAGCTGCGATACCTTGCCCGATACACTTGCCAAACCATTAATGGCCCTGCTTTCATAGCTGCTCTTGAATTTTTCGATATCCTCATCAGTGATGCCCCTCTTTTCAAATTCGGCAAGGGCCTGCGTTACCAACTGTTCCATTTCCGACAATGACTTACCAGGGTATGGTACAACGGAAATGGCAAACTCACCTGCCAGTTCGCTTAGCTGGCTACTGGCACTTGCCTGCAATGCTTTTTGGTCCTTGATAAAAAATTGATAAAAAACGGAGTTGCGGTTTCCACCACCGCCACGGCCGCCTCTTCCGCCACCACCGCCGCCGCCAAGCACTTGCGACAGGCAGGCCAACGCAGCCATATCGGCATTGTATTCCGGTACGGTTGGGTAAACAATCCTCAATTGTGGGGCCCTTGCATAATTATCGGTATAGCTTACATAACGGTCCTTGTCTATTACAACAGGCTGCAGTTTTACAGGTGTCACTTCTGGGCCACGGGGTATGGTGCCAAAATATTTCTCTACCAGCTTAACAATGTCGGCAGTCTTTACATCGCCACCAACAGTAACAGTAGCATTGTTGGGCCCGTACCAGCGAAGGAAGAAATTCTTTAAATCGTTTACGCCCACCTTGTTCAACTCTTCAATATAACCAATGGTTAGCCATGAATACGGGTGGCCATAAGGATACAGGTTCTTGGCACTTACTTCGCTTAACAAACCATAGGGCTGGTTATCGTAATTCTGCCCACGCTCATTCTTTACAGTGGCACGTTGCACTTCAAATTTTTGTTGTGTTACGGCATCCAGTAAAAAGCCCATACGGTCTGCTTCAAGCCATAACATTTTTTCTACCTGGTTGCTGGGTACGGTTTCATAATAGTTGGTGCGGTCGCGGTTGGTAGAGCCATTCAAAGTGCCACCGGCTTCTGTTACCACTTTAAAATGCTGTTCATCTGCCACATGGTCGCTGCCTTGGAACATCATATGCTCAAAAAAATGTGCAAAGCCGCTTTTGCCTATCTCTTCTCTTGCAGAGCCTACGTGATAGGTTACATCCACATGTACAATGGGGTCGCTATGGTCCTCATGCACCACCAATGTCAATCCATTCGGTAACACATATTTTTCATAGGGAATGATCAGTTCACTGCCTTTCCGTTCTATTTTCTCCACCAGTTTAGCCTGGCTGAATGCAGTGAAAGAAGCAGTAGACATAACTGCCGTCAACGCAATTAATTTCAGGTTCATAATTAGCTAGTTTTAAGGAATGGGAAAATTAGCGTTTATGTTTTCCAAACCAAAACCATTCATACAGTCTGTTCGTTGTTTACCGCCTGTCAAATTAAGTTTACCGAAAAGTGGCAACATCCGTTTCTTTGAAAGATGGCAACGAGGCAACCGCAAGGCCGTTTCAAAAAAATAAACTTTCGGCTCTTTGTAATAAATTCACTTTGCCAACGAACTAATATTTCCATAAACATGGCACTGTCTTTTTTCTTTTAAATAATTCATTATAAAATATAAAACAATGATCAGCAACCACGAAATAGATTACCGCATTTATGGCGAGGAAATGCAGTATGTAGAAGTTGAACTTGACCCCAACGAAACGGCTGTGGCCGAGCCGGGTGCATTCATGATGATGGATGATGGCATACAGATGCAGACCATGTTTGGCGATGGCAGTAATCAGCAGAACGGTGGCCTACTGGGTAAACTGTTTAGTGCAGGCAAAAGGATGTTGGTGGGCGAAAACCTGTTCATGACTGCGTTTACCAATGTGTCGCAAGGCAAAAAGCATGTAAGTTTTGCATCGCCTTATCCCGGTAAAATAATTGCGTTGGACCTGCTGCGTCTTGGTGGCAAAGTCATCTGCCAAAAAGATGCATTCCTATGTGCGGCCAAAGGTGTAAGCATCGGTATCGAGTTCCAGAGAAAACTGGGTACGGGCCTTTTTGGTGGCGAAGGTTTTATTATGGAGAAACTGGAAGGCGATGGCATGGCATTTATGCATGCCGGTGGACATATTGTAGAAAAGGAATTACAGCCAGGCGAGATCCTGAAAATTGATACGGGTTGTATTGTTGGCTTTACCGCCACTGTTGATTATGATATCCAGTTTGTAGGTGGTATAAAGAACACGATTTTTGGTGGCGAGGGATTATTCTTTGCACAGTTGCGAGGTCCGGGCCGTGTTTGGATACAGAGCCTGCCTGTAAGCCGCCTGGCAGGAAGGATACTGGCTTATGGAACCTATCAACGCAAAGAAGAAGGAAGTGTATTGGGTGGCTTGGGCAATTTGCTGGATGGGGATGGTTGGAGATAAATATTCCTATACAAATACAAAAGCAATATTGCACCACAGTTCAAAACAACAATAACATGCAACAGGATATATTCATTAAAATGGCATTGGATAGTTGGTACACCCATATAAATCGTGTCGGTAAATTATTGGAAAGCCTTTCAGACGAAGCATTGGCAGCCGAAGTGGCACCGGGCAGGAATACAGGTGTGTATCTTTTTGGGCATTTGGTTGCAGTACACGACGCGATGATTCCATTATTGAATATCGGCTCCAAACTGTACCCGCAACTGGAAGAGCCCTTCATTAAACAGCCCGATAAATCAGCACTTGAAAAGCCCTCCTTTCCGCAACTGCGTACATATTGGACCGAAGTAAACAATGCATTGACATTGAGCTTTAACCTTATGAATGCGGATGAATGGCTGCAAAAACATACAGCAGTTTCCGAAGAAGACTTTGCCAAGAGCCCGCTACGCAACAAGCTCAATGTATTGTTAAGTAGAACAAACCATTTGGCGTATCATACAGGACAGTTGGCTTTTTTAAAGAACTAGCTTTCCATAAAATAAAAAGCATTCCTGCCACGAATGGAACTCATCTATATTCATTTATTCTTGTAGATGGGTGTCGTTCGTGGCTTCTTCTTTCCAGTTGTCGATCCTCAGCTTTGTAAAAAAGTCTTCCTCCTCCATTTCTCTTACTTCACCGGCCTGTAAGTTGCCTAGGTGCAGGTCTTCAATGCTCATGCGTATCAGCCGCTGGCATTGGTGGTGTACAGATGCCACCATCTTACGTACCTGGTGGTACTTCCCCTCCGTCAAGCTAATGCTCAGCCAGGTTGTGGGCAGGCCTTCGCGTTGGTTGGCACCGCCTTTAAACAGGTCGGCTGGCGGCTGCACTATTTCCACATCGCAAGGGGTAGTTATATAATCAACACCGCCTTTAATCCGTATGGTTGTTCCGGTCTGTAACAAACGAAGGCTTTCGGGCGTAACTATATTCTTCACTTTTACCAGATAGGTCCTTTTGTGCGGCACTTCACTTTCAAACAACAGTTTCGTAACACGTTTATTGGTAGTCAATAGTAACAGTCCTTCAGAATGATTGTCCAGCCTGCCAATGGCATGGGTACCTTCCGGAAAGTCAAAATCCAGGTCGCCCAACAAACCCACTTTATGCGAGCTGATGAATTGCGATACCATCTTATAAGGCTTGTTAATAATAAAATAACGGTACCCGCTTTTGTTCAGCATCTTATTCGTAAATCTTGGTGATAATTAAACGCCGAAGTTAAAAGAGATAGGCAATTGATGCCTTGTTTTAATGCAGCTTACGTATGCCGGTACTATGAAACATTGCCTATACACCTTTTATAAAGCCCCATACACCCATTCTTACCATGATACACATTGCTAAATGGCAAACTTGTTTATCTTAGCGAACATTAATATTTATACATTGATGATACTAAGATCAATGCTTCCTAAATGGTTGCCGGCGTTTTCATTGATAGTCCTTTTTTCGTGCAAAGGCAAAAAAGATGAACCAGCCAAAGCCGCACCACAAGCAGTTTCAGTAGATGTAATTGTTGCATCGCCACAATCCATTACCAATACGGTTGAAGTAAATGGTACAGTAGTAGCAAACGAGTTTGTGGAGCTTCGCCCCGAAGTAAGTGGCAGGCTTACCTACCTCAATGTTCCCGAAGGGGCCCATATTGAAAAAGGTACCCTTATTGCACGCATTAACGATGCCGATTTACAAGCACAGTTGAACAAGACAAAAGTATTGTTGGACCTGGCACAGAAAACGGAACAGCGTAACCGCAAATTGTTGGACATTAAAGGTCTTAATCAGGCCGATTATGATGCTTCTTTAAATACCGTAAACGGTTACAAGGCCGACCTTTTGTACACACAGGCAATGATTGATAAAACAATTATCAAAGCACCTTTTAGTGGTACGGTTGGTTTAAGACAGGTAAGCAATGGGGCATACGTAAGCCCAGCCAATATTATTGCCACCATTCAGCAGGTAGAGCAGTTGAAAGTTGATTTTACTGCACCTGAAGAATACAGTAGCCTATTGCGTAAAGGCAATTCGGTTGACCTTGTGCTGGACAAAAACGGCACGAACAAATCGAAGGCAACTATTGTTGCGGTTGAGCCGCAAGCCAACCTGGGCACCAGGAACCTAAAAGTACGTGCAGTGCTGCAGGGTGCAAAAGCCAACCCCGGTGGCTTTGCAAAAGTGTATATAGATGCCGGTCAGGACAAAAAAGCAATCCTTGTGCCTACCAATTCCCTGATTCCGGATGATAAAAACAACCAGGCCATTGTGGTAAAAAATGGCAAAGCAAATTTTGTAAGCGTTACCACAGGTGTAAGGCAGGCAAACGTTGTGGAAATTACCAAAGGCATCAATGTTGGCGACAGCGTGGTGGTAACAGGTGTACTGTTTGCAAGACCTAAAGCCGCTGTAAAAGTGCGTAGCGTAAAAGATTTAAAAACATTGGGTCAATAAGCAATACTTTTTGCCCATTGAGTCATTAAGAAGTGTAGGCATTATGAATATTTCCGAACTATCGTTAAAGCGGCCCGTACTGGCAACGGTTATGAACCTTGCCATCATATTGTTTGGTGTGGTTGGGTTTACTTATTTGGCCGTAAGGGACTATCCTGCAATTGATCCGCCCATTATCAATGTGAGTACCAGCTATACCGGTGCCAATGCCGATATCATTTCCAACCAGATAACTGAGCCGCTGGAAAAACAGATCAACGGTATCCCGGGTATCAGGACCATCACATCGTCCAGCTCGCTGGGCAGCAGCAATATTTCGGTGGAGTTCAATTTGGGTGTTGACCTGGAAGCGGCAGCAAGCGATGTGCGTGATAAAGTTGGCCAGGCCACACGTAGCCTGCCACAGGATATAGATGCTGCACCCGTAGTAACAAAGGCCGATGCCAATAGCGATTTCATTGTGCTGTTGGCCATACAGAGCCGCACCAAAAGCCTTTTGGAACTGAGCGATTATGCGGAAAACGTACTGCAGCAACAACTGCAAACCATTAACGATGTAAGTGCCGTAAACATATTGGGCCAGAAAAGGTATTCCATGCGGCTTTGGATAAACCCTGATAAAATGAACACTTATGGTGTTGCCTTTACCGATATTAAAAATGCACTGAACACAGAAAACATTGATTTGCCGCCCGGCAAAATCTATGGCAACAATACAGAGCTTACCATACGTACCATGGGCAGGCTTACTTCCGAAAAGGATTTCAGGGATTTGATTATACGTGAAGACAGTGCAGGTATTGTTCGCCTGAACGATGTGGCCCGTGTGGAGCTTGGCCCCGAAAACCTGGAACAGGCATGGAAGTACAATGGTGTAAATGCAGTGGGCCTTGCCATTACCCCGCAGCCGGGTGCCAACAATATCGAGATTGCCAACGAGTTCAACAAAAGGCTTGAACAGATCAAGAAAAACAACAAGTCCGATATTGAGTTTAAGGTACTCGTAGACAATACCATCAACATCCGCAGGTCGTTGGAAGAAGTAAAGGAAACCCTCATCATTTCTTTTGGATTGGTGGTGCTGGTTATCTTTTTCTTTTTCAGGAACTGGTTAATTGCCATACGCCCATTAATAGATATTCCCATTTCGTTGGTGGCCACATTCTTTATCATGTATGTATCTGGTTTTTCCATCAATATCCTTACCCTGTTGGGTATTGTGCTTGCTACAGGTCTAGTGGTAGATGATGGTATTGTGGTCACGGAAAACATCTTTAGAAAAATTGAAGAAGGCCTGCCCATACGAAAGGCTGCACTGGAGGGCAGTAAAGAAATTTTCTTTGCGGTGGTATCAACCTCCATTACACTGGCGGTAGTGTTTTTACCGGTTATATTCCTGGAAGGTTTTGTGGGTAGGCTGTTTAGGGAATTTGGTGTTACGCTGGCAGCAGCCGTTTTGATTTCTGCCTTTGTATCACTAACCATTACCCCTGTGCTGAATGTGTACCTCAACAAAAAAGATGGTGGCCACGGCAAGTTCTATAATAAAACAGAACCTTTTTTCACCGGCATGGAAAATGGTTACAGACGGTTATTGCAAGGCTTCATGAGGGTAAGATGGGTGGCATGGATCATTATTGCTGTTTGTGCCGTAATGATCTTCATCATCATGCGTAGCCTGCAAAGTGAAATTGCACCATTGGAAGACAGGAGCAGCGTACGTTTTACGGTTACTGCCGCAGAAGGTACCAGCTACCCGGCCATGCAAAGCCTGAGCGACCGGATTGGCGATTATCTGTACGACTCCATACCCGAAAGGGACTTCGTTTTTTCACGTACACCGGGTGGTGGCGGTGGTGGTGGCGGAAGTGTGAACAGTGCACAACCAAGGTTGTCGTTAACGGATCCCGATAAACGCAAAAAGACACAGTCGCAAATTGCTGCCGAACTGCAGAAGAAGCTGGGCAGGTTCAACGATGCCAGGATCTCGGCCATACAGGAGCAGACCATATCCGTTGGTGCAGGCTCAAAAGGGTCGTTGCCTATACAGTTCATCCTGCAGAACCAGGATATCAATAAACTTAAACAGATCATCCCCAAATTTTTGGATGAGGTAAGAAAGGATACCAAAACCTTTTCCACTTCCGATGTCAATTTAAAATTCAACAAGCCCGAAGTACAGTTGACCATTGACCGTACAAAAGTGCGTGACCTTGGCCTTTCCAGTCAGGACGTGGTGTCTGCCATTCAGAGTGCATTCAGTGGTGGGCGGTTGGCCTACTTCATCATGAATGGCTACCAGTACCAGGTAATAGCACAGGTAGACAGGGCCGACCGGAACCAGCCCGACGATATTTCACGTTTATATGTACGTAACAAAAATGGCGACAATATACCATTGAGTGCGGTGGTGCATTTGGAAGAAAGCAGTAACCCATCAACCCTGTACAATTTCAATCGCTACAAGGCTGCCACTATTTCTGCAGCCCTCGCCGAAGGCAAAACCATCGGCGATGGTATTGCAGCAATGAATGTCATTGCCAAAAACCTATTGGACGAATCTTTCCAGACAGCCCTCAACGGTCCATCAAGGGATTATGCGGAGAGTAGCTCCAATATCGTGTTTGCATTTGGTTTGGCACTCATATTAATCTACCTGGTACTATCTGCACAGTTCGAAAGTTTCAAGGACCCCTTCACCATTATGCTAACGGTTCCGCTGGCATTAAGCGGTGCATTGCTCAGCCTGTATATCTTTAATCAAACCATCAACATCTTCTCCGAAATCGGTATGATTATGCTGATTGGACTGGTAACCAAAAACGGTATCCTCATTGTAGAGTTTGCCAACCAAAAACGGGAGGCGGGACTTGAAAAAATGGAAGCCGTGGTAGAAGCAGCACAACAAAGGCTACGCCCCATATTAATGACCAGCCTGGCAACATCGCTGGGTGCACTGCCCATTGCATTAAGTTTGGGTGCAGGCTCCACAAGCCGTATACCATTGGGTATTGTAATAGTGGGCGGTATTTTATTTTCATTGATATTGACCTTGTTTGTTATACCTGCTGTGTACACATTCATCAGTGGCAAACACAAATCGAAAGAAGCGGAAAAAGAAGAAGATGTCAAAGCAACAGGAGAAAAGGGAGAAGAAGAAAAAGCAGGCAACAAAACAGAAACACCAAATGAACAGCTTGGTGCTGATGCAGGTTTGTCAGATGAATAATTATTGAACCAACAGTTGTACATAGTTGAGCTGTAGGTGGTGTCGCTTCCGATAGCTATCGGGACATCAACATCAGAATAAGGCTGAACTGTTATCGAAGGCAAAACAAAACGTAGTTTTCAACTTTGTGTCTTCGTGGTAAAATTGTTATTGTAAAATCGCATTGGCGAAAGCGACGTGGTTTTAAATAACATCGGATTTCTAAATTAACATTGTAAACATGAAGTATCTATTCGTCATATTGTTATTTGCATTAGCAACAAAAAGCCATGCCCAGCAACTCACCTTGCAGGATGCCATTAATATAGCACTCAAAAAAAACTTCGACATACAGATTGCGAAAAATGTGGTGGAAATCAACAAGACCAATAACGATATTGGTGTTGCTGGTGGGTTGCCAACGGTTAGCGGTACGGCCAGCGACCAGGAAAGTATTGTAAACATTAACCAGAAACAAAACACGGGTTCAGACATAACACGCAACGGAGCTGCCAGCAATGCCCTGAATGCAAATGTTACAGGCACCATTTTGCTGTACAATGGCTACAAAGTAGTGGCAACCAAAAAACGTTTGGAAGAACTGCAGAAACAAAGCGAACAGTTGCTGAATGCTCAGATTCAAAACACCATTGCAGGTGTTATGACCAAGTACTACGATGTGGTTCGCCAACAGAGCTATATCAAGACATTGCAACAAAGTATTGACCTCTCTAAAAAACAATTGGAGCTGATACAGGCAAAGCAGGCAATCGGGCTTGCCAATAATGCTGACCTGTTTCAGTCGCAAATAGATTTGAATACAAGGATGCAGGATATGCAAACGCAACAGTTGATTGTTGACCAGGCAAAGACCGATTTGCTTAACCTCATCAGTGTAAACCCCGATTCATTGATCATCATTAAAGACACTATTACTATTGACAGGGACATAAAGCTTGCCGATGTAATGAACACCATTACCGTAAACCCGCAAATCATATCGCTCGACCAGCAAATAAAAATCAACGAACTGATTGAAAAGGAAACGGCAGCACAACGTTACCCTTCGCTGCGTGCCAATACTGGCTTGAATTATGGTAGAACACAAAGCGGAGCGGGCCAGTTGCTGCTTAATCAGTCGTATGGGCCATTTATTGGCTTAAGTGTAACCGTGCCTATTTATAGTGGCGGTGTTATTAAGCGTCAGGAAAAAGTGGCCAACATCAACACACAAAATGCAAAACTCCAAAAAGAGAGTGCGTTGCTCAGTTACCAGTCCAACGTAATCAAAACCTATCAGAGCTATACCAACAACATGCAGCAAATGCAGACCCAGCAAAATACCTATCAGCTTTCGCAGCAACTGGTTGACCTTTCTTTGCAGCGATTCCAATTGTCTGCTGCAACCATCATCGAAATACGTGAGGCACAAAAAAGTTTTGAAGCAGCAGGTTACACATTGGTAAACCTCAGCTATGCAGCAAAGATTGCAGAGGTTGAACTGAAAAGGGTAAGCGGAAAGTTGGGGCTGTAATTTGGGCTGTCAAAGTTGTACTTCTATCTTCGCCCCATGCAGATCCATTCAAAACTTCCCGATGTAGGCACCACCATTTTTACGGTTATGAGCTCGTTGGCAATAGAGCATCAAGCAGTGAACCTTGGCCAGGGCTTTCCTGATTTCATGATGAGCGAAGAACTGACTTCGCTTGTAAATGATGCTATGCAAAAAGGCAACAACCAGTATGTGCACATGAATGGCCTGCCCTTGCTGCGTGAAAGGATTGCAGGAAAATGCTTCAAGCTATACAATACAAATATTGACCCCGATACACAAATTACAATTACACCAGGCGGTACCTATGCTATTTATACTGCATTGACAACAGTGCTGCAACCCAATGACGAAGTAATTGTTTTTGAGCCAGCCTATGATAGTTATATACCCAATATAGAAATCAATGGAGCCAAAGCGGTTCGTATTTCGTTGCAGTACCCAACCTACCATATTCCTTGGGACGAAGTAAGAAGTAAGGTGAACAATAAGACGAGAATGATCATGATCAACACGCCTCATAACCCAACAGGTATGGTGTTGAGCGGGCATGACATACAGGAACTAAGAAGCATTGTTGCCAATACCAATATTGTTATACTAAGCGACGAAGTGTACGAACACCTGATTTTTGATGGCATACAGCATCAAAGTATTTTACGTTACCCCGATTTGATGGAGCGGAGTTTTGTTTGCTTCTCCTTTGGCAAAACCTATCATTGCACCGGTTGGAAAATTGGTTACTGCATTTCATCTGCGGAAGCAATGAAAGAATTTAGAAAAGTGCATCAGTTCAATTGCTTTAGCGTGGATAGCCCCAAACAGTTTGCCCTGGCAGGTTACCTGCAAAATGAAGATGCTTATTTATCGCTGGGTGCTTCCATACAAACCAAACGCGACTACTTTCGTGAGCTGATGAAAGCCACACCGTTTAAATGCATACCCAGCCACGGCAGTTATTTTGAATGCTATAGCTATGCCGGCTTAAGTGATATGGGCGACAAGGATTTTGCCATACACCTTACCAAGAACTATGGTGTGGCCACTATTCCTGTTTCTGCTTTTTATAAACATGCAGAAGACAACAAAGTGATACGTTTCTGCTTTGCGAAAAAAGAAGAAACCCTACGTAAGGCTGTTGAAGGGTTAACAAAGTTTAGGTAGCACAAAGAACACAATGCATCACAAAGTACACCGCGTTGTGCTCTTCGCGATTCTCCATGCCGCCCTTCGTGTTCGTCTTAAAATAAAAACACCCAATACTCAAAAACAACTTGTGTTGTTCCTCAGTATTGGGTGTTGAACATTGAATATTGATCATTGTTTTTCCAATCAATTACCTTCCCCTGTTGCCCCAGTTCCTTTCCCTTCTTTCTGTTTTGGGCCTGCCGCCTTGGCCTTGTTGCTGCCTGCCCCTTTGTTGTGGGGGCGGTGGCGGGGTAAACCTTGTATGCGTCATCTTATAAGGATGTTCCTCCACAACAGGTATGGGTGTTTTGATCAGTTTATTGATGTCACGCAAAAATTCCCGTTCTTCCGAATCGCAAAAAGAAAATGCAGTACCGCTATGCCCTGCACGGCCTGTACGCCCAATGCGGTGCACATAGGTTTCGGGTATATTGGGCAAATCGTAATTAATTACATGCGTCAGCTCGTCCACATCAATGCCACGGGCAGCAATATCGGTTGCTACCAAAACACGTATGGTACCCGCTTTAAAATTCTGTAATGCACGTTGTCTGGCATTCTGCGATTTGTTGCCATGTATCGCTTCGGCCTTTACGTTGTTACGTGCAAGGTCCTTTACAATCTTGTCCGAGCCATGCTTGGTACGGGCAAACACCAGCACACGTTCAATGCTCACATCTTGCAATAAATGCTGCAGCAACAAACGCTTGTCGGGCTTCTCCACAAAGAAAAGCGACTGTTCAATTTTTTCTACGGTAGATGAAACGGGTGTCACTTCAACCTTAACGGGATTGCTTAAAATACTGTTTGCCAAACCGGCAATTTCGGTAGGCATGGTTGCAGAAAAAAACAGGGTCTGCCTTTGGGCAGGCAAATGGGCAATCGTTTTTTTAACGTCATGTATAAAACCCATGTCCAGCATCCTGTCTGCCTCGTCCAATACAAATATTTCTAGGTGCTTCAAGCTAATATAGTTCTGGCCTATCAGGTCCAAAAGCCTGCCCGGTGTGGCAATCAATATGTCAATACCCCTACGTAGGGCATTGGTTTGTGCCAGTTGCGATACACCGCCAAAAATAACGGTATGCCTTAAGCCCGTGTTCTTGCCATAGGCAGCAAAGCTTTCATCAATCTGTATAGCCAATTCCCTGGTGGGTGTCAATATCAATGCCTTGATATGGTTATTGGCATTTTTTTCCAAACGCTTGCGTAAATACAGCGACTGTAATATGGGAATGGCAAATGCTGCCGTTTTTCCTGTGCCTGTCTGTGCACAGCCCAATAGGTCCCTGCCTTTCAATACTTCGGGTATGGATTGCTGCTGAATGGGGGTAGGTGTGGTATAACCTTCTGCTTGGAGGGCCGACAATATCGGCTCAACCAAATGTAAATCTTTGAATAACAAAATATAATTGTTTAAATAAAATAATACAACTGGCCCCATGCAAAACAAGGGTCATTGTTGTTTGTATATGCTCAACAACCTATGACTTGATTATCTTTTTTTTGACGGATGAATAAAGCATCGAGCCTGCTAAGAGAGAGTATATGATGCGGCAAATGTAACGGAATATTTTTGAATGGACTTTTGATAGCCAATTGTACGCATGATCAACTTTATACCATCTTGATAAAATTCCAAATGCAAAAACGCCAAATTCCAAATATGCCAAGAGAAATCAACATGCTGTGAAGCAGCATCAATCAGTGAACATCCGTTAAACCTGTGTCATCCGTGTGCAAAGCCATAAACCGACTAACACTTTTAGCTTCTTTTCAAGGAAATTTCACCCATACATACACATCCAATACCACACCGTTTTTTATAGCTGCTTTGCGTTGCACGCTCTCCAGTTCAAAACCATTCTTTTCCAGCACTTTCATGCTTGCTTTGTTATGGGCATATATCCTGGCCATTATACGCGTAGGTTTAAACCGCTGTTCTACATAGCTGCACAAACTGTTTACTGCTGCTGTGGCAATGCCCTTGCCCCAAAATGGTTCGCCAATAAAATAGCCAATCTCCACAGTGTTACGGTACACATCCTCATTCAATATAATGCCCATGCTGCCTGCAACACTTCCTTGGTACAGCACGGCAAAGTTGGTAAGTGTTTGCGAGCCCGCTTCCTTGCTTATCCATTGCAGTGCATCCATTACCGTGTACGGGCTGGGGAAACTATCACGTACATTGTTCCATATATTTTTGTTGTTGGCAATAGCAGCTAGTTGTTGTGCATCTTGCCGTAACCAGGGCCTTAGCTGTATGTCATTCATCGTCTTCCTTAATTTCCCTGTTCAAGTAATCGGTATAGCTAGGCAATGTGGCATTGTACTCGGTATGCATAAATGGCGAGGTCATAATAAAGTCTGCGGTTGCCCTGTCGCAAGCCATGGGAATGTTCCAAACAACACATAAACGCAGCAGGGCCTTTACATCGCTGTCGTGCGGTTGTGCATGCATGGGGTCCCAAAAGAAAATCATGATGTCTATTTCATTTTGAGCAATCATGCTACCTATCTGCTGGTCGCCACCAAGTGGCCCACTCAGCATTTTTTTTACGGGCCTGTCCAAAGCTTCTTCAATCAGCTTGCCCGTTGTGCCTGTAGCAACCAGTTCATGTTTTGCCAACGCTGCCTTGTTAAAGAGGGCCCATTCAACAATGTCGGCCTTTTTGTGATCGTGTGCTATCAAGGCAATGCGTTTTCTTTCGCCCAGCTTTTTTATGTTGCTCATGGGGTAAATGTATTGTATCGGTTTATACTAAACAAGTGCCGTGCAGTAGGCACATAAAATATGTAGCACTACTAACAGTAGTTGTATGTATAAGCAAACATGCAGCAATGATACAACAAGCAGCATCAGCATTAAGTAAACAGGGTATGTGCACAATAGCATACCAAACAACACTGCATCGTAATACACTGTGCCTGCCGTTTTGCGGGTTACCCAATGTTTAACTGTGTAATACAAGGGGGCATGCAATAGTTTGCCAAACATTGCTGGCAGCCGTATTATGGCGGGTGCCTTTCTTTTTTCAACAAAGGGTTCAATAGCCAATGCAGCGGCTAGTTGCTTAAAAATAATATGGTTAAAGTACAGGTAGTTCTTTGCTTCGCCATCGTCTGGTTGGTACAGTTGTGTTATAGATAGCAAGGGCAATGCAGCTAGGGTTACCTGCTTGCCAAATTTTTCTAACGAATCATATTGAATGGCCAGCGGCATTACCTGCACGTCAATATGCTCCTTCCAACAACTGAAAGCAATACGTGCCGCCCCTTTTTTAAATGGCTGCAGTTGGTGCGTGTGCCTGCAGATGCCTTCAATAAAAATCAATACAATGCCATTGTTGGCCAATATGTTTTTGCTGGTTGTAAAGGCATCGTTGTTCAAGTAAAGGTTTTCCCTTCCTTCGCTTAGCCTGTAAATGGGTACCATTTGTAGCAGCCCCAATAACCTGCGGTGCCACGGTTTGTTGAATGCATCGCCCCTTGCCAAAAAATGTACGGGATGCTTAAAGACCGAGCCGATAATGATTGCATCCAAAAAAGAGTTGGGGTGATTTGCCGTAACAAGTAAAGGGCCTTTATGCAATAGCAGGTGCCTGTTTTTGATATGGATGCTTTTGCAGAAAATGCGTAAAGCAAGGCGGATGAATATTTTCAGCAGTCTGTACAGCAATGGCTTTTGTTTTGGCTGGCTTCAACTACGTAATGCTCCGGTTAGCAGGCAATTATTGATGAAAATGGCACCAGATAAAGCAGTTGAACTGGTAAAATACTGATAAATGGATTATTTTATGAAGATGGAAGCATTTTGTTGCTGTATATCTGTTGCACAAAAAGCGAATTCCCCTATTTTTGCCACCCGAATAACAGATCTGTTCGGTCATGGTTTCGTAGTTCAATGGATAGAATAGGAGTTTCCTAAACTCTAGATCCAAGTTCGATTCTTGGCGAGACCACATTTATCAGGCCACCCTAAATAAAAATGGCAGCAATTACACCAAGCCATTTCAGCATGCTTAACAGTTCTACATGCTTCATATTCTAACCCAATTGAGCCTGTATTTCAACCGGTTGTTAACAATTCCTTTATAGTAAGTTCACATGGGTTTTACCTTAAGAAAACATTAAACCTTCAATTTCGCCGCAGATATTAAAGTTTTAAGTGTATTGGTAATTGACCTATACTTGTACAAAAGCCAAACTTTAAATCCAAAATTAACTTAATGAAGAAGCTCTATTTTCTGCTGTTATCAGTGTTTTTGTTCAATGCTATACATGCTCAGTGCCCTGTTATCAACAGTGCTATGGTCAATTCATGTGGTAGCAGCGAAGGTGTAAACGAATTTATTGTTTTTACCACCACAGCCAGTGCGGCCACCAGTGCATATACACTGTATTACGGTTCCAATACACCTGCTACCAATAGCCCTACAGGCATATTGGCTGGGGCCAATGCTGCCCCTAAAACGGGTACGGGTACCATTACGTCCTCAACTGGCTGTACCATAAATGCAGTCACGTCATCTTCAACAGTTATTCCTTCGGGCAGCGTTGTAATCTTTATACCTGCCGATTTTGATGCACAATACGATGTATCGGCATTGTGTGCCAGTGGTACCATTTATGTTGTATATATTACCAGGGGAAGCAATTGGAGTGCCATGGGTACGCTTGCCAATAATCCATCAGACGACAGGTATATCCAAATAGTGAATGGTTCCAATACCTGTACTTCGCAAATACGGACTTTTACTGCTGGATGGCCTTCAAATATCGATGGTAATGCCGTATCCTGGAACGCTTCGGGAACGCCCACTTACGTAAACAATGGCTGTACGGTCATTCCACCACCACCGGGCGTAACCATCAATCCTTCTACACCCGTATCTGTTTGCCAGGGAGTAACCTCGGCAAATATTACCTATACATCGACTGGCAACCCAGACAAATACACCCTTAGCTGGAACGCAGCAGCACAGGCAGCCGGTTTTGTGAATGTTACCAATGCCACACTTACTTCATCCCCATTGGTTATAACCGTACCTGCTACCGCTGTGGTGGGCACTTCCTATACAGCCAGCCTGGTTGCAACCAATACCACCAATAGTGTAAGTAGCACTGCACAAAACATTACCGTAACTATTATTGGCAAACCTGTGGTGCCCAATATTATTGGTATCACTTCCATTTGCGAAAGCTATACCTATTACTCCCTGCAAAATGCAACAGCAGGTGGCGTGTGGAGCAGTAACAATACAGCCATTGCCACCGTAAGCAATACAGGTGCGTTAACAGGTGTAACGCCCGGTGGTGCAACAATTACCTATACTGTTACCAATACTTGTGGTAGCACTGCATCAAGCCCGTTCAATATAACAGTAACCAGCAAGCCAATTGTGGCAGAAATTTCTGGCACTTCCAATATATGCACCGGCAGTACAGTTCCATTTACCAACACAACACCAGGCGGTACCTGGAGCTCCTCCAATGGAAGTGCAGCCACTGTTGACAACAGCGGCAATGTTACGGGCGTTACCTCAGGTTCAACTGTTATAAGCTATAGCGTAAGCAACAGTTGCGGCACTACCACTAAAACTTTTTCAGTAACAGTAGGCAATAGCATAACGCTGCCCAATATTACCGGCTCATCTACCGTATGCGTAGGGGCAGCAACTACTTTAAGCAACACAACAACCGGCGGCACATGGAGCAGTAGCAATACAGCAGTGGCTACCATTGATGCCAGCGGATCCGTAACAGGCACTACAACTGGAACTTCTACAATTACCTACAGTGTTACCAGCAGTTGTGGCAATGCTTCCAAAACATTTGTAATAACGGTAAACGACAAGCCTGTAGTTGCAGATATTACCGGTACGCCAAGTTTATGTGTGGCTGCCACAGTAAACTTAAGCAGCACTACTACGGGCGGCACATGGAGTAGTAGCAATACAACAGTTGCGACTGTTAGCAACACAGGCGTAGTAACAAGCGTAACGGCGGGCAGTGCAACTATTAGCTATGCTGTAACCAACAGTTGTGGCACCACCACCAAAACTTTTGCCATAACAGTAAATGACAAACCGGTTGTTGCAGACATCAGCGGCTCAGCTAACCTTTGCATTGCAGCTACTGGTACTTTATCCAGTACAACAACAGGTGGTACATGGAGCAGTAGTAATACAGCAACAGCTACCATTAATGCAAGTGGTGTTGTAACAGGCATAGCAAATGGGTCAACCACCATTAGCTATACAGTAACCAATACTTGCGGCAGCACTACCAAAACTTTTGCTTTGACCGTAAGCGACAAACCGGTTGTTGCCAATATTAGCGGCACACCAAGTTTGTGTGCAGCAGCTACAACAACTTTAACCAATACAACTAACGGCGGCACATGGAGCAGTAGCAATACCGCAATAGCAACAGTAAACAGTAGCGGTGTTGTAACAGGTGTGGCATCTGGCACCACAAACATTAATTACACCGTAACCAATACTTGTGGCAGCACTACAAAATCATTTGCTGTAACTATTAGCGACAAGCCAATAGTGGCCGATATTACAGGACCTACAACTGTAAACCCCAATGCCACGATAACACTTACTGATGCAACAACCGGCGGTACATGGAGCAGTAGCAATACAACTATTGCCACCATTAATGCAAGTGGTGTTGTAACCGGTTTAACATCTGGTACGGTAACCATTAGCTATAGCGTTACCAACGGCTGTGGCACCACTGTAAAAACATATAGTATAAAAGTTTCTGACTTTGACGATATTTTCATTCCCAATGTATTTAGTCCTAACGGTGATGGCAACAACGACTTTTTCCAGGTGTACGGAACCATTATAGCAGGATTGGAACTGAAAATATTTAACCAATGGGGCGAAATGATCTTTGAAACAAAAGACATGAGCAACAAATGGGATGGCACTTACAAAGGCAAAAAACAACCAATGGGTGTTTATGTGTATGTAGCCAAAATAAAAGTACAGAACGGAACAATTGTCACGAAAAAAGGGTCGATTAATTTAATCCGTTAACCGCAACTGCAATGAAAACGAACTTAATGCTGGTATGCCTGTTTGTATGCTGTTTCAGCAATGGTACAAAGGCACAGGTAGACCCGCATTTTTCGCAGTACTATGCCTATCCCATGTGGTTAAACCCAGCATTGGCAGGTACTGCGGAAGCAAGTTACCGTGTAACGGCTGTATACAGGAACCAATGGAGCAATGTAACCAATGCGTTTTCTACCGTAGGGGTTTCGGCAGATTTCCAGACAGAGAAGAGCATCAATTTTGGTGTGAATGTGTTACAGCAAACTGCGGGTAGCGGCGGTTACAGGTACTTCAATGCACAGGCTGCCATTTCGTACACCGGCATCAGGCTGGGAGCCGATGGCAACCACAGGATAGCTTTTGCATTGCAGCCCGGTTTCATTGGAAGAAGGTTCGATGAATCTGCCTTTAAAGGCGGCGACCAATGGGTGCCCATTATTGGGTACAACCCCAACATTCCCACATCCGATATCCTAACAAAAACATCTTCACTTGTGTTCGACCTGGGAGCTGGCCTCTCTTATTACAACACATCACAGGAAAACAAAATAACTGTGTTTGGCGGCATTTCTGCATCGCATCTCACACAGCCAGAAGACCCTTTCCTGGTAAAAGGCATCAAGTCAAAACTGCCTATAAGATACGCAGTGCATGCAGGTGCAAGGATCATACTTTCGGATATAGTTTACTTTATTCCAAATGCACTGTACATGAAACAGGGCACGGCAAGCGAAACCATGCTGGGCGGCTATTTCCAGGTAGCCGCAGGCGATGAGGCCGACGTAATGCTGGGTGCCAAGTACAGGATAAAAGATGCAATATCGCCCTTTGCAGGAATCGTCATGAACAATCAACTGATGATAGGACTAAGCTATGATGTAACCAGTTCGGAACTGAGCAAGATGGCAAAAGGAAGCAATGCCTTTGAACTGTCCGTTACATTGTTCGGACAGAAAAACAACGACAACTATTACAAGTGCCCACGCTTATAGCAATATAAAAAGCCCATACATACAATAGCTTACTACAAGCACCACACAACTATACAATTTTCATTAAGAAATAGTATTATATGAATAGATATGCTTTTATTCTACTGGCCATGCTTTGTGCAAAAATGACCATTGCACAAAATACACAGTACCTGCATAAAGCCAATGTGCTGTTTACGGCCGGCTCTTATTACGATGCCGCAGAGAGCTATAAAAAATACCTGGGACTTAGTACCGACAAGGGTTCGTTTAAACCATATACAGTAAAGCGTACTACAAGAAAGCAACAGCCAACCGGTAACGAACTGCTGAAAGCCTTGTACAATTTGGCAGAATGCTACCGAAAACTGAATATGCATGCCGATGCAGAAAAAACCTATGCAGAAATAATCAGGAAAGATGCAAAACAATATCCCGAAACAAGGTTATGGTATGGCACAAGCCTAAGGGCCAACCAGAAATACGATGAGGCTGAAAAACAGTTAAACCTATGTTTAACGGAACAGGCAAGTAATAAAACCATTACGGCCCTGGCACAGCAGGAACTGGACAACCTTGCTTTCATCAGTACACAGCTAAGCGGAAAGGAACAGGCTAATTTCAATATAGGCAAACTTGCATCGCCGATAAACAATAAAAACGGCAACTATGCAGTATCACTTATTGGCGACAGTTTATTGCTCTTTACTTCCACCCGTATAGATACGGCCATAAAAAAAGAAGTGCCGCATACAAACAGGCTTTACAGGCTTTCTGTAAAAGATACGGCAAGGCAGCTTGAGCCAATAGTAATTGCAGCTATAGACAAAGCCAATCATCAGGGTACATCATCTGTAACTGCCGATGGCAAACGGTTCTATTTTTCTGTTTGGGAGCAACAAAGCAACCAATCACTTGCTGCCATCTATATGTGCCAAAGGGACCCTGCAACGGGTACTTTAGGCAACCCGGTAAAGCTGCTGTTGAATGTTGATGGATACAGTAGTATGCAGCCATCTGTTTCACCAAACGGCAGCTATATTTTCTTTTCATCCAACAGGCCCAACGGTCTTGGCAGCAACGATATTTGGTATGCAGCAACCGATGCCAACGGCAATGCACAAAAAGCCATAAATGCAGGTCCGGCCATCAATACTGCCTACGATGAACAGGCACCTTTTTACCATGCAGCAAGCAATACGCTGGTCTTCTCTTCCAATGGCAGGACCGGAATGGGCGGCCTTGATTTTTTTGCAAGTAAAGGGGCCATTGGCAATTGGGAACAAGCCACAAACATGGGTTATCCCATCAACTCGGTAAAAGATGATGTCTATTTTTTCAGCAATGCAAAAGACAGTCTGCTGCAACAGGCATATATAAGCACCGACCGCACATCCGACTGTTGCCTGGAAATTTATACCGTATCCAAAACATATACACCACCACAGCCCAAACTGTTTAAACACAACCTAACAGGAACCGTTAGCGACCAAAATACAAAGGCTTCTTTAAAAGAAGTATCCATTAGTCTTAACAGCAATGGGCAACAGGCGGGCAATACAGCAAGCAATGAACAAGGCAACTTCTTCTTTAACCTAAAGGAGCAGGACAGTACGCTACACTTGTCATTTAGCAAAGTGGGCTACACATCATTGGATACAGTTTATAGCATGCCAACTATACAGGATTCAGATAGGAACCTTGCCATACAGGTTTATCTGGCACCTTTAGGCAAGGACCCACAGCCTGTAGTTACGGATAGTACTAAAACCGAAACCAAACAGGCAATGCCTGGACTGATCTATTTTGATTTTGGCAGCTATGTCCTCACCAGCAATACCAAGAAAACCTTGGATGCATTGGCAGCTATGCTGAACAGCAACAAAGACCTGCATATTGAAGTAGGTGGCCATACAGATGCTAAAGGAACAGTTGCATACAACCTAAAGCTAAGTGCTGCACGTGCACAGGCATGTATAAACTACTTAATTGAAAAAGGCATCAACAAAGAGCGGTTACACTTACATGCCTACGGCGAATGCTGCCCTATTGCACCAGAAAAAATCAATAACAACGATAACCCGGCAGGAAGGAAACAGAACAGGCGTGTTGAATTTAAGATAAACCAGTTGGCACAATAACACCATCCACAACAAAACATTCTATTAACCTAATAAGAAGTGTTATGAACAAGGTAAAAATTTTGGTAACCATGCTTCTATTGTGTTGCATGCATAAAACAGAAGCACAGGTAGATCCACATTTCTCACAATACTATGTGTACCCCATGTGGCTGAACCCGGCACTGACGGGTGCTATTGATGGCGACTATCGGGTATCGGCCATTTACCGCAACCAATGGAGCAATATCACCAACGCCTTTTCAACTGTGGGCATATCGGCAGACATGCAGACCGAAAAGAACATCAACCTTGGCATCAATATTCTGCAACAGAATGCAGGCAGTGGCGGTTACAGCTACCTGAATGCACAGGCATCCATTGCATATACCGGATTGAAGTTCGGTTCCGATGGAAGGCATAGGATATCGTTTGCATTACAGCCCGGCATTATTCAAAGAAGGTTCGATCAGAGCAAGTTTAAAAGCGGCAACCAATGGACGCCATTTGTTGGTTACGACCCAAGCATACCAACCAGCGAAATACTCACCAAATCATCGGCACTGGTGTTTGATATGGGTGCAGGCATATCTTACTACGACGCATCATCCAATAGTAAAGTCAACTTCTTTGGCGGCTTTGCAGCATCGCACCTCACCGCTCCAAGTGATGCGTTCATCATCAAAAACGACAAGTCAACAATGCCCATACGCTATACGCTACATGCAGGTGCAAGGACATACCTGACCGATGCAGTCTATTTTGTTCCCAACGTATTGTACATGATGCAGGGCTCTGCAAGGGAAACCATGCTGGGCGGCTACTTCCAGTTGGCAGTAGGAGCCACAAACGATGTAATGCTCGGGGCAAACTACAGGTTCAACGATGCCGTGTCGCCCTTTGCTGGTTTATTGATCAACAGCAAACTCATGATAGGCCTTAGTTACGACGTAAGCACATCGCAACTGGGCAAGATAGAAAAAGGCACCAATGCATTCGAGTTGTCCATATCGTTTTTAGGCAACAAGAAAGACAGGCCCGGTTTTTTCAAATGCCCCAGGTTCTAAACAATTTAAACATATACCAGTAAAACACCACCAATGAAATCGAGATTACTATGCTTCATACTAATCATGCTTGGTATACTTGGTCAGGCACAGCAACTATATTTAATCAATGGCATTGCAACTACAGCCACTGTTAATGATAAAGCACCCTTCATTAAACCATTAGCCGTAACGATTGATGCCGGAACCATTACAGGAAGCCCCTTTTGTGCAGGCACAACAGTAAACGTACCTTTTACCATTACAGGTACGTTCAATAGCGGTAATATATTTACGGCACAGCTTTCGGATGCAAGCGGCTCTTTTGCAAGCCCTGTAAACATAGGCACTTTAAACAGCACAACAGCAGGTACCATTGCTGCAACCATCCCTGTAAGTGCCACTGCAGGTGCTGGCTACCGCATACGTGTAGTAAGCAGCAATCCATCTTTTCTTGCAGGTACAGACAATGGTGCCGATATAACGGTACTTGCTGCTCCATCGCCCACCATTTTTTTATTGGTAGGACCGAGTAACAATGTTTGTCCTGGTACGCAGGTTTCATTCCTGACCATTATATCAGACGGAGGAACCGCACCTGCCTATCAATGGTACAAGAATGGTTCACCTGTAGGAACCAATAGTCCAAACTACAGCAGCAATACGTTGGTAAATGGGGATGTAATCACTTGCGGCTTAACCAGCAACGCCCCATGTGCAGGCCCCGAAGTATTGAGTGGTGGGGTTACGATGACAGTCAATCCGGTTGTTGCCCCTACCGTTAGTATATCGGCAAACCCGGGCAGCAGTATCTGCACAGGTGCTTCGGTAACGTTTACGGCAACACCAACCAATGGCGGCACTGCACCTATTTATCAATGGTACAAAAACACATTGCCTGTTGGCACCAATAGTGCAACCTATACAGACAATAGTCTGGTTGCCGGCGATGTGATTAGTTGCGGCCTAACCAGCAATGTCAACTGCATTAGCCCAACAACAGCCACAAGTAACACCATCACAATAACCATAGGTGGTGCCACCAGCCAAGTATCGGGCAACAATATTACCATAGCAGATGGCGATGCCACGCCGTCAACAGCCGACTTTACCGACTTTGGAAGTGTAAGCGTAAACAGTAGCATCACCAAAATATTCGTATTAAAAAATACCGGCACAACCAATCTTGCCGTAAACAGTATTACAGTAAGTGGAGCCAATGCATCCCTATTTACAGTTGGTGCATTAACGCCTGCATCGCCTATTGCTGCTGGGGGCTCCGCAACATTTGCAGTAACGTTTTTGCCAACCACCACTGGTACAAAAACGGCAACCATCAACATCAACAACAATAGTTGCAACGCTGCTACCTACGATTTTGCCATACAGGGCAATGCCACAGCAGCAACGGTAAATACATTGGCTGCCCAGACTTTTGAAAGTGGCGTATGCGATACATGGAGCTTTACAGGATTTGCCCAAAATACAGAAACAGCGAGAACGGGTTCGGGCTCTGGCCGTATTGGCCGTTGCCTGGAAAATGCAATCGGTACATTCAACCCAATTAATACAGCCGGATATGCAGGCCTGCAATTTTCACTTTACCATTCAGTTCGGTCGCTAAGTGGGCCCGGTATGGACACAAGGGAAGGTGTAGTGATACAGGTAAGGGAAAATGGGGGTGCATGGGTTACTGTAGGAAGGGCCGGAGGCAATGGTGATGCGGGCTGGGGCTGGACTGCCACGGGCGGTACTGCCAATACCTGTACGAAAACATACACCATGCCCAATCCACTTGTTTATACGCCAACAGCGGGAACAACCAGTTTTGCCTTTCGAGTAATAACCATTAACAACGGTAACAAGTCCTCATCCAATTCATCATGCCCAGCAGGTTGCTCATCCAGTGCAGCTACTTGCTGTGCAAACTTCGAAAGCCAGATGGATGCTGCTGACCCATCGTCCTTTGCAAAAGTGTATGACAGAAACGATGAAGGCTTCTTTGTGGATGACATTAAGCTAACCACAACAAGCCCTTTGCCCATTGTACTTACATCGGCGGCAGGCACAGATGCCCAAACAGCCTGTATCAACAGCCCTGTTACCAATATTGCCTATTCTGTTACAGGTGGTGGCAATGCAACGGTTACTGGCCTGCCTACTGGCGTAACGGGTACCTACAACAATGGTACATTCACCATAAGCGGTACACCAACAACAACGGTAGGTTCGCCCTTTACCTATACAGTTACCTCTGTATGTACAGGTGCCACGGCTACTGGTGTAATGACGGTTAAGCCAACGGCAACCCTTACCCTTACATCTGCCGCAAACACCAATGCACAAACCATTTGTGCCAATACTGCCCTAACCAATATTGTGTACGCAATTGGTGGTGGTGGTACGGGTGCAGGCGTTACAGGTTTGCCTGCGGGTGTAACAGGTACATATAATGCAGGTGTGTTTACCATTAGCGGTACACCAACGGTAACGGGCACGTTTAACTATACCGTTACCACAACTGGGCCCTGTACACCACAGGCAACGGCCACAGGTACAATGATTATAAAGCCTGATGCAACAATTGCACTCAGCTCTGCTGCAAACACCAATGCACAAACGCTTTGCGTTAACACTGCACTCACCAATATAGTATATGCAATTGGCGGTGGAGGTATGGGTGCAGGCGTTACTGGTTTACCAGCAGGATTGGCAGGTGCGTACAATGCAGGTGTGTTTACCATAAGTGGCACACCAACTGCAACGGGTACTTTCCATTATACTGTTACCACAACCGGCACCTGCATACAGGTTACAGCAACAGGAACCATAACAGTAAATCCGGATGCAACAATTACATTGACATCAGCCGCAAATACCAATACACAAACGTTATGCATCAATACCGTGTTGACCAACATTACCTATATAATAGCGGGTGGCGGTACAGGAGCAGGTGTTACTGGCCTGCCTGCGGGATTGACGGGTGTTTACAATACAGGTATGTTTACGATAAGCGGTACCCCAACTGCAACTGGTACGTTTAACTACACAGTTACCACAACAGGCACATGCGGGCAAACCACTGCAACAGGTACTATAACAGTAAATCCAGATGCCACTATAACCTTGACATCAGCCGCAAATACCAATGCCCAAACGCTATGCATCAATACCGTGCTGACCAATATTACCTACACAATAGCAGGCGGCGGAACAGGGGCAGGCATTACTGGTTTGCCTGCGGGACTGACCGGCGTTTATAATGCAGGCATATTTACCATAAGTGGCACACCAACTGCAACAGGTACTTTTAATTATACCATTACAACAACAGGCAATTGTGTACAAACTACTGCAACTGGTTCCATAACCGTTACCCCCGATGCAACAATTACATTGACATCGGCTGCAAATACCAATACGCAAACAGTTTGCATCAATACCGCAATAACCAATATTACCTATGCAATAGCGGGTGGCGGAACAGGAGCAGGTATTACTGGCCTGCCTGCGGGATTGATTGGCGTTTATAATGCTGGTGTGTTTACCATAAGTGGCACGCCAACCACAACAGGCACTTTTAACTACACTGTTACCACAACAGGTACATGCGGGCAAACCACTGCAACAGGTACTATAACGTTTACACCCGATGCCACCATAACCTTGACATCGGCCGTAAACACAGATGCCCAAACAGTTTGCATCAATACTGCAATAACCAATATTACGTATGCAGTAGCTGGTGGCGGAACAGGAGCAGGTGTTACTGGTCTTCCTGCGGGACTGACTGGCGTTTATAATGCAGGTGTATTTACCATAAGCGGTACGCCAACGGCAACAGGTACATTCAACTACACTGTTACCACAACAGGTACATGTGGGCAAACTACTGCAACAGGTACTATAATCGTTACGCCCGATGCAACAATAACTTTGACTTCTGCTGCCAACACCAATGCCCAAACAGTTTGCATCAATACAGCAGTAACCAATATTACCTATGCAATAGCAGGTGGTGGAACAAATGCGAACGTTGCTGGTTTACCTGCAGGATTAACAGGCGTGTACAACGCTGGTGTGTTTACCATAAGTGGCATACCAACTATAACAGGTACTTTTAACTACACTGTTACTACAACGGGTACATGCGGGCAAACCACTGCAACAGGTACGATAACCGTTACACCAAATGCAGCCATTGCATTAAGTTCTGCAATTGGTACAGATGTACAGGCTGTCTGCATCAATATAGCAATAACCAATATTACTTACGCCATAACCGGTGGTGGCACTGGAGCAGGTGTTACTGGCCTGCCGGCAGGTATTACAGGTACTTACAATGCTGGCACATTTACCATAAGCGGCACACCAACTGTAACAGGTACTTTTAATTATACCGTAACCACAACAGGTACATGCGGGCAAGCAACTGCAACAGGAACTATAACGGTAAACCCTGATGCTACCATAACATTAACATCAGCCACCAATACTAATGCACAAACAGTTTGCGTAAACAATGCCATTACAAACATTACCTATGCCATAGCAGGTGGTGGAACAGGTGCAGGCGTTACTGGTTTGCCAGCGGGTGTAACTGGTGCTTACAATGCAGGCGTATTTACTATAAGTGGTACACCAACTGCAACGGGTACATTCAACTATACTGTAACAACAACAGGCACATGTGCACAAACAACTGCAACAGGCACCATAACCGTAAACCCCGATGCTACTATAACATTGACATCGGCTGCCAATACCAGTGCACAGACCCTTTGCATCAATACAGCCATTACCAATATTGTGTATGCAATTGGTGGCAGTGGTGCAGGAGCCACTGTTACAGGTTTGCCTTCGGGCGTTACAGGCACATACAGTACTGGCCTGTTTACCATTAGTGGCACACCCACTGCAACGGGTACTTTCAGCTACACCGTTAGCACAACGGGCAATTGTGCACAGGCAACCGCAATGGGTACCATAACAGTAAACCCCGATGCCACTATAATATTGACATCGGCTGCCAATACCAACGCACAAACAGTTTGCATCAATACTGCCATCACCAATATTACCTATGCAATTAGCGGCGGCGGCACAGGGGCCAGTGTTGCTGGCTTGCCTGCTGGCCTGGCAGGTACATACAATGCAGGCGTATTTACTATAGCCGGTACGCCTATTGCATCAGGCACATTCAACTATACTGTTGCCACAACAGGAAGCTGTGCACAAAAAACGGTAACTGGCACCATAACCGTAAACCCAGATGCGACAATTGTACTCACTTCGCCAACGGCCACCCTTGTGCAAACGGTATGCATCAATACAGCCATTGCAAATATTGTATATACAGTTAGTGGTGGTGGTACGGGTGCAAACATAACTGGCCTGCCTGCAGGTGTTACTGCTGTGTACAACGCAGGTGTGTTTACCATAAGCGGTACGCCAACTGCACCGGGCACTTTCAATTACACCATCAACACAACAGGTACCTGTACACAGGTTACGGCAGCAGGCATCATTACGGTAATGCCCAATGTGCTGCCAACTATAAGCATTGTTGCCAGCCCAACCGGTATTCTTTGTGCAGGCACACCTATTACTTTTACAGCAACTATTACCAATGGAGGAACGGCACCTATATACCAATGGAAAAAGAATGGCGGCAATGTAGGAACCAATGCAGCCACATATACCGATAATACTTTAGTTACCGGCGATGCCATTACCTGCACGCTAACCAGCAATGCCCCTTGTGCCAATCCGCTTACTGTAACCAGCAATGCAATTACGGTTACCATGGGCGGCCCGGTAAACCAGGTAACAGGCAACAGCGTGGTGATTGCCAACGGCGATATTTCACCAACTACAACAGACAATACCGATTTTGGTAATGTAAATGCCAATAGCACCGTTACCCATACATTTACGGTTACCAATACTGGCTTAACCAATCTTGCAATCAACAGTATAACCATTAGCGGTGCAGATGCATCTTTGTTTACGGTAGGTATACTCACCCCCGCATCGCCCATTGCACCGGGAGGTTCAGCTACTTTTACTGTAAGCTTCTCGCCAATCAATGCAGGTGTCAAAACAGCTACTGTAAACATCAACAACAATAGTTGCAGTACGGCCCTTTTCAGCTTTGCCATACAGGGCAATGGTATTACTGTACCTGCCTCTGCATTGGACTTTGATGGTGTGAATGACTATGTGAGCATACCGCACAGTGCCTTGCTTAAACCTGCATCGCAAATAACCATTGAAGCATGGGTAAACCCGAGAGACGTACATACAAATACCTACTACGAAATTTACAGGAAAGAAGATGGCAACGGTAGGCACCTGTTCTCCTTCCAGGAACACGGTACCATACTTTCCTTTGGTTTGGGAATCGGCACTGCATACGCAGAACTTGATGTGCCCATTAATAAAGCCGATTATGAAAACCAATGGGTGCATGTGGCCGCAACCTATGATGGAAAGACAAAAAGGGTTTACAGGAATGGGGTATTGATTGGTTCCGTTAACACAACGGGTGCAATTATAACAACAGGTACATCGCCGGTATTGATTGGGCAGAACCAGGCACAGCCTGAATATTTTAATGGCAAGATAGACGAGGTTCGCTTATGGGAAAGGGCTTTGTGCCAGACGGAAATTCAACAGACAATGAATTGCGAACTGACGATGCCACAAAACGGGCTGATTGCTTACTACAAATTCAATCAGGGTTTTGCAAGTGTGCCCAACCCTGGTGTTACAACCTTGCCGGATGCAAGTGGCAACAACCTGAATGGTACATTGATGAATTTTGCATTGACATCATCCACATCAAACTGGGTAACACCTGGTGGCGTGGTTACGGGTGTAAGTTGCACACCTGCACAGTTTGCATTGTTAACGCCTGCAGTGGTTATCAGCTCAAATCCCGTTAGCCCTATATGCCAGGGAACAATGGTTACGTTTACCGCCACACCAACCAATGGCGGTACTGCACCAACCTATGTGTGGAAGCGGAACGGCACAGTAATTCCCGGGGCAACATCGGCCACCTACGCTACCAATACATTGGCGAATACCGATGACATAAGCTGTGTATTGACCAGTAGCGAAGCCTGCGTAACAACAGCAACAGCCAACAGCAATGTATTACAGATGACGGTGAATGCACCTATTACACCAACTTTTGCACCTATTGCTACTGTATGTCAAAATGCAATGGCACCCGTATTGCCAACAACGTCAACCAATGGTATCAGCGGTACATGGAGCCCAGCAATAAGCACAGCTACAGTAGGTACGGCAACCTATACATTTACACCATCTACCGGGCAATGCGGTACCGCGGCCACTGTACAGGTAACGGTAGCTGCCCCAACTGTACCAACTTTTGCACCTGTTGCTGCTGTATGCCAAAATGCAACAGCACCTGTACTGCCAGCAACATCAACCAATGGCATCAACGGTACATGGAGCCCTGCTGTTAATACGGCTACAGCAGGTACGGCAACCTACACGTTTACACCAACTGCCGGGCAATGTGCCACAGCAACTACAATAAGCATAACAGTCAATCCATTGCCAACATTAACTGTAAGCCCATTAACATCATCCGTATGTTTAGGAAACAGTATAACACTACAGGCAACAAGCAATGGTACTGTACAATGGCAAGGTTTTGCTTCTGGTATCAACAGCATCAGCATAACGCCCACTACAAGTGGCCCTTACCAGGCCACTGCAACAAGTGCATTGGGATGTGTCAATACAGCCACCGCCACTGTTACGGCACAACCGGTGTTTCACCTGAACATTACGGCAACACCCAATCCTGTAACCAATGGGCACAATGTAACTTTCGCTACATCTTCAACCATGCCGTACCAGATAACTGCATGGCAACCTGCCGGTTTGTTTACCAACCAAACAGCCAATAGCCAAACCATTGTTGCACACAACAGCGGCGAATATTATGCAGTAGGAAGAACCGCTGCTGGCTGTATAGATACTGCCCGCATCAATGTGCAAGTAATAACCATTAACAACGATCTGTTCATTCCCAATTTCTTTACGCCCAACAACGATGGCAAGAACGATGTGCTGAAAATTTATGGCACATCCATTCAAAGTATAGAGATGCGTGTGTTTAACCAATGGGGCGAAATGCTGTTTGAAACAAAGGATATAAACAGGGGTTGGGACGGTACGCAAAACGGTAAGCAACAGCCGGTAGGTGTGTATATATATGTTGCCAAAATAACCTTGCTGAACGGAAGCGTGGTTGACAAGAAAGGCTCGGTTAATTTAATACGGTAGAAAATTTTGATTTCCCGGTAACCTTTATGCAATAAGGGTTGCAACTAAAAATGGGCGGTAGCATTTATATAAGTGCTACCGCTTTTTTATTGGCCCGATGCAGTTAACAATAGCATAATGTTTCGATAATCTTAAGGTTTTTTTAAGGTAACATTCGACTGATAGTTTTACGGTGAAAACAACACTATCATACAACAATTAAAACGCACTTATGAAAACAAAATATACTGTTTTCTTTTTACTGTTCTGTAGCCTGTTTGCAGGGAATGTATGGGGGCAAACTGCTTTTACCATTACCTATACGGGTCTTGGGGGGGCTGGTACCACAGGGGCAGTTGCAAACCCTTCAACCCTTTTTACGGTGGCACTTACCAATAGTACCGCCTATAACGGGGTAGATGCTACCTGCTCATCCACGGGCGATGGTATTACTTCTTACGTAACAACCATAGCTGCCAAAGCAGGGTATAATTTTACCATTACTTCTATAACCGGCACAGCATATGCCAGCAGTGCGGGTTTAAAGGGTTATCAATTTCAAATAAGTAGCAGCAATGCTAATTTTACAACGGCTACTTCAACAGTTACTAGTATTGGTACTTCTAGCAGTTGTAGCGGCTCTGGAACTATAGGTTCTTTAACGGGTAGTTTTGTTACTACAGCTGGTAATTCATGCACTATTAATGTAACGAAGTCGAAAACAGGTAGTGAATCTGGCGGCGGTTACAGCAAAACAAGAACATTGGTTATTTCAGGTACTTATACAGCTGTGGTTGCAGGTGCAACAAAGCTTGCGTTGGTAAGTACACCTTCAACTGGTACCATCAATACAAACCTTGCTTCATTTACAGTAGAGGCACGCAAGGCCGACAACTCTGTTGACAATACTTATACCTCCAACATCACTATTGCCAAGGCAACCGGTACAGGTACACTTTCAGGCACTGTTACCAAAGCAGCGGTGAATGGTGTTGCTACTTTTAACGATCTTAAATTCAATGCCGCAGGTACCTATACCATCAGTGCGGCATCATCTGGACTTACAGGTGCAACATCTGGCAATATTGTTATCAGCGATGTATCTGCCGCAACCGATTACTTCCGTTCCAAACAGAATGGCAACTGGAACGCAGCAGCTACATGGGAATCCTCTCATGACAATAGCACATGGTTTGCTGCAACACTGGTACCTACCGAAAATGCAACCAATACCATCATCAATCATATTGTAACTGCCACGGCAGATATTACCATTGGCAATACAACCATTACAACTGCAGGTGATACTTTGAAGATTGCACCCGCAGTTGCCATCACGGTTCCTACAGGTAAAGTGGTAACGATAAATGCAAATGCAGGACTGGTGTTCCAGTCAACATCTTTGGGTACTGCACGTATGGCCAATTCGGCAGGCAGCATTAACGGTACGGTTACTGTTGAGCGTTTCATAACAGGTGGCCAAAGGGCCTTCCGTTTTATAGGTCACCCATTCAGCACATCCACTGCATTGTCGCAATATGCCAACGATCTTGATATTACGGGTGCTGCAGGCACATTTGCAGGATTTACCAATGATGTGAACCTCAACCCGAGCTCTTTTTACTACGATCCCATTTATGGCAATGAAAGCACTACTGCCGATTTAGGTTGGAAAGCCTATACAGCAGCAACACAAACAATAGAACCCGGCAATGGCTTCCGTTTGTTTGTAAGGGGAAAGAAAGCACAAGCAGGCATTTTCACTTTGCCTTATGCAACACCGCAGGATGTGACCATTAGTGTTTCAGGTACTTTGAACCCTACCGGAAACTTTGTAAAGAACCTTGTGCTTGGCGATACTTCGGGCTACAACATGGTGTCCAATCCATATATCTCCCCAATTGATGTTACCACTGTTTCCACTACCGCAGGTGTGAACAACAATTTCTGGATATGGGATTCCCGTATGGGTACTGCTGGGGCCTATCTTACCTATACATTCGGAACAGGTGGCTACGCACTGCCTTCATCGGGCTCTTTCTTTGTAAGAACAACTGCAGCAAGCGAAAGCATCACGTTTAAGGAAAGTGACAAAGTATCGACCGATACAACCATGATGTTAAGACAGATGGATACGAAGCAATTGTTGGTGCTTAACATTACATCGGACAATAAACTGTACGACAGGTTTACGATGTTCTTTGATAAAAAATCAACACCATTAATGGACAATATCCTGGATGGTACCAAGTTCCGTAATAGCGACCTGAGCTTTTATAGCATTACAGCAGACCACAAGGAACTGGCAGTAGATGTTAGACCGTTGGATGCTGATATGATAGTGCCAATAGGCATTACAAGCAAAACAGCAAAACCATACAGTATTGTTGTAAGCAACCTGAACATAGGCAATGACTATGAGCTTTATTTGAAAGATAAATACCTGGGCACAGAAACGAAATTGAGTGCAGGCATGCAGTACGATTTTGTTGTAACGGCAGATGCCGCAAGCCAAGGAGAAAACAGGTTTGAATTGGTAACAAGGACCAGCAAGCAAACCATCGCTATTGTGAATGGCCTGACCGTTGAACTGTCGCCCAACCCGGCAACCGATGTGGTGAAGGTTTCCTTTAGCAATGCAACCGCGGAAGCTACCACAATAACCATACTTAACGAAGCAGGTGTTGTGGTTAAAAACATCAACTGCGGAAAGGTTAGCAATGGCCAGCAAACCATACCGGTTAAACAATTTGCCAAAGGCATATACATTGTACAACTGGTAAGTGGCAAAGAAACAAAAGCAATCAAATTCATCATTCAATAAATTATGTATATGCACAACAATAAAAAACTTATTTATATACTGGCCATTATATTGGTAGCCTGCTTGCCAACATTGCTACATGCACAACCTGGCTTTGGCGACGATGTGGGCGATGACGTACCTGTTGATGGTGGCCTTTCTTTGCTGGTAGCCGCAGGTGTTGGCTATGGCATCAAGAAAGTAAAGGAAAGCAGGAAGAAATAGAATAAACCGAAAAACTTCATGAAGCAGGATGCAGTCCCCCGGAACCGCATCCTGCTTTTTATTTAAAGTTGTCTAAAAAAGCATTCAACAAGTTTGGACCTACAGCAAGATTGGAGTAAAAACCACAAAATGAGCCGTAGCCCCGACTGGCCTTTTTGGTAAGTTTTCCGCTTTGCCATATTTTTGATTTTTAAACAAGTGAAAACAAAGGCTACCCGAACTGTTTTTGGATAAGATTTGCAAGAGGCTTCCTCGGAAGTCTTTTTTAGTTTAGTGAAAACAGGTACGGCGGCATACATAAAAACAACGCATGAAATTTTACAACGTCATTATCAAATACCGTTTCTGGTTAAGCCTCGTAGCTATTGTTGGGGCAATCGTGTTAAATGTTACACATACTGCCGGCTTCTGGCCTACATTCCCCTTGTATTTTGTGGGCGTTATCGGTTTGTTCAGCCATTTCTTTATTGGCCCTTTGCGTTTAATTCAAGAGCCGATGGAAAGTGGCAATATTGAAGAAGTAAAAAAGATATTGAACACAGTTTGGTTCCCCAGCCTTTTGTACAAACCTGTCCGCTCCACTTTCTACACAATTAAAGGCAACCTCTCCATGATGGAGCAGGATTTTGACAATGCTGAAAAGCATTTAAAGAAGAGCAGCGACCTTGGTGCCCCGATGCCCGAAGCCGAAGGTGCAAACAAATTGCAACTGGGCATGATGGCCATGCAGAAAGGCGACTTGAAACAAGGCGAAAGCTATATACGTGCTGCCATACGTTTGGGCATACCCGATACGGAAAGCGAGGCAGTTGCTTATTTGAGCATGTGCCAGATTTTTATGAACAAAAGGGAGTTCCGTGCAGCTAAGGACTATTTCCGCCGTGCAAAGGCACTGAAACCAAAAACAAAACAGGTAGTGGACCAAATCAAGGAAATTGAAAAATACATTTCGAGGATCCCGGGATAAAATAACAAGCCTTGCCAAGAGCAGGGCTTTTTTATGTAACCAGCTATAGATGCTTTGTTCAGTTGCAGTGGTCCCGATAACTATTGGGACAACCATCATCCATATAACTTTGTTCAACATGCTACGTTTACAACATATTATCAGCGAAGGCACGGAGCTGGAGATTATTAGGGAACTGTTCAGACAGTATTCCGATGAACTAGGGGCCAACCTTTGTTTTCAAAGTTTTAATAAGGAACTGGACAATCCATTAAGCAAGTACAGTGCACCATCCGGCTCATTGATATTGGCCTATTGGAACAACGAAGCGGTTGGTTGCATTGCCCTGCAACCACTGCCCGAACAGGGTTGTTGCGAAATGAAACGCCTGTATGTACAGCCTGCATACCGCAAACACAAAATTGGCGGGGCACTTGTTGAAGCCATAGAGAAAGATGCAATGGCTCTTGGCTATACCAATATGAAACTGGATACCCTGCAAAGGCTGCAGGCTGCCATACACCTATACCAAAAGCATGGTTTCATTGTAACCAATGCCTATTACCCCAACCCGTTAGAAGGGGTTGTTTACATGGAAAAACAATTGGCATAGCATCTCCATACTTGTTAGCTGCTAAATAAATAACCCAACTGCTCATATTATCAACAAATAGAAGTTGCGGTTGATATAACAATGCAATAAAAACATACATTAGTATTGTATGTGGCCCCTTGTTAGAGTTTACTGTTGTTTGTTACTGTTCTGCTTTTCTGTATCTGCACAGCAAAGCCAGCAACTGTATGTAAAGAACTATGCAGAAAAAGATGGTCTGAGCAGCAATTACATCCGCTGCTTCTTTCAGGATAGCAAGGGCTTTATGTGGATTGGTACATCTTATGGTCTGAACAGGTTTGATGGGCAGAAGTTCGAAAAATTCTATGCCGATGCCGGCAATCCCCATTCCATTTCAAGCAATGTCATTACTGCTATTATTGAAGACAGGCAGGGCCATATATGGGTTGGTACAGAAAACGCCGGGCTCAACAAATTCAATGACGATACAAAGACATTCAGCCCTTATCGTTACATGGCCAACAACGAACAGGCCTTAAAGGAAGATTTTGTAAACAGCCTGTATGCCGATAGCAAAGGCAGTATATGGATTGGTTATGCAAGCAAGGGCTGGTCGGTTCTAAATCCTGTAACAAACAGCCTCGCCCATTATGCATCCGGTCAAACATTCATCAACCGTTGGGGCAAAAATGCCAGCGACTGTGTTGGTGGCTTTACCGAAGACAGTAAGGGCAATATGTGGTTGGCCGGCGGTTATGGATTGTTTATGCAAGATGCCCAAACAAAAAAGCTAACTGTTTATATAGACGACAATTCATCGTTCTACAAAGAAAACCAGAACCTGTTCATGACTGTTCAGTATTATGGCGATTCTTTGTTATGGCTGGGTACATGGGCATGCGGGCTAAAGCAATTTAATATCAACACTAAAAAATTTACTGCTTATTTGCTGCAGCCCAATAACCCTTATGCCGGCAACAGGAATATAGTAGATAAGATAGCCAAAAAATCGGCCAATGAATTATGGATTGCATCATTGGACAAAGGGCTTGGTGTCTTTAATATTACTACCAATCAGTTCCAGTTTTTTGAGCACAAGTCCGACAATAAAAACTCACCACCACCCAAAGAGTGCAGGCGGATTTTTGTGGACAATAACCAGACGCTGTGGGCTGGTTATGATTATGGGTTCTCTTTGATTGCCCCATCCAACCAGAATATCAAAACAACAGCGGTACCACCCATTAAGTCCTCTTTCTTTACAGAGTCCACAGTGCACAGCTTCTATTACCATGCACCAACCAATAAGCTATACTTTGGTTTGGATGTAGGCAACGGCCTATACGAAAAAGATATAAGCAACAATACCATTAAACTGTTGCCCACCAAGGGCCTGCCGGTTACCACTTCTGGTTCGCACCATGTAGCCGATATTTTTAAATGGGATGGGCAGAACCTGCTGACCAATATTGATGGCGGCTTTTATTTATACAATATTTACAGCAACAGTTTTTCAAGACTCCTTCTTAAGCATAACAATACCACGATAGAGATGCATGGCTCCGCATCGCAACTGGATGCAAAAAATGAGTTGTGGATTATTGATTATAACAAACGTTATTACAAAATAAAGCTGGGCAATAACAATGTTCAACAAGTGGGTGGTGTGGCAGCCAATCAAGCATTTCCTTTTATTGCGGGTTCCTTTATTGTAACATCTTTTAACGATAGCCTTGCCTGGGTTTTTGACAGGAGCCGTGGCTTGGTATTGTTCAACACCATCAACAATACCAGCAATGCAGATTTCTATGAAAAGAACCTGTATAAAATTGGTGACCCCAAAAAAATAGTCATGGACAAACAGGACCATTATTGGTTCACTACCTACAACGAAGGGTTGTTTGAAATGTGGCAAACTAGCAATGGCAAATACAGTTATAAAAGATATACGGAAAAAGAAGGCCTGCCCGATATGTTCCTGAACGAAATCTTTTGTGATTCCTTAGGCTTCATTTGGATAAGCTCGAAAAAAGGAATTATCCGCTTCCATCCATCAAAGCCTGTATTTAAAAATTACAATGATGATAATGGCTTGCCCGAAACATTGTATGCAATTGAAAGTGGTTATTTAGGCAGCAACCAAATAGTATATTTTGGATGCATCAACCATTTTATAGAAATAGATACCAGACATGTAGTCGAAAATAGGATGCCGCCCAAAGTCATGCTCAGGTACCTGAATATTTTCGATAAGTCATGGAGCGATAGCCTCAACATCAACAACCAGCAAAAGATAGAACTTTCATATAAGCAGAATTTTATCAGCTTCGAATTTGCTGCCCTCAGTTTTGTCAATGGCAACCAATGTCAATATGCTTACCAATTGCAAGGACTTGATAAGGATTGGATATACTGCGGCAACAGGCAATATGCTAGCTATTCGGGTCTAAAGCCTGGCAAATATTTGCTACGTATAAAAGCAGCCAATAGCGATGGTGTGTGGAACGAGCAGGGCATATCGCTTCAAATAATTATACATGCACCCTTTTGGCAAACAGCATGGTTCTATGTGCTGCTATCAATCATTTTAATAGTTATTGTTGTTGGGTTGTATCGATACAGGATAGCTGCTATTAGAAAGGAAGAACAAATAAAAACGGACTACAACAAAAAAGTCGCAGAAATAGAAATGAAAGCATTGCGGGCACAGATGAACCCACATTTCATTTTCAATTGCCTCAACAGCATCAACAGGTATATTGTAAAAAGCGACCATGTTACGGCATCCGGTTACTTGACCCGCTTTGCAAAATTGATACGCCTGATACTGGACAGTTCCGCAACCGAAACCACCAGTCTTGAAAGCGAGATACAGTTGCTGCAACTATACATTGAAATGGAAATGCTACGGTTCGACAACCGGTTTGCGGTACAGTTTCAGGTAACGCCATCCATTAACCAGTCCACCAGTTTTATCCCCTCCATGTTGATACAGCCCTATATCGAAAACGCCATCTGGCATGGCTTGCTGCATAAAGAAGGAAAAGGTAATTTGAAACTGCTGTTTACGGAACAGTCAAAAGATTTGTTACGGGTAGTGATAGAAGATGATGGGGTGGGCAGACAAAAAGCTGCCGAGCAAAAAAGTAAGCAGGTACTGAAACAGAAATCGTACGGAATGAAGATTACGGGCGACAGGATCAAGATGTTTAACGAACTGCATAATGTGAAGGCCAGTTGCCATATAGAAGATTTAACAGATGCAGACGGCAGGCCAACAGGTACAAGAGTTACACTTTTATTGCCTTTTGAAGTACCGGTTACAAATCCATAAAACTTTGCAACATGATAAAAGCTATTTTGGTAGACGACGAAAAAAATGCACTGGAAGTATTGGAATGGCAGTTGAAAAAATTTTGTCCAGACATAACCATTGTTGCATGTTGCACCAATGCAGATGATGCCATTGCTGCCATTGCCCAACAAAATCCACAACTGCTTTTTTTGGATATTGAGATGCCTGTAAAGAACGGCTTTGAAGTACTGAATGCATTTAAAGAGCCAGCTTTTGATGTGATATTTACAACTGCCTATAACCAGTTTGCCATAAAAGCATTTAAGTACGCAGCATTTGATTATTTATTGAAACCAATAGATGCCGACGATTTGAAGGCAGCAATAGAAAGGTATAAGAATAAAAAAAACGTTGCGGTAAACGAACAGTTGAAATTATTGATGCAGCAGATGACCAAAAATACAGTCAACGAAAAAATTGCATTGAATACCGCTGATGGATTACAGTTTGTACAAGCCGAACAGATTATACGTTGCGAATCGTTAAGCAACTATACCAAAATATTTTTGACCAACAACCAAAAAGTAACCATTGCAAAAACATTGAAAGAAGTAGAGGAAACTTTACAGGCGTATAATTTTTACCGCATCCACAACTCGCATCTTATTAATATAGCACATATAGAAAAGTTTGTAAAAGCCGATGGCGGCTACGTACTCATGACCGATGGGGAGCATATAACTGTTGCAAGAAACCGGAAAGAAGGGTTCATTGAAAGATTCTCGAAACTGTAACTGCGGCCGACTACTTATTCCTTCCCTTCGCCAACAAACCAATCTTCTTTGTTTTTGAACAACACATTAAAAGTGGTCAACGAGCCATACACACGGGTAATATACTGTTGAAGGTTAACTTTGTCTGCATCGCTTAAAACTTTATGGCTGTTGATGTTTTGCTCCAATACCCGTAGCCTGTCACGCAGCATGACTATTTTATGAAAGAACACATCAATCTCCACTTCCTTTGGCTTTAGGCTTTTGTCGGCCGGTTGTAGCAACATGGTACCACCTTTCCACTTGTCGCCTAGGGCAACCACTTCTGTCAGACCGCCCCACAGCTGCAGTATTTTCAGTAAGGATCGCTCCACTTCGGAACTTGTTTCAATTTCAGTGCTCAGGTTTTCGGGTATGATCTCATCCAGGTTACTGTCTGTTTTGTCAACTTCCCTAATGCCATGATGTATAAAAGAGATCAGGTAAGTGGCATATTTAACACCAACAATTACACCTGGGCCCAATTGTGTATGCTGCAATCTTGTGCCAATGCCTAAAGTTGTCTGTTCCATCATCTGTTCAAGTGTGTTTGGGTATCAGTCTATATCAATTCCTGTAATGGTCTTTTCAATAACAGAAGGATAATATGTATGCTCCAACTGGTGAATGCGGTTAGCCAATGAATCTGCTGTGTCATTTTTCAGCACCTCACACCTGGCCTGGAAAATAGTGGATCCATGGTCATACGCCTCATCCACGTAATGAATGGTAATACCGCTTTCCTCATCGCCGCTGGCAATTACGGCTTCATGTACAAAATGCCCGTACATGCCTTTGCCGCCATATTTGGGCAACAGGGCAGGGTGTATGTTCACAATTTTTCCTAAGTAACTGTGTATCAGCAAAGAAGGTACTTTCCAAAGAAAGCCGGCCAGTACAATAAAGTCAATTTTGGCTGCTTTTAGCTCGCTTACATAGGCATTGCCCCTAAAAAAAGGCTCTTTCTCTATTATTAAGGTATCAATGCCATATTCCTTTGCAATACCCAGCACACCAGCATTGGGCTTGTTGCAGGCAATCAGGGCTACTTCAATGGTGGCCGAGTGCCTGAAATGCTCTATTATCTTTTTTGCGTTGGTGCCTGTTCCCGAAGCAAAAATGGCAATCCGCTGCACTGCAGGTTTCTTGCCCCCTGTTTCGGGGCTGCCCCCCATTTTGCTCCAGATCCTTTTCAGGTAGTTCCTGAAAAAGTTGAACTGCCCCAGCGGTATGCTGATCAGCAATACACAAACGGGCCATAAAACAGTAATCAATGGCACATATATAATCCAATACAGCACATTTTTCTCTGTCAGTATAAAACCCAACAGCCAGCTGCCCAACCGGGCACAGGCACTTCCGCCCAAGGCAAACGTGCAAAAAATCAGGGTGAACTGCAGCCACCCCACATTCCATTTTTCTTTCAGCCGTTTAAACATGGCAGCGAAGGTGTGGCAAAAAGTTGAGTAATCTTTTATCGAAAGAAGAAATTGTTGGGCATTGCAAATTCGTTTACAAAAGCATGACATAAAACAATAACATCGGTTGCCAATCGGCTGTAATGCAGGTGGCACTAGGCTAAATTTTTTTTTTTAACATTGTGTTTTTGTCAGCATCCTGTCATATTTTTGCAACCGTTCAGGAATATTTTTCCACACTTAGAACAATCAGTTTGTGAATATGACTCACAGAAGAATAGCCAAAACCATCATTCTCAGCACAATCCTGCTCTTAGGTTTGTCTTTTATTAGTAATACAGCGTCGGCGCAAGACGGAAAAGCATTGTTTAATGCTAACTGTGCTTCGTGTCATAAAATTGACAAAGAGCTTACAGGCCCAGCCTTATTAGGCGTTGAGGATCGCTGGGGAGGTGACAGAAAAAAGCTGCATGCTTGGATTAAAAACAGCGGATCCTTCTTAAAAACGGGAGATAAGTACGCAAATGATTTGTTTGCTAAGTATAAATCATCAATGACTTCCTTTGATGGTGTTTTGGATGAGAAACAAATTGATGCGATTCTTGATTATATCAAAAACTGGAAACCAACAGGACCAGTTGAAGGCGGTGGTACAACTGGTGCGAAGCCTGAAGAATCAGACAATTCCCTTCTTTTCGGCATCCTTACCCTAATATTGGCAGTTGTTGCTCTTACTTTATTACAGGTAAACTCCAACCTTAAAAAATTATCCGACGATAAATCGGGCATTGCTTCTCCAGAGCCGGTTGCTTTCTGGAAAAACAAGTCCTATATAGCCATGTTTGTAGTGGTACTGTTCATTATTGGCGGTTACCTTACAACCAAAGGTGCTATTGGCTTGGGCAGAAATAAAGAATACCAGCCAAAACAACCTATTTACTACTCGCATAAAGTGCATGCCGGCACCAACCAGATTAACTGTTTGTATTGCCACAATGGTGCAGAACAGGGCAAACACGCCAATATTCCTTCAGTGAATATCTGTATGAACTGCCATAAAGCCATCAACGAATACAAGGGCGAAAAAATAGTGGATGCCGAAGGAAATGAAGTAAACGGTACGGCCCAAATTCAGGAACTGTACAAATATGCAGGCTTCGACCCTAAAAAACCGAACGAATGGGATGCCTCCAAAGCCACTCCAATTCAATGGGTTAAGATACACAACCTACCAGACCACGTTTACTTTAACCATAGCCAACACGTAGTTGCAGGTAAACAACAATGTCAAACTTGTCATGGCGAAATCACAGCTATGGGCGAAGTGAAACAGTTTGCAGACCTAAGCATGGGCTGGTGTATCAACTGTCACCGTACAACACAGGTACAGTTCAAAGAAAACGGTTTCTACAGCATTTACGAAAAATTCCACAACGAATTGAAGAGTGGAAAACTGGATAGCACTAAAGGAATTACCGTAGAAAAGATTGGTGGTACAGAGTGCCAAAAATGTCACTATTAATTTAATTCAGTCAATTGCCGTTCAGGCAATTAATCATCATACTATGAGCGATAAAAAGCATTGGCAAAGTTTTGGGGAATTAAACAATTCTGAAGCTTTTCAGCAATCAGCAAAAGACGAGTTTAAAGAAGAGCTTCCTTTTGAGTCTGCTGATGATGGGCTATTGAATGCAAAGACTCCCCGTAGGGATTTCTTGAAATATCTTGGCTTTACAACAGCAGCAGCAGCAGTTGCCGCAAGTTGCGAAGTGCCTATTAAAAAAGCAATTCCTTTTGCTAATAAACCAGAGGACATTGTTCCTGGTGTTGCAAACTGGTATGCCACTACTTATGTGCAGGACGGTGATGCAGTAAGCATCCTGGCCAAGGTACGTGACGGCCGTCCTATCAAGGTTGAAGGTAATGATGCATCGCCTATAACCAAAGGCGGTACCAGTGCAAGGGTTCAGGCAAGTGTGTTGGATCTGTATGATGGGGCAAGGTTGCGTTTCCCAACAATTGGTGTGGGCAACGATGCCAAAGAAGTAACTTTTGAAGCCATTGACAAAGCCATTGCAGAAGCATTGCCAACTGCTGGCGGAAGCACCGTGTTGCTTACAAGCACCATCAACTCGCCTTCTTCTTTAGAAGTAATCAATCAGTTCAAAGCAAAGTACCCTACGTTACAACATGTAACCTACGATGCGGTTTCTTATAGCGGGATGCTGTTGGCCAACGAAGCCAGCTATGGTAAAAAAGCATTGCCTAGTTACCGTTTCGATAATGCAAAAACAATTGTGAGCCTAGGTGCCGATTTCTTGGCAACATGGGTTAGCCCTATTGAGTTTGCAAGGCAATACGCCAAAGGCAAAAAGATAAACCAGAAGAACCCTGAAATGAGCAAACACATTCACTTTGAAAGTGTTGCAAGCCTTACAGGTTCTAATGCTGATGATAGATATTTACACCGCCCAAGCGAAACCGGAGCAATTGCTGCTGCTTTGTTAAGTGCAGTAAATGGCCAGGCCGTTACTACTGTTTCAGGCGAATTGAAAGCAAATGTTGAAAAAGCTGCAAAAGCTTTGGCTGAACATAAAGGCGAAGCATTGGTTGTTTGCGGAAGCAATGACACCAATGTACAGATTGTGGTAAACGCCATCAACAACGCAATTGGTGCCAATGGCAAAACAATTGACTGGGCTGCTACCAACAATAGCCGTAAAGGTATCGATAGCGAGTTTGCTGCCTTGGTTGATGCAATGAACGCAGGTTCTGTTGGAACTTTGTTCATTGTTGGTGCAAACCCTGCCTACTCTTGGTTTGAAGCAACCAAGTTCAAAACCGGACTTGCAAAAGTTAAAGTTGCTGTTTCCTTCAATTCAAAGAATGACGAAACAACGCAGCTTTGCAAATACGTAATTCCTGACCATCACTTTTTGGAAAGTTGGGGCGATGCAGAACCGCAAACTGGTCACTATTCCTTTATACAACCTACTATTTACCCACTGTTCAAAACACGTCAGTGGCAGGATAGCCTGTTGAAATGGAGCGGTTCAGCTACCGACTATGTTTCTTTCCTAAAAACATATTGGGGTACAAAACTGGGTGGCGAAGCAGCTTGGAATAAAGTACTACAAGAAGGTATCACTGGTGCCGTACCTGAAGTTGCGGTGGCAGGTGCATATACTGCCAACCGTTTTGATGAAGCAATCAAAAACATCCCTGCTGTTAAAACAGGAACCGAATTACAGCTATACCAAAAAATAGCCATCGGTGCCGGTCAGGGTGCAGCCAACCCTTGGTTGCAAGAAATGCCAGACCCTGTTACAAGGGCTACTTGGGATAACTACTTGGTTATCTCCCCGGTCATGGCTAAAAAATTACTGAACATTGACCTGTCAGTAAATGGCCAGGCAGATGCTTACGAAGTAAAACCACCTAAAAGGGTTGTTCAAATAAAAGCCAATAATCAAACCATTGAACTTCCGGTTCTGATTATACCTGGTACACACGCCGAAACTGTGGGTGTTGCTGTTGGTTATGGCCGCGATGCAAAAGTTGGCCGTGCAACAGTTGATGAAAACAACAAACCCGTTGGTGTGAATGCGTTTCCTTTGGCAGCTATTGCTAACGGAACTGTAAGTTTTGATATTGCAGGTGTTAGCCTAACCGATACTGGCAAAACATTCCCTGTTGCATTAACACAAACACACAATATCTACAATACAGACCAAGGTAACCGTACCGAGGTAATGAAGGAATTGACGTTGGCCGAGTTGAAACACAACCCAACAGAAATTCTGGACGACCGTGAAGAAGAAACCAAACCATTTGGTGGCTTGGCCAAGTTCCGTGAAGATGCAACCATCTACGGATCTTACGACAAACCAGGTATCAAATGGGGTATGAGCATTGACCTGAACAGTTGTAATGGTTGCGGTGCATGCGTTGTAGCTTGTCAGGCCGAAAACAACGTAGCTGTTGTAGGTAAACCCGAAGTACTGCGTTTTCACGATATGGCTTGGTTAAGGATTGACCGTTACTACAGCGGCAATGCAGACAACCCTAAAGTTGTTTTCCAACCATTGATGTGCCAACACTGCGACAATGCACCTTGCGAAAACGTTTGTCCTGTTGCTGCAACCAACCATAGCAGCGAAGGTTTAAACCAAATGACTTATAACCGTTGTATCGGTACAAGGTACTGTGCCAACAACTGTCCTTATAAAGTACGCCGTTTCAACTGGGCCGATTATATGGGTGCGGATAGCTTCCCGAACAACCAGGATGAACTGAGCGATACCGTACACCTGATGAACGACGAGTTAACAAGAATGGTATTGAACCCAGATGTTACTGTACGTTCAAGAGGTGTAATTGAAAAATGTTCTTTCTGTGTACAACGTTTGCAAGAAGGAAAACTGAAGGCGAAGAAAGAAAGCCGTCCTTTGATTGATGAAGATGTGAAAGTGGCTTGTGCCCAGGCTTGTGCTGCAGACTGTATCACATTCGGTAACGTAAACAATCCGAACAGTGCCATCAGCAAAGTAAGGAACGATAACTCCAACAGGTTATTCTATTCTTTGGAGCAACTGCACGTATTGCCAAACGTAAGTTACATGGCTAAAGTACGCAACAGCGAAGAAGAGCATGAAGCAGCAGCTGGTGGAAAGAAAGCTGAAAAGGAACACGCATAAGTATGGTAAATGCAAGAGGCTTAATTGCTTCTGCAATCAACCATTGAAACTGATTAATAAATAATTTTTATACGGTCTATTGCCTCCGGGTCATAGTCCCCAATAATAACCAAGACCAGATGAGCGTAAAGTACGAATCGCAATTAAGGGAACCGTTGGTATATGGTAAGAAAACCTACCATGACGTAACGGAAGATATTATTCGCCCTATTGAAGCAAAGCCAAGCAAGCTTTGGTACATCGGATTCTTTATTTCGGTGGCATTGCTAATGTTTGGTGTGTTTAGCGTTTACCGTGAGGTTACTTATGGTATTGGTCAGTGGAACCTGAACAAGACCATCGGTTGGGGTTGGGATATCACCAACTTCGTATGGTGGGTTGGTATCGGTCACGCTGGTACCTTGATCTCGGCCATCTTATTGTTGTTCCGTCAAGGTTGGAGAACAGGTGTGAACCGTGCGGCAGAAGCGATGACCATTTTTGCGGTAATGTGTGCGGGCCAGTTCCCTATCTTCCACATGGGTCGTGTTTGGATGGCGTTCTTTGTACTGCCTTACCCTAATACCCGTGGTCCTTTATGGGTAAACTTTAACTCGCCGTTGTTGTGGGACGTATTTGCGATCTCAACTTATTTCACCGTATCGCTTTTGTTCTGGTATTCTGGTCTGTTGCCCGACTTTGCAACGGTACGTGACAGGGCCAAAACAAAATTGCGTAAACACTTATATGGTATTGCTGCTTTTGGTTGGACAGGTTCTACCAAACACTGGCAACGTCACGAAAGCCTGTCATTGGTATTGGCAGGTTTAAGTACACCACTGGTACTTTCGGTACACACTATTGTATCTTTTGACTTTGCAACTTCAGTAGTTCCTGGTTGGCATACCACCATCTTCCCTCCATACTTCGTAGCGGGTGCGGTATTCTCTGGCTTCGCCATGACGCAAACTTTGTTACTGGTGGTAAGAAAAGTGTTTGGACTACACGATTATATTACGTTGGGTCACGTTGAAGCAATGAACAAGATCATTGTACTAACGGGTTCCATTGTGGGTATCGCATATTTAACCGAGTTGTTTATGGGCTGGTACAGCCAAAGCAAATACGAAGGTTACACATTCTGGTACAGCCGTGCAAACCTGTTCAGCCCTTATGGTTGGAGCTACTGGGGTATGATGGCTTGTAACGTATTGAGCCCGCAGATATTCTGGAGCAGAAAAATGAGAAGGAACCTATTTGTTACATTCTTCATGAGTATCCTGGTGAATATCGGTATGTGGTTCGAGCGTTTTGTGATCATCGTTACTTCTGTTTACCGTGACTACCTGCCTTCTAGCTGGTCTGTTTACTACAGTCCTTCTATCTGGGAAATCGGTTTCTACATGGGTACATTCGGTCTGTTCTTTACCTGCTTCTTCCTATTTGCAAAATACTTCCCGGTTATTGCAGTTGCGGAAATCAAGTATGTACTGAAAGTATCGGGCGAAAGCTATAAAGAAGATATGACACCGATTGAAGTGCAACAGGCAGACGAGTTTGCCCATGCACACGCACACTAGAAGAGAGACCATAGTCCATGGTCAATAGTCCATGGACAAAATATATTGAATTAAAGTTTTATTATGATCTACCGTCTGTTGGCTGTAGACACAAAATTTGACTATGGCAAAAAAGAAATTCGTAGTTGGCTGTTTTGATGATGAAGCCGTTTTGTTTCCTGCGGTGAAAAAAGTTCGCACGGCAGGTTACAAAATACAGGATGTGTACACGCCATTTCCGGTGCATGGTCTGGACCACGCATTGGGTATGAGGGAAACCAGTATACATACTGCAGGTTTCATTTATGGTATTACAGGTACTACCACTGCATTGAGTTGCATCAGTTGGATCTTTACAAAAGACTGGCCTTTGGATATTGGCGGTAAACCACATTTTGCATTGCCAGCTTGGATACCCATTATGTTCGAGTTAACGGTATTGTTTGCTGCAGTAGGCATGGTACTTACTTTTTGCTACCTATGTCAACTGGCCCCGTTTGTTAAGAAACACCATTTTCATGCAAGGGCTACCGACGATTTGTTTGTAATGGTAATAGAATGCACAGACAAAACAAACAGCAGTGACCTAGAAGCTTTCCTAAGCAATGCTGGAGCCGTAGAAGTAAAAACTGAAATTGCTGAAGATGGCTGGTGGATTGGCAGGTACGATAAAGATGAAATGCCTTTTGAAACACAAACAGCTCTTGCTTAATTATAGACAAAGAACAAGATGAAGAAATTAACCATCATAGCTTTTTTAACTGCTGCAGTTGTAATTGTAAGTTGCAGCGATGTAAAACGTAAGCCCAATAGCATCTATATGCCAGATATGGCCTATAGCCGTGCTTACGAAACCTATGCCGACCATAGCGAAGAAACCAAGAAAGGAAACTTTAGTTACAATAACATGCCTGTAACGGGCACGATTGCAAGGGGCGAGGAAATGCCTTTTGCCCTAGCCAAAGACAAATTGGGCGACACTACAAACTATGTAGCATCAAAAGCGGTTAAAAGCCCGATTGATTCTTTAAGTGCTGCCGAACTTACACAGGCTGAAAGGTTGTATTTGATCAATTGCGGTATATGCCACGGTAAGAACCTGGATGGCAATGGTCCTTTATGGAAAGATGGCAATGGTCCTTACCCAGCAGCACCAAAGAACCTGCTTACTTTAAATATGCCAGAAGGACAAATGTTCTATAGCGTTACTTATGGTAGGAACTTAATGGGTAGCTATGCCTCTCAATTAAACAGGAAGCAACGTTGGGAAGTAATCTATTACATTAAGAGCAAACAAAACGCAACTAAAGCAACAGCTGCCGCACCTGCTGCAAAAGAAGGTGATGCTGCAACTGCAAAAAAATAATTCCATCGTGACTATGTTGTTACATAACTAACGATGTGCGGAGACAATAACAAATTAACGATGAGCTTTTAATAGCTCTGGCTGACAAGAAAAAATAATTTACAATGGCATCTATCAGAGAACGTTTTGAGGTTCCCGGAAAAATGAAAACATGGTCCCTTGCTTTAATAAGCATCGGGCTGGCAGCTTTCATTATTGGATTTGTAACAAAAGGGATGAGCAAAGATGAACACGAACGTGCCATCTTCTTAGGAACGTTAATGTACAATACTATTTATTGGACACTGGTTTGTAATGCAGCCATGTTCTTTATCTGTGCTACCACAATGGCATGGGGTGGTTGGCAAATATCTTTCCGCCGTGTTACAGAAGCCATCTCTGCAATGGTGCCAATTTTTGGTGCTATTACTTTCTTTGTATTAATCTATGTTGTATTTGTTGATAAGAACCATCAAATTTATCATTGGTTAAGTGAAGAAGCTAAAACTGATCCTATTCTAAAAGGTAAATTGGGCTTCTTGAATCCTACTTTCTTTTTGATATGGACAACAGCAGCAATTGGCTTGTGGGCATTTTTAGGTTGGAGGATTAGAAAGCTAAGTGCTGAAGCAGATGAAGCCCCAATGGACAATGTAAATGGTGCTGCGTTTATTAAACAAAATACCGTACGTGCAGCAACATTCCTAGTATGGTTTGGCTTAACAGTTGGTTCCACCATTCCTTGGTTATGGATGATGAGTATTGATGCACATTGGTACAGCACCATGTACAGTTGGTACAACTTTGCCAGCACATTTGTAAGCGGCATGGCATTGATAGCACTTTGGGTGATCTACTTAAAAAATAAAGGTTACTTGGAATATACCAACCAGGAACATTTACATGATATTGGTAAGTTCATGTTTGCATTCTCTATTTTCTGGACTTACTTATGGTTCTCTCAATACATGCTGATCTGGTACAGTAACCAACCAGAAGAAACCATCTACTTTAAACACAGGGTTCAAGGACCGTATAAAGGCATTTTCTTCCTGAACCTGATCATCAACTTTATCTGTCCGATTTTGATTCTGATGAAACGTTCAGCAAAGAGGAACTACACCTTAATCACCTTCATGGCCGTGTTGATTATCTTTGGCCACTGGATAGATTATTACCAACAAGTTATTGGTAGCATCAGCAAGGACCATGTAACCCTTGGCTGGTTCGACTTTGGAATCTTGAGCTTATTTGTAGGATTGATGATATTCTTTGTAAGCAAATCTTTGGCAAGCAAACCATTGATACCAAAGTACCATCCTTTCTTGAAAGAAAGTATCGTACACCATACATAGTAAAACCGAAAGCTGTAGCAATTGGCTATCTGCTAGCTTGACAAAATTGAATTGAAGAAAAGAAAATAGTTATAGTACCATGACAATGTTTTTAACCATCGCAGTAATTGTTTTGATTTTCGTAGTCATTTTCCAGATTGCGAAAGCAAGCGAATACGTGTCTGTTATTAAAGGCGAAAATGAAAGTAGGAAGCAGAACAATAAGATCAACGGTTTCCTAATGCTCGGTTTCATGATATTGGGCCTAATAGGTATCTGGTACTGCAACGATTTGTATTTCCATAAAACATTGTTGGCACATCCTGCAGCAAGCGACCATGGTAAAAAAGTTGACCAAATGTTATGGGTAACCATTGGTGTTACCGGAATCGTTTTGATTATTACACAAATACTGCTGTTTTGGTTTTCTTTTAAATATCAGGAAAAAGAAAATGCGAAAGTGTTTTACTTCCCACACAACAACACCATTGAGGTTGTATGGACAGTAGTGCCTGCAATTGTATTGGCTATATTAGTAGTAATTGGTTTGCGTAACTGGTACTCATTTACCGGCGAAGCTCCACAAGGTGCCATGCAGGTTGAAGTAACGGGTAAGCAGTTTGGTTGGATATTCCGTTACCCAGGTAAAGACGAGCAATTTGGCAAGAAATATTTCAGGATGATTGATGCTGCCAACAACTCGCTTGGTATTATCTGGAACGACACAGCCATCAAAAAACATGATGGCGAAATGCAACAATTAAAAGACGACAAGTTTGGTCATGATGATATCGTAACAGAAGGCACGGTTTATCTGATAAAAGGCAAACCTGTAAAACTCATCATCGGTTCGAGGGACGTGATACATGACGTAGGCCTGTCACATTTCCGTATGAAAATGGATGCGGTGCCTGGCATACCAACTACCATGTGGTTTACACCTACCATGACCACTGAGGAAATGAAAGCCGAAACCAAGAACCCGAACTTTGAATACGAATTAAGTTGCGATCAAATGTGCGGTAATGGTCACTACTCCATGCGTGCCATTGTAAAAGTGGTTACACAAGAAGAGTTTGATGCCTGGATGGGTAGCAAGAAACCTGCTTACTATGCAGCCTTTCCTGATAAGGAACCCAAAGCACCCACTGCCCCAACAGCTGATACAACTAAATTAGCGGGCAAAAAAGACACAGCTATTACAAAAGCAGTAGCAAAAAACTAAATTGAGTCAGCCGGATAATAACGGTTGCCAGTATAAAAATTGTAAGACGAAATAAAGAGATTTGATTATGAGTAACGAAGCAGTTCTTCATGGTGCAGCCACTTCACACGATGCACATGGCGACCATCACCATGAGCACCACCATCATGAAACGTTTATTAGCAAGTACGTGTTTAGCATGGATCATAAAATGATTGCTAAACAGTTCTTGATTACTGGTATGGTATGGGCTGTTATTGGGGGATTGATGAGCGTACTGTTCCGTTTGCAATTGGGTTACCCAGATACAAGCTTTCCTTGGTTGGAAGACCTATTGGGAAAATGGTGGGCAGAAAAAGGCCATATCACTGCACAAGGTTACTATGCCTTGGTTACCACTCACGGTACCGTGCTTGTGTTCTTTGTATTAACAGCGGGTTTGAGCGGTACGTTTGCCAACTTTTTGATTCCATTACAGGTAGGTGCAAGGGATATGGCATCGCCTTTTATGAATATGCTTAGCTACTGGTTCTTCTTTACAGCCAGTGTGGTAATGCTATCTTCTATTTTTGTTGAAACTGGCCCCTTCAGTGGTGGTTGGACGGCATACCCTCCCCTGAGTGCCTTGGGCGATGCATCACCTGGTTCCAAAACAGGTATGGATTTGTGGTTGGTGGCTATGGCATTGTTTGTTGTATCCTCTTTACTAGGTGGTTTGAACTATATTGCTACCATCCTAAACATGCGTACAAAAGGTATGAGCATGACAAGGCTTCCATTAACTATCTGGGCCTTGTTCTTCACTGCTGTATTGGGTGTATTGTCTTTCCCTGTATTGTTGTCTGGTTTTATCTTATTGATATTTGACAGGAACTTCGGAACAAGCTTCTACTTATCTGATATTTTCGTTAATGGTGTCGGTGCATTGCCTAACGAAGGCGGTAGTGCCATCCTGTTCCAGCACTTATTCTGGTTCTTGGGTCACCCAGAAGTGTACATTATTCTATTACCTGCAATGGGTATGGTGAGCGAGATACTATCTGTAAATGCACGTAAACCAATCTTTGGTTACATGGCCATGATAGGTTCCTTGTTTGCAATCTCTATCCTTGCCTTCCTGGTTTGGGCCCACCACATGTTTGTAACAGGGTTGAATCCATTCCTCGGTTCCATATTCGTATTGTTGACTTTATTGATCGCTGTTCCATCTGCCATCAAAGTGTTCAACTGGTTAACAACATTGTGGAGAGGTAATATCCGTTTCACACCGGGAATGCTGTTTGCAATCGGTTTTGTGAGTTTGTTCATTTCTGGTGGTTTAACTGGTATCTGGTTGGGTAACTCTGCATTGGACATTCACTTGCACGATACTTATTTCGTAATTGCCCACTTCCACATTGTAATGGGTGTGGCAAGTATGTTCGGCATGTTTGCCGGTGTGTACCACTGGTACCCTAAAATGTATGGTCGTTACCTGAACAATACATTGGGTTATATCCACTTCTGGGTAACCATGATTGGTGCGTACCTGATCTTCTGGCCAATGCACTACGAAGGTTTAGCTGGTATGCCACGTCGTTACTACGATTACAGCATTTGGGAAAGCTTTAAAAACTTTGTTGAACTGAATAAATTCATCAGTACCGTAGCAATGATCGTATTTGCTACACAGCTTTTATTCCTGTTGAACTTCTTCTACTCCATCTGGAAAGGAAGAAAAGTAACTTCTCAAAATCCTTGGGGTTCAAATACATTGGAATGGACTGCACCTATCAATCCTGGGCATGGCAACTGGCCTGGCGAAATTCCTGAAGTACACCGTTGGGCGTATGACTATGGTAAAGACGGAAGGGAGTTCATCTCTCAGGTTGAACCGATTGGGGCTGACGAAAGTCATCATTAATAAAAATGACAAATGAGTGATAGCATAACAACTATCCCTTACCATATTTGCAATGCCCTGATTTTTGTCGGGGCATTGTTTTTCAGAAAATACTGTCACTCTACGCTTGTCGGTGAGTGTTTAAGAAGGGCTTGAAATGTGGCCTGCTTGTACAATGAACGAAACAACAACATCATCTTTTTCATCTAAGCTGAAAGACTACAAGGAACTTACCAAGTTCACGCTAAGTTTTACAGTGGTGTTCACATGCGTTATCTGTTACCTGCTTGCACCCAATGTAGTATCGTACGATTGGAAAATGATCGTATTGCTATTTGTAGCGGGCATGCTTATTACGGGCAGTGCCAATGCCATTAACCAGGCAGTGGAAAAAGATACCGATGCAGTAATGAAAAGGACTGCTTCACGACCCGTAGCTGCAGGCAGGATGAGCCAACAGGAAGCGTACACATTTGCCTTTATTGGCGGCTTGCTTGGCGTGTTGATGATGTGGCATTTCTTCAACTTATCATCGGCACTGCTTTCGGCTTTCAGTTTGTTTTTATATGCGTACATCTATACACCGCTAAAAAAAATAAATTCCATTGCTGTATTGGTGGGTGCTTTTCCCGGTGCCTTACCATGTTTGATTGGTTGGGTTGCAGGGCAGGACGATTTCAGTGCAGGTGGATGGATACTGTTCGGCATACAATTTATCTGGCAGTTCCCGCATTTCTGGGCCATTGCATGGGTGGCACACCAGGATTATAGCAAAGCAGGTTTCAAGTTACTGCCGGCTGATAAAGGCCCAACAAAATTCACGGCATTGCAGGCGTTGATGTATAGTGTATTGATGTTGCCAATTGGCATCTTGCCCAACTATATTGGACTGACAGGGCATGTAAGCATGTGGATCGTAATTGCAGCAAACCTCTTTATGGTATGGCAATGTGCAAGGTTGTATAAATACATGGATGTACAGTCTGCAAGAAGGGTAATGTTCAGCAGCTATATTTATTTGCCGATTGTTTTTTTGGCATTACTGGCTGATAAAAGCTAAGGAACGGAAATCTGTTATGTAAGTTTATTACTAGCGATTAACGACTTGCATTCCAAAAATAAAAATAGAAGTACTGTAAAAATATAAAGTGATGATAGCAATGAGCAGTAGTAATTTAAATGAACCAAAACGCATCCATCCACACAAATTCACTTTGTGGGTAGCAATGGGCAGCATCTGTATGATGTTTGCCGGGCTTACCAGTGCCTATATTGTAAAACGCAATCAGGATAACTTCTTACAGTTCGATCTGCCAAAGGTTTTCTGGTATTCAACAATGGTTATTTTACTCAGCAGCTTTACCATACAACTGGCCGTTAAATCTTTCAAGGCAAGGGAAATGGGCCGTTACCGTTCATTGATCACCATTACTGCTTTATTGGGTGTTGCATTTGCGGCACTACAGGTAATGGGCTTCTCCAACCTGGAAAGCCACGGCATAAAATTAACAGGCTCCGGTAGCAATGCAGCCGCATCTTTTATACTCGTCATCGTTGGCCTGCACATGTTGCACGTATTGGGGGGCGTAATTGTTTTACTGGTAACTTTTGTAAGGGCATTTGCAACAAGAACAAGAAACTATAACAGTGCACCTATAGAAATTGTAAGTACTTACTGGCATTTTGTAGATGTACTATGGCTGTATTTACTTGTTTTTTTTATGTGGATCAGATAAGTCATAAAAAAGTCAAAGTTTATTCACGGTTTTTACCCATTAGCCGATATTTTTGTAAACGAAATTGAACAACCAAATATGTCAACTGCAACAACAGCAACAACCAAATGGTGGAATGGCGGCAAGAGCCCATTCAATGTAGAATATGGTAAATTGATGATGTGGTATTTCTTGATGAGCGATGCCTTCACTTTTGGTGCATTCCTTATTTCCTATGGTACCATCCGTTTCTCAACCAATGGATGGCCTGACCCCAACGAAGTATTCCAATCTTTTCCTGGTCTGGGCAGCGGGCATCCTTTGATGTTTGTGAGCTTAATGACTTTTATATTGATCATCAGTTCTGTTACAATGGTACAAGCCGTTAAAGCAGGACATGAAATGAAAAAGAACAAAGTAGTCATCAACCTTATCTGGACCATTATTGGTGGTGCAGCCTTCTTGGGTTGCCAGGCATGGGAGTGGAATCATTTGCATGCAGAAGGTGCATGGTGGGGACACAATCCGTTCCTGAATGCAGATGGTACACAATCTTCTACCAACTTTACCAACTACTTCTTTACCATTACCGGTTTCCATGGTTTCCACGTATTCAGTGGATTGGTAATAAACATTGTAATGTTGATTATGACACTGAACAACACGTTTGAAAAACGTGGTCATTACTTGATGATTGAAAAAGCAGGTCTGTACTGGCACTTTGTGGATCTGGTATGGGTATTTGTATTTACCTGTTTCTATCTTATCTAAATTTTAAAATAACTTATTCAAAATATTTTTATGGAACAATCGGAAGTAGTACACATTGAGCATCACCAGAACAAAAATGAAGTAAGGAACGTGACTATCGTTCTTTCTGTACTGACAATTATAGAATTGGTATTGGGTTTCATGATGATGAAAATGGAGCATGGCGGTACCGGAAGAATGGCTACTAAAATCACCATCCTGGTACTGATGCTTGCAAAAGCGTATTATATTGTTGGTTACTTTATGCACTTGAAACACGAACTGCGTAACCTGATCATGACCATCGTAGTGCCTTTGGCATTGTTTGTTTGGTTCATTACAGCCTTCTTGTATGATGGCAATTCTTTCAGGAATTTGAGGAACAATTACGATCCACATTTCAAGGAACAAAGTACTATTAAAGCAACGCCTAAGGAACATAAATCAGAAGAAGGGCACGGCGAAGAGAAGAAGCATACGATGGAATAATAGTGAGCGTGAACAACACAATTCATTTACTAGATATTATTGCAGAACCATCGCTTTTGGCGGTGGTTTTTGTTTTATATGAATAAGAACTTATGACGAAGAAAGCATTATTGGCCTTGATGATTGCTGTGCTGATACCGGTACTTTGTTACCTGGTATTGAAGAAAACAAGCGAAAGTGCAGTGATTGTACCTAGAAAGTATTTCTTCGATAATGTTGGTACAAAAGAAGTACGTGGTAAAAGGGTAAGCGATACTGTATGGCACAAAACCGCCAATATAAGACTCGTTAATCAATTAGGCGATACTGTGAACCTGTACGACATCAAAGGCAAAGCCATTGTAATTGACCTGTTCTTTACACATTGCGGTAGCATTTGTCCACGTCTTACCAAAAGCATGGCAAAGTTGCAACAGTCGTTTACAACAGGTGGTAACACAAGGCAAAAAATTGATACGTCTGTTGTGCAGTTCATATCGTTGAGTATAGATCCGGAACATGATTCTGTTCCTGTATTAAAAGAATACGCAGATAGGTACAACGTAAACCCTGACAACTGGTGGCTACTGACGGGCAATCGAGACTCCATCTACAACTTTATTTTTGAGGAACTGAAAATTGATAAACTGAGCCAGGAACCTGTATCTCCGGAGTTTGCACATACCAGCCGTTTTGCTTTGCTAGATAAAGATTATGTAGAGCGTGGTAGGTACGAACAACCTTACAGCGGATTGGATTCAGTTTCATTAGGTGTACTGGCAAGGGACATTGGTTTGTTGATGTTAGAGAAAGACAAAACAAAACCCAGTACTGTATTTACAGAAATCATCAACCTAAGCTGGTTATGGCTAATTATAGCCGTACTGGTTACAGGTTTTGTATGGTACATGAGCGAAAGAAGAAAGATAAATGGATAACATAAAGCCACTAGCTTTTAGTACATAAACACATTAGTTAATACAATAGATTATAACGAAAACATCATGTTACAAGCAACAATGACCAAAAACGATCCTAAGGCAAAATGGCTCATCGGTATTTTTTCCTTTGTGGTTTTTGCGGTGGTAGCAAGTTTAGGAAGGATACATTTAAAAATAGATGTTGGTTTTAACGTACACATTTTTGCAACCTTTAATGCGGTGGTAAACTCAATCATTGCCGTACTGCTGGTAATTGCTTTAATAGCGGTAAAAAACAAAAACTATCTGTTGCATAAGCGTTTAATGATGGCATCCCTTATCCTGTCCATTCTTTTTTTGATAAGTTATATTGCCCATCACTTACTGGCTGGCGATACCAAGTTTGGTGGCGTGGGTGCCATAAGAAGCATTTACTTTTTTATCCTGTTTACACATATACCCCTGGCAGCCATCATACTGCCTTTTATTTTATTTACTGCATATAGGGCATTGATTGGCGAATACGAAAACCACAAAAGGCTGGCACGCATTACTTGGCCGTTATGGTTTTATGTTGCTGTTACCGGCCCTATTGTGTACCTGCTAATAAGCCCTTACTACCAATAATAAAACTGTAACATGCGTAATGTGTTTAAACCTGAAATAAAGGCATTGATTGTGCTGCATACCGCATTTTTGGTGGGACAGGTACTTTTTCTGGCCATTATCTGCTTCATGTCGCAAAAGCCTGTTATAACGCAAACGGACAGCAGTTACAAAACGTTGCAATTGGCCGTGGCCCTACTCACTATTGCATGCATTGCAGCGTCTTTCTTCCTGTTTAGGCAAAGGGTAAATAGTATTCAATCAACAGGCGGCAGTGTTGCGGAAAAGATTGAGCGATACAGGGCTGCAACCATTATAAAATTCAGCCTGCTGGAAGCCCCCTACATGCTAGGCATGATTGCATATTTCCTAACAGGAAATATGGCCTGCCTGATATTGGCCATACTGATTATGGTAGTGTTTGCTGCACAAAGACCAACAGTACCTTTATTAATGTACCATTTGCAGGTAAGCAGAGACGATTTGTTTGAAGAAGTAAAGCTATAGGCCCAACTCCACAGCAGGGTCCCAAAAATGTTTGCCAAAATCAACGATGGTATCGTTTTCCACTTTTATTTTTTCTTTCTCCAGCAGCTCCTGCATTTTGCTTGGTGGGTTAAAGTGTGCCTTGCCGCTTAGCATGCCATTCCGGTTTACCACACGGTGTGCAGGTACTTTGGGTTTTACGTTAAAAGCGGCATTCATTGCCCAGCCCACCATTCTTGCAGAGAGGTTGGTGCCTAAATAATTGGCAATGGCACCGTAATTGGTTACACGTCCTTTGGGTATTTGCCGGGCCACATCAAACACATCTTCAAAAAAAGAATGTTCCCTTTTTATCGTTGGCAATTTGGCTTTTTTCGGAGCTGTTTTTTTAGGTGCCGGCATAGATATTTATTTGCCTGTTGAAGTTAGGTCTTTTGCTTGTTGCTTTTTCAATAGCAGTTCGCTGCGTTTGGGCTCCGGCACATTCTCATAAGCAAACGGGCAATGCCTGCAGCCATTGCCACAGCAATAGCCTTTATCCAAATGGTATTTTTCGGTCAATACCATCAGCCCGTCTTCATAATAAAAATCAATGCCCTCAACTATTTGCCTACTCATTGATTATTTCTTTTAGCTTTTCATCCAATACCAGCGGCAGTTCATTGTCTATACGGAATTGCAGGTAATGTATGCGGTTGCTCTGGGCTATGTCCAGGCTTTCGTAATGCGTCTTTATTTTCAGTTCGTCCTTTATGCCTGCCTGCTTATAGGCATCATCATAGTCAACCACACATTCAATATTGTACAGGTCAATCACAGTTTTGGTAAACTGGTATAAATCAGGGCTGTCGGTTTTCAAATTCACCAGCCCGCCCTTTGCCAAAAACTGCTGGTACATCCGTAAAAACTTGGGGTGCGTCAACCGCTTCTTGGCTTTGGACAAACGTAACTGTGGGTCGGGGAAAGTGATCCATATCTCGGCCACTTCATCCTTGTCAAAGTAGGTTACAATGCCATCAATTTCGGTACGTAAAAAAGCAACATTTTGCAAGCCGTTATCAATGGCAGTTTTTGCACCACGCCAAATACGGTTGCCCTTAATATCAATACCAATAAAATTCCTGTTGGGGTACATGCTTCCCAAGCCCACTGCATACTCGCCTTTGCCACAGGCAAGCTCCAGTGTTATCGGGTTAGTGTTATTGAAAAACTCCTTCCACTTGCCCTTCATATCCTGCGGATGTTCCAGCACATTCGGAAAGTTCTTGATCGCTTCAAAACGTATAAGTTTCTTGTGTCCCATAATTGGGGCAAAGATAAATAGTTAGCCCGGAGTAAATGATTGGGCATGGCAATAAACAAAAACAGCAATGGCCAGCTATAAGGTGCAAGCCTTATTGCAAGGCTATCCTGCTGCATAGCAGTGTCACCATTTTAAAACCCTGTGCTTATCTATAGCAGTAAAAAGTTACCTACTGGTTACTTGCTGTTGCATCCATATCAGCAGTTGCCATTGCAGGCCAATTGGGGTTTGCGTTAATAATTTTTGACTGTTTTGCATAAGCTTTGTTAGTATGGTAAATAAAAAAACAAGAACCGCCTTTAATGGATTCCATGATTGCTGTATGTTCTGCCTTCGGAACCGCAGGGCACCCCAAACTACGGCCAATTTTTCCTCTTTCCTCAATTATTTTATCGTTAACAAAATTGCTGCCGTGAAAAACAATGTCACGGTCACGCACATGGTCATTAATGCCCGGCTCCGCACCGTCCAAACGCATGGCCGTTCCATAATTGCCAAAATAGGTTTCGCCCGTAATCAAAAAGCCAATGCTGCTCTTGTTGCTGTCTTTTTCGTTGGAGAAGCTGTTGGCAAATTCGCCACCGCTATTCTTGCCATGCGATACATACGTGTTGTATAATAATTGCATGGCTACAAGGTCAATCACATATAGCCTTTTATTGTTGCAGCTCTGGCTATAATCCACAATGGTCAGCACATCGGTATTCTGTAGTTTGTGCTTACCAAGCAGGTACAAAAAACCTTTATAGGCCTGGTAAAAAACTTCCCTTTCCAGTCCATAGTCCGCCAGGTGCATATTGTCGTACAAAGAATCGGTAATGGTAATAATGGCCGGGGCCTCGGCGGTATTGGCAATTACAGGTGCGGTAAAATGGCTGCTGCTTTTTAGGGACTGTGCAAAGCCGTTGCCCGATAGTAAAAGCACTATCAGTAATACTACTAAACGCATAGGATATTGGTTATTTAAAAATCGGATAGCTATAACTGCCAGCGGTTACGGTTTATTGCCTGCTGGGCACGGTAATTTTTTATGCAGACGTAGCAGCAATAATCTTTTCTTTGCACCTATGCTGTAATGGGTAGTTTTTTATGTAACCGGCAGTTGCACGTAACTCAGCTTCAGTGGCGTCGCACCCATCGGCCATCGTAATTCTACCCGGCAGCAAAGGTTTCCCCAAAAGCTGTAGCAAGCAGTTAAACCGTTGCCATTTGTGGCAAGCAAAATATAAACTTTAGAATCTTTTTTATGTGGTACAAACTTGGTGCGTTCATTCTTAAAAATAGGTTACCCCTTTTAATTGCTTTATTATTGGCCACTGGCTTTATGGGCTATAAGGCATCGCAGGTGCAGTTGAGTTACGAGTTTACGAGGGCCATACCTACCGATAATCCCAAGTACCAGGACTATCAGGCTTTTCTGAAAAAATTTGGCGGCGATGGCAACACTTTGGTGTTTGGTATAGAATCGAAAGATTTTTACACCACAAAAATTTTTAATGAAGTTGGCGTACTGCACCAAAACCTCAAAAAAGTAAACGGGGTACACAACGTATTGAGCATACCCGAAGTGGTAACGCTAAAAAAAGATTCGGCAGGGGAGAAGCTGGTACCGGAAAAAATATTCCATTACCCATATACCCGCCAGCAAGACCTGGATACAGCAAAAGCCGCATTTGAAAACCTGCCGTTTTATAGAACGCTTTTATACAACGCTTCCGCACAGGCCTACCTGTTGGCCGTTCAGCTAAACAAAGACAGTGTAAACAGCAAGAGCCGTACCCGCTTAATTGGCGATGTAATGGCACAGGCCACCATATTTGAAAAAGCAACAGGCATTACATTGCATACAAGCGGCCTGCCTTTTATACGTACCACTATTGGCAATAGAATAAAGGCCGAGATGAATTGGTTTCTCATCGGATCGATATTGTTGTCGGCTATTACATTATTCCTCTTCTTCCGCTCCCTGAGTGCAACGGCCATCAGTTTATTTGTTGTACTGGCTGGTGTTGTTTGGAGTTTGGGCACTATTGTATTGCTGGGTTATAAGATTACATTGCTTACTGCATTGATACCACCACTGGTAGTAGTTATAGGCGTGCCCAACTGTATCTACTTCCTCAACAAATACCATACATCCTACAAGGATACCAACGAGAAAAAAAAGGCATTGGAAACAATGGTGGGCCGAATGGGTATCGTTACCCTGTTCTGCAATATTGCTGCTGCTATTGGCTTTGCTGTATTTGCCCTTACACGCAGTGCCCTGTTGAAAGAGTTTGGTGCCGTAGCAGGCATTAATATCATGGCCCTGTTCATCATTTCCCTCATCTTTATTCCCATAGCATTAAGCTACTTGCCTGCACCCAAACCAAGGCATGTAAAATACCTCGACAGCAAGTTCCTGGAAAATATACTGGTAAAAGTAGAAGGCTGGGTTTTCAACCATTCAAAAATGGTTTACGGCATTACGGGCATATTAACCATTCTTGCAGTAGTGGGTATATTCAAATTGAAAAGCGAAGGCTTTATTGTGGATGACCTTCCTAAAAAAGACAAGATCTATACCGACCTGAAATGGTTCGAAAAAAGTTTTAAAGGCGTGATGCCTTTGGAAATTGTGGTGGATACCAAAAAGAAAAACGGTTTGTTACGCAGCACGCAACCTATCAATAAAATTGATGAGCTCTCTGCTTATATCTCTGGCAAAAGCGAAACTGCAAGACCCTTGTCTTTTGTAGAAGGATTGAAATTTGCCAAGCAGGCCTATTATGATGGCGACAGTGCCAGCTATGCCGTGCCTTATGAAGGTGACATGGCTTTTCTAGGGCCGTATTTAAGAACCAAAACAGATGACAGCGGCTCTGTAAAAAAACAAAACGGCCCTGCAAGCTTGCTGAACGGTTTTATCGACAGCACAAGACAAACTGCAAGAATAAGTGTGAACATGAAAGATATTGGCAGTGTGCAGTTGCCGCTATTGTTGAAAGACTTTGAAAACAAGTCGAAAGAAATTTTTGACACGGCATCTTATAAAATAACTTTCACAGGCACAAGTGTCACATTCTTAGAGGGTTCCAGCTTTATTATTAGTGGGCTAAAGGACAGCATATTATATGCCTTCCTGCTTATTACACTATGTATGCTGTACTTGTTCAAATCTGTTAGGATACTTGTTTGCTCATTGATACCCAACATTATACCGCTCATTTTCACTGCAGGATTAATGGGTTGGATGGGCATAAGACTAACCCCATCTTCCGTATTGGTTTTCAGCGTGGCACTGGGTATTGTAATTGATGTAACCATAAGATTTTTAGTGAATTATAAACAGGAACTGCCCCATTACAACAAAGCGGTTGCACCAACATTAATACAAACCATTAAACATACAGGCATCAGCATCATCTATACCTCGCTGGTATTGATTGCAGGCTTCGTTATCTTTTGCTTCAGCGATTTTGGTGGAACAAAGTCTTTGGGCTGGCTTACTTCATTTACGCTTGTAATGGGCACATTGACCAATTTAGTACTGCTACCGGTACTTATTTTGCTGACTTCTAAGCGTAAAAAATAGCTTTTATCTTTTTTTAAGCTTTTATATCTTTTTTTAATAAATTGTGAAATGTTCATATTTGATTGAAAGTGAACATTTTACAATTTCGTGACTCATCATGCATCTTTTTGGGCTATAAAGCCATGCAGCGAATAATGATAATATTTTGCCACATTTGTTTGTGTTAACTTATTGTTACCAATTCTAAAGCTTAAAAAGAATGCATATGAGAAAATCCGCAAGTTTACTCTTGTGTCTATTGCTATTGGTTTTCAACCAGGTATGGGCACAAACCCGTACTATTACCGGCAAGGTTATCGATGAAAAAGGAAATGCCATCGCTAATGCGTCAGTAGTAGTAAAAGGTACCTCTACTGGTACAACTACCTTAAACGATGGTAGCTTTTCCCTTAAAGTGCCTACATCAGCCAAAGTGCTGACTATTTCATCCGTAAACTTTGCTTCACAAGATGTCCAATTGAGTGACAAGTCGCAAATTTCAGTTACCCTAAAAGCTTCTGTAAACAACCTGGACGATGTAGTTGTTACAGCCTTGGCCATTTCAAAAAACAAACGGGCATTGGGCTACGAAACGCAAACCGTTAAGGCAGACCAAGTTGTGGACAAGGGTGATGGAAGTATACTGAACCTGTTACAGGGAAAGATAGCCGGTGCCGAAATAACAGGTGCTGGTGGTAGTGCAGGTGCTTCTACCAATATCATATTAAGGGGTATCACTTCCTTTAGCGGAAACAACCAACCCATTTTTGTGGTGGATGGTATTCCCATCAGTAATGATCTGGATCAAGGTACAGTTAGTTTGTACACAGACCAGTCAGCAAACAGGGCTATGGACCTGAATCCTAACAATATAGAATCAATCAGTGTATTGGCCGGACCAGCAGCTGCTGCCTTGTATGGTTCAAGGGCATCCAGTGGTGCAATCCTTATTACCACCAAACGCGGAAGCGGAAAGAAAGGTGTTGCAAACATTACTTTCAACTCTTCTTACACCATTCAAAAAATATATGGCTTCCCTGAGTTACAGAATCAATACGGTCAGGGAGCAAACGGTATTTTCAGTGCTATCTCTACCAACTCATGGGGTCCAGCTTTTGGCAGTACGCCAACTTTGGCCAATGGGTTGATTGTTGCACCTGCTACCAGTGCATACGTAAATGGCAAAAGGTACAACCCAGGAGAAACCATTCCTTACCAGGCTTTTCCAAATAACCTGACCAGTTTTTTCCAAACAGGAAGAGTATCTGATAACAGCCTTACCATTAGTTCTGGCGATGCCAAAAACAATTATGGCCTTGCTATAGGTTACTCTAAGCAAGATGGTATCATACCAACCAGTTCATTCGACAAAGCCAACATACAGTTTTCTGCTTCATCACAGATAACCGATAAGTTCAGCGTAAAAGGAAGTGCCACTTATTTCCTGACTACTCAAAGTGGTGTTACGCAAGGTGGTAACGGTTCTTATGGATCAACTACAAGGCTGTATTCCACTCCTAGAAGTATAGATATGGATTACTATAAAAACAACTATACAACTGTGGGCGGATACAATAACTGGTTTATTCCAAATGCTTATAGTGCAGCAATTAAAGATTCCATCAGCACTGCGGATAACCCATGGTATGCGGTAAACAAAAATCCAATTACCAGCAGGACTTCGAGGATATTGGGTTCATTGACATTGGGCTATGATATTACCCCATGGTTGAATATTAGCTACAGAGCAGGTATTGATGCTTATACTACAAGAAGAAAAAGGATTACCGCCATCGGCTCAACACAATTAGTAAGAAGTGTGTACACTGGTGGTGTAGGTACTGCTACTGGTGGTATTATGGAAGACATGTACTACAGGACAGAGTTCAACGGAGACCTGTTGATCTCGGCTAAAAAGTCGAACCTGTTTGTAAAAGGCCTGAATGCAAACCTTTTGCTTGGTCAAAATATAAATGAAGCCAGCTACCAAAACATATCAGAAGTTGGTTATGGATTAACCATTCCTAATTACTACAATATTACCAATGCAACCAACTTTGGGTTGTCTAACGAATACAATAGCAAAAAACGCTTATTGGGTTACTATGCTCAATTATCATTGGCGTACAACAACTATTTGTTCTTGGAACTTACAGGCAGGGCCGATAACTCATCAACACTACCAACCGGAAAGAACACTTATTTCTATCCTGCAGTTTCTGCAAGTTTCGTGTTGACCGATGCATTCAAAATCAAGTCAGATATCTTGTCTTTTGCTAAAGTAAGATTGGCTTATGCAAAAGTGGGTAAAGATGCTCCTGTATATTCCTTAAGCAATACGTACTCTTCCTATTCTTTCGGAAACAACGTTGCATCATTCTCTTTCCCTTATGGTACTTTGTCAGGTTTTGGTGCAAGCAATGTAATTGCAAATCCGAACTTGAGTCCTGAGTTTACTTCTTCTGTTGAAGGCGGCTTCAATTTAGGATTGTTTAAAAACAAGGTTACGCTTGATGTAACATATTACAACCAAATAAGTAAAGACCAGATTGCACAGGTAGGTGTTGCTGGCTCTACCGGATATGCTTCAAAAATTGCCAACGTTGGTAAAATGACCAACAAGGGTATTGAAATTACATTGGGTGTAATGGCTGTTAAAAACAGGAATTTCTCTTGGAATATTTCAGGAAATTTCTCCAAGAACAGGAACAAGGTTGAGTATGTGATTGCAGACCACTCTGTAACCAGCTACCAAATTGGCGGTTGGGTTTACTCAGGGTTGATACCTTCTATTGTGGAAGGCCAGCCTTATGGTGTAATCAAAGGTGCAAAGTATTTGACCAATGTAAATGGCGACCGTTTGATTGATTCCACAACTGGTAACTATGCCGGTTATGTAGCTGACCAAATTGTAGCCAACCCTAACAGGGATTGGAGTGCAGGTTTAACCAACACGTTCACGTATAAAAATTTGACATTCTCTTTCTTGCTAGACTACAAACAAGGTGGCCAGATTGAATCGTTTACTATTGGAACATTAAGGGCCAATGGATCTTTAAAGGAAACTGCAGTTGACAGGGATCAACCCAAAATACTGCCTGGTGTTATTGCAAGGGCCGATGGTTCCTTTGTTCCGAACTATATCCAGATTCCTGCCCAAACATATTGGAACGGTAGCTTCGGAGCCAATACAGGTGCCAGCAACTCCAATGAGTTTGCCGTGTTCGATGCAACTACTTTCAGGGTAAGGGAAGTGTCTTTGGGTTATGACTTTACTTCTCTTGTTTCAAGGGCTAAAGTGTTTAAAAGTTTAAAGTTTACTGTTTATGCACGTAACCTATTTTACTATGCTCCTAACTGTTTAATAGACCCAGAGCTAAATACACAGGGAGCTGGCAACATAAGGGGCCTGGAATTACTAAGTGCACCTAATACAAGAAATTTTGGTGCAAGTCTTAGGGTTGGGCTATAATAGTTTATGTAACGAATAAAAAAGTAAACAACATGAAACATACAATAAAAATTATATTCAAATTAGCGATTGTCGGTTCTTTATTTGCATCGTGCAAAAAATATACGGACATTAATACAGATCCAAATAACCCAACCGATGTTCCGGCAAAAACACTACTGCCCACAACTACTATGGGTATGGCATTTGCCAATAGCAACGAATTGGGAAAAGTAGCGGCCCATTTAATGCAATACTCTGCAGGCATTAGCGGAAGTGCAAGTGCTTACGATCAATACAACATTTCAAGTTTGGACAACCAATGGAATGGTGAGGTTTATGGCGGAACCCTGAACAACCTGAATATCCTGATTGGTAAAACAGAAGCCTTAAGCCCTGCATATTCCGGTATTGCAAAGCTGGAAAAAGCCTATGTAATATCAATGGCAACAGATCTTTGGGGCGATGTTCCATATATGCAAGCAGGACAAGGTCTGGTTTATCCTACGCCTGTTTTTGATAAGCAACAGGATATATACCTCGGCAATTCAACTAAAAATGTGGTGAGTCTCTTTAACTTGGTTAGGGCCGGATTAAACGACTTGTCAAAAACAACGGTACTTTCCCCTTCCACAGATGATGTGATTTATGGCGGAACTTTATCAAAATGGACCAGGTTTGGTAATTCGCTGCTGTTGAAACTTGCACTGCAGGTTTCCAATGTGGCTCCCGATACTACCAAATCCGTAATCAATTCCATATTGAGCAGTGCAGCACCTTATATTGATGGAAGTACGTACGATTTTGTGGTGCCTTACACAACAGCCAATCCCAACGCTTACTACTTCCAGGATTTTGGAGGTTCAATTACTGGTACGCAAATGTTGAGCAGCCGCTTTTTGGCATTGATGCGTGCACAGAACGACTCACTGAGGTTATCTAAATTCTTTACAAAGCCATCCACTACTTTTATTGGCTATGATAATGGCTCCCCATTTGCTGCACCAACTGCCGCAACAAGATCTGTTTATGGAACCTATGTTGTTGGAACAGCAGGCGAAGCATCAGTAAAAATGCTGACCTCTTTCCAGGTTTCATTTATTCTTGCTGAAGCTGCTTTGAGGTTCGGTACTACCGGCGACCCCAATACCTACTATCAAGCAGGTATAAAAGCTTCTATGAAAGCTGCAGGACTGGCCGATGCCGATATTACTGCATACTTTGCAGCAAACCCTACCATTGTTACCCTGGCCGGAACCACAACCGACAAATTGAAACAAATTATCAATCAGAAATACATTTCATTGGTTGGTAATGCCATTGAAAGTTATAACGACTATAGAAGAACGGGTTACCCTGTGCTAACGGCTCCCTTAACTACTGCTGGTGATGATCCCAGCACATTGCCCAAAAGGTATCCTTACACAACTTCTGAAGCAGGGGCCAATCCTAACCAGCCTAATCCAAGGCCATTAACAAATGTTAAAGTATGGTGGGGATTATAAACCAATTATTAACTCGTTAAACAATGAATGATATGAAAAAAATAATATTAGGGATGGCCATGCTGATTTTAACAGCATCTTCTTGCAAAAAGAGCGACTATGATGGGGTTACCAATAACAATGCATCCATTCCCGTAACAGTATCCAATTTGTATGGAATGTTCACTTACCCAACCGTAGGAACATCGTTTTCTGGTGGTGGGGCAATCTCCATTACATTAAACATACCTGCAAGCACCGGTAGAACAATTAAAGAAATAACCCGTGTTGCAGCCGGTACATCGGGCGTTAACTACAAAAGCGTAGAGGTAACAACAGGGCTGTATAACACCGCTCCAATTGCAGGCAGCGGCACATCCGTAACATTTACCACTACCCTTACGGAATATTTTGCAAAAACGGGCATTACGCCAATTACAGCGGCGGGTGCAGGTACTGCCACCAGTTTTTTAGGCAGGTACTTCTTTTTCCTGATAACATTGGATAATGGGCAAACCGTTATTCCAAGTGCCGTTAGGGTGTATGTAAATAGCTAATTAGTAGCCGATAAATACAAAAAGCCAGTCCCCCAAGACTGGCTTTTTGTATTATTTTAACTGCCCATGCAGCAAAAAATAACAAATAATTGTCAAAAAACCGAGAATTAACTTTTTGTTACATTATATTGCACACTTCAAAATTTAAATCCCTGAGAATTATGAGAAAATTTACAAGCATTCTCTTGTGTTTTTTGCTGGTTATGAGCCAGCTCTGGGCACAAAACCGTACCATAAAAGGTAAGGTACTAGATGAAAAAGGAGCACCTGTCGCAAATGCATCAGTAGTTGCGAAAGGCTCTTCAAGCGGTGTTACTACTGCTGCTGATGGTAGTTTCACAATTTCGGTGGCTTCTACAGTGAAAGCACTGGTAGTGTCATCTTTGAACTTCACCTCGCAGGAAGTTGTCATTGGTACCAAAACCATACTAAATGTTACTTTGGTACCAAGCACGCAAAGCTTGGATGAGGTTGTTGTTACAGGCTATGGTTCTGCTAAAAAGAAAGCAGAAGTTGCCGGTTCTGTAGTAACACTTGATGCAAAAAAATTACAAAACAAGCCAACAGCAAACGTGTTGGATGCCTTGCAAGGTAAGGTTCCAGGGTTGCAGGTGTACACTTCTTCTGGTGAGCCTACAGCTACACCAAGTGTTCGTTTGAACGGTGTTGGTTCATTAACTACAAGTTCTACTCCTTTATACGTAATGGATGGTATCCCAATGGCTCCAGGAACTGTATTGAGCTTGAACCCTCAAGATTTTGAATCAGTAAGCGTACTTAGGGATGCTTCTGCAACTTCTATCTACGGTTCTCGTGCTGCAAATGGTGTAATCATCTTTACAAGTAAAAAAGGTAACCCAAGGGATTCAAAAATTTCATTGCAAACACAATATGGTGTTTCAAACTTGGTAAAACCAACTGAAAATTTCTTTAATGGCTTCATGAATGCAGACCAATTTGCTAAATACTTAGTTGCTACTGGTCAGCAAACACAAGCAGGTATCGATGCCCTTTTGGCAAGCACTGTTAATAAAGGCGATACCAAATGGTACAAAACTTATTATCAAGAAAATACACCAACTTATCAAGTTGACCTGAACGTATCTGGTGGTTCTGGTAAAACTACTTACTATGTTGCTGGTGGCTACTTTAAACAAGAAGGTTTGGCTTGGAGGTCTAGGTACGAAAGGTACACCATGCGTGCCAATATCAACACCAATGTAAACAGTTGGTTCCAAATGGGTATGAACTTGTTTGGTGGCTTTGATAAAAGGCAATCAAATCCTTACTCTTCCAACAATACAAACAGGGGGCTGTTCTTCTTGGCTCAGCCATACTTTACTCCTATAAACCCAACAACTGGACAACAATATGACTTCATTCCAGGTGTATTTGGTTCAGGTGCTTACCACCCACAATATCTGGCCAACAAAATTACCAGCGATGGTAATAACTTCCAGTTAAACCCATCAGGTTACCTGCAGTTGAGTCCTGTTAAAAATCTTACTTTGATTTCTAGGGCTGGTATCGAGTTCTATGATTACAGGCAAACTGGGTACACCTTGCCATCATTCCTTGGTGCAACAACAGGTACACCTCCAGTAACCAGCGGTTCTATCAGGGAAGAGTTTGACAGGTCTACTACAAGAACAATTACCAATACTGCTGAATATACATTTAATGTAACCAACCGTCACCACTTCACTTTATTGGGTGGCCAGGAGTTCATTAACAGCACAACAAATGTTTGGGTTACATCTGCAACTGGTTTAACTGATGATAGGTTGATCCAATTGTCAAATGCTCCAAACAGTATCGTGGCTACTTACACTAAAACCGAGTATGCTTACATATCATATTTTGGTAGGTTGAACTACAACCTTGACGGTAAATATTACCTGAACTTATCTGTTCGTAATGACCAATCATCAAGGTTCGGTAAGGATTTGCGTGGTGCAACTTTCTACTCTGTTGGTGCTTCTTGGCAGGCTAAAAAAGAGAAATTCCTTAGCAACGTAAACTGGTTAACTGACCTGGTTGTTAAAGCAAGTATCGGTACAAGTGGTAACTCAAATATTGGTGACTACGATCCATTGGCTAAAACAGGTTCAAGCATTAACACTGCTTACAACGGTAATACAGGTTTAACTGTTACTGATCCAGGTAACCCACAATTGTCATGGGAAACACAACGCCAAACAAACATCGGTTTCCAAGCAACCCTATTCAAAAGGCTGAATATGGAAGTTGAGTATTTCAACAGGAAAACTACCAATATGTTGCTGGCTGTACCTTTTGCTTACACTTCTGGTTTCAGCAGTGTTAACTCAAATGTTGGTAGCTTGGTAAACAGGGGTATCAACGTAAACCTGAACTACGATGTAATCAAGAAAAGGGATGCTTTCTTGAATGTGTACACAAACCTTGGCTATGTTAAGCAAGAACTAACTGAACTGTTCCAAGGAAAACAATTCTATTCTATTCCTAACACAGGTGTTACTTGGGCTGTAGGTCAGGCTGTTACTTACTACTACCCAATATTCTCACACATAGATCCAGCAAGCGGTATGCCTCTTTGGTTTGTTCCGAATGCAGATCCTAACTTGGTTACAAAAACCAATAAAGACGGTAATAACGTAACTTCTTCATTCAACGCAACTACGCTTTTGCAAAATACAGGTGTTAACAGGTATGCTCCTTTTAACGGTGGTTTTGGTTTCAGCGGCGGTTTCAAAGGTTTCACGCTTGATGCAGACTTTTCTTTCTCTTCTGGTAAATACTTGATCAACAACGATAGGTATTTCTCTGAAAACCCGAACGTGTTCCCTGGTTATAACCAGTCTACTACTGTAATGGATTTCTGGAAAAACCCAGGTGATGTAACCCGTTTCCCTAGACTGGGCCAACAGTTCACTCAATTTGATTCAAGGTTAATTGAAGATGCTTCATTTATGAGGTTGAAAACTTTGACTGTAGGATACAACATTCCTAAATCGCTACTTGAAAAAACAAAAGCAATTTCTGCTGTTAGATTCTATGTAGTGTTCAGGAACCTCTTGACCTTTACAAAGTATAGCGGACCAGATCCTGAAGTTGATGCCAACTTGTCAACAGGTGCTTATCCTAACACACGTCAAACAGCAGTAGGATTAAATATTGCTTTCTAATTAAGTAGTTCGTTTACAATACGTAAAACAAGATAAAATGAAAAAAATCTCAATTAAAAATATTTTAGGTTTGACGGCCCTGCTTAGTTTGGGAGCCTGTCAAAAAAAGCTGGACCTATTGCCGTATAGCTCAATTGAGCTATCCCAGTCATTCAAAACAGTAAAAGATGCAACTGGTTGGAACAATGGTCTATATTCTGATTTAAGGGCAAGAGTATATGGTGCTTATATGTTCTCTCAAGATGTACAGGCAGACCAATTAAATGCAACATTGGACTATGGTAACAGGAATGGTTTCCCACACCGTTGGGGAAACAGTTTTGCTGCCAGTGATGGTGCATTGAGCACTGCTTGGGGTAACGACTATACCGCACTTAAAAATGTGAACCTTTGCATCCAGAATTTCCCAAGCATTCCTGCTACTACCACAGCGGATATTGCTACTATGAAGAAATATACTGGTGATGCGTATTTGGCCCGTGCATATTACTACTCAGATTTAATTGTAAGGTTTGCAAAACCTTATGAGCCTGCTACTGCAGCTACTGACCTGGGTGTGCCATTGGTTTTGGTTTATGACCTGAATGGCCAACCTGCACGTGCTACAGTTAAACAAGTGTACGATCAGATATTGTCTGACATTGCACAAGCAAAAACATTGTTGACAACTGCAGGTTCCATAGCAGCTACCAGTTTCTCTAAAGATGCAGTACTTGCATTGGAAGCTAGGGTTAGGCTGAACATGCAAGACTGGACTGGTGCCATGACAGCTGCCAACAGCTTGATAACTGGTGGTGTTTATCCATTGGTTACTACACAAGCTGATTTGACTTCCATGTGGGCTACAGATGCAGCAAGGGAAACAATTATGCAATCATTTGTTTCTAAACCCAATGAGCTGAGTAATGCAAACAATATCTACTTAGGATTTGTGTCTGCAACCAGCGTGTTTGACCCAGACTTCATTCCTACACAAGCTATGCTTAATATGTACGAAGCTGCCGACAGGCGTAAACCTGCTTACTTTGCAGTAAAACCCGTAACTATTAACAACACTAGCTATACTACCATTTCATTGGTGAATAAATACCCAGGAAACTCGGCCCTATTCACTACTTCTGTAACTAACTATCAGCATGCACCTAAAATTTTCCGTATTGCTGAACAGTACCTTATCTATGCAGAAGCTGCTGTAAGGGCTGGTGGAGCTACCAACGAAGGTTTGGCTTTAACAACTTTGAACCTGCTAAGGACATCAAGGGCTGCTTCAACCTTAACTGGTTTAACCGGAGCTGCTTTGTTACAGGCTGTTAAAGATGAAAGGACCCGTGAGTTGGCGTTTGAAGGCTTCAGGTTATGGGATTTGAAACGTTGGCACCAAGGGTTTACAAGGGGTACCCCTCAAAACCTGGCTGCTATTCAACAAGGTGCCGAATTCAACCTGATTAACATTGCTGCTGATAACTATCAATTTGTATGGGGTATTCCTACAAATGATATGAGCGCAAACAAAAGTTTAGTTCAAAACCCAGGTGGCTGGTAAGAGACAGATTGTATAAATTAATTAAAATTAAAAATAGTATTTATGAAAAGAATAAAACAAACAGGGTTTTCCTTTGGGAAATTCTCTCTTTGCCTGGCCTTATTGGGGCTTACAATATTCTCTTGTAAAAAAGGATCAGAATATTACAAAACCAATGTACCGTCTCAGTCATCCACAGTAGAGTTTGCTCCAGTAACAGCGGGAACAACTGTTGGTAACTACTTCGTTAAATCTACCAACGATCCATACAATTTGATTATCGGATTTACTGGTTATAGCGATGGGGATAGGACCGTAAACTTTACTGCTACATCAAAAACTGCCGTAGCTGGTGTTCAGTATATTGCTCCTGGCTCCCTTACTGTTAAAGCAGGTAGGACTTTTGACACACTTAAGTTCAAGGCTCTTTTTGCTGGCTACCCAAGCGGCAGAAGGGATACTGTAACCATCAAAGTAAGCGGTTACCCAACTGTAAACAATGTTGATTCTTTCAGGATAGTAATACAGCCTTATTGCGATGTATTGCCAACCACAATGGTAGGTAATTTCACCACTTCAAGGGACTACTATCCATCAATTGCCCCTGCTAATGCAAGTGCATCTGCTTACACAGCAATTGTGTCTGATTTTACACCGTTAACAGCTACAACTGCTACTATAAAAATCAAGAACCTAGGTAATACTGCAGACGTTGGCTTTGCTCCTTTTGCCCCAACTGATGGTGCTACAACAGGTCTTACAGCTACTATGGACTGGACCGACCCAGCAAATTTTAAAATCACCATAGCGAGCCAGCCTTATGTAGCTAGCCTTTATACTTATGGTGCATCCACCATTTCTGGAACGGGTACTTTCTCTTCCTGCGATCAATCAATCACACTTTCATATAGTGTGAAAGTATCTGCAGGTAGCTTCAACAACCAATGGAGTAAGCTAACGAGATAAGCTCTATATCATTATATAATAAAAAGGCCCATTGAAATTTCAATGGGCCTTTTTATTATAAGTAACTAAGCCACCAATCGCTCCGCCTTTTTTTAATACCCATAAACCATTTGCACGGATAATAAAGTGAGGCAAAAACCATTACCCAAACCATATACACAATCGGCAGGCCAAAGCCCCATGCAGGGTCCGGGTTAAAAAGATTACCCCCACGAACGCCCATAATATTTGCAACAATTACAGCCGCGAGGTGAATAATAAAAAAATGCAGCACGTAATAAAAGAAAGGCACACTGCCATATACTGAAAAGAAGCGGGTAATCTGGTTGCTGTATTTTTCAAACAGGTTCAACAAAAGAATTCCTGGCCCAATTGTCATTAATAGATACAACAAAGAAGGCGGGTATTTTTGGCAATTGACAAAAGACAGCACTGTTTTCCACCATACACTTTGAGGTTGCCATTTACGCAGGTCGCCATAAACATTACCGTACCTAACAATAACAAACAGGGCAATGCAGGCCCATCCAATCCTTAAAAAATACCTGCTTCTTCTTTCTTGTTCAATAGTAAAGAACCAACCAAAAGCATAACCCGCAGCCATTACACCAATCCACGGTATTATTGGGTAAAGTATGCCCAGGCCCCTGTCTTTCGCGTAGAAAATAAAGCCTTGTTCGTGCAAGAACATCCATAACAGTTTTGCACTGCCAAAACTCTCGGCCTTTATGCCATCCAAAAGGTTATGCGAAAAAATGATGGCTAACCCAATAATGCCAGCATACAATGGTTTTATATAAATTAAAGCAGCTAAGAAAATCATGCTCCAACCAATGGCCCAAATAACCTGTGCACCCAAAAAATGATAACCAATATCAAAAGAGAAGGCAAAGTTGATAATCACTAATTCAACAAATATTAACCACAGGCCCCGGGTTAACAGGAACCTAGCTGCCTCGTTTCTGTTTTTCCCTTTTCTGATGGAAAGGAATACACTACAACCAGCAAGGAACACGAATATCGGTGCACAGTAATGCGTGACCCAACGGGTTAAAAAAAGTGGCAACGATGTTTGGGTCAAGTCCAATGGATCATACGTCACGTTTGTAAAAAAATCCCTAGTATGGTCCAAGGCCATAATAATCATTACCAGGCCACGCAGCACGTCGATACTGGCAATTCGTTTTGGAGAGGGGGCAGTTAATGTTGATTGCATAAAAAAGGTACCTTTTGTGAAAAGATACCTTGAGTTTTTTGTATTGACAAACCACCCGTACAATTTTACTTTAACACCTCGTTCAGCTTGCTTTCCAGGGCTTCGCCCCTTAAACCCGAAGCAATGATTTTGCCTGTTGGGTCTAGTAATACATTAAACGGTATGCCATCAAATTTATACGCACTAACTAAGGGGCTTTCCCACTGTTTTAGGTCGCTTACATGCGTCCAGGTCAGGCTGTCTTTTTTTACTGCCGTTTTCCAAGCATCCTTGTCACTATCCAACGAAACGCCAACTATGGTGAAGTTTTTGTCCTTGAATTTATTATAGGCAATAACTACATTGGGGTTCTCCTGCCTGCAAGGGCCACACCAGCTTGCCCAAAAATCAACCAACACATACTTGCCCCTAAAGCTGCTCAGTTTTACCGTGTCGCCAGTAATGGATGGCAAAACAAAATCTGGTGCAGTATTGCCAAGCAATGGATAGTCTTTGCCACTCAGCATTTTTTGAAAAGAGCCAAAGCTCTTATAATCCTTGAACTTTGCAGCAGCAGCCTTTGCAAGCTTCTTGGTTTCTTCCAGGTCAATGGTGCGGTTGGAATAACCCATTGCCAATACATGCAAACAGGCAGCGGGGCTAGGTGTTGAATTTACATAATCCACAATTGTTTCCTTTAGCTTTCCTACTTCCCGCTTGCACTGCAATGCAGAAATGGTAAGTATGCTATCGGTAGCTTTTTGCTGTTGCAGGGAATCCAACTGGTCCGAAAGGTTTTTTGCTACTTCGTATTGGTTGAAATATTTATCGAACAGTTCATGCAAGGATGTAGAAGCAGGTGACCCCTCTGTTTTATAGGCCTTGAATTTATTCACGTCAACACTCACTTTAATGTCTTTAGTGTCATTTACCAACAGTAATGCTGGGCCATTTTCTATGGACAATGAGTAAATGCCTTCTTCATTGGCCATGCCCTTTAATTCAAAAGCACCATTTTTTAAAGTTGTGGAATCAATAACAATGGGCTGTGTGCCACCAAAAGGCAGCTCCTGCAAATAAACTTTGCTACCAGTGGCATTATCAACCTTGCCGCTTACTTTAAAGGCACCGCCATGCTGGTTTTGTTTACAGGAAAACAATAGCATGGTTGCGGAAACCAGTATCAGTATTTTTTTCATCGTCAGCTTTCTATGTTTAATTATTCAGTTTTTGTTGTAGCAAGTCCGTCACGATCTTTGGGTCAGCCTTGCCCTTGCTTATTTTTTTAACCTCGCCCACAAACAACCCAATCAGGCCCTTCTTGCCTTTTTTGTATTCGGCAACCTTATCTGGCATTTGCTGTATCACTTCATCTACCCAGGTTGCCAATTCGTTGGTATTGCTTACCTGTAACAGGTTCAGCTCTTCTGCAACTGTCAATGGGGCCTGGTTGCTTTCGCTTACAACAGGCAACAAACGTGAAGACGCAACAGAGAAATTAACCTTACCCTCATCCACAATTTTTATCAATGCTGCAAGTGTTTCCGGTTTAAGGTTAATGGTGCTGAATGAGGTATTGCTATCATTCAATTGTTGCTTTATTGGGCCTAGCATCCAGTTGGCAATAGCTTTGTAATTGTTATGGTGCATGGCTGTTGCCAGAAAATAATCGGCAGTGGCTTTCTCATCGCATAGCTGCGATGCATCATATACGCCCAGTCCAAATTCGTTGATGAACCGTTCTGACAATGCATTGGGCAATGCAGGCAATGTGGCCCGGACAGTATCAATAAATGCATCGGTTAAATGAAAGGGAGGCAAGTCAGGACAGGCAAAATACCGGTAATCGTTTGCATCTTCCTTGTCACGTATGGAAAATGTGGTATCGTTGCTGGCATCAAAGCTCCTGGTTTGCTGCGTAACGGTGCCGCCATTTTCAACCAGTTGAATCATGCGTTCAATTTCAAAATCTATGGCTTTTTTTACATTACGTATCGAGTTCAGGTTCTTCACTTCCACCTTGGTGCCCAAGGTTTGCTCACCTTTTAAACGTATGGAAACATTGGCATCGCAACGCAGGCTGCCTTCTTCCATATTGCCATCGCATACCTCAATCCACTGTACCAATCTTCTTAGTTCAGTAACATATTGATAGGCTTCCTCGCTGCTGTGCAGGCATGGTTCCGTAACAATCTCAATCAAAGGGGTACCTGCCCTGTTCAGGTCAATACAGGTAAAATCATCATCAAGGTCGTGTATGCTTTTGCCCGCATCCTCTTCCATGTGTATGCGGTTCAGTTGAATGTTCTTTACGCCCTCACCTGTTTTAATGGTGATGTAACCACCTTTGCAAATGGGAGTCGTATGCTGCGATGTTTGATAGCCTTTGGGCAAATCGGGATAGAAATAATTCTTACGGGCAAAATAATTGCTCTGCTCAATTTCGCAGTTACAGGCAATGCCCATTTTAATGGCATACTCCACCGCCTTTGCATTTGTTTTGGGCAATGTGCCCGGGTGCCCCAATGTAATGGCACTTACATGGGTATTGGGCAATGCACCAAAGGCAATGCTGTCGCCACAAAACAACTTGCTTGCCGTTTGTAGCTGGGCGTGAACCTCCAGGCCAATTACGGCCTCGTATTTATCTTGTATATTCATTTGTAAAGTGCGTAAAGATATTGGATTGTGCCCATACGCAAAGTTGCGGCTACACGGTATTCACAATTCTTTGTAACAGCTTATGGGCACTGCTTTGTGGCATCAAAATCCAAGTCCTTAGCTTTGTACCTGAATATTGTAAATAGTACCTTGCATTTATGGAAGATTTTTTGGAAAAGGAGTTTTTGAACAACTCGATTAGAAATTATTTGCTTGTTATTGCTACCATTGTTGTGGCCGTATTTATCAAACGGCTTATTTCAAAATACATTGCGAACCTTTTGTATAAACTGATCGCTAAAGCAAGCAAGAACATTGAAAAGAAGTCTTTCTTTGATTTGGTAGTGCAGCCGCTGGACATGTTCCTGTTACTGGTTATATCTTTCATTGCATTCGACCGACTGAACTTTCCCGAGTTTTTCGATTTCAAGATTTACAAGATTACCGTTAGGGATATTATCGAGTGCATCACCAACGGTACATTGGTCATTACATTTATCTGGCTATGCTTACGGGTGATTGATTTCATTGCCATTATTATGGAAGACAAAGCCAACCAGACCCATGACCTGAGCGACAACCAACTGATTGTTTTTTTCAAGGATTTTTTCAAAGTGATACTGGTGCTTATTGGTGTGCTGCTGGTGCTGCGTTTCTCGTTCCATAAAAACATTGGCAACCTGCTTACGGGACTGAGCATTGTAGGTGCTGCCATTGCCTTGGCCACAAGGGAAAGCATGGAAAACCTGATTGCTTCTTTTATCATCTTTTTTGACAAACCATTTATAACGGGCGATACGGTTAAGGTGCAGGCATTTACAGGCACCATAGAAAAGATAGGATTGCGTAGCACAAGGATAAGAACAGAAAGCAAAACCTATATTACCGTACCCAATAAACAAATGGTAGACAGTATACTGGACAATATAACTTTACGCACACAACGCAAAGTAGAGTTGAGGCTAGAGCTTGGCCTATCTACAACTGCCACGCAACTAAAGCAACTGGCACCAGCAATAAAAAACATACTACAACAGCAAGCAGCCATAGAAAACTATCAAGTGTATTTGATGGATACAGGAAAAAATGCACACATTTTCGCTGTGGACTATTTTACGGAAATGCCCCAGGCTGTTAGCGATTTCAACACGCTTCGTGAAGCGGTAAACATTGCCATCATTCAATTGCTGGAAGAATCTGCCATAGAACTGGCTGCTTCCAATACCGATATAAAAGTGCACAATGTAAACTGACATGCAGCCTGACCAACCACGAATCCTTTCTTTAAAGCACCTACTAATGCTGGCACTATTGGTGCTTGTGGCCAATTGGTTCTTTACGTTTGGACTGGTATGCTTAAAAGACGACAACTCTTTTTACTATATGCCGGTACGCATGTACTTAAGCGATGCATTGCATACAGAAGGCATACCTTATTGGAACCCTTATTTAATGAATGGTGTGCCGCAGCATGCAGACATGCAGGGTGCTGTTTGGAACCCAATTGCTTATGGGCTGTCGTATTTTTTTCATTATAACCATACGGCATTCTTGTTTGAATACATGCTATATATGTTGCTTGCAGTAACCGGAATATATAGGCTGATGGGGCTTATAACAAAAGACAGTACCATGTTATTGATGGCTGCAATTGTGTATAGTTGCTGCGGCTTTGTTTCGGGCATATCGAACTTTATTAACTGGACGGCTTCTCTAGGCTTTATGCCCTGGATGTTTTATTGTTTTTACACGTTATTGCAACAGCCATCTTTTAAAAAAGCAATATGGTTTGGTATTGTTTGCTGGTTGATGATTGTATGCGGTTACCCAGCATTTTTTATTTATGCATCCTATTGCATAGCCGCCATTTTAATATGGCAATGGTGGGTGTTTAAGAAGGCAGGTAAGATTGCATTGATACTGGCTTCCATAAGATACCTGGCAATAGCAATTGTGGTGTGCATGTTGCTTGCTTTGCCGGCAATGGTTTCCTACATTGAGTTCCTGCCCTATTATAGCCGTGGCCACGATCTGGCAACCGATGTTGCTTTTAGGGATTGCTTCTACCCGCAGTTTCTTGCTTCTTTGTTTATACCCGCGAGTGTCTACAATAAATTGTTCGATCCGCTATGCCACTCGGCCAACAGGGACATTTATTTTGGCACACTGCCTTTGTTGTTGATGGTACTTTTTATTGGCAATTACAAACAATACAATAAGGGCATTGTAAAACTATTTACAGGTATTGCCTTGTTTACATTCATCTTCCTGTTTGGGTTTCTTACGCCGTTGGGCAATATGGTTTTTAAGTTCCTGCCATTGATGGGAGCGTTTAAATGGAGTGCTGCCGCAAGGATTTTCTTGATTATTCTTTTTATTGCAGCAATATTGTTGCAAGCAAAACAGCCAGGCTTTTTTTCTGTAACGGATAAAAAAATAAAACACTTACGCATAACCATTGCTGTATTGCTGGCTGGTGTTACAATTGTTTTTGGGATGATGAACCATAATGCATTGTTTGAAACATCAACACATCAAAGGATATTTCAATTGGATACACTTGTACAGTTTGTGTTGCTGGTAACCGCATTTGTTTTCATCAGGAGAATAATCAGCCATAAAAAATGGATGCTTGCTTTCATTGCCATTGACCTATTGGTTAACTATAGCATTGGCATGGCCATAACCGGCGTTGGCAATGTAAAGCCCGCCGTATTTAACAATTACGCCAAACAGTTTTATCAGCAACAGCCCGATAAATATTTAGATACGCCTTTAATGGTAAACAGGAAGTACTACATGTTCGATCCATGGAAAAATCACAATGCATCCAAGATATTGAACGGGGCCACCTTCCTTGAATCCAATACAGTATTCTCTACCTATGAACAAATGTTTATACTGGACACAGCAAATGAGAGGCTATTGCGTAACAATCGTTTTGTTTTCTCCAATGATATAAAGAATCTAAAGATTGATACCATTCACCTTGGTTATAACAGTATCGATATAAAACTTGAATCGGGCAATGCAGGCAACATCATCCTACAGCAAAACAACTATCATCGCTGGAAAGAAAAAAGCGGGCTGCCCATAAACACATACCGCAATTGTTTTATGAAGCTACCCGTAAAAGAAGGCACCAACGAAATACATCTTTACTACGATAAGGGCTATTACCCATTGCTGATCGATATCAGCAATTTTGCATTGCTACTGGTTTTGCTGCTGCTATTTTTTGGTAGCCTTTATAAAGTACTGCCCACCCAATGGCAGCCACGAAAAAAACTTCTCTAAGGGATGCAATGCACGCAACCATTTCCAGCTAGGTAAAAAAACAATGTACTTGGTAAAGTTTTGAGAAAGACCCACACGCTTGAATATCTTGGCAAAGTGCGATGCGGTAAGCAAGTGTGCATTGCCATCAAATGCGCAGGTTTTAACAAGGTACTGCGTACCCGGATTATAAGGGTTGTGCTCAAATAGATACAGGCGGCCGCCTTTTTTCAATACACGCATGGCTTCTGCCATTAAGGAGTCATGCTCGTTTAACGGTACATGATGAAAGATACATGCAATAAAAATGGCATCGAAACTATTGTCCTCAAACGGCACATGCTTGCCATCAAACCACTGGAAATTGGTATTGGGTGCATGTTTCAGCTTGGCCACATCAATGCTTTCCTGCGATACTTCAATAGCTTCTATCTGCCATTGCGGAAAATAGCGGAACATATATTCGGCCGTATAGCCATCGCCACAGCCAAGGTCAAGCCAACGCATCGGCTTATTGGTTTCCTGCGTGGCAAGCCATTTCATTTTTACGTCAACAAAATGCAAACTGTCAAAGCCTGTAAACTTTAAGTTCTCATTGTGCAACTGCCTGTAATCCTTTGCATATTGGTCAAATTCGCTCATGGTGTGCAAATGTGCGTATTGTATTTTGAATACACAATTGTTTATTGAATGCTGTTTACAATTTCGCCAAGCTCTTTATCTATTGCCCCTGTTTTGCCATACTCCACCACCCGGCCCACTTCTTTGCCATTATTGTCAAGAACGATAAACGTGGGCACATTGGTAATATTGAACATGGTCTGCAGGTTCCTGATTGTTTGCTTCTTCCTGTCCACGCCAATCAGCGTTATCTTATTATCCGGATAGCCGCTTTTGTCGGCCAGTTTATAAAATGTGGGCAATAGGTTCTGTGTGTCATGGCACCAGGTGCCACCAAATACAACAATACTAAACTTGTCTTTCTGTTTTGCAAAAGCAGCAACGGCAGCGGCATCAACATTGCCATACTTCATGTTGTCGGCAAACCATTTAAATGCGGTATCCTGTTCAAGAATGGATCGGTTGATAACGCCTTTCAATATCTTGGCATTCCCTTCATGACCCTCATCCCTGCTGGTTTCATAACTTACTTTTTGCATCACCGCCTTGGTAGAAGGGCTACAGCCCCATAGTGCCGCAAATACCATTGCAGCCAATAATAACTGTTTCATAAAATTCTGTTTTATACTTATTGCGGCAGGCAATCAGGCACCTAAGTTAGCCTTCAATTCCAAAAGAAAGGAGCGGAATTTTGTGAGTGACTGTATCAGTTGGTAATTGGTATCGGCCCCTTTTTTATTGCTTTTCAAGTATTGCTTGGCACCATCAATGGAAAACTTCCGGTTGCGGAGCAGGTAATAAATCATTTGCAGGTTCTTGATGTCTTCTACCCTAAACAACCTGTCGCCTTTCCGGTTCTTCCTTGGCTGCAAAATATCGAACTCATTTTCCCATGCCCTTATCAGTGAGGCATTCACCTTAAACCATCCTGCCACTTCGCTGATGGGATAGTATAGTTTTTTCTGCAAGACCTCATCCGTTGGCACATCAATCAAACCAACTTCATTGTCCATTTCCTTAAAGCTCTTACGGCCACGTTTCTTTAAAGGGTCTGCTTTCTCTGTTTTTTCCTTTGGCTTCTTTTCGGCAACAGCTTTATTTGTTACGGGTTCAATAAAAACAATCGGCTCTGCAACTGCAATAGTTGCTGTTACTGGCTTTGGTTTGATTTTTACATTGATCTTGCCATCGTTAAAAATAACAGCCGTATCTGCCGATTGAGGCAATGCGGTAACTGCTTCCTCTTTTTCAGGGGCAGCAATGCTTGCGGTTTCTTCGGATGATGCAGCTATGGCAAGTGCGGTATCGGTATTATCATTAGCAATTGCTCCCTTTTCTGCAACAGGTTCGGCAAACAAGCTAAACATATCCAATTGCTGCAATGATTTTTTCTTGGCCATACTGTAAAAATATAAACAGTTAAGCGGTATAAAGCCATCGTTATCAATGCGTGGAAAAGATGTAACTTTTTGTTGGCAATTAACGGCTGTACACTTTTCCACTACTGGCTTTGCCATGCTAAAGGAAGCATCTTGCATCTATTTGAAAACCGAAAAATGTATCTTGCAGCCATGCATACAATCAATACTATTTGCGTTTGTGGGGCTGGTACCATGGGCAGCGGCATTGCACAGGTAGCGGCACAGGCAGGTTACCATACAATTCAATTTGATGTTAATGAAGCCATGCTTGAGAAAAGCAGACAGGCGATAGAAAAAAGCCTGCAAATAATGGTAGACAAGCAACGGCTTACACCCGAGCAAAAAGATACAACCCTTGATAGGCTTGTGTTTACGGCCGATATAAGACAGTGCAGGGCCGATTTGGTTATTGAAGCAATCATAGAAAAGAAAGATGCCAAAATCAGCTTGTTCAACCAACTTGCCGAAGTGAACGGAGCCGGAACCATCTACGCAAGCAATACATCGTCCATATCGCTAACTGACATAGCAGCTGGTACCGGCAATGCCAGTAATGTAGCGGGCATGCATTTTTTTAACCCAGCCCAGTTAATGAAACTGGTAGAGGTAGTTAAGGCACACCAAACAGGCGAAACAGTTATTGAAACAATAAGTGCAGTGGCCAGGCAGATGCAAAAAACACCTGTTGTTTGTAAAGATGCCCCGGGTTTTATTGTGAACCGTGTGGCCAGGCATTACTATTTAGAAGCCATGCGTTTAATAGAACTGAACCTTGCCACAGTTGAAAATGTGGATGAAATAATGGAAGCTACTGGTTTTAAAATGGGCCCATTCAAATTAATGGACCTGATTGGTATGGACATCAACTTTGGTGTAAGCAATATTGTTTGGGAAGCATTGGGCAAACCTGAAAGGCTCACACCATCTATTGTACAGCAGCAAAAAGTAGAAGCTGGCAACCTAGGCAGAAAAACAGGAAAAGGATTTTATGAATATTAACCTGTGATAGGGGTTAAGCAAATATCATCCTTTGTATAAGCCTCCTTTTCTTTTTTCCACGCTTATTGAAATGCTATTTGTTTTAATGGCATCTATTCAACCGTTTGTCCTTCCGTATTTAAATAGTCTCTCCGCAATTATCTATCTTCATTGCTCAACCAAAGCAAATGAAAAAGATATTCCCTCTTCTTGCCATTATAGCCATCGTTACCAGTTGCAAACTCAGCAATACCAATGCAACGGGTGCAGACAACAAAGAGCTTGCCGCCCTGTTTGAAAAATATTACGATGAACGTATGCAACTGTTTCCGTTGGAAGCAACCGTGAATGGCGACAACCGTTTCAATAACCTGTTGCCAGCAGATTTTACGGATAGTTACCGCAGTAAGATAAAAGCATTCTATACAAAGAACCTGGCCTACATCAACTCGTTTGAAAGGGAGAACCTGAATGCGAACGATAAAATAAGCTTCGACATTTTTAAATACGAGATGAACATAGGACTTGAAGGCCTGACTTTTAACCATATGGGCAGCTCGGCTTTGTCAGACAATGGTTTCATGCCTTTTGACCAGTTTAATGGCGTAACCCTGATGCTTGGGCAAATGGGCGGCGGTACAGGCAACCAACCTTTTAAAACAGTAGTGGATTATGACAACTGGCTGCAACGTGCAACAGCATTTACCGCATGGAGCGACAGTGCAATTGTGTACTTTAAAAAAGGCATGGCGGCCAACTATGTTTTGCCCAAAGCATTGGTGGTAAAAATGATTCCGCAAATGGAAGCCATGGTTACGGATACAGCAACCAAAAGCCTTTTTTATGAACCCATTAAACTGATGCCACCCACATTTGGCGAAGCCGATAAGCAAAGGCTTACGGATGCCTATGTAAAACTCATTAACGAACACATTGTTCCTTCTTATAAAAAACTGGGGCTGTTTTTAAAGAACGAATATCTACCTAAGGCCCGCACTACCACTGGCATTAATGCATTGCCCAATGGCGATAAATATTATACCTACCTGGTTAAGTATTGGACAACCACTAACCGTAAACCCGAAGAAATTTACAATACTGGCCTTGCAGAAGTGAAACGCATTCGTGATGAAATGGAGAAAACAAAGAATGAAGTAAAATTCAATGGCGACCTGAAAGCTTTCTTTGAATTCATGAAAACCGATAAGCAGTTCATGCCATACAAAACACCGGATGAAGTGTTGAATGCTTTCCGTAACATACAGGCACGCATTGATCCGAACCTGAAAAAAATGTTTACGCTAACGCCCAAAACAAAATTTGAGATAAGGCAAACAGAAGCCTTCCGTGCAGCAAGTGCAAGTGCGGAATACTATCCGGGTTTGCCAGATGGTACAAGACCAGGTATTTTTTATGTACCGATTATTGATGCTACCAAGTTCAATATTACCAGTGGCATGGAAAGCCTTTTTTTGCATGAAGCTATTCCTGGCCATCACTACCAATGTTCTTTACAGTCAGAGAATGAGAAGCTGCCTAAGTTCCGCCGTTTTATTTGGTATGGTGCCTATGGCGAAGGCTATGCTTTGTATTGCGAAAGCTTAGGTAAGGAGCTTGGACTATATACTGATCCTTATCAATACATGGGTGCTTTGGGCGATGAGATACACCGTGCCATTCGGTTGGTAGTGGATGTGGCCATGCATACCGGCAAAATGACACGTGAAGAAGCCATCAAGTATATGATGGACAATGAAGCCATTAGCGAAGATGGTGCCGTTGCCGAAATAGAACGTTATATGGTGTACCCGGCACAGGCATTGAGTTACAAGACAGGTGCATTAAAGATTAGGGAACTGCGGGAAAAATACAGCAAGCAATTAGGCAACAAATTTGTGCTCTCTAAATTCCATGACGAATTTTTGAAAGATGGCTGTATGCCTTTGGAAGTGATAGAGCAGAAAATGGACGACTGGGCAAAGCGGCAGTAACTGTTAATTGATTACCTATATTTTTATACATGGCCTGTTTTAAACAGGCCATTGTTTTTTTATGAAATAACGCCACTAAGTCCTAAATCAAAAAAGCTTTTTTATTGAAAATTAGCTCTATGCAGTAACTGGTGCGTTCCTAGTCTCGTGATGATTTTGTATAATGTGTTTGAAAAAAATCTTACGTTATGCAAATCATCAGAAGTATCCAAAATAGGATTTATGAATTGAGAGGAGAAAGGGTAATGCTGGATAAAGATCTGGCTGCCCTTTATGAAGTGGAAAAAAGGGCATTGAATCAGGCTGTAAAAAGGAATATAAAACGTTTCCCTGAAGACTTTATGTTCCAGTTATCTGCTTTGGAATGGGAAACCCTCCAACCCCAGGTTGACAATATATCAGAAGGCCCCAACTTGAAATCACAAATTGTGATTTCAAGTTGGGGCGGCAACAGGCATTTGCCCTACGCCTTTACGGAACAGGGTATTGCTATGCTAAGTGGCGTTATTAATTCCGATAAAGCCATCAATATGAACATTGCCATTATGCGGGCCTTTGTGGAAATAAGGAAGCTTACTTTACAGCAGATAGATTTTAAGCAACAGTTACAGGAAATAAAAGAAAAGCTTAATGGGCACGATGTGCAGTTGAATGAAATTTATGATGCCATGGAAAACTTACTGGATGAAAAAGCGGCACAGACAAAATGGGACAACCGGGAGAGGATCGGTTTTAAAAAATAGCTGTTGGTATTCTGTATCATGAACTGCCTACGAAGCTTTTTGCGTAAGGGATAGCAGTGGATGCCCCGCAATTGCCCTGGCAATGCGGAGCAGTAACGGATAGCCCGGCCCGCACAGGCGGGATACGCACCGCAATAAAAAGGCAGCCGAATAAACGACTGCCTTTGGGCCTCATTTTCCCCCTTGAAAACGAAACTACATTTTTGTTATTTGCTGCACTTGTACACCTTCGCTAGTAACGATCCTTACAGAATATATGCCCGGTTTCAGGTTCGTTGTTTTGATACTGATCAGTGCATCGCCTGTTTGCAAATTGAAATGCTGCAGTTGCATGGTTTGCCCCAATACATTTACAATCTGTACATCTGCATTGCCTGCAAAGGGTTTCAGTATATCAATGGTTATATTGTTTGTTACGGGGTTGGGGTAAGCATTGCCAAACAACTGTGCCTTGCCAACCGCAACTGTTTTAAGTGTGTTGCATACCAGTTGCCATTTGCCGTCTTTATCAAACTGTTTTAAGCGGTAGTAATACACGGTATTGTTTTTTACCAATGCATCTGTAAACTGGTAGCTGCTGCCATTGGTGCCGTTGCTTGCAGCAATGCTTGCAATTGATTGGAAGCTGCTGCCATCATTGCTACGTTCTATTTCAAAATGATGGTTATTGGTTTCTGTTTTTGTTGACCATAGCAACTGTATCTTTCCATCTGCTTGTTTATAGTTGAAGTTGTTACAGCTAACAGGCAATAAACCACCTGCCACTGTTTTTAAGAAGAAGCCGGAGAAAGAAGGGACCTGCACTTCGATATAATAAGTATTTGCACTTATGGAACCATAGCTAGTAATGTTATACAGTACCTCGCCTGTAAGGTTAATGGTGGATGCACATGCAACCGAACTGAACTTGGCAATCTTTAAATCGCTTAACCACAGCACATCGTTGCCATCGCCATCGTTTGCGGCAACCATTGCATCAAACTCTGCTTTGGTAAAATACAGCCTCACTTTTACAGGATTCAATGGTTGTGTTGCGGGTGTTATTTCAAAGTTCCTGTCAAGGTATTCTATGCCACTTGCATCGCTTCTAACGGCACCGCTATTGATGAAATATTTGGCCGTCATTGCTCCCATGGATGGGGCACCGCTTACGCCCGGTGTATTGTCCAGGATAGATGCAAGCATTTTTCCCTGGTGCGTAATATGCAACCAGTTGCCCGAATTGGAAGTAACAATTGAACCGTCTGCCGTAACGCAATTGCTGCCCACAGGCAATGCATCTGCTGCGAGCGTAGAAGGTGTTCCGGAAACGCAGATGCTGAAATCCTGCGTAGCAGCCAGGTTTGCAGTTGCTGTGTTCAATACACGTATATGGTAAACAGCACCTACGGTTAAACCGCTAAATGTAGACGTGTACGCATTGGTGCCCACGTTAATCAATGTACCAGTTTGGTATAACGAAACCCTTGGTGCAGAAGCCAGGCCACTTGGTATATCAACTGTTACAATGGGTGTTAATGCGGTAAACTTGTACCATACATCTTGGGTAAAAGAGCCAGCAGGTGCATTGGGGCTGGTTGTTGAAAACCGCATGGTGCCATTTGTTCTGCTACAGGTAGGGGCTTGGTTTAAATTGATGGCACCTGTACTATCATCATTTACAGGTGGTGCAGGTGTATTTAAGCGTACATCAAACTGTACGGCACCACCATTGTAACTGTTCTCCATCATTTGCACATAATAGGTATTGCCGATGGTTAACCCTGTTATGGTTTGGTTGTTGTTCAGCACATTGTCTATACATACAACAGACGTCAACGATGTACAAGAACCACTATATACCCTAAAGCCCAAACCGTTTGCATTGGCTGAAAGCCTTACAAAATTTGCAAACTCAAAATAATGTGTAGTAGCAGTTGCAACAAATCTGTACCAAGTAACTTTATTGGGTGCCGCACTGCCATAGCAGGCAAGTACGGTATTGTCATTAGCTAAACCTTGCGTGGTTGAGCCTTGGTAAGTAGTTGTAATAAATGGCGATGAAGCCGAACATGCCGTATTGGTTTGTGTTGGATAGGTAGGTGGTACCGTATACGAACGCAACGCAATATTGAATGCTGATGTTACGCTGGTATTCTGCGTCATTACCCTCAAATAATACACAGCCCCTGGTGTCAACCCTGTAAGCAGTTCTGTATTGTTGCCTCCATAAATACATTTCAGATTTGTTAATGAGCCGCAAGTACCGCTGTACAACACCGTAAACATAGTTTGGGTAAAATTGCTGATGTACATTTCGGCAGCACCGGTTGATGGGGCAACAAATTTAAACCATACATCATCGTCTGCGGGTATGGTACAAGGTATCATGGAACTGGTGCTTTGTGTTGCATTTACGGTGGTGGCAGGAACGGACATGTTAAATGTATTGTCTGTATTTACCAATATAATAGATGCCCCGCTGCACTCGTCATTAATAGGTACGGACTGTGTGGATATGCAAGGGGCAAAGCTGCTGATGCGACTGCTTGTGCCATAGGTGTATACCCTTACCTTATACGTTGTGTTAGTAGCCAGCACACCAAAATTTGCGAACGTTGCCATGGGCCACCAATTAATATAAGTTACTGCAGGTATGGTTGTTACATCACAACTTGGCCATAGTTCAATATTGGTATTGCCAAAATCTACGTCGTAGGTAACGCTACCTGTTGCAAACTGGTACGATTTGGGTACGCTGCCCGTAGTGAATGTAAACCATATATCATCATCCTTTCCGCTGGCATCGCCAGATGCCTGACTGCTAGGCGTTGCTCCCAATGTATTATAGGTTGTAGAGCCTGTGCAGGATGTACCTGTAACAGGTACTATGGTTGCTGCTGTGGTACAATCATCATTGGTAGGTGGGGTTGGCGGTGCCGGAACAAATGCACATATATTGAAATTGGCCCTTGATGCATTGTCGCCAGTGTACACTCTTATGGAATACTGGGTTGAAGCCGACAGCCCGGTTAATGCCCAGTTGCCACCTGTGGAATTGATGATTGTACTGTTGAAATAATAATTGCCACAGATACCCGAATTGCCATCCCTTGCTTCGAGGTAAAACGAAGCACCCGGCCCTACGGGAAAGCTTACATTACTAATGGTAACTGTGACTTTAGTAACGCCTGTTGGTGTTGTGAACTTGAACCAGATATCATCATCGGTATAGGCCGAAGCAAAAGCTGTTATGCTGCTTTGTGTGGCACCAACTGTGGTGGCTGCTGTGGTAGCGCTGCAGCTATTGGTTTGCACGGGTAGGGCAGTAGCAGTTGTGCATTCATCCTGTGCAAACAGCTTTATGCCAATATGAATGAATAGCAGTGCAAGTAATAAGCGTTTCATAAGCAGTTTTTACTGCTCAAGTTATGGCATGCAAAAACCGTCTTACAGGCACAAATAGTAATTGGCTATTATATTTAGCGGTTGGTTGGTTTGGTTGTGTAAATGGAAAATACTATAGCAACGCATTTGCCCGCTCAAGATCTTCAGGGGTGTCAATTTCCACACCCATATAATCCGTAACCACCATTTTAAGCAATACGCCATTCTCCAGATAACGCAGGCACTCAATTTTTTCTGCGGCTTCCAAAGGCGTCATTTCCCAATTGGTGAAATTTAGCAAAGCCTGTTTACGAAAAGCATATACACCAATATGTTCATAATAAGTAGGCGTAATGTTCTGGTCCCTGCGGTAAGGTATTGGGCTGCGGCTGAACATCAAACTGTTCCAGTTCTTGTCCACTGCAACCTTTACATAATTGGGGTCGTTAATGAATTTTTCTTCTTTCAGCACCTGCATTAAAGAAGCTACCTGTACGCTTGGCTCTTCAAAAACCTGTAACAGTTTTTCCAATGGTTCGCGTTTCACAAAAGGCTCATCGCCCTGCACATTCACAACAATGTCCACGTCCATATTGGCAATGGCTTCGGCAATCCTGTCGCTGCCGCTTTCATGGCTTCTTTTGCTCATTACTGCCTTGCCGCCATTGCTAACAATTTCTTCATAAATGATGTCGCTATCGGTAACTACCCAAACTTCATCAAAAAGGCCAGTGGCTATGGTATTGTCGTAAGTATGGCGTATTACTGTTTTGTTGCCCAGCATCTGCATCAGCTTGGCAGGAAAACGTGTGGCGGCATACCGTGCAGGAATAAAGGCAGATTTTTTCATGGAGGAAATAATTTTGTCAAAGATGATGATTCTATGCCTTTTAACCTTACCTGCTTGCAAACTTTATTGTTTGGATGGTGTTGGCTATTTAACGCAACAGGAGAAAGGATAGGCATCCCAATGATAATAAAAAGCTAAAAGGGTACAGGGCTTTAAACATTTGGTATAAGGGCATGTCTTATTAAACGGTTGTACATAAACAGTATTTAATTAGAACCGATTTTATACCATTCTATCATCATCTTAAAATACAGCGTTATGATTAACACGATCCTATTCCCTACCGATTTTGCCGAAACAGCCATGAATACCGGCACTTATGCATTGGAACTCGCAAAACATGTAGGGGCAAAAAAAATAGTGGTTTACCATACTTACAATACGGCAACCGAGGCGGAGCCAATGATATATGCACAGGTAGTGGTACAACCGTTTAGGCTGGAAAGCAAGGCCAGGCTAAATGCTTTTGTTGGGCAGTTGCGTTCCAAAGCCGGTGATGAAATCTTGATTGAAGCATACCATAGTCACGAAGAACTGACCACGGCCGTAAATGAAATAGCACATGCCACCAACGCCGATTTAATTGTAATGGGTATTGCAGGCGGCAGCAAGCTGAAAGAAATATTTGTAAGTAGCCATTCTATTGCAGTGGCAAAGCAAACCGATATACCGGCAATTATAGTACCTGCCTGTGCAGCTTATAAAGACATAAAAAGAATAGCGTTGCTGAGCGATTTAAAAGAGGTGGAAACAACAGTGCCTTTTACAAAAATCAACCAATTGCTGGAAAGCACGCATGCAAAGTTGTTTGTGCTGCACATCCATACATCGAACGAAGCGGATGAAAGTGAAATAGAAAAATTGAATGCCTTATTGGTAGCTACACCCAAGTACCATTTTATGGACGAAACCGATTTGCCTGAAGCAGTAGCTGCATTTGTAACTGCCAACGAAATCGACATGGTAATTACAGTGCCCAAAAAGCATGGTTTTTTGCATAATGTATTTGGTGTAAACCATACAAAGGCCCTGGCCTTTCATAGCAAAGTGCCATTAGTGGTTACCCATAAATAGCTTTTAAATTCCAGGAACAAAAAATTCCAAATGCCATTAAACAAGTTGTATCAATGGTATTTGGAATTTCTTTTTTGTATTAACAACTTACTCCATTTTGCCAAAAGGTTTTTTCATCAGCAACATAAAATCCTCATCCTTTTCATTGTCATAATACCTGTCCAAACCATACCTGATTTCTTTATGGTCAAGTTGCATGAATGTGCCCAATAGCCTGTCCCAGATGCTCAACACAGCTCCATAATTACTGTCGGTATAAGGCTGCTTCCAATGATGATGCACTTTGTGCATGTTCGGGCTAACCAATACATAGCTCAACACATTGTCAAGCCACTTGGGCAAATTGATATTGGCATGTGTAAATGCAACGGCAATAACTAGTATCGTTTGAAAAATCATAACAGCATACATAGGTGCGCCGCTGGCAACAATGCCCATAAAAAAGAACAGCCCACGCAGCACACTTTCTATGGGGTGATGCCGTAGGCCTGTTGTCACATCCACGTTATTGTCTGCATGATGTACCACATGAAACCGCCACAGGAATTTTAATTTATGTTCCGTAAAATGTACCAGCCAGCCGCCAAAAAAATCCATCACCAAAAAAGTAATGACAATGGTGAGTAATACATTGGCATGTGTCCAGTACACCAAACCAAACTGATGGGCCTTGCACCAATCGCTTAATTTAATGATGACAATTGCCAAAAAAGTATGGATGATTAAATGGATGACCGTGAACCCGAAATTGACACTGGCATGTTTGAGCTTATTCTTTTTATAGCTTAGTTGCACAAGTGGAATGGCCCCTTCAATGATCCAGAAAATTAAAAGGCCACCTACCAAAAAGGCCATACGTTCCAATGGTCTTTGCTCCAGGTGGGCAAAATGCTGAATGATGCTGTTAAACATGGCTGCAATCTTTAGTACATGAATGTACAAATAAAAATCCCTCTGCATCTGCAAAGGGATCTTTTAATTCTATTCGTAAAATGGCATCTGCTTAGCTGTTCAGCATCAACGGCATTACCAGCATTAACACATCCTCGCCTTCTGCTTGTTCGGTTGGTTTTATCAAACCGGCTTTCGTTGGGGTTGACAGTTCAACTTTTACATCATCTGTATCGGCTGCATTCAGCATTTCAATCAAGAACTTTGCATTGAAAGCAATCTGAAGGTCCTCGCCATTGTACTGACAGTTCATACGTTCGTTACCTTCAAAACTAAAGTCCACATCTTGTGCGGCCATCTGTAGTTCGCTACCGCTAATGCTCAATGCCACCTGGTTGGTGCTCTTGTTACTAAATACACTTACACGGCGTAAGGCATTCTGGAAATCGCTCTTGTTTACAATCAGGCTGTATGGGTTGTCTGCAGGTATTACCACTTTGTAATCCGGAAAGCGGGCATCAATCAGCCTACAAATCATCTGCACGTCGCCATGGCTTACAAACAAATGATTGCTGTTATAGCTAATGCTTATTTCATCCTCATTGTCTGGCAATGCATTCTTCACAAGGTTCAATGGCTTTTTCGGAACGATGAAAGAATCAACCTTGGTTGCCTTCGCATCTGTTCGCTTATAACGTACCAGGCGGTGTGCATCGGTAGCCACAAATTGAACGCCATCTTTGCTCAGTTCAAAAAACACACCTGTCATTGCTGGCCTCAAATCATCGTTGCTTACGGCAAACAATGTTTTGTTGATGGCAGTAACCAATGCACCACTGGTCATGGTAAAACTGGTTGTGTCATCGGCAGTGGGTTCCTTCGGAAAATTGTCGGGGTTCTCGCCCATTACCTTATACTTACCGTTATCGCTGGTAAGCTCTACACCAAAATTCTTGTCAATATTAAACGTCAATGGTTGGTCGGCAATATTCTTCAATGAATCCATTAAAATTTTTGCAGGAATACAAACCTTGCCATTGGCCTTGCTTTCAATGTCCATTTGCACACGCATTACCGTTTCCAGGTCGGTAGCGGTAACGCTCAGTTTCTTGTCTTGTATGTCAAACAGAAAATCTTCCAGAATTGGCAGCACCGTATTGGCATTGATAACACCACTAATTTGTTGCAGGTGTTTTAAAAGGGATGATGATGAAACAATGAACTTCATTTCTCAATTTTTTTATGATGGCAACAAACGTACTGTAAAAAGGTTAATATTCCACAAGCAATTCTTGGGCAAAAGGTTATTAACAGGCAATTGTTGATGAGTTGTGGATTGGAAGCCGTTACAGGGCCGGCACACGGTTAATCAACTGCTCAAAGCGTTCGCGATTAATGGGTTTTATTACATAGTCAATCACCTCGGCATATTCCTTCGATTTGCGGATGTCGTAATCATCAACCGATGAACTGACCATATAAATCGTAATGGGCTTAGGCAGTTGCGTATATATTTTTTTGAAGGATTCCAGAAACTGCCAGCCGTCCATTACCGGCATATTGATGTCCAGGAAAATAATATCGGGCAACAGGTTGGCCGACCTGATATTGGCAGCAATAAAATCCATTGCCTCTTCGCCATTGTAAAATGGCAGTATATCTTGACTAAGACCTGTGGATTCTAAGATTTTTTTAGCAGTGAACTGATAGATCTTATCATCATCAATAAGGCAAATAATATGTTGCAAACGGTTGGACACAGGAATAATGGTTGGTTTTAATTGAGCAAATGTAGATGAGTTTTTGATGATTGGCTTTAAAAACGGCTCAAAAAAATTAAAATTGCATACTGAAATCAAAACAGTTTATTTTCAATACAATCCTTTAAAATCTTAAACCAGTCACTTGTTTTCCAAAAGATTTACCCCTCAACAGGCACTGCAAAAAGCAAGGCATTACTGTGCCTACCAAGAGCGGTGTCACAGCGAAGTAAAAGAAAAATTATACAATTTTGGTTTGAAAAAACACGAAGTAGATTTACTATTGAGCCAGTTGATTGAAGAAGGTTACCTGAACGAAGAAAGGTTTGCCGTACAGTTTGTTGGCGGCAAGTTCCGCACAAAACAATGGGGCCGGGTAAAAATAAAATATGAACTAAAGCAGAAACAGGTAAGCGAGTATATTATTAAAAAGGCTATGAAAGAAATTGACGAAGAAACCTATGCTGCAACTTTGCAGCAGTTGGCTACCGAAAAATGGAATGCATTAAAAGACGAGCAGCATATAAATAGGCAGGTTAAAACACAAAACTATTTAATGCAGAAGGGGTATGAAGCCGACCTCATAACCCATGCAGTAGCAACAGCAAGGAACCTGTTGAATAAAAAATAAGCGTATATATTTTGAATGCCACATGCGTTACTGGTTATTGATATTAACGGTTATAACACTCAGCAAGGGCACTGCCCAGCAGCAATACAAAAAGATGTTTTCTTTTGTGAATGAAAACGATGTGTACCTGTTTCAACAGAAGGATGGCTATTATACCAATGGATTGTTTTTTACATACGATGTGGCTTCTGTGACCGAGGGACAGAAACAGGTGGACCGTTTTGAGTTGGGACAGTTGATGTACACCAGCAACAATAAAAGGGCTGCTATGGATGGCGACGGAAATATTGACCGCCCCTTTTGTGGTTACCTGTATGCCAAATACACAAAAGATAAATGCATCACTACCGATGCCCTATTAAGCTACAGTACATCTTTGGGTGTTACGGGCAAATGGTCGCTTGCCCAACAGTTGCAGCAAAGCTATCACAAGCTGATACATGTAAAGCCATACCCTTATTGGGAAACGCAGGTGCCCAATGCAGTTGGCGTTAATGCTGCTGCCAGTTATAAAACAACCCTGCTTACGATGTTGCATATAGTTAAGGTTGTGCCCGAAATAGAAGCCAATATGGGTAACTTCTTTACCAACGCAAAAGCAGGTGCTTATATCTGTATCGGGGCTTTTGAAAAAAATGACCGGACGGCATTGTTCAATACAAACATCAGTAGCAATAAACAAAAGAGCAGCCATAAATATGAACTGATGTTTTACTTTAACCCGCAGTTGACCATACAGGCCTATAATGCCACTATACAGGGCACTTTGTTGTATGCAACCAAAGGGGCTGTTGTTGCAAGGCCCAGAACTTTTGTGTACAGGCAAGTATCGGGCATACTTTTTTCAAAAGACCGGGTTTCTGCAAAGGCAGAACTGGTATTTTCCACCAAAGAAGCCAACACGCAATTAAGCAACCAACGTTACGGTGGCATACATTTGGCCTACCGCTTTAACTAATGTTGTTTTAACTTCACGGCATGAACAATACACTCACTTTTACATTGATACAAACGGCATTGCATTGGGAAGACAAGACTGCCAACCTTGCCATGCTAGAAGCAAAAATCAATAGCATTCAAGAAAGGACAGAGATTGTTATACTGCCCGAAATGTTCAGTACGGGCTTTAGCATGAAACCCGAAATATTTGCCGAAACAATGGAAGGCGAATCCGTTGGTTGGATGAGAAGGATGGCAATGGACAAAAAAGTGATACTTACTGGTAGCCTGATGATTGAAGATGAAGGGAGGTTCTATAACAGGCTGATATGGATGTTGCCCAACGGGCAATATGGTTACTACAACAAACGCCATTGCTTTGCTTTTGCAGGCGAAGACGAACATTATACCGCAGGCGATAAAAGATTGGTGGCACAGGTAAAAGGCTGGAAAATAAACCTGCAAGTATGTTACGATTTGAGGTTTCCGGTATGGGCAAGACAGGAAGCAGTTGATGGCGAAGCCGAGTACGATGTGCTGTTGAATGTTGCCAACTGGCCCGAACGCAGGAACCATGCATGGAAAACATTGCTAACTGCAAGGGCAATAGAAAACCAATGCTATGTTATTGGCGTGAACCGTGTTGGCAATGATGGCAACAATATTTACCACAGTGGCGATAGCCTGGTTATAAATGCACTGGGCGAAACGCTTTACCACAAAGCACATGACGAAGATGTGTTTACCATTACCTTGCAAAAAGATACACTACTGGAAACAAGGACCAAACTTCCTTTTTTAAAAGATGCAGATAGCTTTAATATTATTCATTAAGTATGACGCAGCAAGACGGTGTTTATAGTGCAGCCACCATTTTTACGGGTACGCAATGGCTTGAAGGGCATTCCATTGTTGTTGAAGGTGGATGGATCAGGGAAATAGTGCCCACCCATAAATTATTGGTCCCTTCCACAAAAGAAGCAGACTGCCTGGTGCCTGCTTTTATTGATGTGCAGATTTACGGTGCACATGGAAAATTGTTTTCTGTTTTTCCTGAAGTGGATGCCTTGCAGAGGCTGCACAGGTATTGTACCGAAGGCGGGGCATATTTTTTTTTGCCAACCGTTGCTACCAATACAAACCAGGTGATACATGCATGTATCGATGCCATTCGGCAATACTGGCAACAGGGCGGCAAGGGCTGTATCGGCTTGCATATTGAAGGCCCCTGGATCAATGCAGAAAAACGTGGTGCACATAAGGCAACAATTATACATGCACCCACTGTAGATGAAGTAAGGCATTTGTTGGATTATGGCAATGGTGTAATTAAAATGATAACGCTTGCCCCTGAAGTATGCAGCAAAGAAGTAGTGGCACTTATTAAAAGCTATGGTGTGGTTGTTTCTGCAGGCCATAGCAATGCAACTTATAACGAAGCCCTGCAAAGTTTTGATGAAGGGCATATTACTGCCATAACACATTTATACAATGCAATGAGCCCTTTGCAGCATAGGCAACCCGGCTTGGTTGGTGCAGCTTTCAATCATACAGGTATTATGGCCAGCATTATTCCCGATGGGCACCATGTTGATTTTGCTGCTGTTAAAATTGCCAAGCAGGTAATGAAAGAGCGGCTGTTTGTAATTACCGATGCCGTTACCGAAACAGATACGGGATTCTATCCCCATCAATTGGCGGGCGATAAATATGAAAGCAATGATATTTTAAGCGGCTCGGCCCTAAAAATGGAAAAAGCTGTAAGGAACCTTGTACAGCATTGCGGCATTCAATTGGAAGAAGCATTACGCATGTGCAGCCTGTACCCCGCACAGGTATTGGGCCTTGACAATGAACTGGGCAAAATTGAAAAAGGGTTTAAAGCAGCGTTTGTGGAGTGGGCTGCTTAAGTGCCGCTGCTTTTGCCTCGGCCTTTCTTTTTTTACTGTTCTTTAAATCAGTAAAGATTTTATCTATAAAAATGGCAGAGCCGATGCTCCAATACCAACCATCATAATTGTACTTCAAATCAGTTTCAAAAACGGTTTTACGTAAGCCAATCATACAGTTCAGGCCAATATAGGTAAGAAAGTGCAGGTGCTTTATTTCCGGTATCTTGAAGTTTACGGATAGCCCCATGCCAGCAGGAACAAAATCCTGCTTTTCGTTGGTTGTTGTTTCGTTGTTGCCAATCCTTTTTATGGAGTCGAGCGATACCTTGCCATACCCTGCTTCAAATACCATGCTCAGCTCATACAGTCTTTTGCGTAGCAAAAACGGTTCGTAATAAATGGTCCCAAAATACAGCCTCCTGTTTTGTTCGTAATGCAAGGTATTCCGGCGAAGCTTTCTTTCGCCCTCTAGGTTCTGCTCTAAAAAATAGCCACCAATGCCCACTTTGTATTTGTCGTTTACCATTAACCCAACCCGATAGCCCCAGATGTTTACCGGCTGGTGTTCCAAAAAAGAAAACCGTTGGTCAAAATCGCCAGCAGGTTTTAAAGTAAGTTTCTTTTGTTTATGTATGGGTGGCAACGAATCCTGGGCAAGCGTTCTATTTGCTACAAGCAACCCTACAATAAATACGGCAATAATTATTCTATTCATGTAAAGGCGTTAAATGGGCTGCAAGATGGATGACAAAAATAACTGTTACGCTGTATAGACTATGCTTTTTAAGGTTGGCTTAATAAAGTATTAACTAAAATATAAAAGAAACAGGCTACTTGGATGTAGTGGCTTTCTTCCTGTCAAGTATCAATTGCCTGATACGCTGCAGTTTTATATCAACCCCTTTTTTTATTGCAACAGACGATGGCGGTATGTAGATATCCGGTATAATGCCCCTGCCGTTTTTTGTACGGGTACTGTCCATAACCAAACGGTACATGGGCAGCACCACTTTTAAATGGCTTACAGGCAATTCTATAGTGGGCAAATGCATGGCCGTATTGCCATAATAACCACCACCAGTTTCCTCGCCAACAACCGTTACGTTGCTTTGGCCTTTGAGGGTGGATATGAACATGGTTGATGCCGAAAATGTAACCCCACCTTGAACCAGGTAAACATTGCCATCAAAATGGTTGTTGGTTTTGGGCTTGAAGAAATGTTTTTCGTAATAACGGTAATGTATCCTGCCATCGGCCTGCTTATGTGCAAAAAAGTTCATGGGTACCCAATACATCCACCAGTCATGTATATGTTTCTTGTAAGGAAACGTGCGGTTGATGGCAGCAACCGTGTCGCCATTTTTAAATGGCTTACTAGCCAGGTACTTTGCAAGTTTGGTACTCAAAGCAACATTGCCACCACCGTTTTCACGCAGGTCAATTACAATGTTGTCTACCTTTTTTTCTTTTATTTCCTTAAACGAACGCCTGAAAAACCTTCTTAGCCTACCGCCGTTGAAGCTGGTGATGCGTATATAGGCAGTATTGATGCTGGTATCAATTTGCATGCTTCTTTTGGCAAATAGTTTTTCTTGCCGCCGCTGTTTCCTTGTGGGGCGGAACTGTACCTGCGTAGCGAATACTTTTTTTAATGTGTCTTTTATGCCACTGGTGTCCTTAACAGGTTTGGCTGGCGTAAAGTTTTTGATAACAGTAGTAGCTTCTTTGCCTAGGCTATCAATATACTTGATGGTGTATTGGCTATCCAGTCCATATACGGTCCTGTACCATGCAGGAAAATTATTGCTCAGCACCTGGTTCTTGTAATTGTTGCTATAACCGTCTGTACTGATGATATCAAACATACCATCTAATAGTTGCCTATTTGTTTTTCCATTGATGGAAGTAACAATAGTGCCACGCTTTAACAGGCTGTCGCGTTGAAAGGTATTGCCCAGCACTACCAGGCTATCGTCCCAAACCTTGAAATACAAAGGAAACTGTGGGTAGCGGTGTTTTTCCGAAAGCTTTGTAAAGGCTTTTGAAAAACGCACCGACGTATGACCGCATCTTATTTTGCTGATAACGGAACTGACCGTATTGCGGAACTGTATTTCGGTTAATGAGTCCTTGATGCTGTTGATGGCATTGGCAAAATAATAATCCATACTATCCTTAGGGGTGTACCAGTATAGGGAGGGATGGTTGGCTTCCAGTATTTTTTTGAGCAGTACTACATCTTCCTTCAATTCGGCAGCACTGTATTTCTGGTTGAAGGTATAACCTATTTGCCTGGATGAAACACATGATGCAAATGCGAAAAGGGTAAGTAGGATAACCGCAACGGATGCTTTCATATCATGAAACTAAAGCCAAAAAACATATTTAAGAAACAGGTAAAGGTTAATGGCTAACTTTTTAATTTATTTATAATTTGAAGAACGCAGGCATAGGGATCTTGTTTTATTTCGTGCTCCCAAAGTCTTAACACCTTAAAGCCAAGCCTGTTCAGCTTTTCGTTGTTTTCCTTGTCACGCTGCATGTTGCGTTCAATTTTTGCAATCCAGAATGCACGGTTGGATTTGATGCGATGTTTCTTATTGTCCCAATTATAGCCATGCCAAAAATCGCCATCAATAAAAACGGCCAGTCCATATTTCCTGAAAAGCATATCGGGCGTACCGGGCAATGCCTTTACGTTCTTTCTGTAACGCAGACCAGCAGCCCATACCAGTTTGCGGAGAAACTGCTCCGGCTTCGTTTCCTTGCTCCGGATGGTGCCCATCATTTTTGAGCGTTGCGGAGTGGTTATGAAACCGTTTTCTTTTGTGAACTTTAAGGTTGGCGACATACTTACAGTTTTATGTGCAAGCAATGTTTTGGTGATTATATGTTACGTACTACCCAGGACTTACTTCACAAATGCGTTCCAGCCTTGTGCAGTAATGTTGAATGTGTTGCCCCCTTTGGTAATTATTTTGCTCCCTTCTTCCAGTTCGCCCATATAGCCAATCACACTAATGTCTTCGTTCAAGGTAATCTTGTCGTAGTCTTCTTGCTTTAGCGTAAAAATCAGTTCATAATCCTCACCACCATTCAATGCACAAACGGTAGGGTCCAAGCCAAATTTAAAGGCAGCATTACGCATATCATTGTTCATGGGCAGTTTGTCTTCGTACAACCTGCAGCCCAAATTGCTTTGGCGGCATAAATGCAGCACTTCGCTGCTGATGCCATCGCTTACATCCATCATGGCTGTTGGCACAATATTGTTTGCAGCAAAGAACTCTATGATGTCTTTTCTTGCTTCGGGTTTTAATAACCGCTGCACGGTATAGGTTTCCCCTTCAAAGTCGGGTTGTATCTTGGGATTTTCCAAGTATATTTTCTTCTCTCTTTCCAATAGGGTCAAACCAAGAAAGGCAGCACCCACATCGCCCGAAACACAGATCAGGTCACCTTTTTGGGCCGTACTCCTTTTTACGAACTTGTCGGGTTCCACTTCGCCCAATGCGGTAACGGAAATGATGAACCCTTTTTGCGACGAGCTGGTATCGCCACCAATTAAATCAACACCATATTTTTCGCAGGCAGCATATACGCCTTCGTAAAACTCATCCAACGCCTCTACGCTAAAGCGGTTGCTGAATGCAATGCTCATGGTAATCTGCGTTGGTGTTGCATTCATTGCATAAATGTCGCTCAGGTTTACCACTACGCTTTTATAGCCCAAGTATTTAAGCGGTGTGTACATTAAATCAAAGTGGATGCCTTCCACCAACAAATCGGTGGTCACTACGGTCTGCTTGCCAAAATGGTCTATTACTGCCGCATCGTCGCCCACACTTACAACGGTTGAAGCATTGTGTGTTTCAAAGTTCTTGGTAAGATGTTCTATCAAACCAAATTCCCCAAGAGTTGCTATTTCTGTTCTGTTTTCCATTTGGTATGTTTAAGTACGAGGTAAGAAGTACAAAGTACCCAAGTTTAATATTGTTAACTATTTTTTGAATTTTTGTTGATACATTCCCTTGTTGTTATTATAGATGCAACTATAATTTTTAAAAGCTCACTGCCTTCGATTATTAGTTTATCAATAGCACCCTTGTGAGGTTCGTTGAATTCATTTAACAGTTCAAGAAAATAAATCGATTCGTCAGCTTCTTCTTCTACAATTTTAAGTTTGTTGATAAAGTCTGCATCAGATTTTGCCCGTCTGGCTGCTCTGTAATTTGCTCCAACAGATGATGAACATCTAACTAACTGTGCGGTGTAGGCTTTGTTTACTGCAGTATAAGGTAAATCTAAAATTAACTTTCCTACAGCAACTGCATAAAGAAATGTTCTTTGCTTTAAGTCTTGCATAAAAGAAGTTGATTAGAGTAGCAAAGTTAAGCTTAGGTACCTCCAACTTGCTGCTTCGTACTTGCTATTACAAATCCCCGCCATTCACTACCCGTGCCAGTTCATCATGTATCTTACCATTGCTGGCAATAATGCCCGGCTGGTATGGATTGTAAGCATTGCCGCTTAAATCGGTAACCTTGCCGCCTGCTTCTTCCACAATCAAAAAGCCCGCAGCACTGTCCCAGGCATTCAGTTTGTGTTCGTAAAAACCATCAAACCTGCCTGCCGCAACCCAGCATAAATCTATGGCAGCACTACCAAGCCTTCGTACCGGAATACCTTTGCGGATGAATTTTTCAAATACCTGCAAAGGACCATTGGGCATGTCCAGGTAAGTATAAGGGAACCCAGTAACCAAACAGCTTTTGAGCACATCCGCCCTGTCGGTAACGGAAATTTTCTTATCGTTCATGGTTGCACCAAAACCCCTTTGTGCAAAGAAAAACTCATTGATAAAAGGGTTGTACACTGCACCCATTTCCATTTTGCCACTTATCTCAAGTCCAATGCTCACGCAGCAAATTGGGATGCCATTGGCATAGTTCACGGTGCCGTCAATGGGGTCAATAATCCATTTGTATTCGCTATCCTGTTTAATTTCCCCCGCTTCTTCACTTAGAATAAAATGGGTTGGATAGTCTTTCTTGATCACTTCAAAAATTACCGCTTCGCTTTTATGGTCCACCTCGGTTACAAGGTTGTTCACGCCTTCTTTATTGGAAATGGTAAACTGTTTGTCGAAATATTCCTTGATGATGATGCCTGCTGCTTCGGTGGCTTTGAGAAGTGTCTGTTTTAACATGCTGCAAATATAAACCACTGCACCTAAAGGGGAATGCTTAACCGTTTTATTGTTTTGCCTTACTTTGCCAACCAACAGTACCTGGTTGTTTATATGGAGCTATCGGTAATCATAGTGAACTACAATGTGAAGCACTTTCTGGAGCAATGTCTTTGCTCGGTAGAAAAAGCGATTGCCACCATTGATGCCGAAGTGATAGTGGTTGACAATAACTCCACCGATGACAGTATCGGATACCTGCAGCCACGTTTCCCATCTGTTCAATTTATTGTCAATACAACAAACATCGGTTTTGGTAAGGCCAACAATTTGGCCATGGCAAAAGCCATGGGCAAATATCTATTATTGCTGAATCCTGATACCATTGTGCCCGAAGATTGTTTTGTTAAGTGCATGGCTTTTTTTGAAGGCCATAGGGAATGCGGTGCATTGGGCGTAAAAATGATTGATGGAGGTGGCAGGTTTCTGCCGGAGAGCAAACGTTCATTCCCTTCGCCGCTCACTTCTTTTTTTAAACTGGCGGGACTGTCTTCGTTGTTTCCTACATCAAAATTGTTCAACAGATATGCCCTTGGTTTTTTATCAGCAAACGGGAACCACGAAGTAGATGTTTTGTGCGGTGCCTTTTTTATGATGAGCAAACAGGTTGCACTAGAAACAAAAGGTTTTGACCCTGCTTTTTTTATGTATGGCGAAGACATAGACCTTAGCTATCGCATACAAAAACTAGGGTTTAAGAATTATTATTTTTCCGGAAGTTGTATTGTGCATTTTAAAGGCGAAAGTGCCATACAGCAAACCTTTAAGCACAACCGCATTTTTTATGAGGCCATGCTCGTTTTTGTAAAGAAACATTATGGTGGTGGCAAGGCCAGCCTGTTTGCCTTGTTGCTACAAATAGCTATTGGGGCAAGATCGGTGCTGGGTTTTGTAGGCAGGTTGTTTAAGTCATCCACCCAAGTATTGCAGCAAAAACAGCCGAGCAATTTTTTGTTTTTTGGCGGAAAGGTAGAAATAGCAGCAGCCGAAAAGTCCTTTGCAAAACCTGGTGCTGGGCTGGTTGTGGCAGAAGCATCGCCTTTCAAACAATTACAATCCATACATAATAGCAATATTGTTTTTTGCGAAGGGGAAGGTCTTGACAACAGTACCATTATACAGCTAATAGACCAACAGCCAACGAGCAATCATTACTGGTTCCATGCAAAAAAAAGCAATAGCATAGTGGGCAGCCAGTTCAGCAATAGTGTAGGCAATGTGATTGAACAAAATGTCCACCCACAATAAATAGCAATATATAATTGGCTGCTTCGCTTTAATTTTGTAATCTTAACTAAAATATAAAGCTACCCGATGGCGATTTTTGACATCAAGCTTCCTAATTACATTTCACGGGCCTTGCATTTGCCAGAGAATAACCCTCGCAGGCAGCAAATAAAAGTGCTGAAAAAATTGTTGCGTAAGGCAAGGTTTACAGAGTTTGGCCAGCAATACCGTTTTGATGAGATACTGATGAGCAAGCATCCCGGAAAAAAATTCCAGGAACTTGTGCCTACTTTTAATTACAACAAAATATACAATGCCTGGTGGCACAAAACATTGGAAGGCAAACCCGATGTGTGCTGGCCTGGCAAAATAAAATACTACGCACTTTCATCTGGCACGTCCGAAGCGGCCAGCAAGTACATACCCATTACCAACGATTTGTTGCGTGGCAATAAGATGGTCATGATCAAGCAGTTGATCAGCCTGCGTAACTATGAGGACATACCGGTAAAATCAATTGGCAAAGGTTGGCTTACCTTGGGCGGCAGTACGGAACTGGAAAAGAATTCCGGTTACTATGCTGGCGACTTGAGCGGAATTACACAAAAGAAAGCACCCTTATGGTTTCAGCCATTTTATAAGCCGGGTAAAAAAATTGCCAAACAAAAAGACTGGAACAAGAAACTGAAGGAGATTGTGAACAAGGCCCCGCAGTGGGATATTGGTTTTATAGTGGGCGTGCCTGCATGGATACAGATGCTGATGGAGATGATTGTGGAACAATACAAGCTCAACAACATTCATGAAATGTGGCCCAACCTGGCATTCTTTGTTCATGGTGGCGTGAGCTTTGAACCGTATAAAATCGGGTTCGAGAAGTTGCTGGGCAAACCCATTACTTATATAGAAACCTATTTGGCTAGCGAAGGGTTCATTGCATACCAGGCAAGCCAGTATAGCAAGGCCATGAAGCTGGTAACTACAGAGCATATTTTTCTGGAATTTGTTCCGTTTGACGAAAAGAATTTTGATGCTGATGGGGAGATGGTCGAAGACCCCGAAGCCCTGATGATACATGAAGTGGAAGAGGGAAAGGAATATGCTTTATTGATAAGTACCACGGCCGGAACCTGGCGTTACCTGATTGGCGATACCATTAAGTTTACCGATAAGGAAAAATGCGAAATCGTGATTACGGGCCGTACCAAACATTACTTGAGCCTGGTGGGCGAGCATCTGAGTGTGGAGAACATGAACAGGGCCGTTCAGTTAGTAAGTGAGGAAATGAATATTTCCATACCCGAGTTTACTGTGGCCGGTGTACCATACCATAACTTTTTTGCACACCATTGGTATGTGGCATGTAACGACAATGTAAATGCAGAGCAGCTTCGCATAAACATAGACGAAAAACTGAAGGAACTGAATGATGACTATGCCGTGGAAAGAAAAAGTGCATTGAAGGATGTGATGCTTGATGTACTTAGCGAAGAGCAGTTTATGGCATTCATGAAAGCCAAAGGAAAAGTTGGTGGGCAACATAAATTTCCCCGTGTGCTAAAAGGAAAAATGCTGGAGGACTGGCAACGGTTTTTAAAAGGCCAGTTGGTATAGTTGGTTCTGCTAACAATCATCCTATCCAATTGTTACCATTGCAACTTTATCAAAACAGCCCAAGGTTTTTTTCTCATAACAGCTTATTTTCGGCACATTAATTCCTGCCAATGATTGATGCTTTAATAAAAGGCTTTATTCTCGGGTTGTTGCTGGCCATATCTGTGGGGCCAATCATTTTTACCATTATTAAGCAAAGTATTAAGCATGGGCATAAAGGCGGTTATGCTTTTATTGCCGGCATTTCTGCAAGCGACATTACATTGGTGCTTATCTGCAATTCGTTTGCAGCATTGTTTGCATCTATCATGGCCCACGAAAAGACAATATTCATAGTAGGTTCGGCCTTTTTATTGATACTTGGTGTGTACGCACTTTTTTTTAAGAAGCCAGCTGTTGATGAGAACAAAGAGATCCAGGAAAAAGTATTCAAGAAACATGAACTGCTGGGTCTGTTTGCAACAGGCTTCCTGGTAAATATCCTGAACCCCGGCACGTTGTTTTTTTGGTTTGTATGGACGGCAGCCATACTGGCCGATTCAAAAAGTTACGCCCATCCCAATCAATACCGCTTTATTGTTTTTGCTGTATGCCTGTTGGTTGTCTTATCTACAGACGTGATAAAAGTATTGCTGGCCGGAAAGTTAAGAACCCGGCTTACCCCTAAAGTGATGCACCGTTTAGACCAGGTATTGGGAGCAGCATTGATTATTTGTGGCCTTGTGCTGCTATGGAAACTGATTTACCATAGCACTGGTTTCCATTAGTTTTTAACGAAGCATTACCAAGCGGCTTAAGCACATCATTCTACCTTTCGGCAATGAAAGTTTCTATACTGCTGCTTATAAGTACATTCATTGCCACATCGTTATTGGCCCAGTCCGATTTTGTGGTACTTAAAAAAAAGGGCATTACCATACAACGTTACTATCAAGGATCAGCCATTAATTTTTACATGGTCAACGGGCAGTTTATAGAAGGCTATGTGATTAAGTGCCGGCACGACAGTATCTTTTTACGCTTGGGCAGGATTGGTCTTGTACCAGGTGTTTACAGTGCCAGGTTAGATACCTTATTCTTTGGCAATTATCAAGTGCATGTAAAAGACATAGCCCTTATTCCAAATAAAAACATCTCTGCAGCAAACATTGGCAATTTTGTTTTCAAGTTGGGTCTACTTGCAGCCTGTGTTGTTGCAGGCAACAATATAAATGTAGAGCGTAAGTGGAAGGACGTGATTCAATACACATCGTTGGTTGGTATAAATATACTGGTTGCAGAAGCCACTTTGTTTAAACGCAGGCGTGTGCCCGGTTATAAGCTGGGCAAAAAATACAGGCTTGAATATATTGCCTTGGGTTAACTGCTAATATAGAAACTGGCCACAAAACAAAGAGCCGCTGAAATAAATTTCAACGGCCCTCTTATTAAACCAAAACTAAACTGTCGCAAGTAATTAGTTGCCACCCAAGCCACCGCCACCGCCACTTTGTACGCGTTTGCTTTCTTCCTCAACACCTGTGGCACGTTGACGTGCAGCCTTAACGCTCATTTTACCAAAACGGTACGAGAAGTTTATCTTAAACTGACGGCTTTCCCAATTGCCATGTGCACTTACGTACTGGCCTGCAAACTCGCTGGTACCTGCCCATCTCAATGTTTTGAAAACATCACTTACCGCAAGTTTCAGGTTGCCCTTTCCGTTAAAGATTGTTTTCTGTATGCCTAGGTCCACACTACCCATACTCTTGCTCTTAAAAGTGCCCTGGTATATGGTAGGCGAAGAAAACCATGCACTGATTTCGGCAGTATAGGTCTTGTCCAATTTAAACGTATGCTGTGTAAAGATCTTATAGGCATAGGCATCCAGATCTATGGTACGGCCCACACCAAAATCTGCTTTGTAATGGGCATAGTTGGCATTCACGTTTGCAAATACACTGTACCATTTCCATTGAAACGGAAAGCTGATATTCAGACTAACAATATCCTGCGTGGCAAGGTTCCTGGTTGTTCTGAATGTTTTTGATTTTTCTGCCGTATCGATGATCTGAGAGAAAACATCTTTTACATGGCTATAATTAAGGGCAGTTGTCAACCTGTACTTGTACGTATTGGTTATGCCAAAACTATTGGTGTACTGTGGTGTAAGCTGCGTGTTGCCTTTTTGGTAAGTGTACTCATCCAGCTTGAACTCAAAGGGGTTCAGGTCCTGATAGGCCGGCCTGTCCACACGGCGGCTATACGAGAAGCTCCACTGGCTCATTGGGTTTTTGTTGATGGTAAAAGAGGCACTAGGGAAGAAGTCCGTATACGAACGGTCAAATGTTGAGTCATACGTAATTAAACTGCTGCCTGGCGACACCTGTTTGAAACCTTTTGATGTTCCTTTGGAATTGGTGTTCTCTACACGCAACCCAACCTGAACCATAAAACCTTTGTACTGCTTGTTGTAATTTACATAAGCAGCATTGATGTTTTCGGTGTATTTGAAATTGTTGCTACGCAACGAATCGTACACCTGTCCACTGGTGTACACATTGTAACGCTGAAAATCGGGCGTGCTCTTTACAAAAGAAACTTTTGCACCATAGCCCAGCCTGCCTTTGTTCAGGTTCTGCTCATAATCTGCTTTAATGTTCGATACAAAAATCTCACCTGGAGAAATCATATTGTACACGGCCCTGCTCAATTCCATGGTACCTGCATAGTTCAGGTAATAATTGGGCTGGTACTGGTTGCTATTGCTTTTAAAGTAACCATAGTTGCCATCAATATTCAGTTCCCTTCCGCTTGTATCTGCATAACGGTAGTTCAGGTTCAGGTTCACGTTGTCACGGTAACCACTTTGCGAGTTGTCGGCTATCAGCAATTTATAACCGGTATTGGTAGGTATGTACGAGATAGGGGTACTGCTATAATTGTTGAGCGTGTTGTCGTTAAACGAACCGGTTGCAATTAAACCAAATGTATTCTTGCTATCGATAAAATAATCAAAGCCGGCTTTAAAGCCATGTGTGGTGTTCTTGCTGGTAATGGTACCTTTTTGGTCAAACAAAGTATCTAGTTGTTTGCGGTACAGGTATATACTGTTTTCGTTCAGGCTGGTATTGAAATTATAATTGCCAAACAGGTTCCATTTGTCGTTACGGTTGTTCAGGCTAATACCTGCGTTGTACTTGCCGTAAATACCTATTCCATAGCCTGCATTCACGCTACCATTGGTGCCGTAAGCCTTGTTCTTTTTTAATTTGATGTTGATGATGCCCGCATTGCCCGCTGCATCGTACTTGGCAGATGGGTTGGTAATAATTTCTATTGCCTCAATCTGGCTCGACTGCAATGTTTTCAAAAAGTCAGTCAAATCTTTTCCCGATAGGGGAGAAGGCCTTCCATCAATATAGATCTGTACGCCATTTTTGCCACTCAGGCTAATGTTGTCATCCTTGTCCAATGTAACACCGGGTGCCTTACGCAACAGTTCCAATGCATCGTTACCAACTGCATTAATGGTGTTTTCAACGTTTAGGATAGTCTTGTCCGCCTTTACCTCCACCATTGGTTTTTTTGCGGTTACGGTAACGCCCTCAATCTGCTTGGCAGCTTTGGCCAGTTTAAATTCCGGAACGGTCACCTCGTTGCCTGCAACTTCAAATACGGCTGATTTGGCGTCTTTGAACCCCACATTACTTACAGTGATAAAATATTTGCCAGCAGCAATATTGTTAAAGGCAAACCTGCCCTCGTTATCGCTTACTGCAATCTTTGCTACAGCAGTGCTGTTTTCTTTTAAAAGGGAAACGGATGCTCCCGTAATTGCCTTTCCTGTTTCGTCCTTTACAACGCCACTAATGCGTTGTGCCTGTGCAAAGGCCGTGGTTAAAACAAATAGGAATAATGTAAAAAATTTGCTCATGGTTTTCTTTTTGTGCATAATAGGTTGCAAAATTGGCCTTTATCTTACAACATTCATGACATTTTCCTGACAAAGGGATTTTTTATGGTATAAGCGGCACCAAAAACCAATTAAAACAACTTGATGTACAAACACTAATTTTGAACTTATGAGCAACGCATCTTCTTTTATTGCAAAAAGTACCATTAAGGCTGCCGACTTGGAGCATCGCCGAAAAATAAATTTCAATATAGGCAAGTACAATGCGGTTGTGCCCATTGGCAAGCAACAGTTTGCCAATTTGCCCACGGCCAACGAGCGGGCCAAGAACACAAAATGGAGGGCCATTGAAAACCTGGATACCTACCTGGAAGAATTTGAGAACAAGATAACCGCACGGGGAGCAAAAGTAATATGGGCCGAAAACGCAACACAGGCCCTAGAGGAAATTGGCAGGATATGCAAAGAAAAAAACTGCAAGACCCTGGTGAAGAGCAAGAGCATGGTTACCGAAGAAATTCACCTGAACCACTATTTGGAGCAGAATGGTATTGAAAGTGTAGAGACGGATTTGGGCGAATACATACAACAGTTGGACGGTGAGCCTCCCTACCACATTGTTACACCGGCCATGCATAAGAGCAAGGAAGATGTGGCCAGGCTGTTTGCAGATAAACTGGGTGTTCCCGGTGGTTTGACACCTGAGGAACTGACGCAGGTAGCCCGCCAAAAACTGCGTGAAAAATATGTGCAGGCCGAAGTGGGCGTAACCGGTGCAAACTTTATTATTGCCGACATTGGCGGCATAGCCGTTACCGAAAATGAAGGCAATGCAAGACTTAGTTGTGCCATGCCCAAAACACATATTGTAATTGTGGGCATAGAAAAAATGATCCCCTCCATTAGCGACCTGAGCCTGTTTTGGCCGCTGCTCTCCACATACGGTACCGGCCAAAAAATTACCGTGTACAACAGCATTGTTACTGGCCCCAGACAGCCAAAGGAAACAGACGGCCCAGAAGATATGTATGTGATACTGTTAGATAATGGCCGCACCAACTTGTTGGCCAACCCAACCACACGAGAAGCCCTGTACTGCATACGTTGTGGGGCCTGCCTAAATGCCTGCCCCGTGTACAAAAACATTGGTGGCCACAGTTACGAAACAACTTATAGCGGCCCCATTGGCAAGGTTATTACGCCTTACTTAAGTGGTATGGATGCCTACAAACATTTAAGCTACTCATCATCCCTATGTGGCAACTGTACCGAAGTATGTCCGGTAAAGATTAACCTGCACGAACTGTTGCTGGACAACCGCCACGAAGCAGTCTTGCAAGGCAGCAGCACATTGGCCGAACGTATAGCATGGAAGGCCTGGAAAACGGCAAGCCTTAACCGTAAAATGATGAACATGGGCAGTGGCAAGACCAAAAACTGGGTAGTGAACAAAGTGTTCAAAGGATGGACAGCCCACCGGGCCAACCTTGATTTCAGCCAAAAAACATTCAACGAAATGTGGCAGGAATTTAGAAGTGATCTATAAAACCCCGTCAACGGTTTTTACCTTGACGTCGGTTATATCAGGTATCAGGCAGTGTTTAAGAGGGCCAGGTTTACTGTCAAAAGCGTGTACTATTTGGTTTGAACGCGTTGATACTTGCCAAAAAATTACATGGTTGCTTTCAATTATTTTGATGTTTTATGCTGCTATATACCAACCATATTACACCACGGCTTCAATACATTGCTACAACGCTGTTGGGCAACCATGTAATAGTGGTAGACGACCAAGAAAACTTTATCCATCATTACGGCAACAAAATAAACTATTCGGCACAAAGGTTAACGCAAGATGAGCTTTGGATTCAGCCGCACGGTTTACTAAGCGAAACCGGCATTCAGCCCCAGCAAATAGATGCTTTTGAATGGAACGGATTAAAGACCTTTTTTAAAACCAGTGGCCATATACCCTTCGATATTTTTGCGGCATCCTTTTACCTGCTTAGCCGTTATGAAGAATATTTGCCCCATCAACTAGATATGTACGGCAGGTATGCCCACGAAAACAGCCTTGCATACAAAGAAAATTTCCTGCACCTTCCACTAGTGAACCTATGGATAAAGGAATTGGGGAAAATGATACCAACACACACCCTGCCATTTTCAACAAGGAACTTTTTGCCCACCTACGATATAGACATTGCATTCTGCTACCAGCACCACTCACTGATAAAGAATGTGGGCGGTTTTTTCAGGGATTTCCTAAAGGGCAATATCGATAAAGTGCTGGAGCGGGCAGGCGTTTACAGCTCCATAAAAAAAGACCCTTTCAATATTTACGATTGGCTGGATGCACTGCACCAACACGAACAATTAAAGCCTATCTACTTTTTTTTGGTAGCACAGCAAAGAAAAGGCTACGATAAAAACCTGCAGCCCACCACATCCAGTATGCAAAAACTGATGAAGCAACATGCCGAAAAATACACAGTGGGCCTGCACCCATCGTGGCAAAGCGGTAACGATGAAAAACTGCTGCTGGCAGAAAAAGCAACCATAGAAAAAGCGGTTGGCAAACCCATTAATCAGTCGCGGCAGCACTATATAAAAATGGCCCTGCCCAAAACCTATAGGACACTGGTTGATGCAGGCATTGAACACGACCACTCCATGGGCTACGGTAGCATCAATGGTTTCAGGGCCTCGTACACATTGCCTTTTAAATGGTTCGACCTGCAAAATGATCAACAGACCAACCTGACCATACACCCATTCTGCTTTATGGATGCCAATGCCTATTTTGAACAGAAGCTCTCGCCACAGCAGGCTGCACTTGAACTGCAACAATACTACAACATGGTAAAAAGCGTAAACGGGCAACTGTCCGTTGTGTTTCACAACCATTTTTTAACGGAGCAGCCAGAATGGTTGCCCTGGCGTAACCTATACGAAGCATTTTTGAAAAAGAATTTCGGTTAATATTGTACGGTCTTTCGTACAGTCAACTTGACTTCGGTAAAAGTTTGGCTTTATTATAGCGTACATGGGTGCGACGCCTATGCAGTCCAATGCCTGTTCTACCGCTGGTTACATAAAAATTTACAACAAACCCCACAATCATTACATTTGCTTTATGGAAGTTATGGAATACAATACATCGAGAAACCATTTGGAAGTGAAGGAATATGGCCGCCATATTCAGAAGATGATAGAATATGTGATGACTATTGAAGACCGGGAAAAAAGGAACACACAGGCCAAGGCAGTAATTGAACTGATGGGCTTTCTGAACCCGCACCTGAAAAACGTGGAAGACTTTAGGCATATGCTATGGGACCATCTGTTCGTGATCAGCGACTTTAAACTGGATGTGGACAGTCCTTATCCCATACCACAAAAAGAAAGCTACAAAGGCAAACCGGCCCCTTTAAAATATCCACGCCGATACCCCAAATACTCGCATCTGGGCAAAAACCTGGAAGTGGTAATTGACAAGGCACTTAAAGAGGAGAACCCCGAAAAGAAAGCAGGCTTTGCCAACGCCATTGCATACTACATGAAACTTTCGTACAGCAACTGGCACAAGGAACTGGTGCATGACGATGCAATAAGGAGCGAACTGGACAGCATTACCGGTGGCCAGCTAGAGTTCAGCAATACGCCCTACATCAAGCACCGTAACCAGAACTTTACAACGGATGATTACCCTGCAAACAATGGCCGCCGCCAGAACAATTATGGCAGCCGTAACAACGGTAGCGGACAAAGGGACAACCGGATGGGCAGCAGGGACAATAACCGCAACAACGGTGGCGGGCAAAGAAACAACAACAATAATCGCCCCAACAACGGTGGCGGGCAAAGAAGCAACAACAACCGCCCCAACAACAACGGAGGCAACTTCAAAAAAAGATATTAATAAAACCTTTATAAAATCAAAGCCAACTTTCGGGTTGGCTTTTTTATTTTCGTGCGGTACGCAAGGGTTTTGTTACCAGCAGCAATACATGCATCGGCTCTAGTGGCGTCGCACCCATGTACGGCATAACAGGACCAACCAGCCATCAGCAGGTTCACCAATTAACTAATTTAACCATATCTCATGAGTTCATTTGAAGTAAGGGGCAACAAAAAATTAAAAGGAGATATAACGCCACAAGGTGCAAAAAACGAAGCACTGCAAATTTTATGTGCCGTGCTGCTTACCAGCGAAGCCGTTACCATCCATAACATTCCCGATATACTCGATGTGAACCTATTGATAGAACTGCTGCACGATATGGGCGTAAAGGTTGACAGGAAAGACAGGCATACCTGCGTGTTTAAGGCAGACAATGTAGATGCCGATTACTTGGCCGGCGAGGCATTCAGGAAAAAAGGCGGAAAACTGCGTGGCAGCATCATGCTTGCAGGCCCCATGCTTGCAAGGTTCAAAAAAGCATATATACCCAAACCCGGCGGCGATAAAATAGGCCGGAGAAGGCTTGACACACATATTATTGGCCTGGAAAAACTGGGGGCAAAATTCGAGTACGACGACGAGAACAGCTGCTCCAAATTTTCATCGCCCCAACTAAGGGGCTGCTATATGCTGCTGGATGAGCCAAGCGTTACAGGCACAGCAAACATACTAATGGCAGCCGTTTTGGCCGAAGGCAAAACCACCATCTACAATGCGGCCTGCGAGCCCTACCTGCAACAGCTCTGTAAAATGCTGAATGGAATGGGGGCAAAAATTACAGGCGTGGGCAGCAACCTATTGGAGATAGAAGGCGTAACAAACCTGCGTGGCACCACACATACCATGCTGCCAGACATGATTGAAATAGGCAGCTTTATTGGCCTTGCTGCAATGACCCAAAGCGAAATAACCATTAAGAATGCAGGTATTGAACATTTGGGGGTTATACCAGACAAGTTTGCACAAATGGGCATCCGCTTTGAAATAAAGGGTGACGACATCTATATACCCGAGCAGGACAGCTATGAAATAGCTACATTCTTGGATGGGGGCATCCTTACTATTTACGACCACCCCTGGCCCGGCTTTACGCCCGACCTCATCAGTATTATGCTGGTAGTGGCCACCCAGGCCGTAGGCAGTGTACTGATACACCAAAAAATGTTTGAGAGCCGCCTGTTTTTTGTGGACAAACTGATTGATATGGGGGCACAGATCATTTTATGCGACCCCCACCGTGCCACGGTAATCGGCTTGGGCCGCAGCCATAACCTGCGTGGCATTACCATGAGCAGTCCAGATATACGTGCAGGGCAGGCATTGCTGATTGCGGCCCTTTCGGCCGAAGGCAAAAGCACCATCCAAAACATTGAACAGATAGACAGGGGCTACCAGTTTATTGATGAACGTTTAAGGGCTTTGGGTGCTGACATAAAACGTGTGATATAACCTTTTTGCTTTTGTATTAGCAACAAGATGTAACAACAGGCGTTAAAAAATGGAAATAATGAGGCCCAACCTGCTTCAAAGCCATCCTACAACAAGTGCTAGCCATTGTTAACCAATAATTATTTACCTGTTAATTTACCCCTGCTTTACGCATAAAAACTGTAAAACGGCTATAAACCCCTACTTTTGCCGCCGAAACGCTGCCGCTATTGCGAAATAGCATCAAAGGCAGCATTTATTTTTTAATTATAGAGTATCCCACAAGGGACGTAAAGGTTTTATGGAAATAAGAAACATCGCTATCATTGCCCACGTTGACCACGGCAAAACAACATTGGTTGACAGGATTCTACATGCCACCAAGGTATTCCGTGACAACCAGGAAACTGGTGAGTTGATTATGGACAGTAACGACCTTGAAAAGGAACGTGGGATTACCATTTTTAGTAAGAACGCCTCTGTTACTTATAAAGACATTAAAATAAACGTAATTGATACACCTGGGCACAGTGACTTTGGTGGCGAGGTAGAGCGTGTATTGAAAATGGCCGATGGTGTTATATTGTTGGTGGATGCTTTTGAAGGCCCTATGCCGCAAACACGTTTCGTGCTGCAAAAAGCATTGCAACTAAAATTGAAACCAATTGTGGTTATCAATAAGGTAGATAAAGCAAACTGCCGTCCTGATGAAGTGCACGATGCCGTTTTTGAACTGTTCTTTAACCTGGATGCAACCGAAGAGCAATTGGATTTCCCTACTTTTTACGGCAGCGGTAAAAACGGCTGGTTCAATGATAGCCTTACACCAACCGAAGACATTTTGCCTTTAATGGATGGCATCATTAAATATGTGCCTGCACCAACCGTTACAGAAGGGCCTTTGCAGTTACAGATTACTTCTTTGGACTACTCTTCTTTCCTGGGCCGTATTGCCGTAGGTAAAGTAACCCGTGGTTCTATTAAAGAAGCACAAAATATAGTGTTGGTACAGGCTGACGGCTCTTTGAAAAAGAGCAAGGTAAAAGAATTGTATGTGTTTGAAGGAATGGGCAAACGCCGTGTAACCGAAGTGGTTTGTGGCGACCTTTGTGCAGTTGTAGGCCTGGAAGATTTTGGAATTGGCGATACCATCTGTGATGCCGAAACGCCAGAAGCACTGCCTATCATCAGCGTTGATGAGCCAACTATGAGCATGACTTTCAGCATCAATAACTCGCCTTTCTTTGGTAAGGACGGTAAGTTCGTTACATCACGCCACTTGCGTGACAGGTTGATGAAAGAAACAGAAAAGAACCTGGCCCTACGTGTAGAAGATACAGACAGTGCCGATAGCTTTTTAGTGTACGGCCGTGGTATACTCCATTTGGGCGTTCTGGTAGAAACCATGCGTCGCGAAGGATATGAATTGACCGTAGGTAATCCACAGGTACTGGTTAAACAGATAGATGGCAAACGCCACGAACCTTTTGAAATACTGGTTGTGGATGTACCGAGCGAATACAGTGGTAAAGTAATTGACCTTGTTACGCAACGCAAGGGCGAAATGCTGATTATGGAAAGCAAGGGAGAAATGCAGCATTTGGAATTTGATATCCCTTCTCGTGGTTTGATAGGCTTGCGTTCACAAATGCTTACCGGTACTGCTGGTGAAGCTGTAATGGCACACCGCTTTAACGAATACAAGCCTTGGAAAGGTGTTATTCCAGGCAGGAGCAATGGGGTGTTGGTATCTAAGTTCCAAGGCACTACAACGGCTTATTCCATTGACAAATTGCAGGATAGGGGCCGCTTCTTTATTGACCCAACCGAAGAAGTATATGCAGGCCAGGTTATTGCCGAGCATATTAAACCAGGCGATTTGAATGTGAATGCAGTGGAAATGAAAAAGCTGACCAACCACCGTGCAAGCGGAAGCGATGACAGCGTTCGTATCACTCCAAAAATACAAATGACTTTGGAAGAGTGCATGGAATACATTCAGCAAGACGAGTGTATTGAAGTGACTCCTAAAAACATCCGCATGCGTAAAACCATATTGGATGAAAACGAAAGGAACAAACAAAGCAAAAGCATGAAGAGCGAAGCTGTAGGCTAAGCCCATGCGTTGATTGAAATAATAAAAAATCCCGCAGTTGCTTAAAAGCTGCGGGATTTTTATTGGTATAAATATGCCGTTTTATTTGATGATGTCCAGAATGTCCTCATCATCTTCTATATAAGCCATCTCCTTTAAAATTTGTGGGTAACGCCAGGCCACCCTTTTGCTCATGGGTACAACGGTAAAAACCTTTGGATTGGGTAAACAGGCAATAATCATGGCTGCTTCGGCACGCGACAGGTTCTTGGCGGGTTTATGAAAATAATGCTGTGCCGCAGCTTCCACACCAAAAATACCCGGACCCATTTCTATTACATTCAGGTACACTTCTAAAATCCTTCTCTTGTTCCAGGTCCATTCAATCATTTGTGTAAAGTAAAATTCAGGGGCTTTCCTTAATACGCCACCACCTTGCCATAAAAAAACATTCTTCGCTGTTTGTTGAGAAATGGTACTTGCCCCGCCGCCCAACGGAATTTTGGATTTCTTGTTCTTCTTTTTTTTAGGTGGGTTAAAGCTCTTCTTGATGGCATCCCAATCAAAGCCATTATGGTCTGGAAAAGTTTGGTCCTCGCTTGCAAGTGCCGCCAGCTTTATATTATAGCCCATTTCATCAAAGCGTATATAGTCCCTTTTCAGGCCATAAGAAAAAGAATTGCTTATCTGTGTAATGGTAATAGGGGGCATCAGCCAACGGCAAAATATTATATAAACCAGCGATGAAAGGAACATGATGACAAATGCCCTTTTGGTAAACCGCCACAGTTTTTTAAGAAAAGGTTTTACGCTTGCAGCCATGGCAGCAAGTTACTGTTTATGCATATTCCGCGATAGCGAATTGTAGTTAAAATAAACTGGCCTGTATCTCCTTCAGCTCCAGGTATTGATTGATGAATTTTGGGAACGCAAGTTTGCTCAGCGTGCCAACCGGTTGCCAATGGTAATGCTTTAAACTGCCAGGCAATACCTTCAGCTTTACTTTTATGAACTGCCCCTTAATTTGTTGATGGGTCAACTGCTGCTTCTGTAATGGCGATATATGCTGCACATCGGCTTTTGCAATATCAAACTGTTCCAATAACCACGCACTTACCGAAACACTGTCCCAATGCACCTGCTCGTCTGCTTCCAATAAATAAAATTCATACAGCCCCTGCCAAATGTCTTTGGCCTCCCTTTTATGCACCAGCAATTTCCCGTCCTGTTCCAATAAAAAATAATAGAACCAACGATTCTTTTTAAGCAACACTTTTTCTTTAAAAGGCAATTGGTTAACCCTTGCTTCCTTGTAGGCAACGCATTCTTTTTTCATGATGCAACCATGGCAAAGTGGCAAGGCAGGCTTGCAAACGGTTGCCCCAAAATCCATGATGGCCTGGTTGTACTGGCCCGCATTTTTTTTATCAAGAACCTTTTCGGCAAGGGCTGCAAACAGTTGCTTGCCCTTGGTACTATCTGTAGCGGTATCAATACCAAACACCCTTGCAAGCACCCTGAAAACGTTTCCGTCAACAACTGCATAGGGCAGGTTAAATGCAAAAGATGCGATGGCTGCTGCTGTATAAGGGCCTATGCCTTTTAATTGTAAAATGTCTTCGTACTGGTTGGGAAACCTGCCATTGTTTTCATGGGTTATTTGCCGGGCAGTAAACAATAAGTTCCTGCAACGGTTATAATAGCCAAGGCCTTCCCAAAGTTTAAATACCTCTTCATCTTTTGCCTTGGCCAGTTGCTGTATGATTGGGTATCGGGTAATGAATTTTTCATAATAGCTCCAGCCCTGCTCAACCCTTGTTTGTTGTAAAATCACTTCACTCAGCCATATCTTGTATGGGTCTTTTTCTCCTTTCCATGGCATTTGCCTTTTGTTGGCCTTTGTATGCCACTCCATCAATAACCGGGTAAAACTGCTTTTCATGTATGTACAAAACAATAACTTATTTGGCAAACAAAGGTTCATCCAGGAAAAAAGAATGCCAATATATACGGTATAATGGCCTGTTTTTTACGTTTTTTGCGGCTCTTTGCAGGCTTTAAAAATCTGTACCTTTTTCTTGTAAATGCCAAATAGTTTGTTTTATTTTAGAGTCTCTAACAATTGCTTGAAACAAAAACCCTTTAAATGAGAAAGTCAGACTTAATTACAAACATCTCCGACAAAACGGGAATCCCGAAGGTGGATGTACTGGTAACCATTGAAACAATGATCAAGGAAGTGAAAGAAAGCCTAGCCGCCGGACAAAATATCTACATACGTGGTTTTGGCAGTTTCATTACCAAAAAACGGGCTGCCAAAATTGGGCGGAACATTAAAAAGAACACAGCTGTTCATATTCCCGAACACTTTATCCCTGCATTTAAACCCGCAAAAGAATTTGTGGCAGAAGTAAAAAGCAAACACAAGGCAGAGTAACTTTGCGGCAAATTTTTTTGAGTGAAACGTCAGCAGTTAATTCTTGTAATAAGTGGGTTGGTATTGTTTGTGGGACTGTTTTTTTTCGGAAAAACGGTTGCCCCCAGTAAAAGGGACAACAAACCAACACAAACTGCTGAGGCTGGTCATGACCACTCCTTCCAGTTCAACGACATCCTCACCGAGGCCAAAAAAACCATCACCACCGACCAGCAACAACGCTTGGCTGCACTTGAAAACAGTGTGGTTAGGGGCGACGTGAAAGAACAGCAACTGCACGTTTACCACCAATTGGCCAGGTTCTGGAAAGACTCTGCAAAAGTGTATCTTTTGTATGCCTGGTACACTGGCGAAGCCGCAAAGTTGGATAATTCAGAAAAAAGCCTCACATTTGCCGCCCAACTGTATGTAGATAACCTGTTAGCATCGGGCGAACCGGATATGCAGCACTGGTTGGCAGAGAATGCAAAAGCTCTTTTACAGAAAGCATTGGAGATAAACCCGGCAAACGATAGTAGCAAAATTGGATTGGGTGCATGCTATATCCTGGGCAATATTTCCGACAATCCAATGGAAGGGATCTTGCCTGTAAGGGCAATTGCCGAAAGGAACCCCGATAACCTGTATGCACAACTGGTGCTTGGTTTGGGGGGCAAAAAAAGCGGGCAATACGATAAGGCAATCGAAAGGTTCAGCATTATTGTAAAGAAGCAACCAACCGATCTGGAAGCAATGCTTCATTTGGCCGAATGCTATGATTTGAAAGGCGACAAGGAAAATGCCATTAAATGGTACGAAGTGGTAAAGAAATTCATAGCAAACCCTGAAGCAAAAAAAGAACTTGATGACAGGATCAAACAACTGAAAGGTTGAGACATTGTTGATGGCAGGATGTACCAATTACGCCAGCAACAATAACAAAAATGGAATTTTCCTATTTGGGATTTTTATAAACATATTTTTTTAACAGCATTAAAACCGGATCTTGTATGCCTTGTGGTAAAAAGAGAAAGCGTCATAAAATCGCTACACACAAACGTAAAAAACGTTTAAGAAAAAACCGTCATAAGAAAAAGAATAAATAGTTTCTTATAAATGACTTATTGATAAACCCGTACAGCTTAAAACTGTACGGGTTTATACACTAAACAGTATTTGCCAGATTCTCCACGCTGCAACTTTACCTTTTCCTTCCTTTCCGTGGCAGTTACTTTGAGGTGATTTTTAGATTACCCCGCACTTGGGGTGTGTCTTCGTGTATTTTAAAAGTTGCAAATTTTGTGAACAAAGAATTAATTATTAATGTAGCTCCAACAGGTGTAGAGATTGCTTTGTTGGAAGATAAAAAATTGGTTGAGCTGCACAATGATAAAACGGATGCCAATTTTGGTGTTGGCGACCTATACCTTGGTAAGGTAAAGAAACTGATACCGGGCTTAAATGCAGCATTTGTGGATGTTGGTTTTGAGAAAGATGCGTTTTTGCATTATACCGACCTGTCGCCTTTTGCCAAATCCATTCTAAAGTTCACGCAAGTGGCCATGAATGATGTGAGCGGCAGCTACGATTTTGCCAAGTTCCAGATAGAACCAGAAATTGTAAAGACAGGCAAAATAAATGAAGTACTAAACGGTAAACCCAATGTTTTGGTACAGATTTTAAAGGAACCGATTGCAGCAAAAGGACCGAGGCTAAGCTGCGAACTGAGCCTGCCAGGAAGGTTTGTGGTAGTGACCCCCTTTAATGAAATAGTTGCCGTATCCAAAAAGATACACTCAAGCGAAGAAAGGAAACGCCTACACAAAATTGTGGAAGCCATACGCCCCAAAAACTTTGGCGTAATTGTGCGTACCGCTGCCGAGGGCAAAAGCACAGCCGAACTGCACCAGGATTTATTGGACCTTGTAAATACCTGGAAAACCATTCAGGAAAATCTGAGAGGGGCAGAAGCTCCCGCAAAAATCCTGAGCGAGCAAACAAAAACCACCAGCATACTGCGTGATTTACTGAGTGTGGATTTCAACAAGATTGTTATAAACGACAGGAATATTTATAACGATACCAAAAGTTATATACAACGTATTGCCCCAGATAAGGCAGATATAGTTTCCTTTCATAGCAATGGCACACCGTTATTTGATACCTATGGCATTACCAAACAGGTTAAAAGCTCTTTTGGTAAAACCGTAAACCTGCCAAGTGGTGCGTACCTGATTATTGAACATACGGAAGCACTGCATGTGGTGGACGTGAACAGTGGCTACAAAAGCGTGAGCAACAGCCAGGAGGAAAATGCCTTGCAGACCAATCTGGAAGCCGCAGCAGAAATTGCCACCCAACTTAGATTAAGAGATATCGGGGGCATTATTGTGGTGGATTTTATAGACATGAAGCTGCCTGATAACAGACGGAAGCTGCAAGAGGCAATGGAAGAATACATGAAAGCAGACAGGGCAAAACATGCCGTACTGCCAATTTCCAAATTTGGCCTGATGCAGATTACCCGCCAGCGGATGAGGCCAGAAGTAAATATCAACACTTCAGAAGTTTGCCCGGTTTGCAACGGAAGCGGAAAAATAACTTCGACCCTGCTATTAGAGGACGAAATTGAAAAACGCCTGCATTATTTGACTACTCATTCCCACAAAAACCTCAGTTTGGTGGTAAATCCGATTGTTTATTCCCACCTGACCAAGGGTTTCTTTACTTCTATTGCCAAAAGATGGAAGAAAAAATACAAAATCAACTTAAAGGTGCAGCCAAACACCAATTACCACATTGTTGAGTTCCATTTTTTTGACCAGCATGAAGAGGAAATAAAATTTTAAGCTTCAAAAATATTTATAAAAATCATTGATTATCAATGATTTTTTTGTTTTTAATGCCTGTTTCCTCATAAATGGGCCAGAGTGTAAAACCGTGGCAAAAGCCGGATTTTATGCGTATTAAGTTTTACACAAAGCCAAAAAAAGATTTTGCAATTTGGGCTTAAATTGTAATTTAGCAATAGAATTTAATGGGTTAGTAAGTAAGGGGGTTAGCAGAAATGCTAACCCTTTTGCGTTTGTGGAAACAAAGGTTTTAAAGGAACAAATCACTACCTTTTACATGCGGGTAGGCATGCTTTTAGAATGACAGCTAAGCATAAAACGCCCTTACCTAAATATTGAAACGCTACAGCAACAACTTTAAAAATTCAGGCATATTATACCTGCTCATGGGTGCGACGCCACAACAGCCTATTCCTGTTCATCAGCTGGCAACATAAATTTTCCTTCACATTAATGGCTACAATTATCTTTATCGCATGGCTAAAATTAAAACAGCATTCTTCTGTAGTAACTGTGGTTATGAAAGTGCAAAATGGTTAGGCAAGTGCCCAAGCTGCAACGAGTGGAACACCTTTGTGGAAGAAGTGATTGACAAAGGCAAAGAAGAAACATGGAAAGGCTATATGGATGAACGCAAACAAAGCAAGGCTATTGCCTTAAGCGATGTAACGCATACCGAAGAAAAAAGGATTGTAACAACCGATGAAGAACTGAACCGTGTACTGGGTGGCGGCATTGTGCCCGGTAGCATTGTATTGGTTGCAGGCGAACCCGGCATTGGTAAAAGCACCTTGTTTTTGCAGCACGGGTTAATGATGAAGCAGCATGTAGTGCTGTACATAAGTGGTGAGGAGAGTGAACAGCAAATTAAAATGCGGGCCGATAGATTGAAAATAGCTAACGAAAACTTTTACCTGCTTACCGAAACAGCTACACAAACCATTTTTCAGGAGATAAAAAAACTGAAACCGCAACTGGTTATTGTAGACAGTATACAGACATTGCAAAGCAATATCATTGACTCTTCCGCTGGCAGCATTAGCCAGATAAGGGAATGTGCAGCAGAGTTTCAACGCTATGCCAAAGAAACAGGTACGCCGGTTTTTTTAATTGGGCACATTACAAAAGACGGTGCCATTGCAGGCCCGAAAATATTGGAGCATATGGTGGATACCGTATTGCAGTTTGAAGGCGACAGGCATTATGCCTACCGTATTTTAAGGACATTGAAAAACCGTTTTGGTAGCACTTCGGAACTGGGCATTTATGAAATGACGGGCGATGGCATGCGTGTGGTGACCAACCCTTCTGAAATACTGATAGCACAACGTGACGAACAGTTGAGCGGAAGTGGTATTGCAGCAACAATGGAAGGTATGCGTCCGTTGCTGATAGAAGTACAGGCACTGGTTACGCAAAGCGTTTACGGTACGCCCCAACGTACCGTAAGCGGGTTTGATTTAAGAAGACTGCAACTGCTGCTTGCAGTACTGGAAAAACGTGGCGGCTTTCAATTAGGAACCAAAGATGTGTTTGTAAATATTGCTGGCGGGCTAAAAGTAGAAGACCCATCTATAGACCTGGCCGTTATCTGTGCACTGCTCTCAAGCTATGAAGACGTGCCTTTACCACACCATGTTTGCTTTGCCGGCGAAGTTGGGTTGAATGGCGAAATACGTGCAGTGAACCGGATTGAACAACGCATTGCCGAGGCAGAGAAACTGGGCTTTGAAAAAATATTTGTAAGCAAGTACAACAAAAAAAGCTTTAACCCCAAGGGGTACAAAATACAGGTAATTGCCGTGGCACAGGTGCACGAAGTGTACCAGGCACTGTTTTAGCATAAAGTGCAATTGGGCAAAATGCAGCAACACTGTTTTAGGTATCCAATATTTTTCTATCTTAAAACAATGGTTGCGGCACTACATGCATATTTACAGGATTTCTCCCACCTGCTTTTTCCGCATAACTGCGAGGGCTGCGGTACCGATGTGCTGCAACATACGCAAATGCTCTGTGCCCAATGCCAGCACCAATTGCCAGAAACGGGGTTTGCCCTAACTGCCGCAAACCCAATAGAGAAAATGTTTTATGGCAGGCTCAATATTGTACAGGCCACATCGGCATATTACTTTACCAAACAATCATTGATACAGCACCTGGTACACCAACTTAAATACAAAGGCAATAAAGAGGTAGGTATTTACCTGGGCAGGTTACTGGCCTACCAATTAAAAGCAGCTCAAAGGTTTGATGGGGTAGAGGCATTGGTGCCATTGCCATTGAACCCCAAAAGGGAATTTAAACGTGGCTACAATCAAGCCGCTGCCATTTGCGAAGGCATGGCCCAAGTGCTGCATAAGCCTATATTGAAAAATGCGGTTACAAGAACGGTATTTACCCAAACACAGACACAGCAAAGCAGGGTGCACCGCTGGCAAAATATGGATGGCGTTTTTGCCATCAACAACGAAAAGGCATTGCAAGGCAAACACCTGCTACTGGTAGATGATATTGTAACCACAGGTGCCACTTTAGAAGCATGCGGTGCGGCCCTGCTACAGGTGCCGTACACCAAACTCAGCATTGCAACGGTTGCCTATACAGTTTAACGTCCCTCCTTTGGCAATATGCCATAGCTACATTACATTTGAGACAATGAAACGCTTTACAGTTTACATATCCATTATTGCTGCTGTTGTTTGTATGTACAGTTGCAAAAAAGATTCCTTCATCACCAGTTCAGATGCCCTGCTCCGCACTTCGGTTGATACCTTGCACTACGATACTGTATTCACTTCTGTTGGCTCAATCACTCAATCATTCAAAATATTCAATGCCAACGACCAGAAGCTGCGTTTAAGCAATGTGCAGTTAATGGGTGGCTCCGCTTCCTTCTTTAAGATGAATGTGGATGGCGTGGCCGGCACATCTTTCAACGATGTGGAAATTAATGCCAACGACAGCCTCTATGTTTTTGCCACGGTGACCATTAACCCCAATGCAAGTAATCTTCCATTTGTAGTGCAGGATAGCATACGCATTAGCTACAACGGCAACACCAGGTTTGTGCAGTTGGATGCATTGGGACAGAATGCCCATTTCATGCGTGATAAAAGGGTAACCACCGACAGCACCTGGAAAAATGACCTGCCTTATGTGATACTGGGAAGTATAGCCGTAGACAGTGCCAAAACGCTCACCATCAACAAAGGATGCAGGGTGTATTTTCATGCAGATGCACCTATGATTGTAAATGGCACCCTAAAAGCAATTGGCGATAAAGATGATGCCAACCGCATAAAATTCAACGGTGATAGGCTAGATGAACCATACAAAAACTTTCCTGGAAGCTGGCCAGGCATCTATTTTAACAGCAGCAGCAAAGACAATGTAATGCAATACTGCATTATTAAAAATGCCTACCAGGGCACCATCGTATTGAACCCGCCACCGCTGCCCAATACCAATACCAAACTTACCTTGCAGGAATGCATACTCGATAATATTTACGATGTGGCCGTTGGTGGCAGCAACACCAGTATCGATGCAAGAAACTGCCTCGTTAGCAACTGTGGCTACAATGTATTCCTTACTGCAGGCGGTGCATACAGCTTTAACCAATGCACACTTGCCAGTTATGGCAACAATTACCTGTCTCACAAATATCCTGTACTCACAATAAGCAATGTGGTAAGCGGCACGGTAACCAGTCCTTTAAGCTGCACAGTAAAAAATTCAATTATCTATGGCGAAGGCGGCATTGTAGACGATGAGATTGCGGTTACCAAACCAGCTTCCACCTCTACAGCATTTAATATTACATTCGACAATGTGCTATATAAAATGAAAAGCAACGACCCCGCCGCCATCAGTTTCACAACAGGCACCAAACTAAAAAATGTTGCCCCCGTTTTTGACAGCATCGATGTAAGCAACCGCTACTTTAATTTCAGGCTGGCAGCAACATCGCCCTGTATCAACAAAGCAACTGCCACACCGGGCCTGGTTTTTGATCTGGATGGAAATACAAGGGTGCTTGGCGGCCTGCCCGATTTGGGCTGCTACGAAAAACAATAGCCTTTCATCATAATGCAATCAACCTTTTCCATAAATAACTGTTATTTGTAAAACACTAAACATACCGTCATGAAGTATCTATTAACCTTGGTAACCGTTGCAGTACTTACGGCGTTTACCGGACCGGCTTTCAAATCCATACACAGTTTTAAAGTAAAATCAATTGAAGGGGGCGAAATCGACTTCTCCAAATTCAAGGGCAAAAAAATACTGGTTGTAAATACCGCTTCAAAATGTGGGTTTACAAGACAGTACGAAGCTTTGCAAAAAATATCGCAGGACTATAAAGACAAATTGGTGGTAGTGGGATTTCCTTGCAACCAATTTGGTGGCCAAGAAGCTGGTACTGAAGAAGAGATTCAATCATTCTGTAAGGCCCGTTTTGGTGTTACATTTCCCTTGTCTGCCAAGATTGATGTAAAGGGCGACAACATTGCCCCCATCTATAAATGGCTTTGCAGCAAAAGTGAAAACGGCGTATTGGATGCTGAGATAAAATGGAATTTCAATAAATTCCTTATAGATGAAAATGGTAAAATGCTAGCCTATTTCCCAAGCCAAACAACTCCAGACAGCGAAGACATTTTGAAGTACTTGAAATAAATAATCCAGCAATCATTTATTCAATCGGTTTCAGGATGGTGTTTTATGCGAGGCAATCAAGAAGATAAAATCAACATTTTATTTTCTTAGATTCGCAATACAAAGCACCATTATGAAACCGATTTTTATTGCAGCAACCATAGCCATTATAACAGCCTTCACGCTGCCCACAACGCAAACTGTGTACTCCTTCAAAGTGCCTTCAATTGATGGTGGCGAAATCGACTTCTCCAAATACAAAGGCAAAAAGATACTGATTGTAAACACGGCTTCCGAATGTCAGTTCACCTATCAGTATGCTGCACTGCAGTCGCTGTACAATGCACATAAAAACAAGCTGGTTGTTATTGGCTTTCCGTGTAACCAGTTTGACAATCAGGAACCTGGTGATGAAAATACCATCCAAAGTTTCTGTAAAACCCGCTTTGGTGTTACATTTCCAATGTCGGCAAAAACAATGGTAAAAGGCGACAGCATTGCCCCCATCTACAAATGGCTTTGCAACAAAAGCGAGAACGGTGTGCTGGATGCAGAAATAAAATGGAACTTCAACAAATTCCTGCTCGACGAAAATGGCAAACTACTGGCACACTTTGCAAGCAATGTAAAACCCGAAAGCAAAGAGATCGCGGCTTATCTTAAATAGTTGCCTTTATCCGGTAACCGGTTAATTTATTTTTTCTTTATTCGTGCCTAACCCGCCTGTGCGGGCCGGGCTATCCGTTCCTGCTCCTCGCACCGCAGGCGGTACTGCGGGGCATCCACTGCTATCCCTTATGCAGACTACTAATTAAAAGCATTGCTGAAATATGTACCAGCAATAAGCTTATTTCACAAAAAGCCAAAAATCAAATCTGCAAAGCAGAAACCCTCTTTTGAAAGCATTCTTTTATGATCTGTTTAATCTGTGCCATCCATGTGCCAACAAAAGGTTTGCCTCCCTTCTCAAATACTAACAATTGTTCATTAATAAGCCCCTCGTTTTCTTAACGTAACATTCATAAAAAAAATGCTTGCTTGTTTTGCAAACAGCATTACTTTTACGCTCTCAATGAAAAAAGCACTTACAAATAATATCCCATGTTTTGTCCCGCAACCCCGACGTGGTTGCTGATAGGACGAGCAGTTGGCAATTGCCCCTATCAGTGAAATTCTCTCAGAACTTCCCGTGCAACGCCAATTTCTTTCATACTAATTACGCATTCAATTGGAACATTCAAATATTATCGTACGTGTGGCTACACACCTCGATGCCCATTATGCAAAACGCATTACCGACGAAATGGAAACATCGGCAAAAGCACGTGGCACAGGCATTGCAAAGCGTACACCCGAATACGTGGCAGGTAAAATGCTCGAAGACAAAGCCGTGATTGCCGTTACTGCAACTGGCCAATGGGTTGGTTTCTGCTATATTGAAGCATGGCAGCACGGCGAGTTTGTGGCAAACAGTGGCTTGATTGTTTCTCCCGAATACAGGAAAAGCGGCGTGGCAAAACTGATCAAGAAAAAGATATTCGAACTAAGCCGTGAAAAATATCCCGATGCAAAGATCTTTGGCCTAACAACAGGTCTTGCTGTTATGAAGATCAACAGCGAACTGGGTTACGAGCCTGTTACCTACAGCGAGCTTACCAACGACGAAGAGTTTTGGGCAGGCTGCAAAAGCTGTGTGAACTTCGATATACTTACCAGCAAGCAACGGAAGAACTGCATGTGCACCGCAATGCTCTTCGACCCCAAAGACCAGGCAGAGCCCAAAGAAACAACGGCACAGTTTGAACGCAACAGCAAGATATATGAAAGGCTACTGCGTTTAAAAGAAAACAATTTCCTGAAACGTTTAATAAAAAAAGATAAGGACAGTGCAGAAGGCAACGGTGGCGGCAGCAAATCCTTTCTACGTCATTTTTTCAACTTATAATATCACCAATCATTTCAATACTAGCACATGAGCAAAAAAGTTGTCTTGGGTTTTAGCGGAGGTTTAGATACTTCCTTTTGCGTAAAGTATTTTACAGAAGAGTTTGGCTACGAAGTGCACAGCATTATTGTAAATACGGGTGGCTTCACCCACGATGAACTAAAGCATATAGAAGCCCATGCCTACAAGCTGGGTGTAAAAACACATACAACCGTTAATGCCATTCACAGCTACTACGACAGCATTATAAAGTACCTGATTTTTGGAAATGTATTAAAGAACAATACCTACCCGCTAAGTGTAAGTGCCGAACGTTTAAGCCAGGCATTGCATATTGCAGAGCATGCAGAAAAACTGAATGCCGATGCGGTTGCTCACGGAAGCACTGGTGCCGGTAACGACCAGGTAAGGTTCGATATGGTTTTTCATATTGAGATACCGGGTATTGAAATTATTACACCCATCCGCGACCTGAAATTGAGCCGCGAAGAAGAGATTGCCTACCTTAAAGAAAAAGGGGTTGAAATGAATTTTGAAAAGAACCAATACAGCATCAACAAAGGGTTATGGGGCACCAGTGTTGGTGGAAAGGAAACATTGAACAGCAAAGGCATACTGCCCGAGTCTGCATGGCCTACACAGGTAACCAAACACGAATCGGAAGAAGTAAGACTATACTTTAAAAAAGGGGAATTGTATGGAGTAAACGAAGAACGTTTTGAACATCCAACTGAAGCAATACAATACTTGCAAGAGCTTGCTGGACCTTACGGCATTGGCCGCGACATTCATGTGGGCGATACCATCATTGGTATAAAAGGCCGTGTGGGTTTTGAAGCTGCTGCACCAATGGTTATTCTAAAAGCACACCATGCATTGGAAAAACATGTGCTTACCAAATGGCAGTTACAATGGAAAGATACCTTGAGCCAATTTTATGGCAACTGGCTGCACGAAGGGCAGATACTCGATCCAGTGATGCGTGACATAGAAGCCTATCTGGAAACAAGCCAACGCAATGTAACGGGTAGTGTGTTTGTGCAGTTGCAGCCTTACCGTTTTCAAATTATCGGTATAGAAAGCAAGCACGATTTAATGAGTGCCAAATTTGGTAAATATGGCGAAATGAATACAGGCTTTACTGGCGAAGATGTTAGGGGCTTTAGCAAAATATTCGGCAACCAGACTTCTATTTATCACCAGGTAAAAGATAGCCAACATGAAAATTAAAGTTGGCATAATTGGCGGTGCAGGTTATACAGGTGGTGAATTGATTAGATTATTGATCAACCATCCCCATGCCGATATTGTTTTTGTACAAAGCAAAAGCAATGCAGGCAAATCTTTGTACAGCGTTCATGGCGACTTGTTGGGCGAAACCGAATTGAAGTTTGCTGCCGAGCATCACTATGATGTAGAGGTGATTTTTCTCTGTGCCGGTCACGGAGAAGCAAAGAAATTCGTGGAAGCAAATGAAATCCCAACTGCTGTTAAGCTGATTGATATTGGCAATGATTTCCGTTTGAAAGCAGATGCCAACATAAAAGGAAGGACATTTGTATATGGACTGCCAGAACTAAACAAGGAACAAATTCTTTCAGCCAACAATATTGCCAACCCTGGTTGTTTTGCAACAGCTATCCAGCTTGGCTTATTGCCATTGGCAAAAGCGGGAACACTGGGCGAAGTATATACAACAGGCATTACAGGCAGTACAGGTGCGGGCCAAAGTCTTAGTGCCACATCGCATTTTAGTTGGCGGGCCAATAATATACAGGCATACAAAACATTAACGCACCAGCATTTAGGCGAGATACATCAATCCTTGCATCAATTAGATGATAGTTTCCCTAACACCCCTTCAGGGGTTGGGGGCGTAAGTTTTGTTCCTTGGCGTGGCGATTTTACACGTGGCATCTATGTAAGTTCAACAGTTGACTGTGCCTTGCCTTTGGAAGAAGTGAAACAACTCTACAAGTCATTTTATGCCGACGCCGCATTTACACATGTAAGCGATAGCATGATTGACATGAAACAAATCGTAAACACCAACAAGTGCCTAATTCATATAGAAAAGCAAGGCAACAAGATTGTAGTGCATTCAACCATTGACAATTTATTGAAAGGTGCATCCGGGCAGGCCATACAGAACATGAACCTGATGTTTGGTTTAGATGAAACAACTGGTTTGAAATTGAAAGCAAATTATTTTTAACCCAATTTCCTAAAAGGGTATCGGGTGTTTCGGTAATATTTTTTTTGATCATGTAGATCTTGGGCTATTTTATAATAGAAAAGGTTTATAATTAAAAGATTGTCCCCCTTTAGGGGATAGGGGCTTATGAAACTTTTTGACGTTTACCCGCTCAACAACATCACCATCACAAAAGCCTTAGGCAGTTATTTGTGGGATGATAAAGGTGTACAGTATTTGGATATGTATGGCGGCCATGCCGTAATCAGTATTGGCCATACAAATGCACATTGGGTAAAACGTATTGAAGAACAATTGGAGCAGATTGCATTCTATTCAAATTCCATCAATATACCTATCCAGCAGGAACTTGCAACCAAGTTGGGTAAGGTTAGTGGCAAAGAAGACTATCAGTTGTTCCTATGCAACAGCGGTGCCGAAGCCAATGAAAATGCATTGAAGCTTGCATCCTTCCACAATGGAAAAAAGAAAGCGATTGCGTTTAGCAAATCGTTTCATGGCCGCACTTCCTTGGCAGTTGCTGCTACAGATAATAAGAGCATTGTTGCACCCATTAACGAAACAGAAAACATCATCTTCCTGCCGTTTAACGATGAAACTGCATTAACAAAATGCTTTGAAGAAAATGGCAACGACATAGCTGCTGTAATCATAGAAGGCATTCAAGGTGTTGGCGGCATCAATGTGGCCTCGGCCTCTTTCCTGCAACTGATCAGGGCTTTATGCAACCAATACAATGCGGTTTACATAGCCGATAGCGTGCAATGTGGCTACGGGCGAAGCGGTAAATTCTTTGCACATGACTGGGCTGGCGTAAATGCCGACATCTACTCAATGGCAAAAGGCATGGGCAATGGCTTTCCTATCGGTGGCATTTTAATAGCACCGCATATACAGCCCAAGCATGGAATGCTGGGTACCACATTTGGTGGCAACCAACTGGCATGTGCTGCTGCATTGGCTGTATTGGAAGTAATAGAATCAGAAAAGTTGATTGACCATGCAAATGAGTTGGGCAATTATTTGGTAGAGGAGCTGCAAGCAATAGATGATCTTGAAAATGTGCGTGGCCGTGGCCTGATGATTGGTTTTGATGTGCCCGAACATTTAAAAGATCTAAAGAAGAAATTGTTGTTTGAATATAAAATATTTACAGGTGAAGCAAAACCCAATGTAATCCGTTTGCTGCCATCGATGGCAATAACAAAGCAACAGGTAGATGATTTTTTGGGCACATTGAAAAAAGCAATTGCTGTAATAAAAGAAGAACAGAAAGTAGCGGTATAAGAGATGATTTCATCCCCTTCTCGGAAGGGCGAAACGGGTGCACAAATTACAATGACTGATGATTGGGTGGGTAAGATTCGCTTCGGTAAAAGTTTGGATTTGTTTGGAACGTTGATAGGTGTCCCGATAGTTATCGGGACCAATAAAGCCAATCTATATTCAATAGCTAAGTACATAAAATAAACATACATCAATGAAACAGTTTGTATCGGTCAATGATGTTACTGATATCAATGCAATGGTTGCAAAAGCCCTTGCTTATAAAGCCAACCCTTTTGCCGATAAGCATTTGGGCACGGGCAAACGTATTGGCCTATTGTTTTTAAACCCCAGTCTACGTACACGTTTAAGTACACAGGTTGCTGCAAGTAACCTGGGCATGGAAGCCATTGTGTTTAATGTAGACAAAGAAGGCTGGGCACTGGAGTTTGAAGAAGGTGCCATTATGAGCGGCACTACTGTGGAGCATATAAAAGATGCGGCACCAATTCTTGGAAACTATTTTGATGTACTGGCCATCAGGACCTTCCCCTCTTTAAAGAACAGGGAAGATGACTACAGCGAAATGTACATCAACCAATTCATCAAATACGCAGGTGTACCGGTAGTTAGTTTAGAAAGTGCAACGCTGCATCCGTTACAATCATTGACAGATGTAATAACCATTGCCGAAGATGTAAACTTAAAACCTAAAACCTTAAACTTTAAACCTAAAATAGTATTAACCTGGGCCCCTCACGTAAAGCCATTGCCGCAATGTGTGGCCAATAGTTTTGCCCAATGGGTCAATGCCTGGGGCGAAGCCGATTTTGTTATCACGCATCCCGAAGATTATGAGCTAAGCGAAGCATTTACAAAAGGTGCCATCATTACCCATAACCAAGATGAAGCCTTGAAAGATGCAGACTATGTATATGTAAAAAACTGGAGCACCTACCATGACTATGGAAAGATCTATGAGAACGACCCTAAGTGGATGCTGACGAATGATAAGCTTGTTTTAACCAATCAGGCCAAAGTAATGCACTGTTTGCCTGTTAGGCGAAACGTGGAACTGAGCGATGAAATCCTGGACGGGTCAAACAGTCTGGTTACGCAGCAGGCAAGCAATAGGGTATGGGCTGCACAGGCCGTGCTTAGCGAAATATTAAGCCCCCATCCCCTAAAGGGGAGCAATAATGTTCTACAATAAATTACTTGGTTTATGAAGGACAATATGTTTTACGGTGCAAGCAATTTAATTTTTCAGCGTGCTGAAGATTTACGCAATACTATGACTCCGGCTGAAGAATTGCTATGGAAACAAATTCATATTAATGAGTGGAAAGTAAAATTTAGAAGACAGCATCCTATAGCAAATTATGTGGTTGATTTTTATTGCCATTCAAAAAAACTGGTGATTGAATTGGACGGCGGTATACACGATGTTGAAGAAGTAAAAAGATATGATGAGGAACGGGAAGCTCATCTAAAAGAATTAGGACTAATTGTTCTTCGTTTTAAAAATGAGCAGGTGTTTAACGAAAATAAAGCTGTGTTGGAAACAATTTCACAAGTAGTGAGCAGGCTTAACAGTCCCCCTTTAGGGGATAGGGGCATGGAAAAATTATACATAATAAAAATTGGCGGCAACATTATAGATGATGAAACAAAGCTCTCATCATTCCTCCAATCATTTGCAGCAATAAAAGGAAAGAAGATACTGGTGCATGGCGGCGGCAAACTGGCTACCAAGCTTGCAGCCCAGCTAGGTGTTGAACAGCAAATGGTAGATGGCAGAAGGATAACAGATGCCGAAACATTGAAGATTGTAACGATGGTGTACGCCGGTTACATCAATAAAAACATTGTGGCACAACTGCAGGCCAATAATTGTAATGCCATTGGTTTAAGTGGTGCTGATGGAAACGTGATTCAGGCACATAAACGTCCATTGAAAAATGGGATTGACTACGGCTTTGTAGGTGATGTGGATGAAGTAAATGTTACTTTGCTGCAAAGCCTGTTGCAACAGGATATTGCAGTTGTGCTGGCCCCCATCACCAACGATGGCAAAGGCAATTTGCTAAATACCAATGCCGATACCATTGCCCAGGAAACAGCAAAGGCAATGAGTGCCTTATACCAAACGGAACTGGTATATTCTTTTGAAAAAGCCGGTGTGCTGCTAGATGTGGAAGACGAAACAAGTGTTATTGGGCAAATAGACCCCGCATACTACACCCAGTTAAAAGCGGCAGACAAGATTTTTGCAGGCATGATTCCCAAACTGGACAATGCCTTTGCCGCAATAGACAATGGTGTAAGCAAAGTGATTATTGGCAAGGCAGAAGAACTTAAACAACTTATTGAAGGCAGTGCAGGTACTGCCATCATCCATTAAACCATATACATGACTGCTACTTCTATTGATACGCTCTTCCTCGCATCTGTTGACCTGTTAAAGCAACTGATAGCAACACCATCTTTTTCCAAAGAAGAAAACGATACCGCCGAAATTATCTGTGCCTTCTTCACCAAACACGATATTCCGCATGCAAGGGTGGGCAATAATATCTATGCCAAGAACAGGCACTACGATGCCGCCAAAAAAAGCATCCTCCTCAACTCGCACCACGATACCGTGAAACCCAACAAGGGCTACACCATCGATCCTTTCACGCCTATTGAAAAAGACGGGAAGCTGTTTGGGTTGGGCAGCAACGATGCAGGCGGTTGCCTCGTTTCGTTAATAGCAACCTTTCTCCATTTTTACAATAGGAGCGATATTGCTTACAACGTGGTTTTTGCTGCAAGTGCCGAAGAAGAAATAAGTGGCGTAAACGGTATTGAACTGGTACTGCCTTACCTCGGTTCCATAGACTGCGGTATTGTGGGCGAACCAACCAAACTGGAAATGGCCGTTGCCGAACGCGGCCTCATGGTAATTGATTGTATAGCCGAAGGACGTGCAGGCCACGCCGCACGCAAAGAAGGCGAAAGTGCCTTGTACAAAGCCGTTGATGATATCAATTGGATACGCAACTATCAATTTGAAAAAGTTAGCAAGCTATTGGGCGAATCCATGCTCACCGTTACCGTAATAGAAACAGACAACAAACAGCACAACGTTGTGCCATCGCAATGCAAGTTTGTAATAGATGTACGTGTAAACGAGCTTTATACATTCGACGAAATACTGGACGAACTGAAGAACAATCTCAAAAGCAAATTCAAGCCACGTACCACCAGGATGAAATCAACATCCATATCATTGGAGCACCCACTGGTAAAAGCCGGCATTGCATTGGGCAAAGGCTACTATGGCAGCCCCACCACAAGCGACAAGGCATTGATGCCATTCTCCACTTTAAAAATGGGGCCCGGCGACAGTGCAAGAAGCCATACGGCAGATGAATTTATTTACTTAGACGAAATAAAAGACGGCATCGACACTTATATAAAACTGTTGAACAAGATACTGTAGCTTCTGGGCAACCGGCACCAATACACAGCCCAACTGCATGGGCGTCGCACCCATCAGCAATTGGAATAAATTTCAACAGGCCCCAATCAATACTGGCCAACATCAAACTATAACCATTTAAGCTTCTTATCATGAAACTCTGGCAAAAAGATAAAGCATCATTAAAAGAAGTAGAAACCTTTACTGTTGGCAAAGACCAAGAGTTCGATTTGATGCTGGCCCCCTTTGATGTACTGGGCAATATTGCACATGCCAACATGCTGGCCAGCGTTGGCCTGCTTACCAATGAAGAAGCAGCATTGCTAACAGCAGAACTCAAGAACATATACGGCTTAACCACACAACCTACATTCAAGATACCTCATGGCATAGAAGACATACACTCCTATGTAGAATTTTTGCTTACTGAAAAACTTGGGGATATCGGCAAAAAAATCCATTCGGCTCGCAGCCGCAACGACCAAGTGCTGGTTGATGTGAAACTTTTTCTCAGGAGCGAGATAGAAGAAACAGTAAAAGCCATTGAACCTTTTTTTCAACTGCTGCAACAACAAAGCGAACAGTTCAAAAATCATTTGTTGCCCGGTTACACCCACTTGCAAATTGCCATGCCTTCATCATTCGGTTTATGGTTTGGTGCCTATGCCGAAAGCTTGGTAGACGATGTGATAACGTTACAGTCTGCTTACCAGGTTATCAATAAAAACCCATTGGGTAGTGCGGCTGGTTACGGTTCTTCCTTCCCCATCAACCGCACACTAACCACGCAGCTATTGGGCTTTGCCAACTTAAACTACAATGTGGTATATGCACAAATGGGCCGTGGCAAAGCTGAACGTATAACAGCACAGGCATTGGCTAATGTAGCTGATACCTTGAGCAGGTTAAGCATGGACATGACTTTGTACCTGAACCAGAACTTCGACTTTGTTTCCTTTCCTGCCGAGCTCACAACTGGCAGCAGCATCATGCCCCACAAAAAGAATCCCGATGTGTTTGAATTGATCAGGAGCCATTGCAACCGCATCAAGGCCCTGCCCAACGAAATTGCCATGATGACAACCAATTTGCCATCGGGCTACCATCGCGATTTGCAATTGCTAAAGGAACACCTGTTTCCTGCATTCCAAACATTGCGTGACTGTATCAATATGGCTTCCTTAATGCTCAGCAATATTTCTATCAAAGAAAATATTGTGGCCGATGAAAAATACAAATACATATTCAGTGTAGAAGAAGTAAACAAGCTGGTACTGCAGGGCGTTCCATTTCGGGATGCGTATAAACAAATTGGTTTGGCCATTGAAGCAGACCAATTCACTTATTCCACAGATGTAAAACATACACATGAAGGAAGTATCGGCAACTTATGTACTGCACAGATTGCAGCAATGATGAATGAAGCGGTAAGCGGTTTCGATTTCCCAAAAGTGCATACTGCCATTCAGCAATTGATTGCATAATTGCCCGCGTAAAACCCTGTCAACGGTTTCCAACCTTGACAGCGGTTTATGGTAGGGATGGGTTTCGATCTTGAATCAGAAAATTGAGATACCAAACCTTAGCTGTAGATCTCCAACAACCCGTCTGGCAAACGTACATGCACTTCCTTCTTCTTATGGTCAAGCTTGGTCAATGTTTCGTCATGCAGTGGAATAAGGGCTTCCTTACCCTTATAAGTAATGCCCAGTAAAACCTGGTGCGGCTGTTCAATTACTTCTTCAATGGTACCAATTGCTTCCCCATCATCAACAACCATATAGCCCAATAGGGAAATGGCAGACTGCTTGCCGGCCTGCTTCCTGAAATCCTCTTCGGTAAGCCAGGCCTGCTTTGCTATGAGCTTATGGGCTGCTTCTTTTGTCCCGATACCTTCAAATTTCACATATACTTCCTCGTGGTCCTTTGCTTTTGCATGCTCCACAAAATAGGGGATCTGGCTGCCCTTGGTCATTTCCACAAAAATGGCCTCAACACCTTTCAGGTTCACTTTTTTGGCAAGTGCATGTTTCAAAATCACTTCGCCTTTCAAGCCAAAGGTGGCCACAATTTTTCCAATGTTAATGTAACTGCTCATAATAAGTTGCAAACTTATGTATCTAAAATGGCAGTTGTAAATTATGGGTGGCAAAACATTCATTTTGGGGCAAATGCCCTGCCCAATATTTGTTCCCAAAACAATACCCATTAAGTGGAAAAATACCTTTGTTTATTGGCCATAAAACCCTTGTTTTTGTTTACATTCGCTGGCTTTGAAAATTCAATCAAAATCAGGCACAGCAAGTATTATGAGCGAAGAACAAGATAAATCGAACGCTGCACAAAACAAGAATTACGGTGCAGATAGCATACAGGTTTTAGAAGGGTTAGAAGCGGTGCGTAAAAGGCCCGCCATGTATATTGGCGATATTGGTGTAAAAGGGCTTCACCACCTTGTTTATGAAGTGGTGGACAACTCCATAGATGAGGCATTGGCAGGTTACTGTAAAAATATTACCGTAACCATTCACGAAGACAATTCCATCAGCGTTCAGGATGATGGCCGCGGTATCCCTACAGGTATCAATACCAAAGAACAGAAGAGTGCTTTGGAAATTGTAATGACCGTATTGCATGCCGGTGGTAAGTTCGATAAGGACACTTATAAAGTATCCGGCGGCTTGCACGGTGTGGGTGTAAGTTGCGTAAACGCGTTAAGCACCGTGTTGCATGTTACTGTTGAGCGTGAAGGCAAAGTGTTTGAACAGGAATATCATACCGGTATTCCCCAATATCCTGTCCGTGAAATTGGCGTAAGCGATAAAACGGGTACCAGGGTGCACTTCTGGCCCGATGGCTCCATTTTTCAAACAACAACTTACACAAGGGAAATATTGGAAGGCAGGCTGCGTGAACTGGCTTTCCTGAACAAAAGGATCAGCATTACCATCAATGATCTTCGTGAGAAGTTGGAAGATGGAACAACCTATACCAAGAACTTTTACAGCGAAGGTGGCATTACCGAGTTTGTTGAAATGCTGGATAAGGCAAGCAACCGCACGCCGCTTATTTCTACCACGCTGTATTTTGAAGGACATGATGCCACCAGTAATGTTGCTGTGGAAGTGGCCATGACCTATAACGATGATTTCAAGGAGCACATCTTCTCTTACGTAAACAACATCAACACCATTGAAGGCGGCACACACGTAACCGGTTTCCGTCAGGCATTGACCCGTGTGTTTAAAGCCTATGGCGATAAGGAAGGGCTGTTTGAAAAGGCAAAGGTTGAAGTGGAAGGCGATGACTTTAGGGAAGGGCTGAGTGCCATTGTTTCCGTAAAAGTGCCTGAGCCGCAATTTGAAGGGCAAACAAAAACAAAGCTTGGCAATAGCGATGTTGCAGGTACGGTACAAACAACCGTATCCAAAGCACTACAGGCATATTTGGAAGAAAATCCGAAAGAGAGCAAGAACGTTATCTCTAAAATCATACTCGCTGCACAGGCCCGTGTTGCTGCTAAAAAAGCAAGGGAACTGGTACAACGCAAAACCGTTTTAAGTGGTGGCGGCCTGCCTGGTAAACTGGCAGACTGCAGTGAGCGTGACCCTGAAAAATGTGAACTGTACCTAGTGGAAGGTGACTCGGCTGGCGGTACCGCAAAACAGGGCCGCGAAAGGAGCTACCAGGCAATTCTTCCGTTGCGTGGTAAGATATTGAACGTGGAAAAAGCAATGGAGCATAAGATTTACGAAAATGAGGAAATACGCAATATGTACACAGCCTTGGGCGTAACCGTAGGTACACCCGAAGACCCCAAAGCGTTGAATCTTACAAAACTGCGTTACCATAAGCTCATTATCATGACGGATGCCGATGTGGATGGTAGCCACATTGCCACATTGATACTTACTTTCATTTTCAGGTACATGAAAGAGTTGGTGGAACAAGGTTACCTATACCTGGCCCAACCTCCTTTATACCTGATTAAGAAAGGTAAGGAACAGGAATATGCTTACGATGAGGAACAACGCAAGAATGTGATTGCAAAATTGAGTGGAGGCAAAGAAGACAGCGTAACCATACAACGATACAAAGGTTTGGGAGAGATGAACTCCGAACAGTTATGGGAAACTACAATGGATCCTGCCCGTCGTGTATTGAAACGTGTAACAATAGACAGTGCTGCCGAAGCAGACCGTGTGTTCAGCATGTTAATGGGTGATGAAGTTGGCCCCCGCAGGGACTTTATTGAAAGCCATGCAAAGTATGCAAAGATTGATGTGTAACTTTTAAATAGAACTTCTACAAAACGAATGATAAAAATGATTGCTAGAACCATTGCATTGTACTTTTCTTTTTTGCTATGTACTTCTTTTGCTGTTAAGGACAATATTGAACGTATCTACGTAAAAATGGAATCGAAACAGTTGCAAGCTGGTAAAACCATTACCCTAAAATCGGAAATCTGTTTTGAACAGAACGGCGATATGGTTACACATTTTACATACCCAACAGAATATATTGTAGTTACGAATAAAATGGGTGAAATAAAGATATATGACCCTGCAAAAAATACAGTCATATCAAAACAGGGCACTTTATTCAGTACGCAGTCCTCTCAACTGGTTTACTTTTTAACCGGTAAATCAAATGATATGGGGTTGAGTGATTTGGGTTTTGTTCCTACAAAAACGTATCCAGAAAATAATTTAATTGTATCGGAATGGATGCACAAAGTGCCCGACACCAAATCGCCTGTAGTAACGGTAAAGCTGGTACACCAACAACAGAAACCGATTTATATGGATTACAAGGACAAGACTAACTCCATTATCAGAAAAGTGTTCTATTATGGATACAAACAACTGAATCAATTCAGTTTTCCTGCCATTACAACAGAGATTATTTATAACTCAAAGTCCGATTCTGTAGTTACCAAGACCAGCTATAACGATTTTAAGTTGAACGCAGCAGCAACTAGTACGTATTTTGGCTACAAGATTCCTGTTACCGCAAGAAAACTCAACTAAACATGGGAATCAGATTTTTATTTCTCTTAATCCTACTACAATTGGCTACTGCAAATTTATTTGCCCAGGATTATCAATCGGACCTGTTGTTTGCAGAGAAAAAAAAACTGGCAAACCCCAATGATTTCGAATACTATAAAAGGGCGGGCAATGATGCAAAAATTATGCAGAGCCATAGCCACTCAATTATTTCGAAAGCCAATCCTTTTTCAGTAGTACTAAAAGGGGCCATGTTGTTGTACCAAAATGTACTGTCACCCCAGCTTTCCAAAAGCTGTGCGTATCAAATAACCTGCTCTAATTTCAGTAAACAGGCAATAGCAAAATTTGGAATCATAAAAGGAGTATGCCTAAGTGCCGACAGGCTGATGCGTTGCAATAGAATTGCTTTATTGGATATAAGCCTGCTTGATATTGATGAAACAACTGGTACAATTGTCGATCCATTAACCCGCTATTGACTTCAATGATTAGGACACTTCTTCCATGCCTCTTATTTCTAATTATTGCAAAGCAAAGTGCTGCCCAAACATTTTCCTTTTCCAAAGAAATCAGTTTTGTAAAATACTTGCAGAGCAAGGAACAGTTTGCCGAAGCAGATTTTGTATTAAAAAATATTGATACTTTAAACTTATTGCCATCGCAAAAAGATAGCCTCAACTACGAGATAGCCTGGTTTGCATACACGCAAAAAAAGCTGGACTCCGCAATTCTTTTTTTTCAAAAAATATCCCCTTCGGATACACGCTTTTTAAAGGCGTCTTTTTTTGCTGCGTACTGTTTGGCATTCAACAGAAAAACTGTGGAAAGCGAAGCGGTATTGAATAAAGTCAATACGTTGGATTCGTTACAAACCGAACTAAAAACCTTTCAATTGGCAGGCTTGGCTTTGTTGAATAAAGACTATAAAAAATATCAAACGTATCAATCCTCTTTTTCTTTTAGCAGCTATGTCTTGAAGCAAGAAGAAATGAACTTTAATAAGTACCAGGGTATAATGAGTGCCCAGAAAAAGAAATCACCCGTGGTAGCCGGCTTATTAAGTGCTGTTATACCAGGCTCGGGCAAATGGTACGCAGGCAAAAAGAAACAAGGTATTGCGGCTTTCCTGCCCATACTCTCATCTGGATTGTTGACATTGGAAGCCTATAATAGGGGAGGGCTACGGGATGCCAGATTCTGGTTATATGGAACAATTTTTTCCACTTTTTATATAGGCAATATATGGGGCAGTGCGGTTTCCGTAAAAATCAAGAACCAGGAATTCAATAGAATGTATGAAAATAAAATATTGTTTGATATGCATATTCCTCTTCGCAACTTTTTTAATTAGGGCACAACAACCTAATTATATTTTGCAGGCAGAGGAAAAAACGAATGCCGGACTTTTTACCGAAGCATCGGTATTATATGAACGAATGCTTTTTGATGCCAGTTCAGAAGATTTACTGAACCAGGCCATTACTGGTAAAATCAATTGCTTGAAAAAAGCGGGCCTTTTTGCAGAAGCCGCAACTTTTATAAAAGCCAATATCAACTCCATCGGGTTGGACAGTAACCGATATAAATATTATGAGCAATGGATTCTATGTACCTACCTCGCCAATCAGTTAGAGCAATCCATTTTCTTAATTGAACAGACCCAATTACTTTACCCTTCGCTGGCCAACAAACAATGGCTTGGCTTATTTAAGATATTGTGTTTAAACGAGCAAGATAAATGGGCAGAAGCTTCGCAAATGTACCAGCAATGGGTAAAAGATGCAGGCATGGATTCTACGGCGGCTACAAATATCTATGCAACTATTCCCAAGTTGAAAAGCGAAAATAAAGCAGCTTGGCTATCTACGTTTATCCCTGGTGGTGGCCAATTGTATGCCGGTAAACCTTGGGAAGCATTGGCTGCATTGATGATACAAGGTGCGGGGATTTACTATGGAATTGTAAATTTTCAGGAGAAATATTATCTATCTGCCATACTGGTTGGTGGCGGTGCGTTTGGCTCTTTTCATAACGGAGGGGTTAGACGGTCCGAAGAACTTGTGAAGCAATACAATAAACGTGTGGCCAATACATTTAATGAAAAAGCAAAGTCCCAACTGATACAGCAGATGAAACAGATGCTTGAACAGAAGAAGTAGGGTTATATAATACAAAACCCGGACACTAAGCCCGGGTTGTATAAAAACTGAAGTATTTGATATGATTACCACATAAAGAATTTGGAATTGCCTTCGTATTTGCTGATGTCTCCTGCATTAACGATTAATACGATCAAATCAACAAAAGGAACGATACCAAAAATACCGCCACAAGTTAATATGTAACCGATCCATGTGAAGGTTTTAGTTCCTAGGTAAGCCCTGTGAATACCAAGACCTCCCAAGAAAAAGTCAATTACGATAGCAGCAATTGCACTTTTGCCACCACTTGATTTTTTAAACATTGCATTCGAAGATGATGCTTCTGTTCCAAAAAGGTTTAAGCTTTCATCAGATGATTCGTTTACAAGACTGGTTGAGATGTCGGTGCTGTTTGTAAATAAAGACTCAATGGCTTCATCATTTACAACATAGCTACTGTTTGTTGGCTCTACAGTTTTTGAAAAGGAAATGGCATTTGCCTTGAAGATTCCGAAGAATGCAAAAAATGCAAGAACAAGGGTCGTTTTTTTCATGATAATAGTTTAAGGTTTATTTGCCGAAAATATATAATTTGAAATATATGACAAATTTTTTTTTCAAACTAAATAAGGTATGTATTAACGCAAACGATTGCTTTATAAATAGAATGCTTGAAAATATCAAATTGCAGTAAAATTCTATTTATTTGCACAACCCTATTTCCTTAATTACAAAAGCTACCATGAAAAAAAACTATTTGATATTAAGCCTCTTGTTTTTGATGGCATTAAATGCCCATGCACAGAAAAATGAAGAATACAATCCTACCAAAGTTGATGTTAGCCTTGGCTATGCCAAACCAAGTGGTGCAGGTGCAAAAGTGGGGGGACTGTTTGCTGTTGAACCAAAGTATGAAATAGTAAGAAATTTATGTATAGGTTTAAGAATTGAAGTTGCCATTATGGCCCGTGGTGTAGATAACGCCAATAACTCTAGCGATTTGGAAATAAAAGGGTCGGGCTCTTATTTGTTGACAGGAGATTATTATTTGTCAAACAAACGCTCTTTTCGCCCGTTTTTTGGTGGAGGCGTAGGTTTCTTCAGGCTCGCTGCCGGAACAACAGCCAATAATAGTGGCGATGTGGCAAGTGCAACTAAGTTTGGCGAAATGGTGCGGGCCGGTATTGAGCTTGGGCATTTTCGCTTGGGCGCTGAATATAATTTTGTACCGGATGCCGATTTAGCATTGAATGGCAGTGGAAATAAGGTGACTTTCAAAAACAGCTATATGGGAATTAAGATAGGTGTGTGTTTTGGTGGCAATAAAAAGAAGTAGCCAATTAATTAGTTATGCACCCTTGTTTCTTCTTTTAGTCAAAATTGCTTAGCTTGTGCAATACTTACTAACCAAACTTATTCACTAACCCAAAAAATTTCAAGTTATGGACACAAGTAAAATGATTAAAGCATACTGCTTAAAAACAAAGGAAAAGAATGTTCCTATGCACGATGCTGTAATAACTAAAACCGCTAAAGGTGGTTATATGGCTGGCGGCCACGATGGAAAAGGCAATAAAATGGCAGCTATTCTTAGCGAAGCAAAAGCATTGCAGGCTATTAAAGATGGCGTTGCCAAAAAAGGATTCTAACTTTTGTAATGCAACTTGTTTTAAGAGGTGATGTGCAAGCATCACCTTTTTAATTAGTCAAGGTTTCTTCTGGTAAAACGTTCTTGTGCATCAGGCCCAGGAACCTTTCCATATCATTCATGGTTTTGATATCATCTACAACCAGCAGAAAATTTTTGGCAACCTGTTTCAGTCTTGCTTTATTGGTGCCTGTTTGCAGGTAAGAGAGGATGTTCTTGAATACTGCACTTTCAAAATAGGGGCTGTCGTTCTTGTTCACAAAATAGCAACGCATGGTGTTATCCTTCAGGCTCATTTTCTCGAAGCCTAATTGCACCGCCAGTTTGCGGCAACGTACGGTTGTAAACAGGTCTTCTACCTGTGGTGGAATGGCTCCAAACCTGTCCACCATTTCTGTATGGAATTTTTGCAGGTCTTCTTCTGTATCGCAATTGTCCAGTCTTGTATAAAGCGACAAACGTTCGGTAATACTTTCCACATAACTATCCGGAATCAATATTTCCAAATCGGTATCAATGGTACAGTCGCTAACAAAATCGTCCTGCTTGCTTATTTCATCCTTAAACAGTTCTTTGAATGATGTACGCTTCAACTCACGTATGGCTTCGTCCAATATCTTCTGGTACATTTCAAAACCAATCTCGGCCATAAAGCCGCTTTGCTCGCCACCCAGCATATTGCCTGCACCACGTATGTCCAGGTCTCGCATGGCAATCTGGAAGCCGCTTCCCAAATCGGAGAACTGCTCCAATGTCTGCAAACGTTTCCTGCTGTCACTTGGCAAAGTACTCATAGGTGCAAGCAAGTAACAGAATGCTTTTTTGTTGCTTCTGCCTACACGACCTCTTAGCTGGTGCAGGTCGCTCAGCCCAAAATGGTGGGCATTGTTAATGATGATGGTATTTACATTTGAAATGTCCACACCGCTTTCTACAATATTGGTGCAGATGAGCACATCATATTTCCGGTCAATAAAATCAAGTATCCTTTCTTCCAACTGGTCGCCTTCCATTTGGCCATGGGCATAAGAAATGGAGAGGTCGGGGCAAAGGCCCTGTATCAATGCGGCCATTTCTGCAAGGCCCTGCACACGGTTATGTATAAAGAAAACCTGGCCGCCACGTTCCGTTTCATAATAAATGGTATCACGTATAAACTCGTCGTTAAATACATGTGTTTCCGTTTGTATGGGCTGTCGGTTGGGCGGTGGTGTATTGATGATACTTAGGTCCCTTGCACCCATTAAACTGAACTGTAATGTACGTGGAATAGGTGTGGCAGTAAGCGTTAAGCTATCCACATTGGTTTTTAAAAGCTTCAATTTTTCTTTATGGCCCACACCAAATTTCTGCTCCTCATCAATAACCATTAAACCCAAGTCCTTGAACTTGGTATCTTTTGCAAGCAATCCATGCGTGCCAATGATGATGTCTATTTTACCTTCCGATAATTTCTGTAAAGTTTCTTTTTTTTCTTTGGCGGATTTGAAGCGGTTGATGAAATCGACCGTTACCGGAAAATCCTTCAACCTTTCCTTGAATGTTTTGTAATGCTGAAATGCCAGTATGGTAGTAGGTACCAGTACGGCTGCCTGCTTACCATCTATACAGGTTTTGAATGCTGCACGTATGGCAATTTCTGTTTTGCCAAAACCAACATCGCCGCAAACCAGCCTGTCCATGGGGCTTTCGCTTTCCATGTCTTTTTTAATGTCTGCTGTGGCCTTGCTTTGGTCGGGTGTGTCTTCGTAAATAAAACTTGCTTCCAGTTCGGTCTGCATGTAATTGTCTGGCGTGTGTGCAAACCCTTGCTGTGCCTTACGTTGGGCGTATAGCTTTATCAGGTCAAAAGCAACTTCTTTAACCTTTGCCTTTGTTTTTTCTTTTAGCTTGTTCCATACATCGCTGCCCAGTTTGTTTATTTTGGGTTCGCTGCCTTCCTTGCCCGAGAACTTGGAAATCTTATGCAGGGAGTTGATGTTTACATATAGGATATCGCTGTCCCTATACAATATCCTTACGGCTTCCTGCAACCTTCCGTTTACTTCCAGCTTCTGCAAACCGCTGTAGCGGCCCACGCCATGGTCTATATGCGTAACAAAATCGCCAGGCTGCAGGTCACGCAATGTTTTTAGGGTAAGGGCCTTGTTCTTGTTGTACGCCTGTTTTACCTTGTACTTATGGTAACGCTGAAAAATTTGATGGTCTGTATAGCAAACTGCTTTTAGGTCTTCGTCAATAAAACCTGAATGTATGCTTGTTGCTACAGGAACAAAATTTATTTCGGTATTCAGGTCCTTGAAAATAATGTACAACCGCTCCAACTGTTTTGCCTGCTCTGCAAAAACATAGATGCTGTAGCCGTTAGCTTCATGTGCTTTCAGATCCTTGATAAGCAGGTCGAATTGGCGGTTGAATGATGGCTGCGATTTTGTGCTGAATGCTATTTCATAAGTGGCAAATTGCGGCTTGTAACCAAACTCAACAATATGCCTTTGCTGTATCTGTCTTTCAATGGTTGCAGCAGGAACAAAGTCGTCTAGCTTTACGTCTTTTAGTATCTTGGTATCATCGTCCTCATCTTCAAACGGGGTGAAGATGGAATTGCCTTTTTCTTTTTCGGTTGCCTGCAGTGTTTCGTTGGCCAAACGGCGTTCCAGGAACATGCCCAAGTCTTCTTCCTGCACTTCAATTTTTTCCTTGATAACGTCCCAGTCTTTTACCCATACTGTGGTGTTTTCTGGAAGGAACTCCAAGAGTGTTACTTTATCGCCTGTGTCAAACTGTGTTTCCACGTTGGGTATAATGGAAACCTGCATCAGTTTGCGTTCGCTTAACTGCGTCTCCGGGTCAAAAATCCTGATACTGTCCACTTCATTGCCAAATAGCTCAACCCGGTAGGGCTTTTCGTTGCCAAATGAGTAGATGTCGAGTATGCCGCCACGCAGGGCAAACTGGCCGGGTTCATATACAAAGTCCGAACGTACAAAACCGTACATCACAAACAGTTCCATTAAGCCATCGAGGTTAATGGTATCGTTTGTTTTGATGCTGATGATATTGCCGCTGAGTGTTTTTGGAAGCACCACTTTTTCGAATAATGCTTCGGGATAGGTAATGATGATTTTTTTGTTGCCGCCTGCAGAAAGTTTGGTGAGCATTTCTGTACGCAGCATTACATGCGACGAGTTGAGCAAGCGGAAATTTTTCCTGCTTTTAAAGGAAGAAGGAAAATAGAAAAGGTCCAGGGCCGAGGTAAGGTTCTCGACTGTATTGTGAAAATAGGCTGCTTCTTCGGCATCGTTCAACACCACCAGGTGATTTAGGCCCTGTGTTTTTTCATGAGCGAAAATACTGCTTACCACAAATTCGGCACTGCTGCCCTGTAGGTTCTTGAGGTGTATTTTTTGGGGGTCGGCAAATAGCAGCCTGTCCGCCAATTGAAAAAGGCGGGGGTTGTTTTGATACTGTTCCAGCAATATGCTCAGGTTCATACGAAGTGTGCAAATATAGTTTATGCTGTAGAGAAATTGTACAGACAATGTTATTGTTTGGTGATGCCGTTGCACCATGCCGAAGTATTTGCAGTTGCCGATGGGTGCGACGCCACTAAAGCTGAAGCATGCAGTAAAGCCGGTTACATAATAACCTTAATGCTTGCGTAGCTGTTGCAGCAGGGCACGGAGGTCTTTTGGTGGCTCGGCTTCGAGTGCATAGGTTTCGCCGTTGAGCTGGAATTTCAGTTTCCATGAGTGCAGGCCAAGCCTGCCGAGTATGGGCCTTTCTTCTTCATCGTGTTTGGATAGCTTGAATTTCTTTTTGATGGAGGAGAGCAGTACGGGTTTGCCATCGCCATACAGCTCGTCGCATGCAATGCTGTTGCCAATATGTTTCATGTGTACCCGTATCTGGTGTGTGCGGCCTGTGTGTATGCGGAACTGTAGCCAGGTAAACTGTTTGAAGCTTTCGAGCACTTGGTAATCGGTTAGGGATGGCTTGCCTTTTTGGTGAATGATCATTGTGCCATTGTCTGCAGGGTGCTGCATAATGGGGGCATCAATACTTCCGTTTTCGTTTATCAGGCTGCCGTGTACGAGGCCGAGGTAGTATTTTTCTACATCGCGGGTTTCGAACAGTTGCGAAAGCTGTTTGTGGGTGGCTTCGTCCTTGGCAAAAACAATGATGCCGCTTGTGGCTTTGTCTAAGCGGTGCACGGTATAGATGTTTGCATAACGTGCCAGCAGCATATCTTTTAGGGAGGGTTCGGACTGTATCCTGTCGGGCACGCTTAACAACCCGGATGGTTTGTTGATGACGATGAACAAGTCGTTTTCAAGAATGATATCAAGCTTCATGTTATGTTTAATCTTTTTGGGATTTTCAATAAGAGCCAAAAAAGAAAAGGAGAGAAAGAGCCCTATTGTTTAAAAAATCTCTTTTTCTCTTTTCTCACTCTTAGTGCAATTTTCTTTTTAGAAGGATGAGTGCCTAATCTTCAAATTCCGTGTACTTTGCAGCATTGGTAGAAGCATTTTTTGCAGTACCTTTTTTTACAAAGCTCTGGTTCATGAATTTTAGTAGCCGCACTTCTTTTTCGGTTAGTGGGCGGTACTTGCCACGGTCTACATTTTTCTTGGTAAGGTTGGCAAACATAACACGGTCCAGGCCACGTACATCGTAACCTAAGTGTTCAAAAATACGGCGAACGATCCTGTTCCTGCCGCTGTGTATCTCAATGCCAATAAGGCTTTTGTCTTTATTGTCTACATAGGCCACACTGTCTGCCTGTATAAAACCATCGTCCAGCGTAATGCCATTGGCAATGGCTTCTATATCTTTCTTGGTAACCACTTTGTCCAGCTTTACTTCATATATTTTCTTTATTTCAAAAGAAGGGTGGGTAAGCTTTTGGGCAAGTTCGCCGTCGTTGGTCATGATCAAAACACCAGTGGTGTTCCTGTCCAACCTGCCTACCGGGTAAATACGTTCGGTAGTGGCCCCTTTCATTAAATCCAATACGGTTTTCCTGCCTTCGGGGTCTTTGGAAGTAGTAATATAATCCTTGGGTTTGTTTACCAAAAAGTAAACAAGGTTGTGCTGCGGAAAAATGCGTTTGCCTTTTACCTGTACGTTTTCAGTGCCATCTACACGGAAGCTTGGTTCAACAATCTTTTCGCCGTTTACGGTAACCAGCCCCTGTTTAATGATTTCGGCAGCTTCACGCCTTCCGCTAACGCCTGCATGGGCCACAAATTTGTTCAGTGGCATTTGCTGTGCATCGGCTGCTTTTTTTAAAACAATCGGCTGTGTTTTTTTGGTAGTTGTTGCAGCTTTGTTGCCAGTGGTTATTTCAATTTTGCCTTCCTGCTTTTTAAAAGGTTTGTCAAAGCTTTTTACAGTTTTTTCTGTTTGCCCTTCTTCCCTTTTTTTTCTAGCAACTTTAAATTTGGGTTCCTGTTTGGAGTGGCCGGTATGTTGCGGGTTCTTGTTTTTGCGTTCCTGTTTGGTAGGCCTGGTTTCTTGGGTTGCAATGCCCAGCTTCTTTTCTTTTTTCTTCCTGCGTAATTCCTCACCAGCGGCCCTTGCGTCGGCTTTTGCACGGCGTTTCTCTACCTTGAACATTTCCCTTTTGGCAGCGCCTTTGGGTTCTTTGTTAATGAACTTGTCAAATGCTTTTCTACTCATATAATTTGGTTTGCCGTTTTTGCAACGGGAGCAGCGAAGATAGTGAAACTATTGCGGAGTGGCTTTGTAACCAGCAGCTGCAAGGGTTTGGGCTGCGGTGGCGTCGCACCCATTGGCCAGTGTACATAACTGAACAGGTAGCTAATACAACTTACATGCGATGATGGGTTATTGCATAAAAATGCTGGGCATATAATGCCCAGCATTCAAAACCACTCAACCCGAAACACATTATTTCACATCGGCTTTATTGTCCCTGAAATCTTTTCTTTTGCTATCCATTTTTTCTTGTTGCTCTTTGGTCAGTATGTTCCTGAAACTGTCTTTATGTTCTTTTGCCAATGCCTGCATTTGTGTCCTTTTTTGTTCTTGAGACAATGCATCATTATCCCTAATGGCTTTGGCCTTGTTTTTAAAAGCGTCTTGCTGCTTTTTTATTTTGGCAATCTGGTCATCTTTCAAGCCCAGGTTAATTTTCATTCTTTCTAAACGGGCTGCATTTCTTACTTGGGCATTTTCCTGCATTTTTTGTTTGCCTTCGGCAATTTTTGCTTTTTGCTCTGTAGTCAACAGGCCTTGCATTTTTGTTTTCCTGTCATTTTGCAAAGCCGCCATCTGCTTGCGGTATTCGCCCATGGTAATGTTGTCGTTCTTTTGCAAAGCGGCTACCTGTTTGTGGTAGTTTTCCCCAATTGTTTTTGCCTGCTTCTTTTGGTCCTCGTTCAATGCAAGGTGGTGGCCCATTTTTCCCTTGCGATGATGTTTGTGCCATTTGTGGTGTTTTTGCACTTTATGCTGTGGGGCATGGTTGCCCGCTACTTGTTGTGCACTTGCCATACCTACCATGAATAGCATACTGAATGCGGCGATCATTATTTTTTTCATGTTTTTATTTTTTTATTGTTCACACATATGACAGTGAACGGTGCTGTTTGTTTAACCTGGCTATTAAAACTTGTGTTAAATGGAATTTTAATACAACAAAAGGTGCAATGGTCAATGTTTATCGGTAATTATTGTGTCGTTGTGCAAAACAAGGTGCTTGCAAAGCATTCAACCTTTATTTTTGCAGCAAATAAGCATTACTTGAAGCGTTTTTGTGCAATAGCATTTTTTCTGGTTATAGGCATTGTACTGTTTGCCCAAACAGATACCACTGTTAGGAAAAAGCAGGATACCCCGGTAGCCGTAAAGCCCAAACCAGTTGCAAAACCTGTAATTCCCAAACCGGCAGTTACCGATTCACTGAAAATAAAGGATTCCATTGCGGCAGTTGCCCTTACCGATTCTTTGAAACAGGATTCCCTCAAGAAGGCTGTTGTGGTGCCGGTAAAACCTGCACAACCCAAAAAAGATACTTCCAGTTATGCGGCCATTATGTATCATGCATTTATTCCTTTTAACAAAACGCCGGTTTTTGAAATGCAGCAAGAAAGAAAGGTAGATTCCAACGATGCACTTTTTTACTTGCTTGCAGGCGTGGTTGCATTGGTGGCATTTATACGGATCAGCTTTCCCAAATATTTCCAGAACCTTTTCAGCCTGTTTTTCCAGACTTCTTTCCGCCAGAAGCAGACGAGGGACCAGTTGCTGCAGGACAATCTCGCCTCGCTTTTAATGAACCTATTGTTTGTTATCAGCGGAAGTATCTTCATTACCCTGATTGCACAACGCCAGCATTGGCTGCATATTGGTTTTTGGTGGCTGTTGCTGTATTGTTCCATTTTGCTGGCTGCCATTTATCTGGTAAAGTACCTGTTCCTGCTTTTTTCGGGTTGGGTGTTCAATGCAAAAGAGGCGGCAAATACGTACCTGTTCATCATCTTTTTGATTAATAAGATTATTGGTATCGTACTCATTCCCTTTTTGTTGGTGCTTGCTTTTTCGGCAACGCCGTTGGTACAGGTTGCAGTTACGGTTGCTTTAATTGTTGTGGCCGTTATGTTTTTGTATAGATATGTGGTAAGCTTGGGGACAATTCGTACAACCCTCAAGGTGAATGCCTTACATTTTTTTCTATACCTTTGTGCCATTGAGATACTACCATTGCTACTCATGTACAAGGTACTGTTCAATTTTGTGGAGTATCATCCGTAACCATTTTTAGATTAAAACATAGTTCAAATAGCATGGCAAAATCAGGAGCCAAAAGTTCAAATACTGCCAAGTCACCGAAGAGAATATTAATCTCACAGCCACGGCCCGAAAGTGAAAAGTCTCCTTACTTCGATCTGGAAAGGAAGTATCAGGTAGAGCTTGTTTTTACACCTTTTATTAAATTGGAAGGTATCCCTGCACGTGAATTCCGTCGTCAAAAAATTGATATAGCAACTTTTACTGCTGTGATTTTTACCAGCAGAAATGCGATTGACCATTTTTTCCGCACCTGCGAAGAAATGAAAATAACCATTGGTCAGGATACCAAGTATTTCTGCATTACAGAAGCGGTTGCACTATATCTCCAGAAATTTATTCTTTACCGCAAGCGTAAAGTGTTTTATGGTGCAGACGGTACCAATAAAAGCATGTTTGATGTAGTGAACAGGCATAAGGAAAACGAAAAATTCCTGTATGTATGTAGCGAGAACCAACAGGATAATGAAATTGTTGGCTGGCTAAAAAACAACAAATGCGAATTTGCCCTTGCATTTATGTACCGCACAGTAAGTAATGATATTACCGAAGTGCTTAATAAAAAGGAATACGATGTTATTTGCTTTTTTACACCAAGTGGCGTAAAGAGCCTGTTTGACAACGCACCGGGTTTTAAGCAGAACGGAACAGTGATAGGTGCGTTTGGCAGCAACACTTCCAAAGCTGTAGAAGATGCGGGCCTGGCATTGGAAATAAAAGCCCCAGTACCCGCTGCCCCAAGCATGGTATCGGCACTGGATAAATACCTGGCAGCAATAATTAAAAAGTAAGCACGAAAATAAAATTCAGCTAGCCCGTTTTGTTTAGTCAAGCGGGCTATTTTTATTTGGCAAAACCTTGTACTATGGAGCATACCAATAAACTCATCCACGAAACATCGCCATACCTGTTGCAGCATGCACATAACCCGGTTAATTGGCACCCTTGGGGACAAGAGGCCCTTGAATTGGCAAAAAGGGAAGACAAGCCCATACTTGTAAGCATTGGTTATGCCGCCTGCCATTGGTGCCATGTAATGGAAAGGGAAAGCTTTGAAAACGAGGCAACAGCTAAAATAATGAATGCCTATTTTGTAAATATCAAAATTGACAGGGAAGAGCGGCCAGATATTGACCATATCTATATGGATGCAGTGCAGGCAATGACCGGCAGTGGGGGGTGGCCATTGAATGTTTTTCTTACGCCGGAAGGGAAACCGTTTTTTGGTGGCACTTACTTCCCGCCGGTAAAAGCCTATAACAGGAATAGCTGGACAGATATTTTGGAGAGTATCCACACCGCCTATACCGAACGGAAGCATGAGATTGAAAGCCAAGCAGAGAATATGGTGGCACATTTGAACAATGCCAATTCGTTTGGTTTTGCAAGGCCAAAAGACAAAGAACCTGCATCTGTATTTACGCAAGAAAATGTAGATACAGTTGCCGAAAACATATTGAAACAGGCAGATAAGGAATGGGGCGGTTTTGGTAATGCCCCCAAGTTTCCACAGGTTTTCTCCATCCAGTTTTTATTGCGGCATTATCATTTTACAAAAGACAAAAGGGCTTTGGAACAGGCATTGTTGAGTTTGGATAAAATGATTTACGGTGGCATTTATGACCAAATTGGTGGCGGTTTTGCCCGTTACAGTACAGATGCCAAATGGCTGGCCCCGCACTTTGAAAAAATGCTGTACGACAATGCCTTGTTGATTGAAGTGTTGAGCGAAGCCTATCAGCTAACCCAAAAGCAACTATACGCCGATACTATCAACCATACCATGCAGTTCATTCAGCGTGAGATGCTGAGTGGGGAATATGGTTTTTATAGTGCTTTGGATGCCGATAGTGAGGGTGTGGAAGGCAAGTTCTATACGTGGAGCAAACAGGAAATTGAGGATCTATTGGGTGCCGATGCCCCATTGTTTTGTGAAGTGTACAATGTTTCGGAGACAGGCAACTGGGAGCACACCAACATATTATGGATTACAGAAACAGTTGAGCGTATTGCTGAAAACAAAGGGCTGGACATAGGGCAACTAAGGCAATCATTGCAAAAAAGCAGAGAAATATTGCTGGATGCACGTAGCTACCGGGTACGTCCATTATTAGATGATAAAATCCTGCTGGGTTGGAATGCAATGATGAATATAGCCTGCAGCAAAGCTTTTGCGGCTACTGGGAATATATTATACCATCAGCTTGCTATTGACAATATGGGCTTTTTGGAACAACGGATGATGGGTAGCAATGGCAGTTGGTTTCATACCTACAAGAAAGGGCAGGCCAAAATAGGGGCTTTCCTTGACGATTATGCATGCCTAATTCGGGCATATATATGCTTGCAGGAGATTACAGGCAGCGAAACCTATTTGTTGCGTGCAAAGGAAATAGTTGAGTTTCTGAGTGAAAATTTTAGTGAAGACGGTACCGGTTATTATTTCTATACCCATCAAAACCAGACAGATGTAATTGTACGTAAGAAGGAAGTGTATGATGGGGCCACGCCAAGTGGAAATGCAGTAATGGCCTTAAACCTGCATTATCTTTCGGTTATATTTGATAGGAATGAGTGGCTATTGCAGGCTCAGAAAATGGTAGAATCACTGGGCAATGCCATTGTGAGGTACCCAACCTCCTTTGGTGTATGGGCTTCCTTCGTTCAGCAAACAGTGGCAGGCATCAATGAAATTGCAGTTGTAGGGAAAGATTTTACGCAAACGTTACCAATTATTTTAAACGCATACCTGCCCAATAAAATCATCCAGTTTTCTTTTTCAGGCAACCAGAATTTCCCTATGTTGCAACACAAATCACCAGCAAGTGGTATTGGTTACTATCTATGTAGGGATTATGTTTGCAAAGAGGTGGAATTTGATTTGGAAAGGTTTTTAGCAAATATGTAACATAGAGCTTATTTATCTTTCATTTTCAAAAAATGATTATTGGGTTAAATTCTACTTTCGAAAAAGCACTAAACAATAAGTTTAAATAAGTTGGCGTTATTAATTTTCTGTTTAATAACCGATTTTTTAAAAGAATCGTTTGGTGAGGAAGCTTATTTCAATATATTTGTCACTACCCTTCAATCATTTTAGTAAGATGAGATATCGTTTTAGTGTAATCTTGTTGCCAGCTTTACTAGTTAGTATGGTGGCATGTAACAAAAAAGGCAAAGTAAAAGGCATGCCTGATGATGGACAGTTGCATGGTGTTGCACCCTCTGCAAAGCCAGGTATGGGCCGCCCTTTAAAAATGGTATATGTACCACCTGGAACATTCCACATGGGGCCAAGTGATGAAGATGTAAACTTCAGCTTTACTGCACGTAACAAACAGGTTTCCATCAATGGTTTCTGGATGGATGCAACCGAAATTACCAATAACGAGTATAGGCAATTTGTACTTTGGACCAGGGATTCCATTGCTGCCAAAGAAATGGGATTTGTATTGCAACAGAAGGGTAATACAGGTGGTGACTCCGCCGTGGCAATTGACTGGAAAAAAGCTGCTACTATTAAATATGATGCCAGCAACCTGGAAAAACTTGGTAACAAGTTGATGATTGACGCTCCGGACAGGCTTTATGGAAAAGCAGAAGTAGACCCAAGAAAGATCGTTTATCATATCGAATACTTCGATATGAAAGAAGCTGCTAAGATTGAGAACAAAGATGCTCCCCGCAAAACATTTATCAGAAGGTTCGATGCAAAAATTTATCCGGATACCTTGGTTTGGATGAGAGACTTCTCTTATTCGTACAACGAACCAATGTCTAAAAGATATTTCTCACACCCAAGTTTTGGAAACTACCCTGTAGTTGGTGTTAACTGGAAACAGGCGGTGGCATTCTGCCATTGGAGAACACACTTCCAAAATAGTTTCTTGGAAAAGAAAAAGAGAGCTGTTGAAAGCGATTTCCGTCTTCCTAGTGAGGCTGAATGGGAATATGCAGCACGTGGTGGAAGGACAAACTCAATGTTCCCTTGGGGTAACTACTATTTAAGGAACAAGAAAGGTTGTTTACTTGCCAACTTTAAACCAGGCCGTGGTAACTACGCCGAAGATGGCGGTTTCTACACTGTTAGGGCCGATGCCTATTGGCCTAACGATTACGGTTTATACAACATGGCCGGTAACGTTGCAGAATGGACAGAATCTTACTTCTATGAAGGTGCTACCAATTTAGTGGCCGACTTCAACCCAGATATTCGTTACGACGCAGTTGATAACGACCCTCCAAGAATGAAACGTAAAGTAGTTAGGGGCGGTAGCTGGAAAGATGTAGGTTATTATCTGCAAACTGGTACAAGATCCTTTGAATACCAAGACACAGCAAAATCGTATATCGGTTTCCGTTGTGTAATTGATTTGGCTCCCCGTATGAAAAAATAAACGGATTACAAGCTTATAGAAAACAATTTTAGGACTCGCTTATTCAAATCAACTTCGTTTAAAAAAACGTTAGTGACTTTTATTATCATAAACCAAACTTTCTAAAAACTAAAAACTAAATTTTATGGCAGCAGGTGTTTCTCCATTTGTGAACAGGTTACTAAATGTAGTAGTTTGTACAGGTGCGGCAATCGTAATTGTGGGTGCATTGTTTAAAATTCAACACTATCCAGGCTCTGAATATATGCTACCAATCGGTCTGTTAATCGAGGCAGGTATCTTCTTGGTATATGCAATATTGCCTCCTCCCGATGCACATTCAGATTCTACTGAACCAAGCGTTGAATCAGGCAACCCTGCTTTGAAATCCATGGAAAAAATGTTGGGCGAAGCTGATATCACTCCAGCCAACCTTTCTAAATTAAGCTCTGGTTTCCAAAAACTGGGTACCACTGTAGAAAAAATGGGCGAAATCAGCGATGTGGTTAAATCTACTGGCGACTTCACTTCAAAAACAAAAGAAGCTGCTACTGCATTGGGTAATGTTGCCGGTGCTGTTAACCAGGCTACTGCTTCTATGGCTTCTTTTAACGATGCCTCTGAAAGCACAAAACAGTTTCATGGTCAGGTTCAGGTGTTAACCAAAAACCTATCTTCTTTAAATACTATTTACGAATTGGAATTGCAAGAAAGCAACAACCACCTAAAAGCATTGAATGGCTTCTATGGTAAATTGGCCCAGGCTTCTGCTGCTATGAACAGTACTGCTGACGATGCAGTAAAAGCAAAAGAACAAATTGCTGCCTTGGCAACTAACCTGAGCAAATTGAATAGCGTTTACGGCAACATGCTTACTGCTATGCAAGGCAGATAATTTTAATGATTCTCTGTAAAACTTAACCCTATTTCTTTAATAGTATATAAATAAAAATACAACATGGCACTACCTAAAGAGCCACGGCAGAAGATGATTAACGTGATGTATTTGGTGTTAACAGCAATGTTGGCACTGAATGTATCATCAGAAATCCTGAACGCCTTTAAAACGGTAAAAAGAAGTTTGGAGCATTCGAGTGATGCGATTGAACTAAAAAACAATCAAATATTCAAATCGTTTGAAGAAAAACTAAAGGATCCTACAAAAGCGGCTAAGGCCCAGGAATGGCAACCTTTAGCACTTCAGGCGAAAAAATTGGCAGACGATACTTATACTTATATCGAGTCTTTAAAAAATGAATTAATTGTAGAAGCTGGTGCAAAAACCCCTACTGACTCTGTAAACTTTAAAGCAGATAACCTAGATGCAGCTACAAGGCTTTTTGTTGAACAAAAGAAAAAAGGACCTGAATTATTGAAAAGATTACAGGATTTTAGGGACAGGCTATTGAAAATTCATCCAGATATCGCTGCTGAATTTTCGAAAACTCTACCTATGGATTTATCTGTTCCAATTACACAAAACAAGGAACTGCATAAATGGGAAGAGGCTTATTTTCACATGACACCTGCAATCGCTGCATTGACTATTTTGAGTAAATTCCAGAATGATGTTAGGAATAGCGAAGCACAGGTTGTGGAATTCTGTCACAAAAAAGTTGGTGAAGTTGAAATCACTTATGACCAATTTAAGGCAATCGCGGCAGCTAATTCAACTTATCTGATGCCAGGTGAAGATTTAGTGATAACTGCAGGTATCGGTTCTTTCAGTAGCAAAGCACTTCCTACAATTACTGTAAATGGAAGTGGAACAACTCCAACTACTGATGTAGGTATCTATGAGTATAAAGGCAAAGCTGAATCTGTACCAGGTAAATACAAAAAGACTGTTGTAGTAAGCTACAAGGATCCAAATACTGGTAAAGATGCATCTGTTACAAAAGAAATTGAGTACACTGTAGGTCAACAATCAGGATTAACAGTTTCTACTGATAAAACCAGGGTATTTTACGCTGGTGGTCTAGAAAACGAAATCAGTGTTACCGGTAGCGGTGGTGCAGAAAAAATATCTTTGAGCATTGAAGGTCCGGGTATCGAAACAATTCCTAAAGGCGGTGGATTATATATTGTAAAATGTAGCCAACCAGGTCCTGCTAAAGTAATAGCGAGCGATGGAAAAAATAAGCAAGAGTTTACTATCCCAATTCGCAGGGTTCCGCCACCAATACCTAAAGTAAACGGTTCAGCAGGTGGTGATATGGCAGTTGCTAAGTTTAAAGCAGCTCAGGGTATCAATGCTTCTATGGGGGACTTTATCTTTGGCGACCTGAAATGGACTGTTGAAGCTTATAGAATTTATTTCACCGGACCTGGTTTTGAGGAAAAAGGTGAAGGAGATGATGTAAACTCTAATGCTTTTGGTGGCCAAGTTAGAACATGGATCAACCGTTGCCAGTCTGGTACAGCAATCATTATAGACAATATTAAAGTAGTGAGTTCAACTGGTGAAAGACGTACTTTAGAGCAGGGTATTACTTTTGTATTAGAATAATTTAATTTTTATGAAAAAGGTAGCATTAATTTTAGGGCTTGTGGTTATGGTTGTGTATTCTACTTCTTTGTTTGCGCAAAGAAAACCTAAAACAACAACTACTACAACCAAGCCAACAACAACGCCTACTAATACTGGTGGTGGTACTGATACTACTGGTAAAGGTGGTTTCAAAAGAGGTCGTGGTGGCAATACTACTGGTACAGGTAGCACATCTACCGGTACCAATCCGGCCGGGGCAAGACCTAAAAAGATCTATGATACCATCAAAGATCCTGCAGCAGGTTCAAAAGAATATGGGGCAGATGTGAAACCCAGCAAACGTAATCCTTTTGGATACCAAGCAAATTCTGTAAATGAGCGTAAAGCTTTGCCTTATGATTTTGTAAGGGAAGACGATGCAACTTATAGTGTATTTGTTTGGAGGGAAATAGATGCGAGAGAAAAAATGAATCTCCCATTCATTTACGGAGCAAAAGAAAATGATGGTGACCAAAGGTTCTTTTCCATTCTTTTAGATGCAATTAAGAATGATTCAATTGTAGCTTTTTCTGCGGATGATGACAGGTTTACTACCCCATTAACTTTTGCAGAAGTGATGGCTAGATCTTCTAATACAACTTCGGAACTGGATACTACTTATTCTCCAAGTTTAGAAGACGAGAATATTTTGGATACCGTAATTTCTTGGAAAAAAGGTAGCAAAGCACCTGCCCCGGATTCTGTTTATAAATTCAGGATCAAGGAACAATGGTTTTTTGACAGGGAAGCAAGTAGGATGATGGTAAGGATTATTGGTATAGCTCCTTTGGCTCCAGACCAACGAGCTATTGAAATGGCTAAAAAACTGAAAGGCAAGGCTAACGCTCCTGCTGTAGGGGATAACTATTATCAACCGGTTTTCTGGATTTATTACCCAGATATCAGGACTTCTTTAGCCCGACATTTTGCATACAATCCTAAAAATGCAGGAGCACGGCAAACATGGGAGGAAATATTTGAAGGAAGGTTCTTTAGCAGCACCATTATTAAGTCTTCACTTGATAATCCGAAAGATCTAACATTGGCCAGAACAATTAAAGATCCTCTTTTCCGCTTGTTAGAAGCAGAAAACATCAAAGAGAAAATCTTTAATTACGAACAGGATCTATGGTCTTATTAATAGCATAAACAAAGCATAAAAGAAAAGGTGTTCAACTATTTGAACACCTTTTCTTTTATATGCATAATTGAACGGAAATCTTATAATTCAGCTAGCGTAAAAATGTCTTTTGGCCTGATGCCCTTATCAGTAAGCTGTAAAGAGCAGCATTCGTTTACTGGGTCATGTTCAAAGAAAAGAACATAGTCTTTTTCAACCGCCTCGTTTAAAAACGATTTCTTTTCATTTAGTGTAGTTAATGGAAACATATCATAAGCCATTACATAAGGCAAAGGCATATGTGCAACACTGGGTAAAAGGTCGGCCATATAAACAATGGTCCTTCCTTTATAATTAAGCTGTGGCAACATCATCATATTGGTATGGCCACTTACAAAACGGATGGAAAAATCATTCATGAATGCCGTTTCGCCTAACCGTGTATCATCTATAATAGTGGGTGTTTTAATAAACCGCAATTGCCCACTTTCTTCAATGGGTAAAATATTCTCTTTTAAAAAAGATGCTTTTTCTCTTGCATTTGGCTGTACGGCCCATTGCCAATGTGCTTCATTGCTCCAGTAAACAGCATTCTTAAAAGCAGGAACAAGTTGATCGTTTACACGTTCAATGCTTCCGCCACAATGGTCAAAATGAAGATGCGTCAACAATACATCTGTAATGTCATCTTTGCTAAAACCATGCTTTGCCAAAGACTTGTCCAATGTATCATCACCATGCAGATAATAATGACCAAAAAATTTTGCATCTTGTTTATTGCCCATTCCATTATCAACAAGAATAAGCCTGTTGCCATCTTCAATCAACAAACAACGCAAGGCCCAACTGCACATATTGTTTTCATCGGATGGGTTCAGCTTGTTCCACATACTTTTGGGTACAACGCCAAACATGGCACCACCATCCAGTTTAAACTTGCCTGTTTCAATACTATATAACTGCATCTTTTTTGTTTTGAGCTTTTATGGTATAAGCCAATAGTAGCAATCCGACAATAAAAAGTGCCGTAAGCGACAATACAGAGTTCCGTTGAGACCCACCGGCAAGTTCGGTAATAAACCCGTAACTGAACATACCTATTACAATCGCAATTTTTTCGGTAACGTCAAAAAAACTAAAGAACGAAGTTGTGTCTTTTGTTTGGGGCATAAGTTTGGCATAAGTGGAGCGGCTTAACGATTGTATGCCACCCATCACAAAACCTACGGCTGCAGCCAAACAATAGAACGCATTTACGTTTCCTTTGGGTAAAAGGTAACCACCAATGCAAAGCCCTATCCATATTGCTACCACAATCATTAAGGTTTGCAGATTGCCTATCTTGCCCGAAAGTTTGGACATTAAAGTTGCACCGGGTATAGCTACTAACTGTATAACTAAAATAGATACAATGAGATTTTCTACAGGAATAGCCAACTCGCTCTTGCCATATAAAGTAGCAGCAAGCATTACCGTTTGAACTCCCATATTGTAAAAGAAAAAAGCGAACAGGAACCTTTTTAAAACCGGCAAACTCTTTAATTGGTTCCATACTTTGTTCAGTTCAATGAAACCATTGGCGAAAATATTTTTATCGGGTCGCTTCGCATTAGGAATGCCATTCGGTAAAATTTTCAAGGTTCTTTGTGCAAAGCCAAACCACCAGATACCTACCAATAAAAAAGAAATTTGTAAAGGAAGTGACTCATTATCCGGTGCAATGCCAAATAGGGTACGCTTAAATAAAAGCACAAAACATACTACCTGTAACAATACACTACCAATATAACCCATGGCAAAACCTTTGGCACTTACACGGTCCTGATCTTCTTCTGCAGCAATTTCTGGCAGGTATGCATTGTAAAAAACAAGGCTGCTCCAGTAACCGATGCAGGCGAGTATCAACAGCACTATCCCTAAGCCAAGCGTGTCTTTTGTAAAAAAGAAAAGGCCACTACAAGCTATGCTGCCCAGGGTGCAAAAGAAACGGAGAAACGCTTTTTTGTTTCCCTTATAATCGGCAATAGACGATAATATGGGCGACATGATAGCCACTATCAGAAAGGCAAAACCCAATGCATAGTTGTATAAAGAAGTATTCACAAACGTCCTTCCTAAAAACGTAACATGGTTATCTGTTTTGGTAGAAGTTACCGCTTCGTAATAAGCAGGAAACATGGTAGACGTAATCACCAGGTTATATACACTGTTTGCCCAGTCGTACATGGCCCAGGCATTGATCACTTTTTTGGGTGCGGTCTGCATGCAATTTGTTTTGGGTTTTAAAGATAGCATTTCAATGCTTATAAAAAAGAAAGCACTGCAAACCATTGCAGTGCTTTAATAAACCAGGTGTAATCAATAACAATTAAATATTCTTGGGTATTAAATATGATGAAAATGAATCAACAACAAAACCACAATACCCAAAGCAATGCGGTACCAGCCAAATATTTTGAAACCATGTTTCTGTAAGTAACCGATAAAGAAGCGGATAGCTAACAAGGCCACTATATAAGCAACTACCGCACCTAGGCCCAAGGTTGCAAAATTGTCCTTCACCAATACTTCGGGATGTTCCTTATAAACATCTAAAAAGCTTTTGGCAGATGCGGCTACCATGGTTGGTACGGCCAGGAAAAATGAAAACTCGGCAGCCAGCTTGCGTGTAAGCCTTTGGCTCATACCACCCACAATGGTTGCGGCACTTCTGCTTAAACCGGGCAATACAATACTCAATACCTGAAAGCAGCCAATAACAAATGCTTTGGGGTAAGTGATTTTTTCTTCTTCCTGAATGGTATTCTTGGTAAACAGTTTATCAATAAACAGCAGCAGCACACCACCACCAATCATTACAAACGCAATAAAGGTCAGGTTGCTCAATGCACTGTCAATATGCTTTTTCAGCAGCACGCCACCAATCAATGCAGGTACAACTGCCACAACAAGCTTTATATAAAAACTGAACTTTTTAAAATCGAAAAACCTTTTCCAATACACCGTAACAACACTTAAAATAGCTGCCAATTGAATCACGATTTCAAACAGGTCGGTAAAAGGGTTGCTGGTAACACCCAATAAAGGGTTGGCAATTTTCATGTGGGCCGTAGAAGAGATAGGCAGAAATTCCGTAAGCCCTTCAATAATGGCAATGATGATGGATTGAATGGTATTCATTAAAAGTTGGTTAAGCAGTTTAAGAAAGAAACAAAAAAGCGGTGACGAGCACCGCTATACAATAATCATATCAATCAATTAAGCCGTAGTTTTTGGCTTTTTGAATATCGCATATATCTCTACCACAAAACCCAACAGTATCAAAATAGGGGCAACAGTAACACGGGTAAAGCTGTACACCACATTGTAATCATACACATTCGGGTCCTGGTTCTTGCCACCACTCATTAAAAACATGCCCAAGGCTATAATTACGGCACCAATACCCATCCATATATAATTGTCCTTGGTAAAAAGTGATGTTGATTCCTTTGTTGTTTTGTTGCTCATTGTTTGCTTTTTTGAGAAGTGCAATATAGTAAAAAGTCAATAGTTGGTATACAAGCGGCCATGTTAATTGTTCTGGTCCGGTAGCTACGGTCCATCGTCTACCGTCTATGGCCTACCGCCCATCCTAATACAAATCGTCCAGTTTCATTTTCAAATACTTCAATACGCTTCTTTGTGTACTGAACCACGAAATGGCAATACCAATCAATATCATGCCGCCAAAAAGAATAATGGTCAGTTTGGTGTCCCTAATCTGCTTCAGGTCCGGAAACTGGTTCTCCGCCCAGCCAATCAATACAAACAGCAGTATCACCGCTATCAACCCGCTGATTAAACCATTGATGATAGCCCTAACATTCATCGGTTTGGCAATGAAGCTGCGGGTTGCACCCACCATCTGCATGGTCTTGATCAGGAAACGGTTGCTGAACATGGCCAGCTTAATCGTATTGTCAATACTCACAATTACAATAATGCACAGTATCACGGCAATTACCAGAAATATCAATCCGATCTGTTTCGCTTTCTTATCAAGACTTGTGGTAAGCACGGTAGGGTAGTTCACATCAGTAACCTGGTTGCCATAGGCAGTAGTAATGTTCTTTACAATCACATCCAGGCTGTCTTTGTTTACATAGGCCGATTTTGCGTTAAAATCAATGCTCTCTGGCAAGGGGTTATAGTCCAGTATCTTCGCCCAGTCCTCATTGTTCTCCTTGTTCCATATTTCCTTGGCCGCCTCCTTATTAATGTACTTCACATCTTTTGCATAAGGCTGCGATGCAATGTACTGCTGAATCTGCCCAATGGTATCCTTGTTCAGTGTACGCAGGTACACGTTTATGCGTATGTCCTCTTTCAGTTTATTGCCAATCTCCTTGCTGTTCAAAAAAATCCAGCCCATAATGCCCATCATCAATAATACCAGTGCCACACCTACAATACTGTTTACGTAATTGGGGCTGCTACGCTTTAATGAAGATTTTCCTGCTGTTGCCATGGTTTCATTTTAGAGGTTTACAACGGTTGCAAATGTAACGCAATCACCTACATTTGCACACACTATAACGGCGAATTGTTGATATAGATTATCGGTAAGCTGCATGCCGGCGGTTAAAGTTTTGTTAGAGAAATTTTTGTTACCGGCAACAGTGCATCCATCATCGTTCCCGGCTTCGCACACATCGGGGTTCGGAACCGTACGCAGCAACGTGAATTGCAGGTCACAACTATTTACGGTCCTTCAGATTGCAAACCATAAATTACAGATCAAAACCATACATCAACAACGATGGAATACAAGTTCAGGGACATAGAAAAAAAATGGCAAGAGCATTGGAAACAGACAAATGCTTACAGGGTTTCAAACAATAGCGATAAACCCAAATACTATGTATTGGATATGTTTCCCTACCCAAGCGGTGCAGGCCTGCACGTAGGGCACCCGTTGGGTTATATTGCCAGCGATATCTACAGCAGGTACAAAAGGCTAAAAGGCTTTAACGTACTGCATCCTATGGGTTTTGACAGCTTTGGCCTGCCAGCAGAACAGTATGCCATTGAAACGGGGCAACATCCCGCAGAAACCACCAAAAAGAACATTGCCACTTTTAAGAGCCAATTGGATAAAATTGGTTTCTGCTACGATTGGGAACGCGAAGTACAGACCAGCGACCCTAACTATTATAAGTGGACACAGAAAATATTCCTCGAACTGTTCAACAGCTATTTCTGCAATACACAGCAAAAAGCAAGACCCATTACAGAACTGGTTGAAAAATACAGCACCAAGGGCAACAAGCATTTCACTGCCGAACAGTGGAACGGGTTTACTGAACTGGAAAAAGAAGAAGTATTAATGAAACGCCGTTTGGCCTTTTCTTCTTTTGGTGAAGTGAACTGGTGCGAAGCATTGGGCACCGTACTGGCCAACGATGAAGTGGTAAATGGGGTAAGCGAACGTGGCGGCCATCCTGTTGTTAAAAAGAAAATGCGTCAATGGTACCTGCGTATCACGGCCTATGCCGACAGGTTGCTGCAGGGCCTGGAAACAGTGGACTTTAGCGATAGCATGAAAGAAATGCAACGCAACTGGATCGGCAGGAGCGAGGGTGCAGAGATTGATTTTGACATCAAGGGTTCCAATAAAAAACTGAAAGTATATACTACCCGTCCCGATACCATTTTTGGTGTGGATTTTATGGTGCTTGCCCCTGAGCTTGATCTGGTGAATGAAATAAAATCAGCCGAACAAACCGAAGCGGTAAACGACTACATCACCTATGTAAAAAGCCGCAGCGATAGGGAAAGACAGGCCGAAGTGAAACAGATTTCTGGTTGTTTTACAGGTGCTTATGCCATCAACCCTTTTAATGGAACAGAGATTCCTATTTGGATTGCAGAATATGTACTGGCCGGTTATGGTACAGGAGCCATTATGGCCGTGCCTTGCGGCGATGAACGTGACTTTAAGTTTGCACAGCATTTCAATATTCCCATCACCAATATTATTGGCAGTAGCTTTAATGGTACCGAAGCCAACCCAACCAAAGAAGCAACTTTGGAAAACAGTGGTTTCCTAAATGGTCTATTGATGAAGGATGCCATAGCTGTTGCCAATAACAAGATTGAAGAAATGGGCATTGGCAAAAGAAAGGTAAACTTTAAAATGCGTGATGCAGGCTTTAGCCGCCAACGTTATTGGGGCGAGCCTTTCCCGATTATTTGGGAGAATGGTATTGCCAAGCAACTGGATGAAAAGGAACTGCCGCTTGAACTACCGCATGTAGCAAAATATGGTCCTGGCCCCGAAGGCGAAGGCCCATTGGCCAACATAACCGATTGGGTAAACACACCCGAAGGCAGAAGGGAAACCAGCACCATGCCGGGCTATGCTGGTAGTAGCTGGTATTTTTTACGTTACATGGATCCCAATAACAGCGAAGCTTTTGTTGACCGTAAAGCAAGCGATTACTGGAACAGTGTTGACCTGTATATTGGCGGTACCGAACATGCAGTTGGGCATTTGCTCTACAGCCGTATGTGGACGAAAGTATTATACGACTTGGGTTACATTGGTTTTGATGAACCGTTTAAGAAGCTGTTGAACCAGGGGATGATACAGGGGAGTAGTAGGTTTGTGTATAGGATAAATGGGAGAGGAGTAGAAAAATTACTTGCAGATGTTCTACATACTCATTTCGCAGAGTATGATTTTCAAAATAGCCCTAATTCAAAAATTGATTTTGTTTCTCATAAAAAACAAGTTGCGATTGAGGTCACTGGGAATTCACGCATCGACAAAAATGATACTAAGAGATATTGGAGCAAAGAAACAGAAATGTATCAATTCAGTATTATTAGCAATTATGAAATACTTGAAAAATATAGAACTGGGGATTTGATTAATTTCTTAACTAAGATTTTAAGAGATAACATCAGTTATTTATCAAACAGTAGCAAGCAGATAAAATATTTTGCTTCATCTAAACAATTAGGCTTATTTGGTGATGAAGGGACAGATGCTATTCACGTTGATGTAAATATTGTTGATGGCTTTGAATTAGATGTAGAGGCATTTAAAAAATGGAAAAATGGAGAATATGCTAATGCCAAATTTCTTTTTGAAGAAGATGGTAAATACATCTGTGGAGCAGAAACAGAAAAAATGTCCAAATCCAAATACAACACAGTTAATCCAGATGACCTGTGTAACCAATACGGAGCCGATACTTTCCGCATGTACGAAATGTTCCTCGGCCCTGTAGAACAAAGCAAACCATGGGATACCAAGGGCATTGAAGGCGTGCACCGCTTTCTGAAAAAACTATGGCGTCTGTTTTTTGATGAAGTAAAGGGTAAAGTATGGACAGATGAAAAACCCACCCCCGAAGAATTGAAAGTGCTGCACAAAACCATCAAAAAAATTGATGAGGATACGGAACGTTTTTCTTACAACACTGCTGTTTCTGCTTTTATGGTCTGCGTAAACGAACTGGCAGATTTGAAGTGCAACAAGAAAGAAATTTTGGAACAGCTATTGGTTTTATTAACGCCTTATGCCCCGCATATTGCAGAAGAACTTTGGAGCGAACTGGGTAATACGGGTTTGATTATTGATGCAACATACCCTGTGTACAATGCAGCTTATACAACGGAAAGCTCTAAGGAATACCCCGTAAGCATCAATGGTAAAATGCGTACCACGCTTACCTTCCCCATAGATGTGGAACAGAAAGATGTGGAGCCTGTTGTGTTGCAAAATGAAATTGTACAAAAATGGCTGGAGGGCAAAGCCCCCAAGAAAATCATTTTTGTAAAAAACAAGATGATCAATGTAGTAGTGTAGCTTTTGTTATTGAAGCGAGTAAAGCTACTTATTCAACGGTCCACTCCTATGGAGTGGGCCGTTGTTATTTACACAATCAATACCACCGTTCCGCCAATAATCAACAATGCACCAATAGCTGTTTTTGCAGTCAATGGTTCGCCCAAGAAAACAAATGCAAGAATAATGGTAAGGGCAACACTCAGCTTATCTACTGGGGCCACTTGCGATACTTTGCCTGCCTGCAGTGCCTTGAAATAAAATATCCACGACAGGCCCGTTGCCATTCCTGAAAGTACCAGGAACAACCAGTTTTGCTTGGTAAGGTTTTGCAAGGAAATTTCTTTTTTGCTGAACAGTGCAATGCCCCAGGCCAGTACCAATACAATGGTTGTACGAATGGCCGTTGCCAAGTTGGTATCTACATTCTTGATGCCCACTTTGGCAAAAATGGCTGTAAGTGCTGCAAATAGAGCAGAGAGTAAAGCATATATCCACCACATAAAAAAAATTTTGCCCCTATCCCCTAAAGGGGGAATAAAGATGTTTACTTGATGTATAAAGTTAGGTACTAATGTTTCGATTAGTTTTAGTAGATATTAAAAGTATACGTAAAAACAAAGCCCTCGCAATTGCGAGGGCTTTGTTTTTTATTTCTTGATTGTTTTCAGCATTTCTTTTACTGCTGCTTCCAGTTGCGGGTCCCTGCCATTTAAGAAATCTTCATAAGGTAAAGGCACCCTGATGTCTGGCTCAACCTGCAGGTTTTCTGTTGGCCTGTTTTCTTTGCCAATGGTTGCAACCATTGGTATGCCGAATATAATGGTTGGGTCAATCTGTGTTTCCCACCAGACGGCTGTACCAGTACCGGGCACGGGCATACCGATCAATTTACCAATGCCGTTTTGTTTATATACATACGGAAATATGAAGGCATCGCTGTAGTTGCTTTCGCTCATAAGTACACAGCTTGGTTTCTGCCACCTGCCAATTGGCTCGCCACCTTTCACACGGTGGCCTTGCGGTGCAAATTCAAGATAGCGTTTACCACTTAAGAAGGTACACAGGTCATCGTGCAGCCAGCCACCACCATTGAATCTCGTGTCCACAATCAGTGCTTCTTTCTCCAGGTTCTTTCCAAGCACTTCATCATACACTTCCCTGAAACTCTCATCATTCATGCCTTCTACATGCACGTAGCCGACTTTGCCATCGCTTAGTTTTTCTACCATTGCATTCATTCGTTTCATCCAGCGTTTGTACAACAGGATACGTTCCTCACCAGAATTGATAGGTTTAATCACTACCTCGAATCTTGCATTGCTATCGGGGTTGTAAATATTGAGCAAAGTGTTCTTGTCTATTTTCCTGTTCAGTAATTTGTTCCAGTCCAACGAATCGGTAATTTCTACACCATCAATTTTTTCTATGATGCTGCCTGCTTTTACCTTGTTCATGGCTTTGTCAATAGGCCCGCCGGCAATTACTTCACCAATTTTCAATCCTTTGCCGGTAAAGGTTTCGTCATACAGCAAACCAAGGCTGGCCGTAATATCGCCGCTGCCATTGTAGCTGCGGAAATAGCCACCCGTGTGCGATGCATTCAGTTCGCCCAACAGTTCGCTCAACAGCTCCTGAAAATCGTAATTGTTGCTGATGTGCGGCAGGAATTTGGCGTATGCTTTTTTATAGTAGTCCCAATCAACCTCATGTAGTTTGGGGTCGTAGAATTTCTTTTTGACCTGTCTCCAAGTGTGGTCAAAAATATAGCTGCGTTCTGCAGCGGCATTCAATACCATTTCGCCACTGATGCCTACTGGCGAAACCTTGCCGCTTTCTGTTTCTACTTTTACCAGACTGCCGTTGTTGCTTACCAAAATATTTTTGCCATCGCTGCTTATTTGCAAACCACTTGGACTGCCCATGAGTTTTGCCAATATCCTTGTTTCTTTTGTACGAGGCTCGGTAACCCACAAATCGTAATCCTTTTCAAAAGAAGTAAGGTAATACAGTTTGCTGCCATCGTTGCTTAGGGCATAGTCGCTAATGGACGAACTGTTTATGGTAAGGCGTACCTTCCTGTTTTCAATGTCTACAAGATCCAAATGCAGCAAACTGTCTTTCGCGGCAACGGTATCTTTCTTTGCTTTCTTGTCTTTTGATTTGGTTGTTGTTTCGGGTTTTGTAGCCGTGTCTTTTTTGTCCTTTTCCTTGTCTTCTTTTTCTTTAAGCAAGGCATAATCTTCCTTGCTTAAAAGGTACTTGTCGTATTCTTTTTTGTCGAAGAAAACGCCGTACACATCCAGTTCCCTGCTGCCTTGGTTGGCCAGGGAGCGGCGTCCTTGTTTATCGCTAAGCCAGGTAAGCATTTTGCCACCCAGTGCCCATTTATTGTCAGACTCTCCATAGCCACCATTTACAGGGTACACTATTTCTTTTGTGCCATCGGCTTTTATCAGTGCTGCGTTGCTGCTGGAAAAGAAGTTTTTCTGGTCATCTACAATCAGCCATTTGCTGTCTGGGCTCCACTGGTAATCCCAGTCACCATCGGAATAGGAGTAGTTATGTCCAAATGGCAATATGGTGCGTGTTTGCTTGGATGCAATATTGTACACTTTTAAAATATTGCGTTCTTCTATATAGCCGATCTCTTTTCCATCGGGTGAATATTTGGGCTGGTATTCTTCTTTATCGGTGTTGATTACCGGCTCTTCTTTTAACGTAGTGGCTGCATAAAAATAGGGTTCGTCGTTGCGTGCAATAGATACTTTGTAAATGTCCCAATTGTCGTTCCTTTCGGCAGCAAAAATAATGTTCTTGCTGTCAGGGCTCCACTGTATCATCCTTTCCTGCTGTGGTGTATTGGTAATGCGTTTTGTTTGTCCGCCATCCACGCTGCTTACAAATATTTCGCCCCTGGTTACAAAAGCTACTTCTTTGCCATTAGGGCTCAGTACAAATTCCGAAACATTACCATTAATGGGAATGTTCTTTTCAACACCTGCACGTCCATCGTTGTACATCTGCACGTTTATTTTTTGTGGCTCGCTGCCTTCGTTCAAGGTATAGATTTCGCCATCGTAGCTAAAGCATAAAGTATTGCTGTTGCTAATGCTTAAATGACGTATAGGGTGGTTCTTGAAACTGGTTAATTGTTGCTCTGCAATTCTTAAAAGCACGGGTGTCTTGAAAATATTCTGTGTGCCGTTCTTCTCGCTTAGGTAGTACACGTATTGACCATCCTTGCTAAAAACAGGTTCCCTGTCTTCCCCTTCAAAACCACTGAGCTTGCGGTAGGTATTGGCTTTTACATCCATCAGCCAAATGTCTTTGGTAACGGAAGATACGTGGTGCTTACGCCATTCATCTTCATAACCCTTGATGTCCTGGAAAACAATTTGCGAACCCGTGTTGTTGTAATGTGCATTTTCCACACCGGCAGCACTTATCAAAACGGCCCGGCCACCGGTAACAGGTACCGTGTACAGGTTCCTGAACATGCGGGTGCTGAAGCGGATACTTTGTGCGGGTGCATTGCGGTTGCTATTGAAAAGCACCAGCTTGTCATCCACAGAAAAATCGGTTGGATAATCGCCGGCACTATTGTAGGTGAGGCGGGTTGGTGTGCCTCCTGTTGCGGGCATTACAAACACATCAAAATTGCCGTAACGGTCGCTTGCAAAAGCAATGCTTTTGCCGTCATGGCTCCATACGGGCATCATGTCTTGTGCTTCATGAATGGTTAGTGGAATTGCAACGCCACCTTTTGCATCTACCCTGTATATATCGCCTTTGTAGCCAAAAGCAATGGTTTTGCCGTCGGGCGATATGGCGGGGTAACGCATCCATAATGGGTCAGTTTGTGCAAAGCCCATTATGCTGAATAGTATGGCTGTTGCCAGTAATACTTTTTGTTTCATAAACAAATAGTTTAGTTTTAGATATTCTTTTAAAGAAATTGATGAATGAAAAAGAACAGAACAGGGTTTGAAGAAAAATCACATAAATATAAACAACAATTTAATCCTGTGGTGGCATTTAATGCTGCACATGATAAATTGGCCTTAATGGACTTTACTGCCGGAAACCGTTTGCTGACCACTGATATTATTTCGGATACGGATAGGTTCTGCAACTATATTGAACAGCAGTTGCAAAACAGCCATGCCCTGTATGGTATTGGTGGCTATAATGAGCATAGGACCATTTATGCAAGAAGCGAAGTTTTTGACGCTTTGGATGAACCCCGTAGGCTGCATTTGGGTATAGATATATGGGGCAAGGCGGGTACAGCAGTGTATGTGCCCATAGGTGGCACCATCCATAGCTTTGCTTTCAACAATAGTTATGGAGATTATGGGGCTACTATAATTTTGCAGCATCAATTGGATGGTATGGTATTTCATACTTTGTATGGGCACCTTTCGCTGGCTGATATAGGGCATTTGCAGGAAGGTAAATTTGTTTCGCAGGGCGAATTGCTTGCCCATTTTGGCGAGCCACATGAAAATGGTTACTGGCCGCCGCATCTGCATTTTCAGATTATTATGGACATGCAATTAAAGAAGGGCGATTACCCCGGTGTGTGCAAGTTTAGTGAACGGGAAAAATATCTGGCCAATTGCCCTGATGCGGACCTGATTTTGCAGATGATGCAATTTGCAGTCTAGATATTAAAATGCCCCATGCTACAAGTTGTAAAGCCTACCAATAAGTACAATAGTGAGCCTAATAGTATTGCTTGGCCAGCCTGTCTGCTGTCAACGTCTTTAGAAGATAATATTGTTATGATCAAGCCTACAAAAAACAAAATAGGCGATCCCAAAAACAATATTATACCTGCACCGGCTATGCCGTCTCGTGTAAATGCAAACCCTATTACCAGTACTAAAGCAAGGAAACCAAGTATAAGTAATGTTTTAGAAAAGGTATTCATTTGATCTTTTTATGGAGTAGATAGTAAAGGTAATTTATTGATTATTTTATTGCTATCCGTTCTTTTTGCAATTGCTTTAAGTAATCTTCTTTGTCATCCCTGTAAAACATGTTCATCGTTTCAAACGGAATGATGCGTCCGTCTTTGTGCACAATGTGTACACAGCTTTTTTTAATGGCCCTTACATCAAAATCGTAGGCATCTATAAAACGCATGATAATGATGCGGAACAGATTGTCGTATGTTAACCCGGGAGCAACAATTTGGGGTAAACAACAAAGAAGCTCCTTTACATTGTTCTCTACCCTATCAACAGAAATACCGGTACTGAAAATTTTTAGCATCTGTTGGTGTAACTGCTCATCCTGCTCATATACAATGGTGTTCCTGCTATTGTTTAAAAGAACAGAAGGGTCAACATAGCGTGTCATTGGTAAAACATTGCCAGCTAATTTTAAGGCATAACCCATTACCAATGCATCGGGGTTACAGGGTACAGGAATTAAATCGTTGGGTTGAAAGACATTGGTTTGGTCCAGTATTTTTTGCCGAACATCTGTCAAAGTGATCCTATCGGTAGCTGGGTCAAAGTTGTCGGTTCTGCCCGCAACCTGTGTTGGCTGGAATGTTACGCCACGTACACATTTTTGTTGTAAGGCAAAATCTATAATCTTACCAATTTCATCATCGTTCAATCCTTTCTGTAAGGTAACAACAAGTGTGGTAGATAGGTTTACTTCATTCAAATGTTCCAATGCTTTCATCCTTATGTCTGTCAAATCCTTACCACGCAACTGTTGCAGCACTTCTGGTTTAAAGGAATCGAATTGCAGGTACAATTCAAAATCAGGCTGGTAAGTAGCTAGCCGTTTGGCAAACTCGAGGTCCTTTGCAATACGGATGCCATTGGTGTTTACCATTAAATGCTTAATGGGTTTTGTTTTGGCAATATCCAGTATCTCAAAAAAATCCGGATGTACGGTTGGCTCGCCCCCACTAATTTGTACAACATCAGGGTTGCCTTCATTGGCCACAATAATGTCCAGCATTTTTTCTATTTCTTCTACTGTTCTATGCCTGCCATAATGCGGCGATGACATGGCATAACAAGTAGGGCAGCTTAAGTTGCAGCGGTCGGTAATTTCAACAACTGTCAAGCAACTGTGTTGTTCATGGTCTGCACATAAACCACAATCGTATGGGCAACCATAGGTTGTAGTAGTGTTGAACTTTAAAGGCACTTCGCTTGCCTTGTTATAGTTGCGTATGTTTTTATAATATTCTATATCAGTTGCTATCAATACTTTACTGAAGCCATGTTCAGTGCAGTTTTTCATCATAAAAACATTGCCATCTTCAAATACAATTTTTGCATCTACCCGGCGTAAGCATTCAGGGCAAACACTTAATGTGAAATCGTAATAGGTGTAAGGGCGTTCTGGCATAATAGCTTTGGGGTGATGATTAAAAAATGTTTTAGAGTTAGGCTGGTGCAACAGGTTTAAACAATAGCCTTGGGTTAATAAAGTACCTCACATAATACACCATTCCTATAACACAAGTTATTTGTATAGTTGATAAACCAATGTTAAACGTATAATGCGGCTTGATAAAATCCAGTAACAAACGGAAGAGCAGATAGGTCATCATCAGCAATTTGAACTTTGCCCCATTTGCTAAAGTATATTTATCTAGCTGCTTAAGTACAATCCAGAGCAGGATTAGAAAAAGTATTTCATATAATGTAACTGGATGCCTTAGTAATCCATCGCCCAAATTCATGGCCCATGGTAATGAGGATAACGAGCCGTATGTTTCTTCATATACACCCATGCTAAAACAACCGATTCTTCCAACAATCAAAGCAAGTATCATGGGGTAAACAAAAAGGTCGCCTGATGCTTTTTTTTCGCCAATCAGCCATTTTGCCAATTCCACGCTCCATACAGCAAATAAAAAACCACCTAGCACTGTTTTGTTTTGATAGAAGTATAGCAATTTGTTTGGTGCTTTTGCCAAAGCATGTATATCCTCTAATCCTCCAATTAACCTGCTGCCAACCAATGCACCAAATATGGCAGCAATCAATATCCATATCCTGTTGCTGGTTTCAATAATATCTGTTTGTTTTTTTCGTAACCATAAAAAGTAACGGAATCCAACAAATATGCCCAAGGTTTCCGTAACTGCATGAAGCGGAAATTGAAGCTTGCCTAGATGTATGGTTACAGGAAAGTGCAACAGCTAATTTTTACGGAAATTACAGAAGTACAAACAATTCGTCTTTGAACAGCTTAATATTTCCGCAACTTATTTTATATTGCCGCCACAAAATCAAATCAACATGTCAAATCATCATCACGAAGGGGATAGCAAAAGTTTCATACTACCAGCATTTTTATCATTTGCCATCGTTTTTTGTCTGTTTGTGTTGATGTCACGTTGTTCAGGACCTTACCATCCTCCTGTTGCGGAGCATGGTGGCGGGCACAATAAAACCGAACAGCATTCCGAACACGAAGCAGGCGAGCATAAGGAAGCCGATACATCGGCACATAAAGCAGCAATGGATACCGCTGCACATAAGGCAGCAGCACACGGCGAAGAACATCATTAAAATAAAAAGTCCCGAATATGTTTCGGGACTTTTCTTTATAGCCTGCCTCTGTTTATCTCTATTCTTCTACCAAGGTAACTCCTCGCCTAAGTGAATGTATTTTCCGGTATAACCATCATTGCCCAATAAAGCAAGTGCTACAGAAGTCTTAGCCCCGTCCACAACTTCCATCGGTGCTGCATCGGTTCCAAGGTCTGTTTTAACCCAGCCCGGGTGTGCGGAGTTTACTTTGATATTCGTATCGGCCAATGCTGCTGCAAGATGCACAGTATAGGCATTCAATGCAGTTTTGGACGAATTGTATGCAAACAGCTTGGAGCCATAAATGGGCGATGTTTTGTCTGCATGCAAATTCAGTGAACCCAAAATGCTGCTCAGGTTCACAATCCTGCCCGCTTCGCTTTTTTTAATCAAGGGCAACAAGGTGTTGGTTAATGCCACTACGTTAAAGAAGTTGGTGGCAAAAGTCTGCGTCAGCTCCTTGTCGGTTATTGTAGCAGAAGTGTTCGAACCAAAATGTCCTTCTTCAATAATGATACCCGCATTGTTTACTAGGATATCCAGCTTGCCATATTTGTTGTTGATGTAATCAAAGGCATTGCTAATGTCGGCCGGGTTGTCAATGTCCAGTTGTAGGAATTCTGCATCCACTCCCGATGCCTTTAAATCAGCAACAGCTTTTTCGCCTCTTTCCTTGTTGCGGCTTGCTGCTATAATGGTTACGTTTTCTTTGCCTAATTGTATGGCTGTTTCGAAACCGATGCCTTTATTGGCCCCGGTTAGCAGTGCTATTTTCTTGCTCATGATTGTTTGTATTAAGTGTGTTTTATTTTTTATGTTACCAGCTATGGCACATGGTTCAACTGTGGTGGCGTCGCACCCATGTACTGTTGAATGCTTATCACCTGCGTAATAAACAGGCCTGCCGCTTATGCATTGTATGCGGCAGCAAACTGTTTGGCAAATGCTTCCAATGTAAGGTTACCTGTTGGTACTGCTTTGCTTTTCCAGTAATCTTCCTGCATTTTGCCTTCACGCAGGCTTTTGCCCATTTCTGTATAGCCTTCGGCAATGGTTTTTACAAGACCTGCACCTATTGCACCTTCCAGGTTCTGCTCATCGGTAAATACTACCCAAGGCGTGTTGGGCTTGCCCACTGCTTCGCCTAAAACTTTTGCAATTTCGTTGGTGTGTACCTCTGCGGTAGAAATATATTCAACGGATTTTCCTTTAAAATCCAATGCCAGCAATGCTTTTATGGCAGCGGCAGCAATATCGTTGGTATCAACCAATATCAGTTTTTCATCGCCGCCATAGTTGGCACCAAAAATTCCTGCATGTTTCAACAGGCCAATTTGGGCAAAAAGATTGTAGAAGAAATAGGAGGGGCGTAGGTAAACTGCGTTCACATCCTGCAGCCCATCCAATTGGGCTTCCAGGTAGCCAAGTCCATCCACAGGGCCAACGCCATTGCGTAAATGTGCACCAATACTGCTTAGTTGCACTACGTATTTAATGTTGTTCTGTTTTACTGCAGCTACATAGTTATCGGCCACTTTTCTCAGGAAATTTTTCCACTCACCTACGGGGTTAAAGTTGGGTGGTATCATTAAATAAACTGCATCTGCCCCGGCAAATGCGTTGCCAATAAATGTGGCATCTTCTACAGATCCAACGGCCGCCTTTGCACCCAATGCTTCAATAGCGGGAACGTTTTCCTGCTTGCTGGTAATAACTGTTACATTGTTGTTTGCCTTTACCAACTGCTCTACAATCGGTTTGCTGATGTGGCCCAGGGAGCCGGTAATTACATAATTCATGTTTGCTTAGTTTTTATATTGCTATTTAATATTTGTATATACAAATGATTGGATAAAAAATTTTAAACCATTATTTTGTCAGCCATTTTTTTGATGGAAGAAACCGTTTCGGAATATTCCTCATTTCCAAAAATGGCATTGCCTTTTTTATAAAAGTCTTCCAGGCATTGCTGCATCTGCGGCTGTAGGGCTTTTGCTTTTGGTGTGGGGTACACATTGGTTTGCTTGCCTTCAGTTGTCCTTACCAATAATTTCTTTTCCTCCAGTTTCTCAATAAGCCTGGTAACTGTGCTGGGCGTTAATTGCAGGTGGCCTGCAATACTGCTGGGCTGCACGCCGGGTTCTTCTAGCACCATCTTTAATAAATACGCATGGCTGGGGCTAAGGCCAACCGGCTTCCAGCTTTCAATAGCCAGTTTTTCCATCTTCCTTGCCAAGGCATTGGAAGCGAAATAAAGGCATTGGGCATATTTACTTTCTGAGCATTTCATTTACAGCACAAAGGTAAGGGAGTTTTATTTGTATGTACAAATATTATTTGACTTTTTTATTTTCCTTCCTTTAAATGTTGGTTCTTTTAATAAGTTGGTACTATAAATCGTGGCCAAAGCGGCTACTATCTGGTGCAGGATGTTCTTTTGCAAATTTCTCCCAAGTGGCAAATACCTTTAATTCCTGTGGTGTTAACGTGTTTCTTCTAAACTCAAACTTAAGCCTATTGTGTAGTGCAATATTGGGCCAATAGCTGTCATACATTTGAACGGGACAGCCATTGGCAAATTTTTTACTGAAAGCAGCATCAAATTGAAATATTTTGAACTTCGATGAACAGTTAACATAGAAGATATTAAAAACGGTATCTACCCTATTTTCACTTTTATATATATCATTTGCAAGAAACCTTTTTAATGGTACAGCATCAATTATTGTATCTGTCAGTTGCTGCACACTTGCTGAGTCAAAATTTTTGAAACCAACATAGCCATAATAGCTCCAAACACTCCATCTATCTGTTAAGGGCCTTATCTTATGTGTTTTTAATACACTTGCCGTATCGCTGAAATTTTTAAAATTAATTGCAGTATTGGTCCTTAAATCGGCAAAGTGATAAAAAGCGATTTCCATTTTACTGCTGATCAATGTGTCGTTTCGCTCTACGGTACTAAACTTTTGTTGTTTAACAATAATTAAGCTGTCTTTGTAATAAAAAGGGAACTCACCAAAAGGACCATCTTTTACATATTCATTTATTGTAGAATCAAATGAGTACATGCAAGTTGCTGCTTCCCCACAAAATGGTGAAGTTGTTTTTATGGTTTTGCAACTGGATAAGTAGTAACTTATGGAGATCAGCAAACTAGTATAAATGACAATTATGTAACGCAAGGTTATGTTATATTTCATGGCCATAATTGATAAGATATCCAGGATCTGCCTCCTGATGCTATTTGATAAGCTACCCCACGTTGTGTGAACCAAACCTCACCACTATTGATTGCATCAATGTGATAAGCGTCTATTATATTAACTGCATTTGTTCCCTGGTTCCATATAACAACACCTGGCCCTGCTGTGCAGCTTAGATTTGTGCTCGAGTGGCTACAACTGGTAAATATGGATTTTTCGATACCCCTTTTTGAACCTTTTAGATCTTCTAAAGATGAAACTTTCCAAAGATAATTTGTTGAACCCATTGTAAATATACGCTGGTCAACCAGCCAATATACCTGTATCTGTTTTAATGTAACGGTTGAATTAGTTCCTCCGTTTCCTCCACTATTGCCTCCTCCACAAACATTGGTACTGTACAAATACTCTTCCTGCACTTCTGATGTGCCATCTTCATACATGATCGTTGTTGTTAAATACCAATCAATGGTAACACAGTTTGTAGGGTTTGTTTTATTGAATGCATTGTCGTTGTCTTTTTGTTCAATCGTAGCAGTTCTATACAATTTACCGTTTCTGAATTCGGTTTCATGTATAAAATAATTGGCATCCAAAATGTTTACATGTGTAAACTGCCCGGAAACAGGTTCCAATGTATAATAATCATGAAGCGTGTTGACCGGCAATTTTGTTTTTTGGGTACTGTTTGGTGCCTGATATTGAAAAATTTGCCCTTCACGTATTTCGTTTTTGCTGTCTATGATTAAGAATAGGTAATTTGTTACAGGCTTGTTTTTATTACAGTTAATTTCAAAACCATCTTTTATTGGTATCAATATTACTTTCTCTTGTTCACGAATGTCTTCCATCCATGCTTGGTTAAACTCCAGGTTACTTTTCAGTTGCTCAAACCTATTTTTGTCTTTTTGAAGTGTAAGGGTTGCCTGTTCTTGGTTTAACCAATTCAGTGCTTTTGAAGCCAATTCATCAATAGATTGATGCTGTGCCTGGATGTCGGCTTTTTTGCAGGAATTGAAACTGATACACAACAATACTAGTATTGATGTCTTGATGAGGAAATCAACCCATACAGAGTTTGTAAAAATCTTTTTCATATACAGCTAGTTCTGTAGATAAATATGAAAAATATTTTACAATAAAAAAATAACTCATTCAAATTTTTGTATCTCATCCGATAAAATAACCTTATTGGATGGTTCGCTTAGCGATGCAAAATGCATCATTGCCTTGGCTATGGCCAATGCTGAAACGGATCGGTATTTCTTTAATGGGCCAAACAATAACGGGTTGATAACAGACATAAACACTAGCCCAATATATTCGCCCGTACGTTTTTCTTTTCTGTTGCCCGTAATGAACGATGGCCTGAAAATATACAGGCTTGTATACTGCAATTGTTGCAATGCGTTTTCCAGTTTGCCTTTAACCCTATTATAGAAAATAACAGATGTGGCAGATGCCCCCATTGCACTGATGACTAAAAATTTTGTGGAAGCCTTTTGTTGAAGCTTGGCAAGGTTTAAAGGGTATTCATAATCTACTTTTTCAAATGCGGCTTTGCTGCCTGCCTGCTTTATGGTTGTACCTAAACAGCAATACACATCATTGGCCGCAATGCTTGTATCGAGTGTGTCAAAATCAACCAGTTTTTCTTCCAACTTTGCATGTTGTATACCTAGCGGTCTTCTGGTATAAACCACTACCTTTTCATACGCATCATTGTTCAGTAACAATTGCAGTAACAGGTTGCCCGTTAAGCCTGTGGCACCCACCAATAAAGCTGTTTTCATTTATTGAAGTTAACAAGGATTTTCTTATCGCAGGATCAACCGCTGACAAGGCTTTAGCCGTTGCCAGGGTTTCATCAGACAGAAATCTCCAAACTTCAAATGGGCAATTTAATTTAGTTTTGGTGCTATATGTCTAATCCCAATCTCAATAGCAGTAACGAACAGTTGAGTTCCGTAGAAAAGGAATTTGAAAATGCCATACGCCCTGCGGCGTTGGACGATTTTTCTGGTCAGCCACAATTGATCGAAAACCTGTTGATATTTATCAAGGCTGCAAAAATCCGCGGCGAGGCATTGGACCATACCTTGTTTCATGGTCCGCCGGGATTGGGCAAGACAACATTGAGCAGGATTGTAGCCAATGAACTTGGCGTGAACATTAAAGAAACCTCGGGCCCCGTAATTGAGAAGCCAGGCGACCTTGCAGGACTGCTTACCAACCTGCAACCCAATGATGTATTGTTTATTGACGAGATACATAGGTTGAGTACGGTGGTGGAAGAGTACCTGTATGCGGCTATGGAAGATTACCGTATTGATATTATGATTGACAGTGGGCCCAATGCCAGAAGCATACAGATAAACCTGAACCCGTTTACATTGGTAGGTGCCACTACCAGGAGTGGCTTATTGACCGCACCATTACTTTCACGTTTTGGTATAAAAAGCCGCTTGGAATATTACAATAGCGAAACACTTAAAAAAATAATAGAACGTAGTGCCGCTATTTTAAATACGGATATTTCAAGCGATGCAGCTGGTGAAATATCCCGCAGGAGTCGTGGCACGCCACGTATTGCCAATGGTTTGCTACGTCGTGTGCGTGACTTTGCACAGGTGCTGAACGATGGTGCCATTGACCTGGGTATTACGCAACATGCTTTAAAGGCATTGAATGTAGATGAACATGGACTGGATGAAATGGATAACCGCATCCTTTCGGCCATCATCGAAAAATTCAAGGGTGGTCCTGTTGGTTTAACCACTATTGCCACTGCTGTTGGTGAAGAGCCCGGTACCATTGAAGAAGTGTATGAACCGTTCCTTATTCAAGAAGGCTTTTTGCAACGCACACCAAGAGGGAGGGAAGTTACCCCAAAAGCGTATGAACACTTGGGTAAGAAACCGTTTGGTGGGGTGCCGAATTTGTTTAGTTGAAACTTTTAAGATAAAGTAAATATTGATCATTGTATCAATAAAGAACCCCGCTTTCAAAATCTATAAAAAAAGGTTGGAAATCGGGTTTGTTCAATTCATTATACATATTATCACCTATCACTTGCCGTGTTGCACTTTCTTTAGCACTAGTACTTAAATCTATTGAGTTGTATGGTATTGAGGGAGGGAGAACTGAATGAGTTTTTGTTTTGGTAAAATGAAACCCAAAAAATTCGTATGATTGATCTTTTCGACGAAGCATAAAAAAGTTGTTATACACTTTCAACCAAATATTTTTGCCATTGCTGTAACCAAAAAAAATCTGTTGCGGCATCCAGTTTCCAGAATCATCTTTAGTAGAAATAATTGTCACTGATTTTACTGTTTCAAGTTTGTAGTCTATAATACTAGGGCTATTATGTATAAACTCTTCGTAAGTAAGATAAACGCCTTTTTTTGCAAGACTGTCTTTGACAATTGGAAGATTGAATTTTTCAGTAATAGATTCTTTGATGTCAGTTAAACTATATTCTTTTTTAGTAGCTACTTTTAATAAATTAATAGAGCCAATCTTGGGAAGAAGTTTGGCAATGCAGGTATTTATGATGGGTAATTTATTTGTACTCGAGTTTTCAAAATCATATAGTGTTGTATCATATCTAAAAGCAGCCTGATATTTGTTTTGTCTTTCCACAAATACATCAAACTTTACAATTAACTTATTAACGCGTGAAATTTTTTTCATGTCTTTGTCAATAGATGTGTCACTTTCAATTAATCTGAATTGATGGATGATAAAAAGCAAGCTATAGTCTTTGTTTTGTCTTGTAGTGCCGTTGTTGAATTGTAAGTTCAAGGTGTTGCTTAACCCATTTTTTAAAGCCAGCCTTTTATGCCTGCCATCTTTTATATAACCAATATAAGTTGAATCGAACCGGGCATCTATAAAATTTACGGAGCTGTAGTTTGAAAGTGTGGATTTATTAGCGGCAAAAGAATCAGGTAACGAAATGTAGTTTACATTCATATTGCGTAATAGAACAGTAGCATAGTTGTCATCTTTAAGAGACTGTGCAGAAGCATTAACAGTAAAGAACATTGTGAGTAGCATCAATTTTCCCAATGCATTCATATAGTAAACCTATTTTTTCTTATTAAAATAACTGCCCTTCTTTATTTCAAAAGTTACACTCGCCCAGTAACTCTGCCATTGGGCTTTGTTATCAGCAGTATTTTTCCCCATATACACGCAGCTAACCATGTTTGGTCCGTTATGTTGCAATAAAGTAACCCAACCTTTTTTGTTGGTATATACATCATCGTGCGTAAATGTACCATCGATTTTTTTGTACCAATGCTTTACCAAGGTTTTGCCAAGTGGATTGGATTTAAAAATAATCCTGAACCGGTTCGTATTATCTATGCCGCCATTGTTGGTTACACTATGATTTGGCACTATTTGATAGGGATTCGTTTCCGGTACAATATCCAAAGGCAAAGAGGTTGGTTTGGCACAGGCATTGGTTGTTGCTTTGCCACATTGAAAAATTGTTTTTACACTGCGTTGATAATGCTCCCTGCCAGTACTGTCCAATTCATGGTTTGTCTTGCGGTAAGCAAATACATACTGTAAACCATCTTCTATTAAATAATCATTGAACTTTTTTGCTTCCAATTGTATAAAAGAGTTAGTACTGTTGAAGATAACCATATGTGTACCTTCCTGTGTAATGGGCAGTTGCAGCGAATCGCCTTCGGAGCTGCTTAGCTTGTTGCTGATGTCTGTTGTTGTGTTGTCGGGTGCATAATGTATCAATTGCTGTACACGGTTCCTGTTGCCTTTCCAGTTTTCGCCAGTAAAATCTTCGCCTACATTAAAACGGATATTGGCTACTTCACTTACTGCAAAAAAATATTGATTGGACTGCAACCAAAACTCATGTGCCAGTACGGAGATGGTAATCAACGTACAGCAGGATAAAAGGATGTATTTTGAAATTTTTAGCATGCCACAACTTATTACAAATAATGTTAGCTCTTTAACGTAAACTCCTGCAAGCTGGCTTTACGTGCAGGTATCCACGAGGCCAACAGGGCAACAAAAAGGATGGTGCCTGTTACCAACGCAAAATCAGATACACGCATCTGTACAGGATAATAATCAATAATAAAACTGCCGCCTTGTAGCTTTATCAAATGGAATTTCAGTTGTAGCCAGCAAATTAAACTGGCCAGCAGTATGCCAATGCTGCCGCCAATAAATGCCAATAAGAAACCTTCGTTCAAAAAAATATTGCGGATGGTGAAATTGCTTGCACCCATTGCTTTCAGCACGGCAATATCTTTTTGTTTTTCCAGCACCAGCATGGTCAATGCACCAATCATGTTAAAAGCTGCCACTACCAGTATCAGGGAAAGTATGCCGTAAATAATCCACTTCTCCATTTTCATTACCGTGTATAGGCCCTGGTTCTGTTGGTAGCGTGTTTCCACTTTGTAATTATTGCCTAGCAATGTCTGTAACTGCTGGGCAATCTTGTCTGTCTGTGTGCTGTCTGTTTTCAGTTCAAGTGAGGAATATTCGTCGGGCTTCATGTCCAGCATGAACTTAACAAAAGCCAGGTTGCTGAAAACGTATTTATTGTCAAAGTCCTGCTGCACCAAAAAAGTACCTGATGCATTCAGGTTGTACGAGTTGAAGGCTTCGTTGATAGAGTTCAGGTTCTCTGCCTTTTTATTGGGCAGGTAAATGGTGGCAGGATAGCTAGGCATGGATGGGTTGATGCCCGTGGCATTTTCGATACCTGCACCAATAATCAGTTTGGGCACATCTGCCTTGCCGGCATCAAACTCGCCACGTATAATATGCTTGGCAATATTGTTTACGGAAGTATAATTCTCATCAACCCCTTTAATAAAAACAATGCTTTGATAATCCTCATTCTTCAGTATTGCCTTTTCTTCGGCAATAAGACTTGCCTGCCAAACCCCTTTCGTTTTTTTTATGGCAGCCAATTGGGCCGTGTTCAGTTCAATGGTTTTTCCTTTGGTGGCAGCAATGCGTATGTCTGCATAGAAATCGCCATACAGGCCCTTCACCAAGTCTTCAAAGCCATTGAACACGCTTAGTACAACAATCAACGCCCCGGCACCAACCGCAATGGCAACCACGCTTATCCATGCAATAATGTTTACCGCATTGGTTGTTTTTTTCGATTTGAAATACCGCCAGGCAAAGAGAAGGTTCAATGGTCAATATGTTATTGGGTTACTGTTGTCGGTATGCTTTGGCTATTGCTTAATTACTTCTTACTGTCTTTTTTCTCTTCCTCAATTTTCTTGAACAGCTCTTCCATTTTAAATACATGGTCCAATGTGTCATCCAAGTAAAATTGCAATACGGGTATGCGGCGTAGCTGGTGCTTCACCCTGTCGGCCAGTTCTTTCTTTATTTCCCACGATTTGCTGTCAATCAGTTTCATGGCAGCAGCAGTGTCGTTTACCTGAAAAAAGCTCAGGTAAATTCTTGCTTCCAATAAATCAGGTGTTACTTTAACGGAAGAGATGGATACCATTCCTCCATCTATCATACTAAGGCCAAGCCTTCTCATTATATCGTTAAATTCATCCTGTAATACCGCTGCTACTTGTTTTTGACGTTTTCCTTCCTCCATATCTGTTACTTTTGTTGGACAAAATTAGCATGATTGCGGCAAGCAAGCGTGTATTTTGTTGTATTGTTACTTAATAATCAAAAGATGAAGAAATACGCCCGGCTGTTTAAATACCTAAAAGAACACAAAAGAAATATAGCCCTCTATTTCCTGTTTTCCATTCTTTCCATCATTTTCTCATTGGTATCCATTGGTACATTGCCTTTTTTTCTGAAACTGATTTTCTCAAAAGAGAAAATGGCATTGGCAGCACCAACAGGTTCATTCAACCTTGTACAGTATATCAACTATCAATTAGGTACATATATACAATCCAACGGCAGCAATGGTTATATCATGGCATTGGCATTTATCTGTATTGCTGTTATTGTATCTACCTTCCTCAAAAACCTGTTTTACTATTTTTCATTTTACGTACTGTCGCCCATTAAGATGTCCGTAATATCCAGGTTGCGGATAGATCTGTATAACAAACTGCTTGTATTGCCCATTGGCTATTTTACCGAAAAACGGAAAGGCGATATGATGAGCCGTATGACCAATGACATCAACGAAATAGAACTTTCAGTTGTTGGCACATTGGAAGGTTTTATCAAAGACCCCTTGAATGTGATCATTATTCTGGGTGGACTGATATACCTCAGTCCCAAGCTGTCGCTCTTCCTGTTTATCTTTCTTCCGATTACCGGTTTTATTATTGGCAGGATCAGTAGGACCCTGAAGAAACAGTCAAGTGCTGCCGCAGAAAAACAGGGCGAAGGGCTTTCCATTCTGGACGAGACATTGGGTGGCTTACGGGTAATCAAAGCGTTCAATGCCGAGAGATTATTACAGAACAGTTTCATCGCATCCAACAATGATCTTTTCCGTATCAGGAACAAGATGCAGATAAGAAGGGACCTTGCATCGCCGTTAAGCGAATTCCTGGGTGTGGTTGTGTTGGCGGGCATCCTTTGGTTTGGTGGTAAGTTGGTGCTTGGCGGTAATGGACTGGAAGCTGAATCTTTTATATTGTATATCGGTTTGTTTACCCAAATCATCAACCCTGCAAAATCATTGTCTACCTCTTTTTACAATATGCAAAAAGGCAGTGCGGCCATTGCAAGAATTGAAGAAGTGCTGCAGGCACCAGTTAGCGTGGTTGACAATCCCAATGGTATCAAGATGGACTCTTTCCAGTCTAGCATAGAATTCAGGAATGTAAGTTTTGGATACGATGATGTAACCGTTCTTAAAAACATCAACCTCAAAATAGAGAAAGGAAAAACCATTGCATTGGTTGGCAGCAGCGGTGCCGGAAAAAGTACCCTGGCCGATTTGGTGCCTAGGTTTCATGACGCTACCAGTGGTGAGATATTGATTGACGGTGTGAGTATTAAAGACTATACATTGAACAGTTTGCGCAGCCAAATAAGCATCGTGACACAAGAGCCCATCCTGTTTAATGATACCATTGCCAATAACATTTCCTTAGGTAAACCAGATGCAACAAGGGCACAGGTAGAAGATGCTGCTAAAGTGGCCAATGCCTTAAATTTCATCACCAATAAAGACGAAGGTTTTGATACCAATATTGGTGATAGGGGAAGCAAGTTAAGTGGTGGCGAACGCCAACGTTTAACCATTGCAAGGGCCGTTTTGAAAAATCCGCCAATTTTGATATTGGATGAAGCGACTTCTTCATTAGATACAGAAAGTGAACGTTTGGTACAGGATGCCATTAACAACATGATGCAGAACAGAACCAGTATTGTTATTGCACACAGGCTCTCCACCATACGCCATGCAGATGAGATTATTGTATTGCAGAAAGGAGAAATTGCAGAGCGTGGCACACATGAACAGCTATTGCAGGCACATGGTATTTATAGGAGATTGGTAGATATGCAAGAAGTGAAATAGTAGAAAGTGGTTAGTATATAAAGTATAAAAAGTAAAGCTGCCTTGCAAAAGGCAGCTTTACTTTTTATAAGGCCATTTCGATAAAAGTTTATTAGAATGCAAATCAAATCTGCGAAGCAGAAAAATCAGTGAACATCCGTTCAGCCTGTTTTATCCGTGTGCCAATAAATCAACCAGAGAAGCAAACATTAAACAATCTCTTCCGTATCAAACCTGTCCACACTTTGTATACCATTTAATTGTTTCAACCTGTCAACCAATTCTTCCAGCTCTTCTTTATCGTGTACAAAAACCTTGATGGTGCCTTCAAAAATACCTTCGCCACTTTCAATGGTTAAACCTGCAATGTTTATTTTCAGATCGCCACTAATGATATTGGTTATTTTATGGATAACGCCCACATCGTCAAGACCTATAATTTTTAAACCAGTTAAGAAAGAGATTTCCTTATTCTTTGCCCATTTGGTTTTCACTACACGGTGCCCGTAATTGGCCAGTAGCTGTGCGGCATTGGGGCAGCTTGTTCTATGTATAATCAATCCTTTACCTGTACTTACAAAACCGAACACCGTATCGCCAGGAATGGGGTTGCAGCACTTTGCTAATTGATACACGATCTTATCGCTGCTTTCGCCAAAAATGATCAGCTCACTGTCTTTTTTATTGGCAGGTTTGTTATGGTGCTGGTCAACATTTACTTCTGTAAAAATCGTTTTCGGTTTAGGCATTTCCAACCTGTCGCCCAATACGTGAAAATCTTTCAGCTCTTTTAAGTCAATACCTTTTGTAGCTATCTTATAAAATAAATCCAAGTGCGAGTTAAGCTTATAAAAATTCACCACCTCATCAATATTACCGGGCGAATATGCGGCCCCCATGCCTTCCAGTTTCCGTTGCAACGCATATTTGCCATCATCGGCAACGGTTCTTTTTTCTTCGCGTAAAGCATCTTTTATTTTGTTCCTTGCTTTGGCCGTAACAACAATATTCAACCAGTCTTCGCTGGGTTTCTGTTTGTTGCTGGTAATGATTTCTATCTGGTCGCCGCTGCGTAGCTTATGCGATATAGGTACCAATTTATGATGCACTTTGGCACCGATACATTTACTGCCAATGGCAGAGTGTATGGCAAATGCAAAGTCCAATGCAGTGCTTCCTGTTGGCAGCATCTTCACTTCGCCTTTGGGTGTGTACACGTAAATTTCTTCTGCAAGAAAAGATGTCTTGAAGTCCTGCAAAAAATTCACGCTATCCGTGTCTTCCTGTGCAAGCACTTCACGTATCTGCCCAAACCATTTATCAAAACGGTCTTCATCGGTACTGCCTTCCTTGTATTTAAAATGTGCCGCCAGCCCCTTCTCTGCAATTTCATTCATGCGTTTGGTACGTATCTGCACTTCAACCCATTTGCCACCGGGGCCCATAACGGTTGTGTGCAGGGCTTCATAGCCATTGCTTTTTGGGTTGCTCAACCAGTCACGCAGGCGTTCGGGCGAGGGGTTGTATTCATCCGTAATCATCGAATACACTTTCCAGCAATCCGATTTTTCATTTTCTGGCGAGGAGTTTAAAATAATACGTATCGCAAACAGGTCATATACTTCATCAAAGCTTACCCCTTTCTTTTTTATCTTGTTCCAAATGGAGTGTATGCTCTTGGGTCTGCCATAAATTTCAAAATTGAAATGTTGTGCTTCCAGTTTCTCCTTAATCGGGCGTATGAACTCGTTAATGTAACGGCTACGTTCACGTTTGGTTTCCGCCAGCTTCTTGGCAATTTCCTTATAGCCTTCGGGTTCCATGTACTTCATGGAAAGGTCTTCCAGCTCTGTCTTGATATTGTACAGCCCCATGCGGTGTGCCAATGGTGCATATACCCAAATGGTTTCGCTGGCAATCTTCAACTGCTTTTCCTTCTTCATGAAATCAAGCGTACGCATATTGTGCAACCTGTCTGCCAGCTTAATCAATATAACACGGGGGTCATCCGTAAGCGTCAATAATATCTTCTTGAAGTTCTCAGCCTGTTGGGAGGTGTTCGTATCTATTACATTCGATATCTTGGTAAGCCCATCCACAATCTTTGCAATCTCGCTGCCAAATTCACGTTCCACATCCTCCAGTGTTATATCAGTATCTTCCACGGTGTCGTGCAGCAGTGCACAAATGGTACTACGCACACCCAGGCCAATCTCTTCCACGCAAATCATGGCCACGGCCAATGGATGAAGTATATAAGGTTCGCCGCTTTTTCTACGCATGGTTTTATGGGCATCTGCACTCATCTCAAATGCAGTACGCACCATTTCCTTGTCGCCTTTTTTAAGTTTTGGGCGTAATGCTTTTAAAAGGCTACGGTAATGCCTTAATATTTCTTTCTTTTCCTGTTCTGCGTCTAAAGAATACTTGGGAATCGGGGCTTCTGTTGTCGTTGTTTGCTCTGCATCCATAGGGTAACGAATATAAGAAAAGATGTGCTAATTTGAACAGGATGCGTTGCATGCAATACAGTACAATATGCCAAGTGATTTTTGGGTCGGCAGTTATGCAGGTACCGGCTTTCGTGGCGTCGCACCCATCAGCTTACAGGCAAAGCCCGCCTGTAGTAACCGTTTGCCTTTGCAAAAACTGTTTTAGGCAACCCAACAAGCAATTCCTTTAAATTTGCTGCTCATGAGTGATGCACCCAAAAAAAAGATTTTCCAGTTTTCACTGCTCAGCCGGGTTTTTCTTTTTGTAAAACCATACAGGAAGTTTTTTTATATCAGTTTGGTGCTGGCAATTGTAATGGCTGCTTTTGCACCCATTCGCCCATACCTTATACGCTTGACCATTGATAAGGCTGCCGGCAGGAATGTGCATGTGCCCGCCTGGCTGAATGACATCTTGTTCAGGACAGACCTTAGTACCCCTGCGAGGTTCATATTGTACGTGACCCTTTTTCAGATTGTGTTTTTGCTGGTAGAAACAGCTATCCGTTTTTCTTTCACATTTATTACCGCGTGGCTTGGGCAGAACGTGGTGAAGGACCTGCGGGTAACGGTTTTTAATAAAGTGATTGGCCTTAACCTAAGGCAGTTTGACAAAACACCCATTGGCACATTAACCACCCGTACCATCAACGATATTGAAAGTATCAATGATATTTTTAGCGATGGGTTGATTCCCATTATTTCGGACCTGCTCACCATTGTGATTACGTTGGTGACCATGTTCTGGATGGATTGGCAGCTTACCCTGATTGCACTGATACCTTTTCCCGTGCTGATTCTGGCCACTTACTATTTTAAGGAAAGCGTGAACAAGAGCTTTATACGTGTACGTAATGCCGTGGCTAGTTTAAACGCTTTTGTGCAGGAACATATAACAGGTATGGGCATTGTACAGGCGTTTGCAGCAGAGGATAGGGAATTCAACAAGTTCAACGAAATAAACAAGGAACACCGCAATGCCAATATCAAGGCCATTTTTGCTTACAGTGTGTTTTTTCCCGTAGTGGAACTGGTGCTGGCAATAAGCACAGGGCTTGCTGTGTATTGGATTGCAGACAGGCATTTGCAGCCGGGTTTATTGGTAGCGTTCATTTTGTACCTTAACCAGATATTCAGACCGTTACGTGTTATTGCAGATAAGTTCAATGTATTCCAGATGGGAATGATTGCTGCAGAGCGGGTGTTTAAAGTATTGGATAATGACGACGTTACGGAAGAACCCACAGCCGATAATATCCAGCAACCTGCTGTTATGAAAGGTGCAATCGAGTTTAAGCAAGTTTCATTTGCCTATATAGATGATAACTATGTGCTAAAAAACATTTCATTCAATGTAAAAGCTGGCGAAACGGTTGCATTGGTTGGCCATACGGGCAGTGGCAAAACATCTATCATCAGCCTCTTGAACAGGTTGTACCATATTCAGCAGGGCGAAATAAAGATTGACGGTATCAATATTGAACAGTACGATACCGATTTCCTGCGTAGGAATATTGGTGTGGTGCTGCAGGATGTGTTCCTGTTTTCCGGTTCAGTCATGGACAATATCACGTTACGCAACCCGTCCATTTCCCGGGAAGAAGTAATTGCTGCGGCCAAGATGATTGATATGGATAACTTCATCATGCAGTTGCCCAATGGATACGACTACAATGTAATGGAACGTGGGAGTACGCTGAGTTTGGGGCAGCGGCAATTGATTTCGTTTATACGTGCATTGCTTTATAACCCTGCTATTTTGATATTGGACGAGGCAACTTCCAGCATAGATACCGAAAGCGAATTGCTGATTCAAAAGGCAATTGATACCCTGATCAAGGGCAGAACGTCCATTGTTATTGCCCACAGGCTTTCCACCATCCGCAAGGCCAACAAAATAATCGTGCTGGACAAGGGCGAGATAAAGGAAATGGGCACGCATGATGAACTGCTTGCTATGAACGGCTTTTATGCCAACCTGCATAAAATGCAGTTTGAAAAACAGAAAAAAAATCCGCTGGCTGTATAATTTTTTTCCAGCATCTTCGTTGCGGTGCATCCCTCTGCACAAAATCCGCGTCTAATTACAAAATCCGTACAATGAAAACACGAATAGCAGCAATGCTGTTAATGGCGTTTTTTTGCATAAAAGTACAGGCACAGCAACGGGTGTACCTATCCGTGAACCCGTTTGCGGTATTGGAACCGCAGGCTGCCTATGGCATTGGTATCGGTTACCAATTCAACCAACAGTTCGATATTGTGAATGAAATTTCCTATCTCACAAAACCTACCTGGACGGATGAAGGGGATTATACCAACGTAAAGGGTTTCAGGAATATCACCACTTTTAAATTTACCACTGCAACAAACGAATGGAGGGGCACCAGGAATTTTGTGGCTGCAGAAATCCGTTTCAAGAAAATTGCCTACGACGATATTGCCGATTTTACGAATACGGTTACCCATGCGGTTATTCAGGATTATGCCTTTAAAAACAAGACAACCACATTTGGTGTGGCAGGTATCTTAGGCAAGCAAAAAGACCTGCTGGAAAATGGCAGGCTGGTATTGGAATTTACCGCTGGCATTGGCTTGCGTTACATAACCGTAAACAGGTTAAACACACCAGCCAACTCAACCATTGTTGCACAGGAGCCCGGTTTTGGCGAAACCCCCAATTACCGTAACAATACAACTTCTTTCTATTTTCCATTGGCATTACGGTTAATTTTAAAACTATAATTTAACCATTGCCAGTTATTCTGGTTTCATTTACTACAAAAAGATTGGCTAAATTGCACAAGCAACCACTTAAATGTTTGCCTGTGCTAAATGAGTAAGAAGCTAAAACATAATAATATCCCTAATAGCCTGGTTGCCGAGCCAGAAACTCCTTACGGATTTAGAACACTTTCCGAAGACGACAAGTTGAAAATAGACATGCATCGTTCTGATGCCGAAAAACTTTCGCTATTTACCAAAATGCTCCGTAGAAACGGAATGCTTAATAAAGTAACTTCCGATATATCAAAAAAATAACCGCTCATGGATGTCCAGGACGAAGAGCTGCTTAACTTTTGGCGTGTATTGAACAAGCATGAAGTGCGTTATATAATGGTTGGCGGTTTGGCAACACGGCTTCATGGGTACAACAGGATTACAGATGATTTGGATGTTTGGCTAAAGGATACGTTATCCAACAGGCAAAATTTCAGAAAAGCTTTTTCCGAATTAGGCTATGGCGATTATGAATCTATTGAAACCATGCAATTTGTACCAGGATGGACAACTTTTTACGCCGCAGGGGTTGAGCTGGATATCATGACTGAAATGCTGGGACTGGAAAATGAAAACTTTGATACTTGTTTTGAAATGTCTAACAAAGCCGAAATAGACGATATCATCATTCCTTTCCTGCACATTAACCACCTCATTGCCAACAAAAAAGCAGTCAACCGCCCCAAAGACCAATTGGATGTCATTTACTTAGAAAAGATCAGGAAACTGCGTGAAGAAGATGGCCTGTAAACTTTGTCATGGATTCATAATTTTTCATTCCTCATTTTTCATTTCTCAGCTCCATACCCCTATCTTTGCAGCCAAATTCGGAAATGTATATGGCTCTAAGAACTGTGAAATCATTACTGGTAGCGGCTTTCAGCCTTTTATTGATTACTTTTTCTAATATTGCTTTTGCCAACGAAACTCCTGAAAATGAGCCTGCTCATTCAGAAACAAATGCAAAACATGAAGAGAAGAAAGCAGGCGATTTTGAGCCTGGTTCCGTAATTATGGAACACATCATGGACAACCACAGTTTCCATTTTTTTGATTACGATGGTCACGCAGTTGCTGCACCTTTGCCTGTAATCATCTACTCTCCCGAACGTGGCTTTTCTTTTTTCATGTCTTCCAAATTTGAACATGGCGAGGCTGCCTACAATGGCTATAAACTCGAAGAAGGTACTATCAAAGCTGTAAACGAACAAGGTGCTGTTGAAGAAAATATTAAAGTGTACGATTTCTCCATGACCCGTAACGTAGTGCAGATGCTATTGGCATTGGCCATTTTGGTTTGGATACTACTGGGCGTGGCAAAAAAATACAAACAACAAGGTTCCAAAAAAGCACCATCCGGTTTTCAGAATGCATTGGAGCCTGTTATTACATTCATACGCGACGAAGTAGGCAAAAGCAACCTCGGCCACAAGTACGAAAAGTACATGCCTTATTTGCTTACTGTTTTCTTCTTTATATTGATCTGTAACATATTCGGTTTGATACCAGGTTCTGCAAACGTAACTGGCAATATTGCTTTTACAGCAGTACTGGGTGTCATCAGCTTTATTGCCATCTTGTTCAGCACCAACAAGCATTTCTGGGGTCATATTTTCTGGCCTCCGGGTGTACCTTTGGGTGTTAAACTTATCCTCATACCTGTTGAGTTTTTAGGTGTGTTCACCAAACCATTTGCATTAATCATCCGTTTGTTTGCAAACATGGTAGCGGGCCACATGATCATCACTTGTTTAATCATGATGATCTTCATCTTCACCAAACTAAGTGTTGGTGCTGGTATTGGTTTTGCCCCTGTTTCAATGGCATTTACCATTTTCATTTACTTTATCGAAATACTAGTGGCGTTTATACAGGCATTCATCTTTACAAACCTTACTGCCGTGTTTATCGGACAGGCATTTGAAGGCGAGCATCACGATGACGAAGCCCATGCACACCACTAATTAAACAGTTTTTTTAATAAACAAAACCATACAATCATGTCTTTAATGAACATTTTGTTAGATGGTAGCATTTCTAACGCAGGTGCTGCAGTTGGTGCTGGTTTGGCTGCAATTGGTGCAGGTATCGGTATCGGTCAGATTGGTAAAGGTGCTGTAGAAAGCATCGCTCGCCAACCGGAAGCTGCAAACGACATCCGCTCAAACATGATCCTTACTGCGGCTTTCGTAGAGGGTGTTGCTCTGTTTGCGGTAATCGCATCTGTATTGGCTATCTTCATCAGGTAATTAATTTAATTACTTCCAACTGCATTCAAAGCACAGGGCAATGAATGCAGTTGATTTTTAAGTTTTTGAGAACAGTTCTTTTAAACAGCATGTACCAAGCTGTAGTACATCATTCTTCTTTCGTGATCCCGATAGTTATCGGGACAGCTATCAACTGAAGAAGTATCCATCAGCAAACCCGTTTTAATTAAACATCCCAACAACACGGGATTTTTGGAGGAATATATTATGCAATTATTGACACCCGGTTTAGGCCTTATTTTCTGGACGTTACTTGCGTTCATCGTTGTGTTCTTGATATTAAAGAAATATGCTTGGAAGCCAATCCTTGCTACTTTGAAAGAAAGGGAAGAAGGTATTGCAGATTCTATTGCAACTGCCGAAAAAGTAAAGGCCGAAATGGCTGCGTTGAAAAACGAGAACGAAACCTTAATGCAGAAAGCCCGTGAAGAACGTGGTGCCATGATTAAGGAAGCCAAAAAGGCATCGGACAAAATGATTGCCGAAGCAAAAGATAAAGCAAAAGCCGAATACGACCGTATTGTGGCTGATGCACAAGCTTCTATCATTCAGCAAAAAAATGCTGCATTGATTGATGTAAAGAATCAGGTTGGTGCCTTGGTAGTTGAAGTAAGCGAAAAGATTTTGAGAAGGGAGCTTAGCAACAAGGCCGAGCAAGAAAATTATATTAAGCAATTAGCCGAAGGAGTGAAATTAAATTAGTTTAAAGTTTGAAGTTGGAAGTTTAAAGCAATGATGCTTAACCTCTAACCTTAAACCTTAAACCTTAAACTGTTTAAGAATGCCCAATCCACGTTTAGCAAATAGGTACGCAAAAAGCTTGATTGAGCTTGCCACAGAGCAAGGCAATCTGGAAGCTGTGTACACCGATATAAAATACCTGGAAGCCGTTTGCAAAAACAGCAAAGAATTTGTGAACCTTTTGCGTAGTCCAATTATTAAAGCCGATAAAAAAGCACAGATCATTGATGCGGTAACTGCTGGTAAAGTAAGCGAGCTAACTGCTAAGTTCAACCGCTTATTGGCTGCAAAAGGCCGTGAAAACGATTTGCCTGAAATAGTGGAAGCCTTTATTGAACAATACAATGCAATAAAGGGCATTCACCGCGTAAAGCTGACCACTGCTGTGGAAATAAGCGACGAAATCAAAAATGCCATTGCTGCAAAAGCCAATAGCGAAGCAGGTTTGGGCACTATTGAACTGGAAACAAAAACCGACGAAAGTTTAATTGGTGGTTTTGTACTGGAATTTAACAACAACTTGGTTGATGCCAGTATTGCAAGGGATTTGAGGGACATTAAGCAACAGTTTAGCAAGAACATTTACGTAAAGGCACTTAAGTAAACATAGTTGCCCGGCAAAGTTGGTGCACCTGATGGGTGTCCCGATAGCCTCGAGACGTAGAAAGCAGAACAACGAACAAAAGCTGGTTACATAAACATATAAATTAGAACATAAAACGCTCGAAATATGGCAGAGATTAAGCCGGATGAAATATCAGCAATATTAAGGCAGCAGTTGAGTAACTTCAACGCCTCCGCTGATTTGGAAGAAGTAGGTACCGTATTGCAGGTGGGTGATGGTATTGCCCGTGTATATGGACTGAACAATGTACGTAGTGGTGAGTTGGTGGAGTTTGAGAATGGTACACGTGCAATTGCATTGAACCTTGAAGAAGACAATGTGGGTGTGGTATTGCTTGGTGAAAGTGCAGGCATTAAAGAAGGTGCAAAAGTTAAACGCACCAACCAGATTGCCTCTGTTAAAGTAGGCGAAGGCATGGTTGGCCGTGTAGTAAATACCTTGGGCGAACCCATTGATGGTAAAGGTCCAATAACAGGCGAACTGTATGAAATGCCATTGGAGCGTAAGGCACCTGGTGTTATTTACCGTGAACCTGTAACTGAGCCTTTGCAAACCGGTATCAAAGCCATTGATGCGATGATTCCTGTAGGCCGTGGCCAGCGTGAGCTGGTTATTGGCGACCGCCAGACTGGTAAAACTGCTATTTGCGTTGATACCATCATCAATCAAAAAGAATTTTACGAAGCAGGCAAACCTGTTTACTGCATATACGTAGCAATTGGTCAAAAAGCATCCACTGTTGCAGGTGTAATGAAAACATTGGAAGACAACGGAGCAATGGCTTATACAATCATTGTTGCTGCCCCTGCTGCTGACCCTGCCCCATTGCAGTTCTACGCTCCATTTGCAGGTGCTGCCATTGGCGAGTTCTTCCGTGATACCGGTAGGCCAGCTTTGATTATTTATGATGATTTATCAAAACAGGCGGTGGCTTACCGTGAGGTTTCCCTGTTGTTGAAAAGGCCTCCAGGACGTGAAGCTTACCCAGGTGACGTATTCTATTTGCATAGCCGTTTGCTGGAGCGTTCTGCAAAAGTGATCAACAACGACGCCATTGCAAAAAACATGAACGACTTGCCAGATAGCATCAAGCACCTGGTAAAAGGTGGCGGTAGCTTAACAGCATTGCCCATTATCGAAACACAGGCTGGTGACGTATCTGCATATATTCCTACCAACGTAATCTCCATTACCGACGGACAGATATTCCTGGAAGGTAACTTGTTCAACGCAGGTATCCGTCCGGCTATTAACGTAGGTATCTCTGTAAGCCGTGTGGGTGGTAACGCACAGATCAAATCCATGAAAAAAGTGGCTGGTACTTTGAAACTGGACCAAGCACTTTACCGTGAGTTGGAAGCGTTCTCCAAATTTGGTGGCGACCTGGATGCTGCAACAAAGTCTGTAATTGACAAAGGTGCACGTAACGTGGAAATATTGAAACAGGCACAATACTCACCTTTCTCTGTAGAAAAGCAGGTTGCGATCATCTACTTGGGTACACAGGGCTTATTGAAAGATGTTGCAGTTAAAAACGTAAAAGCATTTGAAGAACATTTCTTAACTGAAATGCAAAACAAATTGCCTGATGTTTTGGCTGAATTCAAGAAAGGCCAGTTGAATGAAGACAGCTTGAATAAAATGGTAGACCTTGCAAAAGGACTTGTACCACAGTATAAATAAGAAATAATTCTCTTTTTATAAAAACAGCCTCGAAGAAATTCGGGGCTGTTTTGTTTTAACCAATTGCCCAAAGCATCTGAAAAACTATCTTCACCCAATGAAAATCACTTTCTTCTCAACGCAGTTATATGATAAACAGTTCTTCCACCAACACAATGAAAGCATTGGTTTTGAACTAGAGTTTTTTGAAACGCCACTCAACATTCAAACAGTTCATCTAATCAACAATACCCAGGCCGTTTGCGTATTTGTGAACGATAAGATAGATGCGGCCATCTGCAAGCAATTGGCAGCAAAAGGAGTAAAAGTTATTGCCCTACGTTGTGCCGGCTTCAACAATATAGACCTTGCCGCTGCCAAAGAAAACGGGTTACAAGTATGCCGTGTACCAGCCTACTCACCCGAAGCTGTGGCCGAACATGCAATAGCTATGATACTTACCTTGAACAGGAAAACGCATAAGGCATACAACCGGGTACGCGAACAGAATTTTTCACTAAATGGCCTGCTCGGGTTTAACCTGCATGGCAAAACGGTAGGGGTAATTGGTACAGGAAATATTGGCAAGGCCTTCTGCAAAATAATGCTGGGCTTTGGTTGCAAGGTCATGGCTTTTGATTTAATTGCCAATAGGGACATGCAAGATATAGGCGTAACCTATCACCCTTTGGTGGAAGTGCTGCAACAGGCAGACATCCTTTCCCTGCACTGCCCGTTAACCGAACAGACCCACCACATCATCAACAACGAAACCATTGCCCTCATGAAAAAAGGGGCAATGCTCATCAATACCAGCCGCGGCGGCCTGATACATACACAGCATGTAATTGCCGCACTTAAATCCGGCCATATTGCCTACCTGGGCATCGATGTGTACGAGCAGGAAGAAAAACTCTTTTTTAAGGACCTTTCCGCTAGCATCATAGAAGACGATGCCATACAAAGGCTCATGAGTTTTCCCAATGTATTGGTTACGGCACACCAGGCTTTTTTTACCCAAGAAGCCATGGCACAAATTGCCACAATTACGTTAAATAATGTGGCACAATTGCTGCAAACAGGCAATTTAACCAACAAGGCAGCGTTACTAATTCAATAATTATCTGATATTCGTACCATCAGCAAACATCGGGTCATGAAGCAATTGACAAATAAATTTTTCCTGTTATTCACTATCTCAATCCTGGCATTAGCTTGTGCAAAAGAAACAAGCTTTGAAAGCGGTCTAAATATTGGCGGTAAATCAATTGGTACACTAAAAGACAATTTGGGCAATTGCCAGGATATTGTTGTTCATGGTACCTACCTAGCGGACTCTACATTAAAAGACGACAACTATGTTTTGGTTAAGGTAAACATAACCACACCCGGCCAATACAATATCACTACCGATACCTCCAATGGCTTCTGGTTCAGGGATACCGGCTATACATCTGCCGGACTGCAAACCATTAAGCTAAAAGGCTATGGCAAGCCCATACTGCCTTTAAATACTGATTTTGTGGTAACCTACAACAACTCCTTCTGCACGTTTACAGTTACTTTGGGTGCAACGGTTACACCTACTGTTATCAGCGACTATTTCCCAACCAGCGTAGGCAGCAACTGGGCTTACGATATGACGGGTTTTACCGATACATTGCACCTAGAAGCTACGCCATTAGATAAAACCTTTGCTGGCAATGCCTACCGTGTTTTTAGGGCCACGCAGGCCGTTTCGCCCGACGACAGTTCCTATTTCAGAAAATCGGGTGGCAACTATTATCAATACAACACGTTGGACAATTACAGTTCGCCAGTGGAAACCATCTTCTTAAAAGAAAACCAACCCGTAGCAACACAGTGGGATAGCCCAACAGCAACCACTACAATTTCTTCTTTGGTAAACCAGGTAAAAATACACTATACCTTACTTGCCGTAAATACCAGCATGACCATTAACGGCTTTGCATTGGACAGCATTATTAAGGTACAGAACGATGTGCAATACAAAAACACCATGACGGGCAACTTCCAAACCATAAGTACTTACTACTCCTACTTTGCCAAAAACATAGGCTTGGTATTAATGGAAAACCCCGGTGTGCTTACACAAACCATCCATCGCTGGAAAATTTATTAAGCTGATACAATTAAATGCCGGTTTTGTTATAGCGTATCCCGCCTGTGCGGGTCGGGCTTTGCATTGCAAGCCGCATGCTGACTGCAGCACACGGGCTTTCCACTCCAATCCCTTACGCCCTTCGTAGTTAACCTCATTGCATAATTGTGTGTGTTTCTAATATGGGTAAACCTTATCTGCAAAGCAGAAAATCCTATTTATAATCTGTTAAACCCGTATAATCCGTGTGCCAATAAATTGCCATGTGTTAATTAATTATACTTTCCATGCATAGCAACATTGCTAACGCTTCATCACGTATTTTTGCACAGCAAAAAATACAGTGTATATGACAAAGATTGCAGTTGCAAAAGGCGATGGAATTGGCCCGGAAATAATGGATGCCGTACTGAAAATTTTCGATGCAGCCAAAGTGCCGTTAACGTATGAAGTGGTAGATATGGGTAAATGGGTTTTTGACAAAGGCTTCAGCAATGGCATGACAGCCGAGGCCCAGCACACAATTGAAAATCTGGGTATCCTCTTCAAAGGCCCAATGGAAACCCCAAAAGGCAAAGGTGTAAAAAGCATCAATGTTACGGCTCGCAAAACCTGGAACACCTACGCCAATAAAAGAACGTTCCAGACATTACATGGCGTTGATACTGTTTTTAGCAAGGCAGGCATCCCTATAGACATTACTATTGTACGTGAAAATATAGAAGATACCTACGGTGGTATAGAACACATGCTTACACACGATGTAGCGTTGAGCAGAAGGTTCATTACACGCCCCGGCAGTATGCAGGTAATCAAATATGCTTTTGAAATGGCCAAAAAGAAAGGTGCCACAAGAATTACCTGCGGCCACAAAGCCAACATCATGAAAATTACGGATGGCCTGTTTCTGGAAGTGTTTTATGAAGTGGCAAAAGACTATCCTGAGTTAAAGGCCGATGACGTGATTGTGGACGATTTGTGCATGAAACTGGTAACCCGCCCCGACCTGTTTGATACCGTTGTACTCACCAACCTACAAGGCGACATTGTAAGCGATTTATGTGCCGGGCTTGTTGGTGGGCTTGGCTTTGCCCCATCCGCCAATATTGGCGACCATATTTCCATTTTTGAAGCTGTACACGGCACTGCCCCGGATATTGCTGGTAAAAACCTAGCCAACCCTACAGCCCTATTGCTAAGCGGTATAGGCATGTTGCAACACCTGGGCATGATGGAAAGTGCATCTGCCATTGAAAATGCCTTATTGTACACATTGGAAAGTGGCGTGCATACAGGCGATTTTGGCAGCAAGCAAACGCCATCGCTAAGCACTACTGCATTTGCCGAAGCCATCATCAATAATTTCGGTAAAAAGCCACAACATAATCCCAAAACAGATTTGAGCGATGTGGCCAATACCTGTACAGTGTACCATCTGGACAAGAACCCGATGCTGGAAAGTGTGGAAGGTAGTGAAGAAAAAATGGTTGGGGTTGACATGTTTATTGAAAGCAACATGCAACCAGAAGATATTGCCAAAAAATGCCTACGTCATGCCGGAGTTAAATTTAAGTTGGTAAACATCAGCAACCGTGGCACACAAGTATGGCCTACGGGTAGCCGCTTTACAAACCTTGTTAACCAATACAACGCACGTTTTGAAAGCATTGATGGCGATGCCTTGAACCAACAGGACATTATTGGTTTATATGTGAGCCTAAGCGGCGATTTTAAAATATGCAGCCTTGAGTTATTGAATGCCTGGGATGGCAAAAAAGCCTACTCGCTGGCACAGGGGCAATAAAAATAACTGTTGCTATCAATAGCACTCATTGCCACGAATGGATAGATGAAACTTTATTCGTGTTTCATTGATGAAATTCGTGGCAATTTTATTTGTACTTTACTTGTTCAAAATTTATACGATGGCAAGGGATACTTTTAAATATACCAATGGAGAAGTAACGGTGATATGGAAACCCAACACCTGCATACACAGCAAAATATGTTGGACGGAGCTACGATCTGTTTTTGACCCATTTGTAAGGCCCTGGGTAAATATGGAAGGTGGCACTACAGAACGGATTATTGAGCAGGTACGTAAATGCCCAAGCGGTGCTTTGAGTTATGAAATGAACAATGAAACTGTTCAGGAAATAAAATCGGAAGCGGCACAGATGCTAGGTGTAGAGGTAACGCCCAACGGGCCTATACTTATTAAAACGGAATGTACCATAACACATAGCGATGGCAGGGAAGAAATAAGAAAAGGTACAACCGCCTTATGCCGCTGCGGTGCAAGCAACAATAAACCTTACTGCGATGGCACCCACAAGCAAATTGATTTTAAAGGATAATTAGCCTCCTGCTTTTTTGGTATTGGTATAACCATTCTTTAATAGCCACTGCAATACTTTGTCACGTTGGTCGCCCTGAACAATTATTTCGCCATCTTTTACACTACCGCCTGTACCACAAAAGGTCTTTAATTTTTTACCCAACTCTTCCAGGTCGTCGTTAGTGCCAACAAAGCCGGCAACAAGTGTTGCAGCCTTGCCACCCCGGTGTTTTGTTTCCAACCATACCCTTAGTTTTTGTTGGTTGGGCGGCAATGTTTCCTGCATGTCTTCGTCTTCCTCCAATTTGAAATTTGGATCTGTGCTAAATACAAAACCGTTATTAATAGGTTTAATTTTTTTACTCATGTTATGGTTGTTTAAAGTTGAATATTTAAAGTGCAATATTTGCTTTAATGCACTTTAAATATCTAACATGCAACATTACAATATCACTGCTTTCAAACTAAGGTCCAAACTCTTTGCCTGATGTATCAGCCCGCCTACACTTACATAATCAACACCCGTAGCAGCATAGGATTTAATGGTATCTAGGTTAATGCCGCCGCTGGCTTCTGTTTCAAAGTCTCCATTAATTATTTTGAGTGCTTCAAAAATTTGCTCTGGTGTAAAATTGTCCAGCATTATCCTAAACACTTTGTCTTTGCCCACTTCGCAAACTTTTTTTACATCATCAAGGTTCCTGGTTTCCACTTCTATTTTTAAACCATGTTTTTCGGTGCTAACGTAATCCCATGCCTTATTAATGGCAGGTTCAATACCGCCACAATAATCAATATGGTTATCCTTCAGCATAATCATGTCGTACAGTCCAAAACGATGGTTGGTGCCACCACCAATCCTTACTGCTTCCTTCTCCAACAAACGGAAGTTGGGCGTTGTTTTCCTGGTATCCAATAGTTGCGTATGATAGCCCTGCAACTGCTGTACATATAAATGGGTAAGTGTCGCAATACCGCTCATGCGTTGCATACAGTTCAACACCAGCCTTTCGCATTTTAAGATGGTATGAATGGTCGCTTCCACTTCAAAAGCCATATCGCCATACTGCATGGCTTCGCCATCTTTTTTAAAAGCGGTAAACACGGCAGAGGATTCAACAAAGCCGAATATTTTTTCGGCAACAGCAACACCGGCCAAAATACCGTCTTGCTTAATCTTTAAAACTGCCTTGCCTTTTTTGTCGGGCGGTATGGAGCTTAGCGACGAGTGGTCACCATCGCCCACATCTTCCATCAATGCCTCTGTTACCAAGTGCTGTAGCTGTTCATCAAATGTTTTCATGCAAATGTTTTATTTATCAATACCCATGTTTCCCTAAAAGAAAAGGGGCATATCAACGCTGCAAAGTATAAAAAAAGGGCTTCCGATTTGGAAACCCTTTTTTTAATGCTCTATATGCTGGTTTAATCATTGATCCTGATGGAAATAATTAATATTTTGTCGCCTTGTTTCTTTAACCGTAAGCTAATGCCATTGCCCTTGCCATTGTTTTGAAGTTTACCGGCTATGTACATGGTACCGCTCATTTCCCTTTGGGAAGAAAGGTCGAAACCCTTTACACCCGATTCGTTAAAGAAAGATTTCAGGGCAATGCTCGCCTGGTTTTTACCCATGCTTTTTACCTCGTCTTTTTCAGGAAGTTTTAAATCGATGAAGCTATCAAAATAACCTGCAATCTGGTCGGCACTGCCCGTTTTTAAAGCCTTTACAACAGCATCGCCATCTGTTTGGGCCTTGGCCGCAAAAATCATAAGGGATGTACAGATTAATAAAAGGAACTTTTTCATATACGTAATTCTCTTAGGTTAGTTGGTTGCTAAAAATGTGCCAAATCGAAATTCTTCACCGTCTAAAGTTAATGGCTATCGCCGAATTGCAAAAAAACAATAGTTTTACGCTATGAGCAAAAAAGCAATACTTATCATCATGGATGGCTGGGGTTTGGGAAAATCGAAAACCTCCGATGCCATCCAGAACGCGAATGTCCCTTTCGTTTCATCTTTATACAATCAATATCCAAATAGTACACTAGTTACTTGTGGCGAGGCCGTGGGCCTGCCCGATGGACAGATGGGCAACAGTGAGGTGGGGCATCTTAACCTGGGTGCAGGCAGGATTGTTTACCAGGAACTGCAACGCATTAATGTTGCCATACGCGATGGCTCATTTTTCAAGAACGAAGAGTTGCTTGCATCCATACGTTATGCAAAAGAAAACGGCAAGCCTTTGCATCTGTTGGGGCTGGTAAGCGATGGTGGCGTACACTCGCATACATCGCACTTAAAAGCAATCTGCGATGCATGCAAACAAGAGGGCCTTACCGAAGTGTACATTCATGCATTTACCGATGGCAGGGATTGCGACCCCAAAAGTGGTCTGGGTTTTATACAGGACCTGCAGGCGTATCTGGACAAGAGCGTTGGGCAAATTGCCACCATTACAGGCCGTTATTATGCAATGGATAGGGACAAACGTTGGGAGCGTGTGAAGCTGGCGTTTGATGCAATGGTAAATGGCGAAGGCGAACAGTCCACCAACCTTATTGCTTCCATAGAAGCATCTTATGCTACTGGTGTTACCGATGAGTTCATCAAGCCAATCATCAATGCCAATATTGCCAATGATGCAGCATGCATCAAGAATGATGATGCGGTGATCTGTTTCAACTTCCGCACAGACCGTTGCCGTGAGATTACGCATGTGCTTTGCCAGGCAGATGAACATGAATTCAATATGCACAAACTGAACCTGCATTATACCACTATGACGGAGTATGATGCCACGTTTACAAATGTGCATGTAATGTTTGAAAACGATAACCTGAACAATACCTTGGGCGAGGTGCTGGCTGCCAATGGCAAGAAGCAGATACGCATTGCAGAAACAGAGAAATACCCGCACGTTACTTTCTTTTTTAGTGGCGGTAGGGAAAAGGAATTTGAAGGTGAAACAAGGCTGATTGTACCATCGCCCAAAGTGGCCACTTATGACCTGCAACCAGAAATGAGTGCCATAGGCATAACAGATACCCTTGTACCAGAAATTGAGAAAGGCTATGCGGACTTTATTTGCCTGAATTTTGCCAATGCAGACATGGTAGGCCATACCGGTGTTTTTAGTGCCGTGGTTAAAGCAGTGGAAACAGTTGACCAATGCGTGGAGCGTGTAGTAACAGCAGCATTGAAGAACGATTACACGGTTTTCCTGACTGCAGATCATGGCAATGCCGACCACATGATTAATGATGATGGATCGCCCAATACACAGCATTCTTTGAACTTGGTACCGTTATTTGTTATTAGCAAAGATTGGAAGGGCACATTGAAAGCGGGCAAACTGGGCGATATAGCCCCAAGCATCTTAACCATTATGGGCTTGCCGGTACCCAAAGAAATGACAGGCAATATTTTGGTACAATAACAGTTTTAAACCTTGCTTACCATGAAAATGTTGAAGAACGTGTTGCTGGCATTGTTGGCAGTATTTGTTATCATACAGTTTATACGGCCAAAGAAAAACCAGTCTAAAGAAATGGGTGCAAACCATGTGTACAATATGTATGCTACTTCGCAGGAAGTAAAAACCATATTAGATAAAGCCTGTAACGATTGCCATAGTAACAATACCAACTACCCGTGGTATAGCAATATTCAGCCAGTGTACTGGTGGCTCAATAGCCATATTAAAGATGGTAAGCGGCATTTGAACTTTAGCGAGTTTGGCTTGTACCGCATTGCAAAACAGAACCATAAACTGGAAGAATGTGAGGATGAAGTAAAGGAAGGCGGAATGCCTTTAAGTTCCTATACTATTGTGCATAAGAATGCCATACTTACGGCAGGTGAAAAAGCAATATTGAATGGCTGGTTCACCAGTATCAGGGACTCTCTAAAAGCCAGGTACCCTGCCGATAGCCTGGTTATGCCAAAGAAAAATACGGTAAGCAAATAACATTAGTGTATGCGATATTTTTTGTTATGGATTGTTGTGCTTGCTGCCTGCAATAATGATGCGAACATACAAAAGAACAATGCAGTAGCCATCCCGTCTGAAACTGGAAAGGATACAATTATACACCCTGTTAATACAAATGCATTTGCCCAACTGCTATTGACTGGTAAAGTAAAAGTATCTGATAATGATGGTACTTTCGGTTGCTTAGACAGTTTGCTTTCCCCAGGTGCTGGTACAAGAAAATTTTATTATCCAGTTGGTAGGATCATCATGAATCAATCTGATGGGGCATTGTCGGAAGCGATTGGTGGCTACCTGGAAAATTATTTGAGACGATACCCTGCTGAAGCAATTGACCATTATAAGGAAATGACAAGTGAGGAGCAACAAAAATTTATAGACTATATCGCTTTCGAATTTTATGCCAATACCGATTCGGGTAACAATGTGTTGAACAAGTATAAAAAAGAAACCATTCTAAATTGCGTAAACTGTTCCTCTGAAAAAAGAATGGATCTAGAAAATATTATCTTGAAAATTGGCAAATCCGCTACAAACATGAATGACCAGTAAAGCAGGCTGTAACAAGATTATATCAATGGTTTTATATTCCAAGCCTAGTTGCAATTACCTTTGTGCCATGCTTATAAAATCTGCCAAATACATTACTTCTTCTCCTTCGTTTGAATTGTGCCCACCGCCAGACAAGCCTGAGTATGCTTTTATTGGCAGAAGCAATGTTGGCAAGTCGTCGCTCATTAACATGCTTGTTAACCAGAAGAACCTTGCCAAAACATCGGGTACACCCGGCAAGACGCAGTTGCTGAACCATTTTGAAGTTACCTCGTCCACACCTACACCGGGCGTTAAAGGAGATGGGGCACCGGTAAAGTGGTACCTTGTTGACTTGCCTGGCTATGGCTATGCCAAACGTAGCTTAAGCGACAGGAGGCGTTGGGAGCAGATGATTGAAAATTATTTCAGGAAACGGCAAAACCTCATCAATGTTTTTGTGTTGATAGATGCAAGACACGCACCACAAAAAAACGACCTGGAATTCATTAACCAGTTGGATGCCTGGCAGATACCTTTTGTATTGGTATTTACAAAGGCGGACAAGGAAAAGCCCGGTGTGGTGCAACGCAACCACAAAGCTTTTCTGGACAAGATGCGTGAAACATGGCAGTTTCTTCCGCAAAGTTTTATTACCAGTTCGGAAAAGAAGCAGGGTAGGGACGAAGTGCTTGATTTTATTAGCCAGCGTAATACAGATGCGTTGAGTGGAGAGGAGGCGTGATGAGTAGTAAACATCATCTACGCTTTTATAAAGTCGGGACTTGTTCTTATGCCGATGGGTGCGACGCCACGAACGTTGGGCTGTGTTTGGTGGCTGGTAACATAAAAAATATAGGGAGTCGGTTTTACGGATGAAGCGGAAGCTTCACCTAACATGGTACCTGTGTTTACAGTTGTTGCTTTAAACGGTAGCTACTAGTTGCACACTTTATCTGCACAGCAACTGCTGGCAAAGGCTTCTGGCTTGGCTTTAAAGGCAAAGCCCATACCCAGAATGTAGCCCATTGCTTCTTTTAGTGCATCGTTGCTTTTAAATTGCGGGTTGGTGTTAATGTCTGCATGCACTTCCATTTCAACATGGTGCTCAATAAACAGGTCGCACAGCTCATAAGCAATTTCAATGCTCTTGGCTACTTCTACCAGCATCCTTTCTTTGATGTGGTAACGTGTTTTTGTTTTCTCGTTGTGAATGTACATGAAGCCACCGTTGTGCTCCCGCAGAAAAACAATAACGGTTGCAAATTCTGTGTCAACGCCTTTTACCTGGCTGTCTGTTCCGATGCAAACTTTAAGCTTGGTGCCTTTTCCGGTTTCCCGAATAATGGCTTCTTCCACTGCCGACTTAATGGGCAGGTTAAGGGATTCTCCGTTAAACTTTCTCCATTGCATACTTGTGAAGGTTTTTTGAAGTTACGGAGTAAACAGCAATGGAAGTGTTATTTTATTATCAACAGTGTTGATAAGCGGAGGTTTTTCAGGTTGGCGGGCAGCAGTATATCAATGGGCGTTCGTGGCGTCGCACCCATCAACTGGCGGATATGTTTGGGTTGTGAATTAATATTGACCCGTACTTAAAAGCACCAAGGTGCATGCTTCCAAAGGCTTGATGCCATTGGCTTTTGCCATATCATATAGCTCTTCGTTTTCTGTACCGGGGTTGAATATGATACGCTTTGGTTTTAACGATAGTATATACTCGTAATAAGGTTTCTGATTGGCTGGGTTCAGGTACAGTGTTACCGTATCAACATCATCCATTGCAGGATGCTCTTTAATGATGGCCGTGCTGCCAATACTGCCTTCTTTTTTGCCTATAGCAACAACGGGATGTTCATGTTTGGTTAAACGCTGAACGGCTAAATAACTGTACCGTTCAGGATTGTCTGATGCACCAAGAACAACTGTTTTCTTTTTCATGCAATCAAATTTAACTTGAAGGTAAGTTCATACATCATGCCAGTATGCAAATACTTTAAAACAAATGATACTTTTTTCTGGGTGTATGTTCAACAATATTTTCAAAAGCAGTTGTTAACTCAGGATACTTGAATACAAAACCAGCCTGCAAAAGCTTTGTTGGCAAAACCCATCTGCTTTTTAGCAACAGTTCACTTTCTGTTCCCAAAATGAATGTGCCAATCTTCAGCATCCATTCAAAAGCAGGCAAACCAATTTTGTGACCTGTAATATTTCTAAGTGTACGCATGAATGTTTCATTGTTTACTGGGTTGGGTGCAGCTGCATTGTACACGCCTTCCAACTTATCATGCTCCCAGGCAAAATCAACCATGCGACAAATATCTTCTATGTGCACCCAACTGAACATTTGTTTGCCATTGCCTTGCTTTCCACCCAAAGCAAATTTGCAGAGGTTCAGGTAAGGCACCATTACACCGCCTTCACCTAAGGCAATGGCCATACGCAATGCTATTTTTCTGGTAAAAGGTGTGCGTTGTTCAAAAAATGTTTTTTCCCATAATTTACAGACCTGCACACTGAAGTCATCGGCAAGCGTAGTCGTGTATTCATCGTTTGGTTGGTCTATTGCATGTGGGTAAATGGTGGCACTGGCTGCATTTATCCAAAGCTTGGGCGGTATGGTTGCCTTTTGTATGGCTTCGCCAATTGCCTTGGTAGCATTGGTGCGGCTGTCGAAAATTTCCTGTTTGTTCTTTTCGTTATAACGGCAGTTCACGCTTTTGCCAACCAGGTTTATCACTATGTCGCAACCGTCAATTTCTTTGCACCAATCACCAGCATCTTTGGCATTCCACTGTACCAGTTGTACATGCTGTTTTAAGGCATCTGCAATTGCAAACTCGCCAAAGCTGTTATTTATGCCATCATGCACATTGCGTGTAAGCACAACAATGTTGTTGTCTGTAGCAAAATATTTTATCAATGCGGTGCCAATAAAACCGGTACCACCAGCTATCACTATTTTCTTGTTTTTCATACAATTCATTTTATAAGGTAAATAATAAACAGCACCAGGCAAAACAGGTTGGTTGCGGTTATCAGCTTATGCTGAAGCAATAGTCCGGCAAATTCCATCCGCCTGATGTATTCTTTGAATACGATAAACAGTATTGCTGCCAACCATATATTATTGAACAACTCAGGAACAGGTAAGGCTTTGTTCAATACTATCAGTGGTATATACAACAGCGTACAAATAATTGCCAGCATATTTACCTGGCCCAGGTATTCGATCGCTGTTTCTTTGCTTAAAAACATTGCGGCCAATATATTGCATACCACCAGTAACAAATGGGCAGCCTGCAACTGTAGAATGCCTGCATTTTTAAAAATGCTATGCAACAAAACTTGTTGTTGAAAGGGAAAGAGCAGCAGGCTGTTTATTGTTAGACCAATAACCATGAATAGTAGCCTGTAAGTAATATTGAAATCGGGTGTACAGTCAAACCCTTTGTTTACGGTAGCTGGGGCAACAATGCTACGCCTGTTGTAAGAGATCAATTTGTAGAGCTTCTTGATGAGTAGTTTAAAGAATGCCAACCTGAATATACTTTTAAGCAAAGGGAACCTGCTACCCAATATTTCAAGCAACGCATCTGTACCGTACCATACTTTTTTGTTTTGAATGTCTATCAATGGTATTTCGTTCCTGCACAAATCGGTATCTATCATTCCCATCAACCCCGGTTGCACATTGGTAAATGCCTGCCTTCCATCTTTATCCAATAAACCGGTTCTTACAAAAACACCCGTGTACCAATTGCACATGGGGCAACTATCATCGTAGATAATTATTTTGTCTGCTGTTTTCATGGCAATTATTTTAATTGGTTTAAGGGGCGTTGCATTTTTTTGTACAGTTCCACATAGCAAATGCGTGCATAGTAACATGCCATTAAAGGGGCGGCAACAAGCAGTGGAACAAAAATGCACAACAGGGGTTTGATGATTAAACCAAGCAGCATAATTGCCACAATAATAAATGTTGCTTTATGGTAATGGTAACGGGCTGTTCCTTCTACGTTAAACCAGTCGTTCAAGGCGTGTATTACCATGCTCAATACCTGCCATGCACCCACAACAAAATAGCCTATAATAAAGGTTTCGTCCCGGTTGATAATGCTGGCTATAAAGAAACCGATGATCAATACCAGCTGTATTCCTAAATCCAATTGCTTAAAGGTTTTCATGATGGTTGTTTTTTGTTATTTAAAATATTATATTTTCAATAAAAATTGAAAGATAAAATCCTTAAAAAAGCCGTATTAACGGCCGTGCCTTTTTTGCTTAGTAAGCTTATTTAAAGAGCTTCATGAAATTGCTGAAGAACCAGTTCTCCTCTGCTTTTATAACCGTGTCCAAAGTCTTCTCTGCATGGCCCGCAAACTTCTGCACGTTCGCAATGGTTTCGGTAAAGGCCTTTACATCTGCATTGCGTTTGTCGCCTTCAATATCACTTAATTTATCCAGCACTTTCAACATGGGGTCAAGTTCACGTTTCTTGCGTTGGTACATGATTTTTGTGGCCACTTTCCAAATGTCCTTATCGGCAGTAAAATATTCCTTACGGTCGCCACTCACAATAACTTTGTCCACCAACTGCCAGTCTATCAGGTCACGCACATTCATGTTGGCATTGCCACGGCTAATATTCAGTTGCTCCATAATGTCATCTGTACTCAAAGGTTCATTTGACACCAGTAACAACGCATGCACTTGTGCCATGGTACGGTTAATGCCCCATTGGCTACCGAGTATGCCCCATTGCTGAATGAATTGTTCTTTTGCTTCTGCCAGTTTCATTACACAAAGTAAAAATATTATTTCTGAATTTTCAAAATTATTTGAAAATAAAATTTCCTGAGCCCTGTTTACCTGCTGTATCATTCCAATGTGGCTTTACTGGTCCCGATAGCTATCGGGACGCAGCCATCAGCAGGCTGTCAAAAAATAAAGCCTTGTACAAGTACAAGGCTTTATTTATACGTATCTGTATTGAATTGTTTCTTTTATACCAACATCCTCAATGGCTCTTCCAGCAAGCTTTTCAGCGTTTGCAAGAATGCTGCACCAGTAGCACCGTCCACAACCCTATGGTCGCAGCTCAATGTTACTTTCATGATATTGCCTGGCACAACGGCACCATTTTTTACAACAGGCACTTGCGATATGCCACCCACGGCTAGTATGCATGCATCTGGCGGGTTGATGATGGCAGTAAACTGGTCAATACCAAACATGCCTAAGTTAGATATGGTGAATGTGCTTCCTTCCCAGTCTGCCGGTTGCAGTTTCTTGTCTTTTGCTTTTTGAGCAAAGTCTTTTACCTGCGTGGTAATCTGGCTAAGACTTAAAGTATCTGCGAAGCGTACAACGGGTACCAACAAGCCTTCATCTACTGCAACTGCAACACCAATATTGATGTGGTGGTTGTAACGTATCTTATCGCCCAACCAACTGCTGTTTACTTTTGGATGTTGTTTCAACGCAACGGCTGTAGCTTTTAATACCAGGTCGTTGAAGCTGATTTTTACTTTGGCATTCTCGTTCAGTTTGGTCCTTGCCGCAACTGCTGCATCCATATCTATACTCATGGTAAGATAGAAATGCGGGGCAGTAAACAGGCTTTCGCTTAAGCGTTTGGCAATTACCTTACGCATTTGGCTAACAGGAACCTCATCGAAACTTACTGTTCCGGAAGCCTGACTGATTGCTGGTTGCTGATTGCCAGCTGCCGGTTGTGCACTTGCTTCTGGTGCTTTTGCAGTAGTTGCTTCGGCTGGTTTGTAAGCTTCTATATCGCTTCTGGTAATTCTTCCGTTATCGCCTGTACCTTTTACATATTTCAAGTCAATGCCTTTATCTGCAGCCAGTTTCTTGGCCAATGGCGATGCAAAGATCCTTCCTTCGTTTACAACGGTCTGTGCAGGTGCTGTCGCCGCAGCAGGTGCAGGGCTTGCTGTATTTGCAGCAGGTGCTTCTGTTTTTGTTTCGACAGCAACTTGCGGCGCAGCGGCAGTAGCTTGTGCACTACCATTTTTAACTGCGGCAACAATTGCATTCACATCCGTACCTTCTTTACCAATGATGCAGAGCAAGTCGTTTACCAATATTTTTTCGCCCGCTTTTGCACCTTGGTAAAGCAGTATGCCATCCTTGTAGCTTTCCAGCTCCATGGTAGCTTTGTCGGTTTCAATATCTGCCAGTACATCTCCTTTTTTTACAGTATCGCCCACGTTTTTGCTCCAGCCGGCAATAACACCTTCGGTCATGGTATCGCTTAAACGTGGCATCAGTACAACTTCATCCATAGCTGCCGCATCAACAGTGGCAGCAGTTGACGGGGCAGGAGCTTCTTCTTTTGGTGCTTCGGCTACTGTTGGTTGCTGTTCTGCCGCAGCGGGTGCAGTGGCAGGTGTAGCAGGTGCCGCACCTGGCTGATGCTGTGCCACCAGTGCACTTACATCTTCGCCAGCTTTACCAATTATGGCCAGCAAATCGTTTACTTGCAATTTGCCGCCATTGGGCGTGCCAATATGTAACAAGACACCTTGCTGGTAGCTTTCCAGTTCCATGGTGGCTTTGTCTGTTTCTATCTCGGTAAGTAAGTCGCCTTTATTTACGGTATCGCCCACTTTTTTGTGCCAGGCAGCAATCACACCTTCAGTCATGGTATCGCTAAGGCGGGGCATTAAAATAACTTCAGCCATAATTATTCGGTTGCTCTTTTAAAATGAGCCGTGAAAATACAGCAAATTGGTTTTGTGGCAAGTATTGTAAAGCATTTTTGTTGATTGCTGTTTTTTGGCATCGTTTGCACCGTGGAGAAGGCCATAAAAGCAGCATGGTACTTTACCTGTTTTTCTTTTGCAGAAGGTTGGCTGCAAAAAAAAAGCCGCTTTTAAAGCGGCTTTTTGATATTGATGTTTTAGTTTCTGCTATTTGCCAACCGGGTTAGCAGTTTTAGTATTTCTATGTATAACCAAACGATGGTAACCAACAGGCCAAAGGCACTGTACCATTCCATGTACTTGGGGGCTCCCATTGCGGCTCCCTGTTCTATACGGTCAAAGTCGAGCAACAGGTTTAATGCTGCAACTGCCACAACAAACAGGCTGATGCCAATACCCAGGAAACCTGCATTGTCCCAGTTCATAAACGGAACATCTACATGAAACAGGCGTAGTATAAAAACAATACCATAGAATAAAGCAATACCAAGTGTTGCAGACATGATTACGCCTTTCAATTTTTCGGTAACCTTAATGATACGGAAATTGTATAAAAGGAACATGGCTATAGCAACACCAAAAGTCAACCCAACGGCCTGCAGTACAATACCGGGATATTTTTTCTGCATTGCCTGGTTAATGATGGCGGAGATTGCTCCTAGGCAAAGACCTTCTAATATACCATAAATGGGTGCCAGGTAAGTGGCCCAGTTGGGTTTGAAGCTAATGGCCAAAGCCACAACCAAACCACCAATTAAACCACCAAACATATAGGCAGTGGCACTTTGCGGCTGGCCGCTATAAATTTGCTGCCAGGTAAATGCAGCACCTGCTATTACCATAACCATCAGGAAGCCAAACTTGTTAATAGTGCCCCTTACACTCATGGTGCCTTGCAGTTCTGCTTCTGCATGAAGACTTCTATCAAATATCTTTTGCGACAGTGTAGGGTTATTTGTTTCGAATAATGCCATATTAGTTAAAATTTAAGGGTATAAAGATAATGTGTTGTTACCGATAGAATCGTTAACAATCATCAAATGTTTTGTGCCTATGCAACTGCTAACTGAAGAGGTATTCCACATCTTCTTTTGTCAACGATTTCACGAAGCCTTCGTCATCGGTAATCAGGTCTTTTGCCAATGCCCTTTTCCTTTCCTGCAGTTTCAGTATTTTGTCTTCTACGGTATCGGTACAGATCATACGGTATGCAAAAATATTCTTGGTTTGCCCAATACGGTGCGTACGGTCAATGGCCTGTTGCTCTACGGCGGGGTTCCACCATGGGTCCACAATGTACACATAGTCTGCCGCTGTTAGGTTTAAACCCACACCGCCAGCTTTTAATGAAATGAGAAATACCCTGCAGTTCTCATCGTTTTGGAAACGGGTGATGGCTTTTTCCCTGTCTGCTGCTGTTGTGCTTCCATCAAAGTATTCGTAATCCACACCAAGTTCAGTCATCTTTTCCCTGATCAATGCCAACATGCCCAGGAACTGGGAAAAAATCAATGCCTTGTGGTTGCTGATGTTTTCCGTTATTTCCCTACCCAATTCTTCCAACTTAACTGATACGTTCGGATACTTTTCAGCATCGGCTTCTTTGGTTATGGCCGGGCTGTCGCATATCTGGCGGAGTTTCATCAGGCCCTGTAGAATGGTCAACTGCGATTTCTGTATGCCCTGTTCCTGTACTACCCCTAATATCTTATCGCGGTAATCATTCCTGTATGCTTCGTAAATCCTACGCTGTTCATCGCCCATTTCGCAGAAGAGGATCATTTCCTGTTTTTCAGGAAGGTCTTTTGCCACCTGCTCTTTTGTTCTTCTTAAAATGAAAGGGTATAGCAATTTGCGTAAATGATCCTTTTGGTCCTTTTCGCCAAACTTGTCAATGGGCAAGGCAAATTCCTGTTTAAAAAATTCCACGCTGCCCAGCATGCCCGGGTTCAGGAAGTTCATTTGTGCAAAAATGTCGAACGTGTTGTTCTGCAAAGGTGTACCGCTCAGGCATAAACGGTTCTTTGCTTTTAACACGCAGGCTGCCTTGGTTACCTTGCTGCTGGGGTTCTTAATGGCCTGGCTTTCATCGAGCACCACATAATCAAATTGCACTTCTATAAACTGCTTGATGTCGCTACGCAAGGTTCCATAAGTGGTAATGATTACATCCACATCGTTGTGGGCAAGGTTTTCCCTTATCCTGCTACCGCCATGATGCGTGTAGTATCTGAGGTTGGGTGCAAATTTCTTTATTTCGTTTTGCCAGTTGAACATCAGTGTTGTTGGGCAAACCACCAATGCCTTTAACGAGCCTGTCTCTTCTTTTAGATGGTGCATGAAACTGAGTGCCTGTATGGTTTTACCAAGACCCATATCATCGGCCAGTATGCCGCCCCACTGCACTTCACGTAAGTAATTGAGCCATTGAAAACCGCTTTCCTGGTAGGGGCGAAGTATGGGTTTCAAATGTTCGGGTGCCTCTATTTTTTTTATTTCGTAGTTGTAACGGAGCTTGTCGTATTTTTCTTCCAATTGAATGAAGAGCTCTTCTTCGTCGCGTTGGTTGTACAAATCTTCCACTACGCTGAACTGGTATTTGCTCAGCTTCATGCTGTTAAGCTTGCCTTCGCCAACTTTGAACAATAGGGAGTATTTCCTGATCCATTCTTCGGGCAGGATGCCCAATGTGCCATCTTCTAACTGCACAAACTGTTGCTTGTTGGCCAATGCTTTTTTTACATCGTCCACCGTCACTTTCTGTTCACCAAACTGTATCTCTATTTTTGCATCAAACCAGTCGGTTTGGCTGCTGATATAGATTTTTGTTGATGGCTTTGCTGTGTTGAAGCGGAAATTTTTGAGTGCATCAAAACCATGCACGGTAACGTTCATATCCTTTACTGCATCCACAAACAGAAAGAACCAATTGTTTTTTAATACATCGGTTCCCTTTAATGCAAGGGTGTCGCTATCAACCGGCTTAATAAAGTGCGAGTGCAGGTTTTCGATCTTTGCCAACAGGGCTTTTTCGGCTTCTATATCCCTGTGCACCACCAATAGTTTATCGGTTAATGGCAGTACAATTTTGTCTTTATCGCCCGTTCTTACATCGTAGCCATTATAGGTAAATACAGGTTGGAATACAAGGTAGTCGCCCCTTTCTTTCAGCAGCACTTTCATTTCGGGCTTTATGTCTTTTACATCTTCTTTTTTCAGGTTGCCAAACTGTACATTGTATTCTTTTGATAGCGGCAGTATGAATTGCGACAACTGTTTGCCCCATGTAACTGCATCAATGACCATTTTACCTGTTGGCAAAAATTTCTGCATCAGTGCAATATCTTCTATGCGTTGCCAGGTAAAAAAGTGGTTCTGGTATTGAAAGAACAGGGGTGTTGCACTTTCGTTTTCGCTAATGTTTAGGTCAACGTTTGGCAGCTTGGCACGGCACTCTACTTCGTAGGCACCATTTTTATAGTTCACCATAAAATCCAATGCAATATTTTCCGAAGAAAGGTCTGCATGAATAAGGTTGGAAGTAATGAACTGTTTTTTAGTAGGAAGGTAAAAAGCAAAATTGCTTCCTGTCAATTCTGCAAACAGCTTCCTATATTTAGGCTGCAGGTATTCATTGATGAGGCCACGGGTTTCTTCGGGCAGTTCATCATCATGCTGCTGTATGATGTTTTCCCAAAAGCCGCTGAAAGGTGAGTTGCGTGTAAGGTATTTGTTTACTTCGGCAGGCATCAGTTTCCTGATCTGCTGCAATAGCATTTTATCGTCTTCGCTAAACACTTCGGTGTTGATGAACTTGTTCAGATCCAGCTTTTCTACCTTGCCTGTGTACTTAGAAAAATCGTCTGCCGGTTCGCCCTGTACGGCTTCAATTTGTATATAAGGATATTGATGCTCGTTAGTGGTTATAACCACGCCCAACTTCATTTCGCTTTTCTTTGGCTCTTCTACCACGGTAGTGGCAACTTCGTTTGTCACAACATTGGCAGGCATTTCGGCCCAGGCCGGCTTGGGCCTTGGTTCTACGGCTGGTGCTGCAACCACACGTTTGATTGAACTGTCTAGCACCCGCAAAAAAGGTTTGCCATCCTGGTAGGTAAATTCGAATTTGCCCGTTAGGTCATCTTCTAAGGAGTAGCCATAAATGGCCAACAGCTTGTTTTTGACACCATCCCAATTACGGATGGAGTCAAAATAATTGGGACCAAAATTGTTCATTAACTGGAGCAGCAGTATCACTTTGTGCACGCATAGTGGATGCTTCTGGTCGCTATTGCAATTGCAACTGGTATCAAAATTACGCTCTTCATTTTTTTGGATGAGCAGCTTATAGGTTTCGCCGCCCAATGCAACTTCGGCCAGTACCCGTTCATCTTTGGCATCAATGATTTTTGCTTTTTGGCTGCGTAAAAACTCTTCAGCACTAGTGTAGCTGTCGTTAGCAGAAAGCAGTTTAATCAGCTTTAGGTCCAACTGCTTCATTTTAACAACCGTGTGTTTTTGGTTGTACACCATTTCCTTGTCGCCCAGCATGTTTTTGTCGAGCATTTCCTGTAACTGGAACAGGGCAGCTGCTTTGTGCCTGCATACTTCGCTTAAGTTGTATGGGCAGGTGCAGCGGAGGGACAATGTTTTTTCGTTCCTGAAATTGCCAATATATACTTTGTAGAAAGTGCTGTAGGTATCGTCCTTGACACGGAACACGACACTGCCCATTAGTTCGTCGTGCTCAATCAACTCAACATTGCCAAGCGAGTGAATTTTTTTGCCACGGCGTATCACTTCTTCGGAGCCGCCATTGTAAATATGTTTGACTAAGTAGGGTAATGCCATTGGTAGTAAACGGTTGACTGGTGACGATAATTGGCACTGCAGCCAACAATTTTTTAAATTGATTCTGTAATGGTATTGCCCATCAAAAGAGTAGGTGATGCGGGTTGGCTTCCAGTTCCTCATCCCAGCACTTCTGGGATACCTGTGCATGTATTGTTTGCAAAAAAGAAGCAATCACTGCATCAGTCAACTGTTCTGAAAAAGGCAAGTAGCAAATGTAAAGGAATGCGGTTAAGATTTCTACTTTAGACAGCGTTTGCGGACGAAAAATTTGTTAAGTCTATTAAATGAATGGATTATTGAAAAAAGACAGTACCTTGTGTGGTTTTTACTTTTTTCAATTGATAATTATTTTTCAATTGTTTTTTGGAAACTGCATTAGAAATACAGTCCCGATTGCTGAAAATATCGCTGCATATGGTACTGCAAGGGCAGTTAGCCTATTATCAAATTACCGTCTTTGTATAAGGGCAGTACATTGGCCACATCGTTGGTAACACAGTATTCAAGGTCTTTTTCCAAACCGAATTTGCTGAGCCTATGCCAGTGCGTGGTAAGGCGTGCAAAAGCGTACATGTCGTTTTTGTGCAGGTTGTACATCTGCTCGGCCATTAAAGATGTATCGCAATGAATGGTGAAATGCTGTTTGATTTTTGAGATGACGGCTCCCGCAAAAAGGGTGTCTTCCAGGTTTACCCGATCTTTCCAGGCACTGCATCCGAGGAACACATTCCTGTTTTGTGTGGCCAGAAAATCGCACACGGCACTCAGGTTGGGAAAGGAGCCCGTAATTACTTGGGCAGCCCCGTTGTTTAGGGCCATGTGCAATAGTTTGGTGCCGTTGGTTGTGGTAAGTACCAAGGTTTTGCCCTGTATGAAACTGCGGGGATATTCGGCCGGGCTGTTACCGTATTGCAGGCCTTCAATTACTTTACCGTCACGCTCGCCGGCAGTGATGCTGTTGGTAATCTGGTTGCCAATCTCTATGCACTTTTGCACGTTGTCAACAGGAACAATCCTTTCGGCACCATTGTATAGTGCGGTGGCAATGGTACTTGTGGCACGGAACACATCGATAATTACCACAACACTGTTGTTGATATCGTATATGTCTAATAGTTTGGGCGATATAACGGTATATAAATTGGGCTTGCTCATAAGTTGGCAAATATAGAGAAGCCGCTGAATAGTTGAAGAGGGCTTGGAGTTGCTGTTTTTAATGATTGCTAGGCTGAGCTTGACGAAGCTATTTCTTGCGTTTGTATTTGATTTTTACTTTGGCCACGCCGGCGTTTACCATGCCCAGCTCTTTGGCTGCCACTTTGCTTACATCAATGATCCTTCCTGCAACAAAGGGCCCACGGTCGTTGATGCGTACCGTTACCGATTTGCCGTTGGTGGTATTGGTGACTTTTACTTTTGTGCCGAAGGGAAGTTTTTTGTGTGCTGCTGTGTATTCGCCGGGTTTGTACCTTTCTCCATTGGCGGTTTTGCTGCCGGACAGGTTGTCGGAGTAGAAAGATGCCTTGCCACTTTGTGTAACATACTTGCCGCAGGAGCATAATAGGAGTGCGGCCAGGATGATTAGATAGGTATTGAATGTTTTCATGGCATAAAACTATTGCGGGCCGTATAACAGGGCTGGCTGTAATTTTCAACAATGCTGTCCTATTTGTTGAAAACCCTGCGATGGAACAAATTAAAAAACCTTTTAGGGTATTGAATAACACGTTGTGCAGGGTATTGGCAATGGGTAAGTTATACTTTGTTGTAGTTTTTATCGAAAAACGGTTGCGTTCATCAGACAAATTTTGAATAAATAACTTATGTGTACAAATGCACAGGTATTGCACATAGTATTTTTACGCTCAAACTAACCTGCTTAAAACATGGCTAAACCTATAAAACATAATAACTTCAAATTGCGGGGGGTAGTGCATTTGCTTGTTTTTGGTGCCTTACTATGCTCCATTATCATACTTGTGTTTAACTGGCCCAGCCATAAGCTGTTAGCTACTACTATTGAAACATCTGCCACATCTTTCGATTCTTCGCACCCGATCAATAAAAAAATTGAGCTGTTGAGTATCAAGCATGCCAATGTAGACAATGATTTCAGGGAATTTTTGGTTACAAAGGATGCGGATACCTATAAAAAGTACCAGAAGGGATTAAAGGAAATGATTGCCACTGTTGACAGTATTGATACCTATACCAATGCGGAGCCTTATTTGAGCAGCATTAAGAAAGGGTTCAAAACAAAGGATAGCATCAGTAACCTGCTTATTGCATTGCATACGCAAATGGATACCCTGTTGAGTTTTAACCCAGAGGACCACTCGCATAAATCGCACATTTCCATTGCACCGTATGACTTGGAAACCGTGTTGAACTCGATAGAAGTGGATACGGTGAAATCGCTGGAAAAATCAACACGTAGGGGACTTTTGGGAAGACTGAGCGATGCCTTCCGTAAAAAAAAGAACATAGACCTGTTAAAGGAAACCATTACCATAAAAATGCGGTTTGGCAAGAAACGGGCCTATTCGGGCAGCTTTCTGGAGCAGTTGGAGCAACTGGGAACGGAAGTGAACAATTACTATAAAAATGCCTTTAACCGGATTACCCAAAAACAGGAACTGGTGAAGGCAAGGGAACTGCAATTGGTATATGCCAATAAGTATATACTAACCAATATGGACAAACTTCTCGCTTCCTTTAAATTATTGGGTGCAGAAGCAGACAGGAATATCCACCAGCAGTCGAGTGCCAATGCCATTGATGCTGCGGAGAACCTTAAACGTATTATTAGTATATTATTGTCGTTATTGGTTGTTGCCCTTTTATTGCTGTTATTGTATAGTTACCTGGCATCGAGCCATGTGCGTATGCTAGCAGAAGAGAAGAAGAAGAGCGATACACAGGCAAGCGTGAAGGAGTACCTGCTGGCTACAATGAGCCATGAAATACGAACGCCCCTCAATTCGATTATCGGGTTTACCAGTTTGTTGCAGAAGGAAAAAATGCCTCCATCATCTGGCGAAATGGTTGATTCCATTTCTTTCTCTTCCAATTCGTTGTTGAACATCATCAATAGCACATTGGATTACCTGAAAACGGAGAAGGGCATGATGAAACTTGCCACATCTGTTTTTAACCCGTTTGACGAGATACAGAAAACCACTAAGCTATTAACGGTATTGGCACAAAAAAAGAAGATCGGTTTTACAATCGAGAACATTGCCACAACCAATACCTGGTTGCTGGGCGATGTAAATAAGTTGCACCAGCTTATCTATAACCTTTCTGGCAATGCAATTAAGTTTACCACCGAGGGAACCGTGAGCATTAAAGCGAGCCTGCAGCAACGGCCCGATGAAAAATTCCGGTTGACGATTGCCATAACAGATACGGGTAGCGGCATTAAGCAGGAAGAACTGCCGAAGATTTTTGACCATTATTACCAGGCAGAAAACAGTGCAGCCACAACCGGTACAGGGCTTGGACTTGCCATTTGTAAAGAAATGGTTGAAATGCAGAAGGGCAATATTTCTGCCACGAGTAAAATTGGTGTTGGCAGCACATTTACTTTTTATATTGATTATGAAAAAGCCGCAACTGACACGTTGAGCAAGCAGGAAACAAACACAGCCTTGATAAAAAGTAACAAGACGATTTTTATAGTGGATGATGATATCTTTCAGCTTGCATGGATAAAAAGGGCGTTTGAGAATGCCGGGTTTCATTGCATTAGTTTTGATGGCGGAGAGCAGGCTTTGGCAATGCTGGGGCAGCTTACACCCGATTTGGTGTTTACCGATATCAATATGCCGGGCATGGATGGACTGACTTTGCTACAGGAGATACAATCGCATAAAGACCTGTCCATAAAAGTAATTGCCTGCACGGGCGATGATGACAAGCAGCATCATTTACAGTATAAACAATCAGGCTTTGCTGCTATATTGGTGAAGCCATTTACGGAAGCTGACCTGTTGAAAATTGTGAATGAACTGACTTAAGGATTTGCCTCGGTATATTGCTTTATTGTTTGGTTGCGTTGCTGTAACAGTTTTTTCATGTACGATGTGAGGAACACAATATTTACCAGCCAACCAAGTACACCATAAGGTGTTTCAAAATAGAAGTCGTCTTTCATTATGGTAGCCTCTTGTTCGTAATGGAAATGGTGCTGATGTTGCATCTGTTTAAAATCACCTTCAAGCATTTCGTCCTTAAAATAATGGTAAGGTTGCATGGCGGTAATTTTTACAGTCATGGTTCTTGTAGCAAATAAGTGCCTGGCCTGCCAGGTAACGGTTTCGCCTTCATTGATAAACCCCGTGGTAACGCCGGCAATAGCAGTTTCGTTTGTATGCTGCATGGATGCCTGATGCAGGTTGATGCTTCTTGCAGCATCAAATACTTTTTCTATAGGTGCATTAATGGTGGTTAGGAGATGTATGGTTGGCATCACCAAAAATACTGTTTAAAAAAAGGCCTTGAAGATTTTGTCTTCAAGGCCTTTTCGTGAATCATGTTGCCGTTTATACAAATGGAACTTTTACCACTTTTGCTTTTACCAAACTGTTCCTGATGTCGATATATATATCGCTGTCAATGGCGGCATGTTCAACGGCAACATAGCCTAAACCAATTGCCTTACCCAGGCTTGGTGCCTGCGTGCCGCTGGTTACTTTGCCTATTGCCTGGCCATTGGCATCTTTGATTACATAATCGTGACGAGGGATGCCACGGTCAATCATTTCAAAGCCTACCAGCTTTCTTGTTATGCCTGCTGCTTTTTGTTTTTCGAGTATGTCTTTGGCCGTGAAGTCTTTGGTGAATTTTGTTATCCAGCCCAGGCCACCTTCCAATGGTGACGTTTTGTCGTCTATATCATTTCCATATAGGCAGAAACCCATTTCCAGACGCAGTGTATCCCTTGCTGCCAGCCCGATTGGTTTTATGCCAAGTTCCATCATTTTGTCCCAGATAATATCGGCTGCACCATTGCTGTTCTCAAAATAGATTTCAACACCACCGGCCCCAGTATAACCAGTTGCACTTACTACCACATTATCAATGCCGGCAAACCTGCCTTTTGTAAATGTGTAGTATTTCAGGTTCATGATGTCCATATCGGTTAATGGCTGTAATAGTTTGGTAGCATTGGGACCCTGTATTGCAAGCAGGCAGGTCTTGTCGCTAATGTTGTGCATCTCCACATTGTTGGTGTTGAACCTGGTTATCCAGTTCCAGTCCTTTTCTATATTGCTGGCATTTACTACAAGCATATAGGTCTTGTTCTCTTCGATGCAGTACACAATCAAATCATCCACAATGCCGCCCTCTTCGTTGGGCAGGCAACTGTATTGTGCCTTGCCTGCTGTAAGCTTGCTAGCATCGTTGCTGGTAACTCGTTGAATGAGGTCCAATGCATGTTCGCCTTTCAATATAAATTCACCCATGTGGCTTACATCGAATATGCCAACATTGTTTCTTACGCTTGCATGTTCGTCGTTGATACCTGTGTAGGAAATGGGCATATTGTAACCCGCAAACTCGGCCATTTTAGCACCTAGGGCAATATGTTTTTGGGTGAAAGGCGTATTCTTCATTGCAATCATTTTTAATGAATGGCAAAAATAGGGTTGGGCAATGGCTATAAAAAATAAAAGCAACAGTATTGTTTACAGTTGCCTGGCGGAGTAGGATTGGTGGTTTGGAATCTATGGGGAACATATTGGTATTGCTTGAAAGAACCAGTAGCAATCATAAAGGCTACTCATTGATAACCGTCTTTAATCCCTCGCATGTACTTTTTATTTTGGCAAGTGCCTCTTCGGAATTCTCTTTTTTGTTGAACCTTATTTTCAATGTGCCGGGATAGGATTTTACATAGAATTTGGTAGCGTTATCCAGTGTAATGGTTGCATCAATCTCTGCATTTGCGAAAGACATGCTTGCATTGCTGTTTAGGCTACGGTCAAGGTATGCCCTAACCTTGCTTGTTTTGCTCTTGCTGAACGAAGCATTTAACTGGTAGGTTTCTGGTGTTTCGCTGATGGCGATTTCGGCATTGTTGTTATTGATATGACAGCCTGTGCAGCTTAGCATCACGATGATGGCGATTGCCCAATAAACCTTTGAGCGGATGATTTTTTTCATGATACCTATTTTGGTCAGTTACAGAATAGTGGTGCATCTAATTAAGTAAGGAAGAACCCACCGTTGCGATCAACAGCGGGTTCTTTTGTTCCCAACTTCAACCGAGTTTATATGCAGAATTTTGTCATTAATAAATCGCTCATGTGCATTCTTGCCTCTTCCACTTTGGCAGTTACTTTTGGCTTGGGTGCTTCTTGCTTTGCAGGTTTTTCTGGCTGGTATTTATAGCGTGGGCTATCAACAGTAGGCTTGTCCAGTTCCTTTTTCAATTCTTCGGCTTTACGCTTTTTTTCTGCAGCTTCTTTTTCTGCATCGTTGTATTGCTTTTGAAGGTCTTCCCTGCTTTTCTTGTATTTCTCTACGGCATTTTTTTCATCGTCGTCGTTGTCGCTATCTTTTACATTTTTCTTGTTGCTTCTTTCCAGGCCCTTTGTTGTCATGGTATATTCAACATTGTGCCTCCAGTTATAGGCCCCGTCTTCATTGTCCCATCTCCAGTCATCCCAGTTGTCATCAAACCCGATATTCATCCTTTCGTGACTGTCCCAACCCCAGCCAGAATTTTCCCTGATAATGATACGCTTTCCAACTGGTACGGCTATGGTAACAATAATGTGTTGGTTCCTGAATTTTTCAGTTGGGGTAATGGCAATTCCCTTACCGAGTAACAAAAGACTGTCGTTCTGTGTAATGGGGTAATCCATTTTTGATACCAGTTCATTTGCCTGTGCCTTGCTGGAGCCATTGCTCAGCTTCAACATGGTTACGCTAAAGCTGTCGGTGTTGGCTTTCACGATCCTTACTTTCACGTTCCTGATAAATACAGAGTCGTCGTCCATAGAAGCAAAAGGCTCCATCCTGAACCACCTGTTGTTGTAGTACTTGCCAAATGAAGCGGCTTTTACTTCCAGCTTCTTTACGCCAGGATTGCTTAGTACAACATTTTCTTCAACAGGTGTATTCTTGTAACGGATATCGTTTTTTAAAGAAGTGATGAGCCCAATGAAGCAGAACAGTCCTACCAGCCACAAGGCAAGAAACGTATAACGGATGGCACCACTGTTGCCCCTCATTTTGGCAACCCTGCGTATGATGAGTGTTACGATGCCAATTACAGGAACCCAGATAAACAGTATCAGTGTGCCAAGAGCAAAAATGTTTTCCCAGCCGTCGTTTATTACGTATGCTTTTGCAGGTAACAGTCCGGTAAGTACCACGCCTATGCTAAACAGTCCGGCTACAATGCTAAACAGTACGCAACCGAGAATAAAGTATGCAAATATTTTTGCAATCAAAGCAATCACGTCGCCCAAAGTGCTACGGCTTCTTTTGGTAAAAGTTGCTGCATCCTTGCCCATTTCCATTCCTTTTTCGCCTACGGTTGTGCCAAAGTCGGCAGCCTTTTGGCCCATTTCCTGGCCCCATTTCTTGGCACGTTCGCCAAAGCCTTCCATGTCGTTCTGTATGGTATTCTTAATGCTGTTCAGGTCAACTTTCTCGCCTTTCATTTCCAGCTTGTCTGCTGTTGTTTTTGCTTCGGGCAATACCAGCCATAATATGATGTAGATGAACAATGAGCCAGGGCTGAATGACAGGCTCAAAAAGTGGGGGAAGTTCCATAGGCCCCAATGACCGAACCTGAACACAAATGAAAAGAAAGGAATCAGGAACAGTAAGCGTGGCACCCAAATGCTAACGCCAAAGTATTGGCTTAAACCACTACATACACCGGCAATCACTTTGTCATCCCCATCCCTAAACAGGCGTTTGCGTTGAGAGCCGATTACGGCACTGGATGTGCCGGGTATGGCCACCCATAACACTAGGTATGGTATAAAAGTAACACCACAAAATATGACCATCAGTACCCTTACAACAGTTATGTCTATACCAAAGTAATTGGCAATACCGCTACATACACCACCCAATACTTTGTGGTTCTCGTCACGGTACAAACGGCGGTTGCCATCTGTAGTATAATTGTATTGTTGCTGTGATGAGGTGTGGGTTGATTGACTTTGCTGCTGTTTCTGCTCACCGCCTAGTTGCTCTTTTACACTGGCTTCTTCGCCATCAAAATCTTCAGGGCGGCCCATACTGTTGATGATGTTGTTTACATCTTCATCAGTAATGCAGGTAGCACCTTTTTTCAAGGTTTCGCCAAACAGTTCGGCCACACGGCCTTCTATATCGTTAATGATCTCGTCCCTTCCTTCTTCGTTGGCAAAATATTTTCTCAAGCTTTCCACATACTGTTTCAGTATGTTGTAGGCAGATTCCTCAATGGGAACTACCCTGCCCTGAAAGTTTATGTTGATTACTTTTTTCATTTTCAGTTCAAATTTTTTGGTTAAAGTTGAGTTTGGTTTTCATCAGGATTGGAGGTGTAGAGTTCCTGTGTAAGTGCATGTACCGCATCGGCCAGTTCTTTCCAGGTTTTTTCCAGTTCGTTGTAGAAGTTGAGGCCTGTTTCGGTCATGACAAAATACTTGCGTGGCGGGCCGCTATTGCTTTCTACCCAACGGTAGGTTAAATAGCCTGCATTTTTTAGTCTTGTAAGCAAAGGGTACAATGTGCCCTCCAAAATATGCAGGTTGGCAGCTTTCATTTTCTCCACTATATCACTCGGGTAAACTTCACCTTTACGGATAATGGATAGGATGCAAAACTCTAATACCCCTTTCCGCATTTGGCTCTGTGTGTTTTGTATGTCCATTGTTTGTGCTTTTAAGTTTTTGTATGTGCAAGTTTATTTTGGGCGGTGCCTTGCTTGCGTTGCACCATCAAGTTTTTGTTTTGGTGCGGCTATACAAAAAGCCTTCTTTGTACCCTTGGCCTTGTGGTTCTTTGAATGTTCCATAAATCGGCGGCACTAAAAACAGTTTTATGGTTGGTAGCATCTATGGCTACTGTTTCTTTTACTTGGCTGGTCAGTTTGCTTATTTCGGTTTTGCTAAGCTCGGTAAGCAGGTTGTTGTGTTGCGTTTTCATGATCCGTTTATTTTAATTTTTTGAATGATTGGTATTGGTCTTTGTTTTTGCAGTTTTAATAGCTACTATCACATTGACAACACAAAGATGGGATTTATTTGGTACTATGCAAAACAAAGTACCTTCTTTTTTTTAGTAGCAGGTTACCAATTGTAATACACAAAACCATTAACACTATGATTATCAATATGTTAATGTGGTTTATCCAAAAAGAGAAAAAATTACAATTGTGATGAACGGTAAAAATGAAGGATGCAGGAAACTGTTTTAGGTGCTAAATGATGGTAGTAGATTAAAAAGTCAAAATCCAGTTTTATTGGATTGGGCTTAAATCTCGTAAAAAAGTGCATTAATTATTTAAAATATTGCACACTCCTGCATATATTGTAGTCAAATAGCGGAATTGTACTTTTTAATGGTTAGCTAAATGATGAAAAATATACTTCTATATACAATTTGTTTTGCCAGTATTGTTTACCTACAGGGTTGCAGCAAAAGCACCACTGTAGCTGGCAGTAATACAGGCGGTGGTGGTTCTGGTACGGGTTCTGGGGGCGGAACAACTTTAACCATTGCCCCACCGCCTGCATTTGGTTTTTATGTGGTAGGGTACTTTCCCAGTTACCGCGATCCGGCTGCTATTCCTGACCAGAAATTCAGGATGTGCAATGTCATCAACTATGCATTCGGTTCGGTTAATACCACGGGTGGTGTTACACTTGCCTCGCCGGCCACACTTATAGCCGTAAGAACAAAAGCAAAGAACAACGGGGCAAAAGTCTTTATCAGCCTGAATGGTGCTGCAGCCGATTGGAAGGCAATGGCTGCTACGCAGACTGGCAGAACGGCTTATATTAAACAGGTAATGGATATTGTGCGTAACTATGGTTTGGATGGCGTAGATGTGGACTGGGAGTTCCCTTCCACTTCAGATGGTACGGATATTACCTACACCGCTTTAATGAAGGAGCTAAGCGACAGTTGCCATATGGGTTCCAAATATTATTTAAGTACCGCATTGACTTCTGGCAAATACGTAGGCGGTTACACAAACGCCATTAACAGTACCTTATGGACAGGCAACTACGTTGATTTCTTCAATATAATGGCTTACGACGATTTCAATACCACGGTGCCCTACAAGCAGCATAGCGACTACACTTTAGCTACTGTCTGTTTAAATTACTGGATCACTACAAGGGGCATTCCCGCATCAAAAGTGGTACTGGGGCTGCCTGCTTATGGCAGGCCTAGTGGCATTACCCAAAGTGGCACTACCATGACTTATGCCGGCATCCTGGGCCAGGGCGGAAGCTCCCAGTCTGACAGTGCTGTTGTTACGCAGTCCGGGTTTACCAATTATAAAATATACTACAACGGGCAGCCTACCATTAAGAAAAAGGCCATACTTGCAAAAAATACCGCTAATGGTATTATGCTGTGGGAGCATGGTCAGGATAGTCACGATGCCACTTCATTATTGAAGGCTGCATGCGATACGCTTGGCAGACCTTATTAAACGTTCTATATTCGTTTGTATCAAAGACATGCTTTTAAACCCCTCGCTGCATGAATATAGACGATAAGGAATTGTTGCTTCAATTCAAAGTGCCTGCCGAAAAGGAACGGGCATTTACTGCCATTATTAAAAAATACCAGGAAAAACTGTATTGGCATATACGTAGAATGGTTGTGGAGCATGAAGATGCAAACGATGTTCTGCAGAATATGTTTATCAAGGTGTGGAACGGACTCGAAAACTTTCGTGAGGACAGTCAGTTGTACACCTGGCTGTACAGGATAGCCACCAACGAAAGCCTTACTTTTCTGGAGCAGCAAAAACGCAAAGCTGCCATTAGTTTAAGTGAAGTTGAAACGGGATTAAGCAATAAAATTAAGGCCGACAGGAGTTTTGATGCGAACCAATTGGAGTGGAAACTGCAATTGGCAATTCAGCATTTGCCTGAAAAACAGCGACTTGTATTTAATCTCCGTTATTTTGACGAAATGCCCTATGAAGAAATGAGCCGTATTTTGGATACCAGCGAAGGGGCACTAAAAGCCAGTTACCATCACGCAGCAAAGAAAATAGAAGACTTTATCATTAATCATTAAACCCACTTGGCGGCAAACTGTCTATTAGCTGAATAATGGAAAAAAGAAACGATATATTGATAGAATTGCTAGAGGTAAGCAGCACCGTTGCCCATATAGGCAATGGGAATGTGTACACGTTGCCAAATGGTTACTTTGATGACCTTGCCGAAATAATTCTTGCAAAGGCAAAAACACAGGTGCTTTTTTCGTCGGAAAAAAGCAATGTGTACACAACCCCAAACGGATATTTTACGAATTTGGCAGAAAATATCCTGGATAAAATAAAAGGACAAAAGAAACTGCCTAATGAAGTTTTCGATGAACTGGAAAGTATTGCTCCTGTTTTGAATACCATCAGCAAACAGAATGTTTATTATTTACCGGAACATTACTTCGAAAACTTAAACATTAATACAACTGATAAAAAGACTGCAAAAATCATTTCGATAAACCGTGGCAAGAAATGGCTGAGATATGCTGTAGCAGCAGTGTTTGCAGGTGTTTTGGCAACTGGTGGCATCCATTTTTTAAAGAGCAAAAAAACAGTGGACATTACAAAAGAAATTGCCAAGTCCAGCGATGACGAAATAAATCAATACCTTGAAAGCGAACCGTCAACCGGTTATGCTTTTGTAAATACCAGTAATGATGAGCAGGAAGCTACTGGTTTGTTTGAAGGAATGACGGAAGAAGAGATTCAACAATATTTAAAGGAACAACCCGAAACGGCTGAAAACGGTAAAAAGGGTATTTGATAAATTTACGAACATGAAAAAATTGATACTTTTAACTGCCTTTATAACAACGCTTGCCTTGTTTGCCAATGCACAGCCACCTTATAAGGGGCAAAGGATAGAGGCTTTGAAAATTGCCTACATCACACAGGTGCTTAAACTTACCAGCGAAGAAGCCCAAAAATTTTGGCCCGTTTACAATAGTTATTTCGATGAAATAAAAAAAGTGAGGGAAGCCAACAAAGACGATGAACTGGTTTTTGAAGAGGCTGCCTTGAATGTGCGGAAAAAATACAAGTCGGAGTTTAAAAAGGTACTGGTTGATGATATAAGGGTAAATAAAGTGTTTAAAGTTGATGCAGAGTTTAGGGAAGAGTTGAAAAAGGAATTGAAAAGGCGGCTGCAGCAAAGACAGCAACAGCAAAAGACGGCAACAGCAGCACCGCCCACCAAACCATAATTTTAATAAACCTTATTTAACGAGGTGTTTTTCATAGGTTAGCAACGGCCAGCCCTTTTTAGGGCGGGCCTCTTTTTTTATAGGGACTTTATAGCGGGAATACGGGCGTTTTTATATCGTGGTAAAACATGAATTTCCAGTTTTCCCTTGTTCCCTGCTCCCACCATTGCTGGCGTAGTTCCATGCACTTTTTGCCATTGAAATCGTACTTGGCCACAAACCTGCTTTTCATTTGTTGTAATTGGGGTGCATCATCGCCACCGAAAAATAGTACTTCCCCATTTTCTTCAATCCAGAACACCTGATGAAAGGGGCTATGTGCCGAAGTGACTTCATGTTTTATGTAATTGTCTATCAGGCCATCCCCATCAAGCCAGGCCACCTGGGTACTGTTTCCAAGTATAGCAAATTCGTCTGTCATGTACGATGGGTAACCCGTTTCCATGGCAAATTCAAATTCCTTTTGCTGAACATAGTAAATGGCATTGGGGCAGCTTAAATGATAGTTGCCAATATTGTCGCGTTTGCTTACGCCGCCAGCATGGTCCTTATGCAAGTGGCTCATCAATACCTTGGTTACCTGCTCTGGCTGTATGCCATTTGCTTTCAGGTTCTGGTGAAGCTGCAATTGGCCATTGATGCTAAATCCAAGCCCTGTATCAATCAATAAAATATCTTTTGAAGTAATCACCACAAATGGTTGCACTTCTACCAATAAACTGCCAATTGGGCGTTGTTGCAAATCGTCTTTTTCTATATCGAACGGAACAAAGATCTTGGTTTTGTCTATAGTAAAACTGCCTTCTGAAAGTGGGATGATGTTCATACAGCGAAAATACTCATCAACAATTGCATGTTGTTGCTATAAAAGGAATACTCTATATGGGAAATGGGCAAAGGGCTTAACGTAAAACCATTTGCCTGTCGCCATCCAGCCTCAACAAAATAAAAATAAGGATGGTAAATGTCAGCAACGAAGAGCCGCCATAACTCATTAATGGCAATGCAATACCAATAATGGGAAACAGGCCAATGGTCATGCATACATTCACCGCAATATGAAAGAATAGGATGCTTGCCACGCAATAGGCATATACCCTGCTAAATGTACTGCGTTGGCGTTCGGCCATACGTACCACCCTAAAAAGCAGCAACAGGTAAATCAGCAAAAAGCTAAGGCAGCCTGCCAAACCAAAAGCTTCGCCAAGCGAGGTAAAAATAAAATCCGTACGCTGCTCAGGTACATATTTGCCCCTTGTTTGCGTGCCTTTTAAAAAGCCCTTGCCAATTAACCCACCAGAGCCAATGGCAATTTTGCTTTGGCGTACGTTGTAATCATCGGGTTTATAGGCAGCTTTTTTATTGTCGGCCGTTTTGCTGTCCGATTTCCTATTCTTGTTCTGGCTACAATCATAGTCCTTTCCTACGGCACTGTAAATGCGTTGGCTCTGGTAGCATTCAAAAACATTATTGAATATGTAGGGAACCGCAAACCGCTGTATGCCCACACAAACCATCCAAAGGCTCACAATCAATACCAGTATGTTTTTGTTCCTTTTTATTTGGCGTTTCAGGAAATAGATAATCAAGGCCGCAATAATGGTCAATGTAATGGCCAGTGCATTTGGTTCCACAATCAACGTGGCAACTACCAGCACTGCAAATGAAATGCCTATTACCAGTATCTTTCCGGGTAGGCCTTCCCTATACATGGCAATAAAGAAGCAGGTGTACACCATTGCCAGCCCTGTTTCGTGCTGAAAGCGTGCAAGTATTGCCGGCAATAACACAATTGCTCCGGCAATTATTTGCGATTTTATTTTAGTGAAATCGGTTTCTTGTCTTGATAGAAATTTTGCCAGTGCCAGTGCGGTAAAAATCTTGCAAAGCTCAGCGGGCTGTAAGTTAAAGCCTCCACCAAGCCTTATCCAGCTTTTTGAACCCTTGATATCCGAACCAATGGCAAATGTTGCCAGCATCAGCAATATGCCAAAAGCATACATGAGGTTGGCAAAAGCAGTAAACAGTTTACTGTCGGCCAATAAAATAAACGTAGCTATGATAATGGAAACGCCGGTAAACAATAGCTGTTTGCTGTAATATGTCTTGCCGTTGAGAAAAGAGGAGAACACGTCTACACCTGGCTTGTACTCCACCATGAAAATGCAGAGTATGCCAATGGTAACCAGCATTGCATACAGCAATATCACTGTCATGTCAATTCCCTGAGATATATTGTTGTTACGGGCGTTCATGTTTATCAGGGTCTTGTTTTTTTGGAATTGTTTTTCTTTTCGTCTGTTAATGGCAAAATAGCTGCGGCATTTACTTTTTTGGGTTGATTGGAATCCTTTGCAGGCGGGTTGTCCGACGGCATATCCTGTTGTGGCTTTACATCCTCTTCTGTACTGGTAGAATCCGTTTCTTCAACAGGTTCTACAACCGGTTTTTCCCTTGCACGTTTAATGGAATCCATCCTGGCAAGCTCCTTCTTCATTAGGGGCGGAATCAGGTCTGTCTTTGCCATTGATTCCACTTTGTCCTTTCTTTCCTTGCTCACAATGGAATCCTTTAAGTATTTCTCGATTAACAGGCTGGCAATAGGCCCCGAGTATGTAGCCCCGAACCCTGCATTTTCGCATATTACAGCAATGGCAATTTGCGGGTTATCCCTTGGTGCAAAAGCCCCAAAGAAGGAGTGGTTCTTTTGCTTCTCCTGCTTGCCGTTTACTTTCGCATAGTTTTCCACCGTTCCGGTTTTGCCACAAACCACTACGCCAGGCACTTTAACCGCAGCACCGGTACCATAATCCATTACGCCCTGCATCCCGTCCTGCACAGCATCAAAAACCGTATCTGCCACACCTTTGGTATAATGCTTCTCATGGAATTTGTCCAACTGGTGAAACTCGTCGCCACCTTCAATGGAATCAATTAAATGCGGCGTATAATAATAGCCCTTATTGGCAATAGTGGCCATTACATTGGCCAATTGTACAATGGTTGTTTGCACTTCTCCCTGTCCAATGGCATTTGACATGATATTGCATGTTTGCCACCTGCTACCAAAAATCTTCCTGTAATATTTGGGCGTGGGCAGGTTGCCACGGTTTTCTGACGGAAGGTCAACACCCAGTTTATTGCCCAGGCCAAAAGAAGATGCATATTGGTTGAATACGGCCAGGCCACTATCCGCACTGCCAAATTGTGGCTGGTCCAATGTTTTTCTGAACACGGTGGCAAAATAGGTATTGCAGCTATGGGCAATGGCACCTTCCAGTTTAAATGTACCTGGGTCCAGGCATTTGGGTTTGCCCGTACCGCAGCCATAATATGCACCACTGCACGAAACGGTGAACTTTTCGTCAATCACACCTTCTGCCAAACCAATAATGCCCACCAGTGTTTTAAAGGTGGAACCAGGGGAGTACCTACTACTAATGGTACGGTTGTACAATGGCAGGCGGGGGTCGGTAAACAGTTCGGAAAAATGTTTTCTACGCTGGTTTCCTGTAAGGTAATTGGGGTTGTAGTTCGGGGCAGATACCATACAGAGGATGCCACCCGTTTTGGGATTGATGGCTACAATACTGCCTACTTTATTGGTCATTAGCTTTTCGCCCAATTGTTGCAGTTCCACATCTATGCTGGAGTAAAGGCTTTTGCCGGCAATGGCTGCAGTATCGTACAGGCCATTTTCGTACGAGCCCTGCAAGCGGCTTCTATTGTCGCGTATCAAACGCTTAATGCCCCGTTGCCCCATGAGCACTTTTTCATAGCTGCGTTCAATGCCCGTGTAGCCAGCATAGTCGCCCATTTCATAACCTTCTTCTTTGTGCTTCCTTAAAAAGCTGGTATCTACTTCGGCAATATAGCCAAGCCAGTTGGCACCTACATTGTAGGGGTAGCTCCGAACGCTTCTTTCCTGCAATACAAAACCGGGGAATTTGTACAGGTTCTCGTTGAGCTTAGAGTACATTTCTTGCGTAAGCAAAGGCTCAAAAACACTTGGCTTTACGGAGGTGTTCTTGAAGATGAGGTCACGCATCCTTTTCTTGTAATCGGCCGTGTCAATATTAAGCAGGCTGCAAAATGCAGTGGTATCAATGCCTTTGGCCTCATTGGGCGTTACAACCAGGTCGAACATGATGATGTTTTCGAGTACGGCCCTTTTCTTCCTGTCGTAAATAATTCCACGGTCGGGGTACACAACTTTCCTGTAGATGGCATTATTGTCCGCCATTATTTTGTACTTGCCAGAAAACACCTGAAGGTTGATCAACTGTCCGATAATAACGATGAAAACGGCTATAAAAATAATTTGTATGACCCTGCTCCTGCTTTGATTGTAAACCGGCATAAATGTAATACGAAGTAAGAAGTGTGAAGTACTTAGTAGTGTTGCAAAGTTGACAATTAAAATGTGATGAAACAATAATGTTTTGCAAAAAAGTTATTCATAGCTGTGAACAAAGGTTGCCTACCAGCCTTATGGTTTTAAGGAAGATGGAGAAGTGTTTTGTATTGCTTGTTGCTGCCCCGGTTTTAATAAAACGGACCGATGGTTTTTAAGCTGGTGCATTCCATAAAAATCCTTCATTTCGTTATGCCGAAACTGCTACCTTTATAGGGCAACAAAAGACTATGGTTACTAAAATTTCTGAAGGCATACAGATTAGTGTGGAAACTTTTTATCAGGCGGATTATAGCAATCCGCAGAACCATGAGTATATGTTTGCCTACCGCATTACCATCGAAAACCATAATAGCTTTACTGTTCAGTTGTTGCATAGGAACTGGGATATTTTCGACAGCAACAGCGAGCAGCGTCAAGTGGAAGGGGAGGGGGTGGTAGGCACGCAGCCTATACTACAGCCAGGCGAGCAGTTTCAGTATGTAAGTGGGTGCAACCTGCGTACGGAAATGGGCAAGATGCAAGGCTACTATACCATGCTCAACCAAAATAACAGGCAACAGTTCACTGTAAAAATTCCTCCGTTTGAATTGATTGTGCCGTTTAAGATGAACTAACCAAAAATTTTAGTTTAAGCCTATTTGGTATTCCCATAAATGAACTCATACTTTTTGGAGTAATCTTCTCTTTCGATAAAATGACCATTTTCAGGACGGTAAAGGAAAATATATTTTACCGGGATTGTTTTATCGTTAACCCCTAAGTCAATTTTTGAATATCTAAGCTTTCCGTAAAAAACAATATCCTCAAAGCCATCCTTGTTTATATCAGAAAACATATGTTTGAGTTCATTTGGCTCGGTTACATAATTGAAATATCCAGTACTGTAAGTTTGAGGTCTGTAACCTAAAAAACCGTCATACACCTGTTCCAGCGTATTCTTACTTAGCCTGAATACCTCGTGCCAGCCGTTTCCTTTTGCTGTTGAAGAAAGTGCCATTAAGAATGGCTTTTTGCCTGTAAAGATTTGTACAGGTTCAAGTTGTAAGCATGTAAATATCTTCAATAATTTTCCCGCAGTATTAAAAATTAACTGTTTTTTCCATGGGAAACTTGCTGAAGAACCATCGTGGTAATTGTATTCAATTAAATAGATATGCTTGCTGCTTCCAAAGATGGAAAGTTTTTTATAGGAATCAATTGTTTCGTAAAGATGATTGAATGGGTAGTTGGTGATATGGCAATTCTTTTTCAACGCATCTATAAACGCAGCGGTATCTGAAATAACCGGATAACTTTTCAATTGTTCAAATGGTGACTCCTGGTAATCGAATTTTTCATCTTCATCAAGTGGTTGTATACTGGTACTGTCAACTGTATTGCCAACAACCTGATGTTGAATGATACCTGTCTGACGCCTGTTTTTACAGGAGCAAATCAATAAAGCAACGATAATTACTGCGTACTTCATTTCACAAAGAATGTTACACTGTAACCCTATATCAGCTCGGTTTATATTTCGCTTCTTCAAAAATCTGTTTGGCTGGTGTTTTCATTAACTCGTCCAAGGTTTTCTTTTCGTTTTTCTGCATCCATTTCTTTACGATTTGCCAACCTGTAAAATGCCCAATTAGCCCGGGCGATTTTTCGCCAAGTGCTGCCGTATTGGGGCCATCGTTCATATAGTCCTTTGTAAGGCTGGGCTCTGTGGCATACAGCAAATCGTTGTTTACAAAAAGCCCCCAAACATTGCTTTCGTTTTCGTAGCAGCCCTTTAGCTGATCTGCGGTATAACCGATCTTTAAAGTATCGGCCGTGTTGGGCAAAAATGCATCCAATAAATACAGGCGTTTGCCTGCTTCCACCATTTGTTCAATCAGGGGCTTGCCTGTGCTTTGGTCAGGATACATACCGTCTATGATTACTTTGATGCAGTTTACAGGAATATAGTTTTTACTGAACCTGCGTGAAACGTAATCGGGATAGATATTGCGGAAACCTTCTTCTTTATAGATGCTGTAATCCTTGCCCATGAACAATTGCAGGCCAATGCCCATTTGGTCGCCATCACGCATGATGCTGCTGCCGCTACTTTTATTGGTAAGCATAAACATTGCATCCCAAGGCCCAATATAAGTAACCAGGGTTGTGGGTAGCTTGTATGCAGGAAAGTAATATTTGATGAACTGGAAACCTTCTTTCACTTGTGCAGCCACATCATTAAAATCCTTAAAAGTATTGTTGGCATCTGCCGCTACTTTTTTATAGTCAATCAGAATCTGTTTTGCTTTTCTCAGTACGGAATCAGGCATGGGCTCGGAGCCGATTATATTGTACAGATAATCGGCCGCAAATGCTTTGTATTTCTGAAAAAGATGCTGCATGCCTGCATCCAGTTTGGCATTGTTTGTATCAAGGGCAAAGAACTCCCTGTCAAACCGTTCTATGTTCAGGTCAACAGTTACCTTAGATACATCGGGTACCTTTTTGCTGTTTTTGCAGGCATATAAAGTGGCTGCAATGCATAGCAGCACGAACATTTTTTTCATGGCACGAATTAACAAAACTTATTTGGCGGATATGGAATTGCATAGATAAAAATTTGATAAGACTACAGAAGCAGTAACACCATTTGCCCCGTAGCGTAAGGGATGGAAGTGGATGCCCCGCAATACCGCTTGCGGTATGCGGAGCAGGAACGTACAGCCCGGCCCGCACAGGCGGGTTACGCCCAATGCCTGTTTCCCAATCGGGCAGTCATTCAAAACAAGCAGCCACCTATGCAAAAGCGGTTTATTGAATTAATGCACAGGGCTTAACTTTACGCCATGAAAATTTTCTTAGCACAGCAGAATTATCATATCGGCAATTTTGAGAGCAATACGGCTAAAATTATTGCAGCCATACAGGAGGCAAAAGCACAGGGTGGCGACCTGATTGTGTTTAGCGAAATGAGTGTATGCGGCTATCCGGCAAGGGACTTTGTGGAGTTTAAGGATTTTATTGATAAATGCTATGAAAGCATTGACCTGATAAAGCAACATGCCGATACCATTGGTGTGTTTGTTGGCTCACCGGCACGCAACCCCGTTAGGGAGGGCAAGGACCTGTTTAATGCCGCCTTTTTTTTGTATGAAGGAAAAGTGCAGGCAGAAATACATAAAACGTTATTGCCTACTTACGATGTGTTTGATGAGTACCGGTATTTTGAACCAAGTTATGATTGGAACATTGTTGAATTTAAGGGCAAGAAGCTGGCAGTAACCATTTGCGAGGATATATGGAACCTGGGTGATAACCCTTTGTACCGCATTTGCCCAATGGATAAACTGATGGAACAACAGCCGGATGTAATGATCAATTTATCGGCGAGCCCATTTGATTATACACATGATGAAGACAGGAAGAGTGTGATAAAAGCAAACGTGCTGAAGTACAGGATACCCATGTTTTATTGTAATGCTGTAGGTAGCCAAACAGAAATTGTATTTGATGGGGCAAGCCTGATTTTTGACAAGGATGCCAACCTGTGCAAGGCATTGCCAATGTTTGCAGAAGCATTGGAATGCGTGGAACTGAATGATGACGGAACCATTGATGCGGCCATTGTGGAGCCAGCCAGCCGTGTGCCCGATAAGGAACTTAACCCTACGGCCCTAGAAGAGCACCTGAATATTGCACAGGTGCATGATGCCCTGATTATGGGCATTCAGGATTACTTTAAGAAAATGGGTTTTACCAAAGCCATATTGGGCAGCAGTGGCGGTATTGACAGTGCAGTAGTGTTGGCTTTGGCTTGTGAGGCATTGGGGGCAGAAAATGTGAGGGCGGTGCTGATGCCTTCGCCCTATTCAACCAGCCATAGTGTAGATGATGCAGTGGCATTGAGCAAGAACCTGAATAATGCTTATGATATAGTGAGGATAGACGATGTGTATGAAAGTTTCCTACAGACTTTGGAACCTATTTTTCATGGATTGCCCTTTAGCCTTGCGGAAGAAAATATACAGAGCCGTAGCCGTGGCAACCTGTTGATGGCCATTGCCAATAAGTTCGGGTACATATTACTGAACACGAGCAATAAGAGTGAGCTTGCTACAGGGTATGGAACTTTGTATGGCGACATGGCTGGTGGCTTGGGCGTGTTGGGCGACTGTTACAAGTTGCAGGTATATGCATTGGCCAACTATATAAACAGGAACAGGGAAATTATTCCGGCACATATTATTACCAAGGCCCCAAGTGCGGAGTTGAGACCCAACCAAAAAGACAGCGACAGTTTACCGGATTATAGTGTATTGGATAAGATACTGTACCAGTACATTGAAATGCGGCATGGCCCGGCAGAAATAAAAGCACAGGGCTTTGATGCTGCATTGGTTGACAGGACGCTGAAAATGGTAAACAACAACGAATACAAACGCAACCAGTTCTGCCCTATTATCCGGGTGTCGCCAAAAGCATTTGGTGTGGGTAGAAGGGTACCTATTGTAGGCAAGTACTTGAATTGATTGTATTGTTAATGAACTTCATTTGCTTTGAGCACACGTATGAAATTTTTGCCCATTATTTTGCGGATGTCTTTTTTGCTGTAACCTTTTTGCAACAAGGCATTTACAATTAAAGGATAGGTTGTAACATCATCCAGTTGTTGCGGTGGCGATTCGATACCGTCAAAATCTGAACCCAGCCCAACATGGTCAATGCCTGCCATTTTTACGATATAATCAATATGGTCTATCAGGCATGATAAAGTTGCCCGGAGCCCTTTTACCTCTGCTGCATATTTTTCAAACAAGTAATCATCTGCAAAGGGTACCGTTTTGCCTGTTGCAATGATGGAATCCCTTTCGGCTTTATGTTGCAACACAAAATGTTCTTTGCGTTTCAGGAAATTACTGTCTAGAAAACCGGAGTAAAAATTGACGCTGATAACACCCCCGTTTTTGGCCACTGCTTTTATTTGATCGTCTTTTAAATTACGGAATACAGGGCATAAGCTGTACACGCAGCTATGCGATACCAGCACAGGTTTGGTAGTGGTATTGATGGCGTCCCAAAATGTCTGTTCGCCTACATGCGATAGGTCAACCAGCATTCCCAAACGGTTCATGCGTTCCACCACCTGCTTGCCAAAATCGGTCAAGCCTTTGTGTGGCAACGAATCCTTTTTTTCTGTTTCATCCTTTGCAGAACTGGCCCAACTGGTGGAGTTGTTCCAGGTTAGGGTCATGTAACGTGTGCCACGTTTATACAAACTGTCCAGGTTGTCCAGTTTATTCTCTATCATGTGTCCGCCTTCTACCCCAAACATGGCAGCAATTTGATGCTTGCTGACTGCCCGTTGCAATTGTTGGGCATTGTGTACAATGACAATCTTATCCGGATTTCTTGCAGCAACTGCATACAGGGTATCTATTTGCCTGTTGGCATATATAAATGGCCACTGTTTATTGCCATCGCACCAAACGGAGAATACCTGAGCATTTAGGCCACCTTGTTTCCAGCGGGAAAGGTCGCTATGGCTTTTGCCTTTTAGGTCGCTGTCAATGGCAAGCCCTTTTTCAACAGACTGTGTCAGTATATCATTGTGCGTATCAATCAATAAATAATTGAAAGGCGGCTTAACGGTTTCTTGTGCCGATACATTTTGCATAAAGCATATACAAAAAACAACGATGCAATAGTTTTTAATGGGCATGTTAGCTACAGGTATTTGTAGGTGATTGTTGCAATTGTTTAAAGATAGAACAATCGGGTACAAATTGGCAGCAACACGATACCATAAATGCGTGAATGAAAAAGGACTGATTCAATACAGTCCTTTTGTTTTACTTGCTCAGTTTTATTTCGCCCACATCCACCATGCTTCCTTCTGTAACCACTACACCTTCTTTTTGTGCGGGTTTATAAGGTTGTGCCGCCTGGATAACGATACTGTATGTACCAGGCTTCACATCCATAATGTCGAACATGCCTTCGGATGTTACATGCGTTTTAAAAGTGTCTGTTCTGGAAATGGCCCATGCAGAAATACCTGCTTCTTTAGGTGTTACCCAACCTTTAATGGTGGAGCCTACATGTACTGGCTTAAATGCCATTGTTGCAATAAAACAGAATGCTACAATTACTGCAATTAGGAAAAATGGTTTTTTCATGATTGGTAGATTTTGAGTGAACAAAAAATATTACCATTAAATGATGGCAATTTCTATACCTGTATCAACTCCAATGGGGATTGCCCAAACTGTAGAAAAAAAGGAACGTGACGTTAGGGAAGTGTTGTGGCATTATTACCTCAAAATGCAGTGGTAACAAGGGTTTTATTGGTGGTAGTTGTTTTCTTTCGCATCAATTGTCTTAAAACCGTCACTTCTTTTTGGGTATTGTTCTATTGGCATATTAGTTGGAAAATTAGTTGGTGTTAAACGCCATTGTAAACCAAATATCAATTTTATGAAAAAGAGTATCAAGCTATCGGCAACAGTATTTGCCTTGTGTGTGGGTAATATGGTTTTTGCACAATTGCCTGTACATATACCCATTGTAACGCCTGCAGTTAATGCTGCCACTAATGCCGCAACAGCCGCTGCTACTAGGGCTGCAACAAATGCAGCCATAAGAACAGCTACAACAAGTGCCACCAATGCCGCCACAAAAGCAGCAGTTAGTACTGCTGCCAGTACCGCAACAAACACGGCTGTCACTAATGCTGCCACTAACCGTTCTATTGCTACCAATAGTAATAGTGCTGTAAACTCAAATGTGGGTGTTGGTGTAAATACCAGCAATAATGGTATCTCCACAACGCTTACTGGAAACAGTGCCATGACAACATCTTCATCCGCAAATTCAACAGCAGCAAGTACTGCTTCATCTGCTAACAGATCTGCTACGGGTACTTTAACTGTTAACGCAACAAAAGGATCAACTGGTATTGTTGCAAACAACAGTCGTACCTCTTCTGTAAACAGTAATGCAGCAACCACTAACGGTAGTGCCCAAAGTTCATCTAACAGCAGTTCGTCTTCTTCCAGTGCAATTGGTCTCAATACTACGAGTCGTTCCAGGGCACTCAATGTAAATCAAGCATCCGCTTCAACAGGTAGCACCAATGTAACAAGAACTGGTGCTAATGGTGCAAGCACAACAGTAAACAATAGTGCCAACAACAATACCAATACAAGTATTGCTGCCAATGGCAATAGGGGTAACGGTTCTTTAGATGTTGCCAATAGCAATGCCAATGCTGCTACAACAGCTATCTCGAAAACAAAAAGAAATGGTCAAGCCACATCTGCAACGGCTACACACAACAGTAGTTCTGCTACATCAGTAAAAGCAAGTAAAACAAGACAAGGCAGTAATAAAGCCATCGATGCCCAGTTGATAAATAACAGTTCAACTGCATCTGCCGCAACAGTTAAGCATTAGTAACACCCGTTAAGCATCATCACCCCTTGCTTTTATTTATTGCAAGGGGTGATGATATTCTAAAACTGTTCTTTATGAAAAAATCAACCCTTAGCATTATCTATGTATTGTTGCTGGCACTGGCATCCATGCAAGTTGCTGCCCAGGAAGATTCGGCAACAAACAAAAAGAATATTTTTACTGTAGGTGCCAATTATGCAACAAGGTTGGAGTATTATGGCAGAACAGACAGTTTAAAAAGCAGCGGTTTTTTGCCCAATATCGGGTACGAGTTTAAGTGGGGCCTATTTGCCCAGGCCAATTTTATTTTGTTGCATAACCCTGCACTTCCCTTAACCTATGCCGGGGCTACAGGCCAATTGGGATACCGCTTTCCGCAATCCAAACATTTTAGTGGCAGTGTTTCCTATACACAGATATTTTATAAAGACAATACGGATCTTCCACAATCCGCCTTAAAAGGGCAGGCCAGTTTAACTGCATCGTACCTAAATAAATATGTGAATGTGAATGGTGGGGCCGACTTGAAATTCAGCACCAAGAACGATGTGTCAACCAATATCGGGCTAGATCACCTGTTCCTCTTCCTACTTAGCAAACCTGCACAACCGGTTCTTGCTATAGCAGTAAACCCAACAGCCAATATGTATGCAGGCACACAGAATTTTACGGTGGATTCGCAGAAAAGCTTATTAGGTTTGCCTTTGTCGCAACAGGTTACCGACAATATGGAAGCATTCAATATACTGGCCTATTCTTTTTCCATGCCTGTTGTATTGGTTGCTGGTAAGTTCAATTTTTCTGTTACACCAACCTATGTCATTCCCCAAAATTTATTGGCAGGCGAGTTGGGGCAAAAGCTGTTTTATGTAACCTTGGGTACGGGCATCAGGCTATAGCATCATATTTTACGTAACGATTGTCCCGCACGGGTTCCGGTATGCCTGCCATCTTCCACCGTTAACTGGCCATTCACCAAAACAAATTTAAAACCGGTGCTGTATTGGTGTGGCTGTTCAAACGTGGACATATCCTTTACTTCTTTTTCATCAAACACAACAATATCTGCAGCAAAGCCTTCCCTTAATAAGCCACGGTTTGTCAACTGGAATTTCTGTGCAGGCAGGCTGGTCATACGCCTGATTGCTTCTTCCAGCGAAAGCACTTTTTCTTCGCGTACATATTTGCCCAGTACCCTTGCGTTGGTTCCGTAGCCGCGGGGATGCGGAACGCCGGCACCAAACACACGTATGGTGGCATCGCAGGCAAACATGTTAAAAGGGTATTGCATAATATACTTTACATCATCCTCGCTCATGCCATGAAAAACGGCACTTGCACCACCATGTTCCATTATTTCCAAAATGGTTTCGGCTTCAAATCTTGCCTTGTGCTTCCTTCCTTTAATCGTATTTATTTCTTCAATGCTCTTACCATTCAAAGTACTGTCAAAGCCATAGCTGGCCACTACTGCATAGCTCCAGTGCTTTAGTTTCCTGTGCTTCAGCCTTTGCAGCATTGCCTTTTTTATATCGGCCCTTAATGCTGGTTTGGCAAGCCTTGCCTTAATGCTGTCCTGTCCGTCAGCCAATACCCAATCGGGCAATAAGGTACTGATGGATGTTGAGCTTGCAGTGTAGGGGTACTGGTCAATCGTTACATCCAGGCCTTCTTCCCTTGCCTTAACAATCATGGGCAATGTTTCCTTGCTTCGACCCCAGTTCTGTTGGCCACTCAGTTTAAAATGCGAAATCTCCACAGGTAGCTTCGCTTCGCGGCCAATTTGCAAAGCTTCTTCAATGGCATAGGTTACACTGTCGCCCTCGTCACGCATATGGCTTGCATACACACCATTGTATTTGGCAGCCACTTTTGCCAGCCGTACAATCTCTGCTGTTTTGGAGTAGGTACCGGGTATATAGATCAAACCTGTTGAAAGGCCCACCGCACCGTCTTTCATTGCCTGCTCCACAATGGCTTCCATGCGTTGCATTTCGGCTTCGTTCGGGTCACGCATGGCACGTCCCATAACAGCTTTGCGTACATCGTTATGCCCCACCAATGTTGCCACGTTAATGGAAAGGTGCAGGCTGTCAATAAACGAAAAATATTTTTTGATGTTGGTGTTAGACGAGCCACAGTTGCCCGTAATGCAAGTGGTAACGCCATCCAGGATAAAATTGGTGGCCAGCGGGTTCCGTTTTTCATCGTCTTCCAAATGGGTGTGCACATCTATAAAGCCCGGTGCAACAACCAGCCCCGAAGCATCAATGGTTTTCGTGGCTGTCCAATTGCCCAATCTCCCAACCTTAATTATCTTTCCTTCCTTTATGGCAATATCACCATAGAACCAATTGTTGCCAGTGCCGTCTATTATCTTTCCGTTCTTAATCAATACATCGGCCTGTTGGGCCTTTGCAACAGAGGCTATTAGCAAAAGCAAATAGAGAATATTCTTCATGGTAACTGGTTATGGACAATGAAAATAGGCAATATTGTTGTATGCTTTTATTTGGTTGCGGGCAATGTGTTTTCAAATGGGTTTTACTGGTGCCGGTAGCTATGGGGACGCACCTATCAATGTACTGGGCATGGCCGGGCTTTTACCACCTTGTTATGCAACAACCACATTGGCCTCCCTTCATTGCACCCAAACCTTTACTTTTGCAGCCTTGTAAAATTTGTGTTTATGTTGGATAAATTGGAAAGTATCAAGGCCAGGTTCGACCAGGTAGGCGTTGCCCTCACGAACCCCGAGATCATCAACAACCAGAAAGAATTTGGTGCTTACAGCAAGGAATATAGGCAACTGGAAAAAATTGTGCAGCCCTACCAGCAATACCTGCGTGTACTGGGCGATTACGATTTTGCCAAAGAAAGCATTGCAGGCAATGATGAGGACATGAAGGAACTGGCAAAAATGGAACTGCCTGCTTTGGAAGAAAAGAAAATGGAACTGGAGAAGCAGTTGACACAATTGCTCATTCCCAAAGACCCGCAGGATGACAAGAATGCAATTCTTGAAATACGTGCCGGTACTGGCGGCGATGAGGCCAGCCTGTTTGCAGGCGACCTGTTGGGTATGTACTTACGCTACTGTAGCAAAAAAGGCTGGAAGACGGCTGTGGTAAGCGAGAGTGAAGGAACAGTAGGTGGCTACAAAGAAGTGATTGTGGAAGTAAGTGGCGAGGATGTATATGGTACCCTGAAATTTGAAAGTGGCGTGCACCGTGTGCAACGTGTACCTAATACCGAAACACAAGGCCGTGTGCATACCAGTGCTGCCACAGTAGCCGTAATGCCAGAAGCAGAAGAGGTGGATTTTGAATTGAAGGAAAGCGATGTTAAAATGGAAACGGCCCGAAGCGGTGGTGCTGGTGGGCAGAACGTGAACAAGGTGGAAACAAAGGTTTTCCTGACGCATATACCCACAGGTGTAGTGGTGGTTTGCCAAACAGAAAGGAGCCAGTTGGCCAACCGTGAAAAGGCGATGGTGATGTTGCGTACAAAGCTGTACGAAGAAGAAGTGCGTAAGTATGAGGACGAAATTTCCCGCCAGCGTAAAACCTTGGTAAGCACAGGTGATAGAAGTGCCAAGATAAGAACCTATAACTGGCCACAGGGCAGGGTAACAGACCATAGGATAGGACTTACCTCGTATAACCTGGATGCAGTAATCAATGGAGAAATTGATGAATTTATAGAGGCATTGCAAATGGCAGAAAATACAGAGAAAATGGCGAATCAGTCTTAACTTAGCACAAACGCTGTAAACATGAAAAAGCAAAATTTCTTTCTGCTCCTATTTATTGTATTGCTGGGCAATACAAATTCAGGCAACGCACAGTCAGTCTCTAACCAGAAGGAGGCTGTTTTTGTAAGGAACGGTCAAGGGGACCAGTTTTTGAATAAGTCCGGCTTGAAAATGGAAGGGTCGCCATTTTTTCCTTATGAATACTGCTCTGCAAGTATCAAAACCGTAAATGGCCAGAAGTTTGGAAAAAGCAAGGTAAGGCTGGGTTTAATTGACAACCTGATTTACTATATGGGCGACGATTCTACAGAATTGGTGGTAAATATGCCTGTTGAAAAAATCGAGTTCTCCAGTTGTACAGAAGGTGTGGGAGGTGCAGGTACTGCATTTCAGGCAGGCTTTGCTGCTATTGATAAGCAAACTGATCAGACTTTTTACCAGGTACTGGATTCAGGCAAGGTAAAATTGTTAAAACACAGGGTTGTTACTTATAGCGATAATACGCCCTATAATTCCAATATATCGACACGTGTTTTTAAAACTACTGAAACATTGTATGCCAACCTTCCAGGCAACAAAATGGTTAAACTGGGCAAGGGTAAAGAGGCTGTACTAAATGTACTAGCAGACAAGAAAAGTCAGATAGAAGCCTTTATTGCCACCAATGAATTAAAATGCAAGCAAGAAGACGATCTTATATACGTGTTTAACTATTACAATTCTTTGCAATAGCCACCCGCGTTCAAGGTTTGCTAAACAAAACAGCCATTGTTTTAAAGATTATTCTTTAAGACAATGGCTGTTTCCTTAGTATGGTATCGCCTTATGTAAGGCCACTAATTCAACAATGCCTTTTGCTTTGCAAGGTCTTCTTCTTGCTTAAGTTTTTGCTCCCAGGTCCAGGCGGTACGCATCATTTCTTTTATATCGTATAAGATTTCCCAGCCCAATGCCTTAACGGCAAAATCGTTATTGGCGTAAATAGCCATTACATCTCCCGGCCGGCGTTTTGCTGTTTCATAATTCAGTTTTATGCCGCTAACCGTTTCAAAGGTTTTAATGGCTTCCAGTACGGTTACTCCATTGCCTGTGCCCAGGTTAAACACGTCGCATTTGGTTGCATTTTTTTTGTCAATCAAATATTGTAGGGCAAGGGTATGGGCATGGGCAATATCGCAAACATGAATATAGTCGCGTACGCAGCTACCATCCCTTGTATCGTAATCGGTTCCATACACAAACATCTTGGGTAGCTTACCAATGGCAGTTTGCGTAATGGCTGGTACCAGGTTCTGTGGTTTGCCTAAAGGCAGTTCGCCAATATGGGCGGTGGGATGTGCACCAACCGGGTTAAAATAACGGAGCAGTATGGCAGATGTGCTTTGTACTTTGGTAAAGTCCTGTAAAATGCGTTCGCCTATTTGTTTGGTGGCTCCATAAGGGCTTTCGGCTTCCTTAATGGGCGACTGTTCCGTAACGGGAATAATATCGGGACTGCCATAAACCGTACAGGAAGAGGAGAACACAAAATGTGGTACGCTAAATTCCTTTACACATTTTAACAGGTTTACCAAGGAGAACATGTTGTTCTCGTAATAGCTTAACGGCTGCTCCACACTTTCGCCAACAGCTTTGTATGCAGCAAAATGTATAATGCCCACTATGCCCAGGTTTTCCTGAAAAACGGCACGTGTCTCATCAAAATTTTTAAGGTCAACTTTGTAATTCTTGATTCGCTTCCTGGTAATTTTTTCAATACCGGTTAATGCATATTCTGTAGAGCGTGAATTATCGTCTATTGAAATGATATCGAAGCCGTTTTCAATCAGGTCCACAATCGTGTGCGAGCCTATATAGCCACAGCCGCCAGTTACTAAGATCGTAGGCATAGGTAAATTTTATTGCAGGCAAGGTAAAGCCTAAATGCCAAAGATGGTATTTTATGGAACCTTTTATTCAATAGCAATTGTGCACAGCCAACTGACTTGACCTGGACAAATAGGACAGTAATAATTGAAACGGAAGCAACTACCGGTACCTTAGAAGAACAGTTTTATTAAGTAGTAAAAACCAGTAGCCATTAATGCCGAAACAGGAATGGTCAATATCCATGCCCAAAGCAGGTTTACAGTTACGCCCCAACGAACGGCACTCAATCTTTTTGTTGCACCTACACCTATAATGGAACCAGTAATAGTATGCGTGGTTGAAACGGGTATCTTGAAATGCTCGGTCAAAAACAAGGTAATGGCACCGGCAGTTTCTGCGGCAACACCTTCCAGCGGGGTAACCTTGGTAATTTTTGTACCCATGGTTTTTACAATCTTCCAGCCACCACTTAGGGTACCTAGGCCAATTGCCAAAAAGCTCACAAACGGAACCCAGGGGTACAGTGCAACAAATTGGTTAAAGTCTATGATACGTCCCTGGCCTTTTTCATAAAAGATAATGGCCGCACCAACAATACCCATTACTTTCTGTGCATCGTTACTGCCATGTCCTAAACTGAATGCAGCAGCAGATAGCAGTTGCAGTTTCTTGAACATGCCTTCTGCCTTGTACGGGTTTGATTTTTTGCATAGGTGCACAATGCCAATGGTGATGAAGAATGCGATAAACATACCTATAAATGGTGCAATGAAAATGAACAGGAAAGTAGGAACAACCTTGGCATAGTTAATTACATCGGTACCGTGTTGCGACAGGCCATGGGCATGTGCTATGGCCGCACCAACAAACCCGCCCATTAAGGTGTGCGATGAGCTGGATGGGATACCGAACCACCAGGTAATCAGGTTCCAGGCAATGGCCGCCAAAAGGCCCGCAAGTATTACATGTAGCGTAATGAAGTCGCGGTTAACCCATTTGGCAACCGTGTCGCCAATACCAAATTCTTTAAATACATATTTGGCAATAAAAAATGCAAGAAAGTTAAAAAATGCTGCCCATATAACCGCCTGAAACGGTGTAAGCACTTTGGTGGAAACAATGGTTGCTATAGAGTTGGCCGAGTCGTGAAAACCATTGATATAATCAAATATAAAAGCCAGTACAATGATAATAATAAGCAGTGCTGGGAAATTCATAATGTTTGTTTGTCGTGAATCCTTGTGAGTTTGCGGTTACAGTTGCCGCATCACGGTTCCTTACGCATATTTAATAATGATGCTTTCTATTACATTGGCAGCATCTTCGCATTTATCGGTAGCAATTTCCAATACCTGATAGATCTCACGTTTCTTGATTACTTCCTTGAAGTCATTTTCCTGATTGAACAACATTTCGATGCTCATGTCAAAAACATCATCGGCCTGATTTTCTATGCTGTTTACTTTTACAAGGGCTTCTGTCATTTCACGAAGCTTCTTCATGTCCCTTAAACCAAATACAGCTTTCTCTATTTCTATTGTTCCAGATAGGATAAGGTCGGCCATTTTCTGTATGCCGCTATCGTTGGGGTTTACCTTGTAAAAATTGATCTTTTTAGAAGAGGCAAAAATGTAGTCTGCAATATCGTCCAGTGCAGAAGCCAGGTAGTGGATGTCTTCACGGTCAAAAGGTGTGATGAAGTTCCTGCCCAGTTCCGTAAATATCTGGTGGGTGGTATCGTCGTTCTTATGTTCCAGGTCCTCAATTACAGAAAGTATATTTGCCCTTCTGTCTGCATCGGGCTCGTTTACCAGTTCCTTTAACTTAACGCCCATTTCATGGGCACGTTGTGCCACATCTTCAAATAGTTCGTAAAACACTTTGTTTTTTGGCATGAAAAGCTTGCCGATGGTATTGATACCCATGTACTATAAGTTTTGGCAAAAGTAAAGGTATGAAATGGATACCTTATGTAACAACTAGAATTAATAATAAGATAATATTGGGCTTTTTACTAGTAGAAAAAGGTTAACAGGCAGGTAATATGTCGTTAACAATTCCATAATATGGGAGAGGTTCTTTTGCATAAATTTTAACAACATGAAAAGGACCGTATTTTTATTAATGCTTTTGTGCATGGGCTTTGCATCTGCTTTTGCCCAGGAAACAACAGCTACATTGAGTGGAACAGTTACAGATGGCAAGGGGGCAGCTATTGATGGGGCTACCATTGTGTTGAAATTTGAACCTACCGGTTACACTACAACCGTACAAAGTAGCGGCAAGGGCTCTTTCTATGTTTCAAACCTGCAGCCAGGTGGTCCATATACTATTACCGTATCCTATGTTGGGCGTGCAACTGAAAAGAAAACAGATTTCACGCTTTCATTAGGTACCAATAACCTGAATTTTAAATTGGGCGAACAGTCCACAACCTTGCAGGAAGTTTCTGTAAGCACCAAGAAAGGTTCGGTAAAAACCGGTGCTGCAACTACGGTTGGACAGTATCAAATAAAGAACCTGCCTACTATCAGCAGAAGCATACAGGATGTTACCAGGTTAACACCACAAAGCAACAACAACTCTTTTGCGGGAACCAATTTCCGTTACAACAACGTAACCTTAGATGGTGCCATTAATAACGATGCCATTGGTTTTAGCCCTTCATTGGGTGGCCAAACAAACTCTTCTGGCCAGCCAGGAAGCAGCACCCGTTCAAACTCCGTTTCTTTGGATGCCATTCAAGACATACAAGTTTACCTAGCCCCTTACGATGTAAAAATCGGTAACTTTTTGGGCGGTAGCATCAACGCTGTTACACGCAGCGGTACCAACGAATTTCATGGATCGGTATATGGTTTTGGCCGTGGTGCATTTATGGTTGGACCAAACAATGCCGGTGACAAAACAAAAATACCAACCGACTTTTCTGACTATCAAACCGGTTTGCGTTTTGGGTTGCCGATCATAAAAGACAAATTGTTTTTATTTACCAATGCAGAAATTACACGCAGGGTTGACCCGGTTATCTTGGGTGCCGGTTCTTCTGACAATACAGTTATTACTGCTGCACAGGCTTATACCATTGACTCTTTGATGAGGACAAAATATGGTGTTAGTGCCGGTGCTTATGGCAATACTTCTATCTACTCTAAATCGTTCAAATTATTTAACCGTGTAGATTTCAACATCAGCAATAAACACCAGTTGTCTATCAGGAACAATATTGTTAACTCTGAAGCAACCAACCTTGAACGTGACGGTGCCAACTTCCGTTTTGGTAGCATCGACTTTAAACAAGTAAACAAACAATCATCTACTGTTGCGGAACTTAAATCAAAATTCAGCAACAGGGTTTCTAATAGCTTTATCTTAGGTTACTCTGATATCAAAGATTACAGGGACCCGATCTCTAACCCTGCACTTCCTCAAATTGAAATCACTAACGGAAGCGGTAAGACCATTTTCTTGGGAACAGACCGTGAGGCGAGTGTGTTTAACATGAAACAAAAAACATTCGAGATAACAGACAATGTTACCATCCATAAAGGTATCAACACCATCACTTTGGGAACACACAACGAACTGTATGATATTACTTATGGTTTTGTGAACTCCTGGAACGGCCGTGTTGCTTACAGAAGCATTGCAGAGTTTGTAGACAACAAACCACAAAGGGTTAGAACAAACTATAGCTATGGCGACAATACCAGGGATGGCATCATGGCAAATCCTCCTGCTAAGTTCAATGTGAATATGTACAGTGTATATGGACAGGATGAAATTAAACTGGGCAAGTTGAAATTGACACCAGGTATCCGTTTTGACCTGGCCGATATGCCTACAAAACAACCTTTGAGTGCAGCTAAAACAACCAATGCACCGGTTGATCCTAACTACGGAACAACTTACACATATACTTTGCCAAAAGACATCAAGAACAATTTCTTAGGTAAGATCCAGGTATCTCCAAGAATCGGGTTTAACTACGATGTTAAAGGCGACCAGTCAATTGTTATACGAGGTGGTACAGGTGTATTTACAGGACGTATTCCTTTTGCATGGTTAGGTTATGCTTACTACAACAATGGTGTTACTTATGGTGCGTATGATAAGAACAACATACAAAGCGGACCAAGCCCAATTGTTGCCGGAACAGATCCTATCAAGGACGCTATCACTGGCAATATCGGCGAAGCAAACTTTGTAAAGAACCAAGGTGTAAATGTGAACGATGCTTCTGGTGCAACACAGGTGGATTTGATTGATAACAACTTTAAAATGCCACAGGCATGGAGAAGCAGCCTGGCTGTTGAATACATAACCAAAGACAAATGGAAACTTTCAATAGAAGGTATCTATACCAAAGTAATCTACGATTTGAAATTCCAACAGATCAACTATATTGACAACCCAGTATATGCTCCTTACGATGTAAAAAAGCAACAGCCTATTTACTCTGGTGCTAAAATAAATTCATTGTACACCAATGCTTACTTGCTATCCAACACTACACAAGGTTACAGGTACAGTGTTACTGGCCAAGTGAGCAAGTCTTATGCTTTTGGTTTGAACTTTATGGTGGCTTATACCTATGGCCAGTCTAAAGACATCACCAATGGTATCCGTAACTCAATGGAGTCTAACTGGCAGTTAAACCAGGCATTGTCTCCAAACAATCCAGGTCTTGCCTATTCTAACTTTGATGTAAGGCACAGGATCGTTTCTACTGTGAACTACAAGTTAGACTGGAAGAAAAACGGTAAAAACATTACCAACTTTACCATATTCTTTAATGCAGCTTCTGGTGCTCCGTTTACCTATGGCTTGGTTAACACAACCAACAATGGTACTGGTCAAACACAGTCTTTGGTGTACATTCCTACAAAAGCAGAAACTACCACTTTTGTTCCTGATGCAACACAGGCTGCAGCGTTTGACGCTTTCATAGACAAAGACAAATACCTGAGCACACGCAGGGGACAGTTTACAGAACGTAATGGCGGCCGTACACCTTGGAACAACCAAATGGATTTCCGCTTGGCTCACGACTTTAACATTAAAGCAGGTAGCAGAACACATACAATCACCTTTACCTACGATATCGTGAACCTGACCAACTTGTTAAGCAAAAGCTGGGGTTACCAGTATTTCTCACCAAATACTTTCAATTCTACAGCATCACTTGGTTTAACAAGAACAGTTGCCCCTTCTGCAACAGCGAATCCTAAATATACTTGGAGCGATCCAGGTAATCCTTACCAGATCGATTACTTCAGTTCTCGTTGGCAAATGCAGGCTGGTTTAAGGTACACATTCTAATGCTTGAAATAAGATGGATAACAGAGAGCCGCTAATATGTATTAGCGGCTTTTCTATTTAATATTAAGGTTGCATTGGTTTTACTTTCTGGTAACATACCAATACCATCTTTGCAATACAGTTAAGGTTCATAGCAAACAAAAGCAAACAGAGTACAGTAGATTTTCTCATTCACCCCACAATTTCTATTGAGGGGTTCTTTTTTTCAAGCCTCTCTCAGCAGCTTTAAAATATTAGCAATACTGCATTTAAACAATAAGTGATAGTTGTGTTTTCAAATGTAATTGAAGGTATTTGCATCAAGCAACAAGTTGTGCATTGTATAAGTAAAAAGCTTTTGGGCTTGCCCCGCATGTGCGGGTCGGGCTTTCCGTTACAAGTACGCAGCCAACAGGTTGGCTTTGCGGGCTTTCCACTGCAATCCCTCATGCAAATGGGTGCACGTTACTGTTCGGGTATCGGGGCTTTACACTACTTAAAAAAATAGTGCAGAAAAAATTTTGAAATTCAAAATGCTTATCATTACTTTGAATTTCAAAGTGCTTTTATGAATACCCAAAACCAACACTTAGACACTTTACACGACATCAAAAAAATGATGGAACGTAGCAGCCGTTTCATTAGCCTGAGTGGCTTAAGCGGTATTGCTGCCGGCTGCTGTGCCTTGCTAGGTGCATGGTTTGCAAGTAATATCCTGAATGGTCATGCTGAGGCGGGGCGGAGCTACACCGATACGGCTTATGCTTACCGTGGCAGATCTGTTGCCACAACCGAGTTATTGGGCAACTCATTGATACAGGTAGCTGCCTGTACCTTCATGGCAGCATTCATACTTTCCTTTGTATTTACTTACCTGCGAAGCAAAAAAACGGGCACCCCTATTTGGGGTCCAAGCTCACAACGGTTAATGGTCAATTTCTGTATGCCACTTTTTGTGGGCGGCATCTTTTTAATAAAGCTGTTAGAGCATGGCATTTATGGACTGATAGCACCGGGCTGTTTGATTTTTTACGGACTTGCATTGGTAAACGCCAGCAAATACACGTTTGGCGAGGTCCGTTACCTTGGCTATGGGCAAATAATGCTGGGTATTATTAATCTTTGGTTTGTTGGTTACGGTTTATATTTTTGGGCAGCAGGTTTTGGTTTGCTGCATATTGTTTATGGGGCAATGATGTGGTGGAAGTATGAAAGAAATTAAACAGAAGGAATGAAGAACCCGATAGAGCATCTGAATAAAATTTTTGACAGCCGTGTACGCCTGGGTATCATGAGTGCCCTGATGGTAAACCCGGAAGTAAATTTTAATGAATTGAAAGAACTGATACAAGCAACAGACGGTAACCTTGCCAGCCATTTAAAGGGGCTGGAAGAAAGCGGCTACCTGAAAGTACAGAAGGGCTTTATCGGCCGTAAAACCAATACCACTTACTCCGTAACCAAAGCTGGAGAAAAAGCCTTTAAACAGCATTTGGATGCATTGGAGCAAATGATCAAATCTATCAGTTAATTTTTTTTGTATTTAAACTTTGAAATTCAAAGTACTTTTAGAATGAATAAAAAATACACATCCATATCAATAGCTATCAGCATCTGGTTCTTTACAAGCCTTGTATTGATTAGCGGCTGGGTGGTATGGTTCGTTTTGCAGGGCAGGGGTATAGAAGCTGCAACGGGTGTACTGTTTGGTGCAATAGGTGCTATAATCACTACCCCCGTAATAATTGTGCTAGCCATTGTATTGCCAATTATCAAAAAAAGTAACCTCAATAAGCTGGTGGCACTTGCTGCAACCTGCCTCGGCATTTCTTTTTTGTATGCCTTACTTGTGGCTGACAGTTTCAGCAATACGGATCCGTATTGCTGTACACTGTACACCATCCTGCTTTTTGCCTGCTCCTTTATCGCAATCCTCATTTGCCATAAAGCCATTGACCAATATTTTTTTACAGGTACCCGCAATGCCCTGTACGAAAATGGTAACAGGATACAAGATTCAGTAACTCAAATCAACACAAATATGGAAACGTTTAACGAACAACAACACAACGACATCCTTCTTGGCACAGCACAACCCCCACTGGCATCATCATCCAACAAAACATTGATCAAGGCCATAACAACTGCCGTATTGATACTTGCCATGATGATACCTGCAACTTTTGTTTCGAACCTTGTGATGGAAAGGCAGGCCAACCAAACAGCGGCATTGAATAGGATTGCCGCCAGTGGCTCAACACAACAGTCTGACAAGAATTTTGCGTTGCTACATACGCACGACAACAACATTAAAACCATGCGTGCCACTAAATATGCAATCCTTGTTATTGGGTTAACCTTTGCCCTGTTCTTTATTATTGAACTGGTACAGAAAAACCCCATGCACCCTGTTCAATATATATTGGTGGGCTTGGGGCTGGTCATTTTCTACACGCTGCTACTATCCATTAGTGAGTTTATACAGTTTGATACTGCCTACCTGATTGCAGCACTTGCAACGCTAACACTCATTGTGCTGTACGTAAAAAGCCATTTTAAAAACTGGCAGGCAGCAGGTGCCCTTGCTGGTGTGCTTACGGGGCTTTATGCATTCATTTTTGTCATCATCAGTTTAGAGGATGCAGCATTGCTGGTGGGCAGCATTGGACTGTTTATAGTGCTTGCAGTAATCATGTACACAACAAGAAATATTAATTGGTACAACCCTTCATTGGTTGGCGAATCAAGAAAGTAGGCTGCTTGTCAGAGTCCATAAAAACCATCCCAAAAAATAAGTGTATGAAAACTTCCAAACAATGGTTCGATTATTTCCAGGCCAACCTACAGGCAAAGCGGATTGATTGGAACCAGCCTGCCCAACTGAATAACAGCGAACTGGCTGCCGTACTGAAATCGTTGCAGGCATGGCAATTGGGCGAAACATCCGATGGCAGCAATCTATTGAGGGCCGGGGCAAAATATGCACATAAGATTGACGATGTCTTTTACGTGCAGGCACTGCAACTGTTTATTAAAGAAGAGCAGAAGCATGGCAATAACCTCGGCGTTTTCCTGGATATGATTGGACAGCCCCGCATACGCAAAAACTGGGGCGATAGCCTGTTTAGAAGGATCAGGCATTTGAATACAAGCATGGAGTGGTGGACGCTTACCGTAATAACAGTGGAAAGTGCGGCACAGATATTTTACCAGTCGTTAAAAGATGCTACAAAAAACAGGTTGCTTAAAGAGATATGCACGGATATCCTGATTGATGAAGCCCCGCATATACAGTTTCAATTGGAACGGTTCAGGACCATCTTTCAGCATAAGGCCATTGTTGTAAGAATGGCATCTTACCAGTTCTATAAAGTATTCTACTTGGCTACCGCCATGGTTGTTTGGATGGCACATAAAAAACTGTTCAAGGCAGGCGGCAATGATTTTGGCAGGTATTGGAAAAAGATGCGGCTAAAGTTTGAAAAGACGATAGGCAGGTTGCGGCATGAAATAAAGGAGCCGGTTATTCCATATCATTCAATATGGGGGCATTAAAAAGCAACGAAAGCCTGACAGTTATACGCTCTTATCATTACTTAAAAACAATACAAATGTTTACATTACTCAAAACTTTTGCTACGTCTTTAATGTGGTATGCCATACTTACATTGCCATCGCTGCTTTTTCCACCTATGTATTTTATGTCGCTAGTTTTTGCCTTACAGGTATGTTGGGTGGCGGGCCTGTTTTTTATACTTATAGCTTATTTGCTAAAGCAATTATCCATTAGGGCCGAATACAAAGTTGCTACCTTATACCCTGTTGCTTTGTTGGGCGTATGGATTGCCTTCTTGTTTATTGAAATATTCAAGCTGTGGAAGGATATATGGAACGATGTGCCATTTTTACTATTTCCACTGGCAGCATTTGTGGCAGCCTGCACAAGTATTTACAAGGCGAGGTATTGCCTGGCCGATTTTTTTAATGATAGCAGCAACAATGAAACCATTGTTGCGACTGGCGATTAATGTTTACACCACAGTTTCATGAAACAAAAAAAAGCAAAACAACAAACAATAGTAAAGGCATTGGGTAATGCTTTTAACGGGATGTGTTATTTCTTCCTGCATGAACGCAATGGCAAAATACAGTTATGCGTAGCTGCCGCAGTAGTTGCACTAGCGGTTGGTTTGGGGGTATCAGCTACTGACTGGATGGCCTTGCTGCTTTGCATTGCAATGGTACTGGGTTTGGAGATGTTGAACAGTGCGTTGGAAAAACTTTGCGACCTAGTGCAGGAAGATTTCCATCCTGTTATAAAAACAGTGAAAGATGTGGCAGCGGCAGCAGTACTGTTTGCTTCGCTGGTTGCTATTGTTATTGGCTGCATCGTTTTCTTACCCAAAATCACCTGTTTATTATGATCAAGAAAATTTCTTCCGTAGAAAAAATGCTGATGCTAAGCATTGGCTTTACCATGATGCTGTTGTGCATACGCATGGCATGTACAAAAGAGCTTACCTATATATTCTATGCCTGGAACATGCTACTTGCAATAGTACCTTTTTTGTTTAGCAGGCGGTTGGAGCATCAATCGGAACTGGATTGGGCTGCCTGCCTGTTTATTGGAGGCTGGTTGCTGTTCTTTCCTAATGCACCTTATATTATAACCGACCTTTTTCATTATAAGGAAAGGGGGCCGGTACCTAAGTGGTACGACTTGTTGCTGGTAACATCTGCAGCATGGAATGGTTTGCTGTTGGGCATTGCATCGCTTATGCAAGTGGAAACTTTTTTGGCAAGGCATATAAAAGCGATATGGGTAAGGCTGGCTGTTTTTACCAGTATGGTTTTATGTGGTTACGGAATTTATATAGGCCGGTTCCTGCGGTTTAATAGCTGGAACATTGTTACAAAACCAGGCAGGTTGGCCAGTGCATCGGCACACCATATTCTGCAGCCGCAGGACAATCTAAAACTTTGGGGCTTTACGTTTTTGTTTGCCGCCATGTTTGGTATCATCTATTTTACGGTAAAAGCCATGCGGGGCATGCGTACAGAAGCGGTTGCCGTACAGTAACCATTTAATTGTCATGGGCAAAGCAACCATATATAAAACCGCAGGTGCAATTGGCTGGTAATATAGATGGACTTTTCTTTGTGATAGCGATTGTTTACCTATTGTTCTGGTTGTTGTTGCTTGTGTTGTCGCAGAAAAATAGTCATTATGTATTTTAGGGTACAAACAAAAGCCTTCCCAAAAAATGGGAAGGCTTTTGTTTAGTTGAAGTATGTGCTACCGTTGATGGGTGCGACGCCACTACAGTTGAAGCGGGTAGTGGGTGCCGGTTACATAAGTTTAAAAATCCAGACCTAACGCAAAATACAGCATTGGCTTGCCTTTGAATACGCCCTTCATTTCCCATGCACAGTCAAACTTTAAGAAGTAGCCCAACAAAGTGCTTCTTGCTCCAAAACCGTAACCACCCACAAATGGACCAATGCCACCTGCCTTGATGCGTACATTAACGGGATTGTTGGGATTGCTATCGTCTGTGTACAAAGTGTATGGCCTTTCTATGCCGTTGAACTTACCGTTCCAGGCAGTACCCAAATCAACAAACTGTACCAGTTGAAAATTCCTTACAAAAGCGTTGTTGATTGGCCTATTTAATAAAGTAGAAAATACAGGTAAACGTAGCTCACTGTTCAACACAACTGTGTTGTTGCCGTTGGCGATATTCTGTTTAAAGCCACGCATGTTTACTGCCAGGCTTTGGAAGGCGTAGGACTGGTCTGGGGCAGGTTTGATAGCATTGTTGAACTTGGGTCCAAGCCATCCGTCAACACCACCCAGGTAGTAAATGATTTTTTGTTCGCCCCAACTAAAGTCACCTGCTGCCCTGGTGGCCCAGATAAAGTTGCGGTAAATTTTCCAGTAGTGCCTTGCATCGAAACCAAAATTGAAGTTCATGCTTTTGGATGCTCCCTTGCTCATGGGCATGTTTACATCCATGTACACTTTCCAACGCAGGCCATTCCAGATATTCTGTGCAGGATTGATGGTATTGTCGTAAATATATTCGGCCCTGTTCAGGATGTACTGCGTTACTGAATCGGGATAGTTTAATGCTACAGGATCGGGCACGCCACTGATCAAGGGTTTAAGCACGCCCCTGTCTATTCTGAGTGCAGTGGTAATCTGTACCCTTTTGGTTTCGTCAAAAGGATAGGCAATATTGAATTGGTACAAATTGGTGATTAACCTGTTGCTGTAGTAGGAAGCAGGTATGCCCAGCACATCGCCAGTGAAGTAACCTTGATAGTCGGACACAGTGCTTCTGAAATAAGTAACGCCCCAGTCAATCTTCTTTCTGTAGTTCTGGAAAGACATCAACACATCTTTGTCCTTTAAATTGAAACCGATGCGGTAGCCGGCAATGAACTTGATGTCTTCCATCAAATCGCTGATGCCCACACGGAAGCTCAGGTTCAAATCGTTGCCATTGTTTAACTGTATGGGGCCCTGGCCGCCAGCATAAGGCTGGTAGCGGTTTACGAGTACATTGTTGGTTAGGCCCGACACCAGATAGTCTGCATTGAATTTTAAGCGGTAATTAAAGAACTTCATTTTCTCCAATGCCGAAGGTTTGGCTTCGGGTGTTGCAGTTTCGGTAAGGTTCACCGAGGCGGTGGTGTCCGGTTTTTCGCCATCAAATTCTGTTTGGAAAACCTTTTTCCTATCTGTTGTTTTAACCGTGTCGGTATTTGCTACAGGCTTACCGTTCTTGTACTTGGTAGCATTGCCATTTTTCTGTTTTTCGCCATCAATTAAACGCTGCATGTAGGCCGTGTTCTTGGGGTTCACGTTGCGTCTTTCCAAAGCGTTGTCATCTACTTTTAATTTGTACAGGAACTTGTAGTCGCCCTCCCTTCTTACTTCGCTTACCATGCCATTGTTGCCTGCAATCCTTGTTTCTAACAGGGAGCTTTGGTAGTTGGTAATGGGGAAGGTGTAGGTAGAGTCTTTGTACACTTGGAAGTAGCTGATGCTATCCGGTTCCTGTTTACGCCATGCCACCAATGCACTGTCCAGTTCTTTGGGCGATGGGTTCCTCACAATATCGTCGCCAACATAATACAAGGTATCCAAACCGGTACGTTGGGTTGAAAAGAAACCTGCATAGCGGTTGCCGATGCCTGCTTCATCTGCCACAAACGTAAAGTGGTTGGTGTTGTACTGCATGGGGTAGGTAGCATTGCCGTACTTGAGGTTGGTAAGCTGTGTAATCTGTTTTACGGCCGACTTGTTCAATATGTCAACCATGAAAATATTGAAACGGTTTTTGCTTGGTATAACGGTATCGTTGTTGGGTGCTTCTGGGCCGGGGCGGTTGGAGGAGAAGATGATGCCGGAGCGGTTAGGGAACGATACAAACGTTGGGTTCAGGTCGTCGTACACATCGTTGGTAACCTGCTCAATTTTTTGGTCCTCTATTTTGTAGATGAAAATATCGGAATGTCCATTTTTTACTGCACTTAAAATAAGCGTGTTGGCATCCAGCATAAATGATGCATCCAGTATCTGGTCAAAACCTTCAATCACCTGTTTGAACCTTTTGTAGTTGGCTACCAAATCGTACACAAACATTTTGGTTTTGCCTTCCTCGCCGTAAATAACCAAAAGCCTGGTGCCTTTACCGTCCCATGCAAGTATAGGATAGTTGGGGTTTACATCGCCTTGGTACACTTTTACGCCCCTTGTCAACAGTGTTCTTTCGTTGTAATAGTTTTCGTTCAGCTTTACACTGTAAATGCCCTTCTTGTATTCAACCACTGCATAGGTATTGCTTTTAGGATTAGGGTTCACACTGAAATTGTAGTAATCGTTTTTACTCACATCTACCGATACGCTCAATTTGCCTTTGGGTGCATTACGGCGTTGGCGTATATCTTTTGAGTATTTGTCCTGCTCAAAATTCATAAAGTCTTCCAGCACTTCCTTGAATTTTTTCTTGCATACTTTCAACGATGCACTGTTCAGGTTTTTGTACAGGCGGGCCAGGTACAAAAAATAGGTCACGTTTTCTTTTTTGTATTTTTCTGCTATATAGTTCCAGAAAGCATGTCCGGCAAGTATTGGTTTGGCAAATGCAAAATTGTAGAAGTTGTTATAGTCGCCGCCCAGTATTGCACTTTTCAATTCATCGTCTTTTTTGGTACTCCAGGGTTGTGCTGCATAGGCCACATAGCCATCGGTTAGCCATTTGGGCAGGTCCAGTAAAGCTTGGTTGCTGGCAATTTCGCCAATATCGTCACCAAATAACAAATTATCTGTCAATACACGGGCAATGCCTTCGCGTACCTGGTTTTTAAGATGCTCGTGGTTGCCATCAAAGTACACCACAATCTTATTGTTCACCAGTTTGGTAAGGCCACCTGCCTGCTGCCAGTCGATGCCCAGGCCAATATTGCTTTGCTTGTATTCCAGAAAGCTAGTGTACACCACAATGTTCGCACGGCGTTGCAAAGAGTATTCAATAAACGTTTCAATAGAAGGCAATTCCTGTTCTGCTACCTGTGCCGTAAATTTGCCCAGCTCGGTACCGCCCTGTGCAACATAGGTGTTGAAGTTGGGCGATTGGTAGAACTTCCATTTAAGCTTCTTGTATTGGATCCTGTTCTTGCCAAACTCAACAGTGTTCACCTGTGCAGTGGTAAGCAATGGGAATAATAAAGCTGCGGCAAAAAATAATTGGATGGTTTTATTCATATTCATTTGCATATCCGGTCTTGATTTTTATAACGATGTACAGGGCCAAAAACAGAAGGGCAGTAAATATATTCCATAACTGCTACAAATGTTTCTTGGCAATCCTTTCTATCATCGTTAAAATTAGGCAATTACCTTAATTCATTGTAAAAAATCGTTTATGATACATGTGCAATCCTTTGTGTTTAATCCCATTCAAGAAAATACCTATTTGCTGTACAACGATAATGGTAACGCTTTGATAATAGACCCCGGTTGCTACTTTACTGCTGAACATGAAATGTTAAAAGGTTTTATTGAAGAGAAAAAACTGAAACCGGTGCAGTTGCTGAACACGCATTGCCATTTGGACCATGTGTTTGGCAACAACTGGGTAGCCAAAAATTTTGGTTTGGAACTGTATATACACCCCAATGAAGAAGAAGTGTTGGCTTTTGCACCACAAAGCGGCATGAAATGGGGGATACCTTTTGACAATTACAATGGCCCCTTGCATTTTTTACAAGAAGGCGATACGGTAAAGCTGGATGAAGATGAACTGGAAGTGCTGCTTACACCCGGACATAGCCCTGGCAGCATCTGTTTTTATTGCAAACAACAAGGCTTTGTTATTGGTGGCGATGTGCTATTTTATGAAAGCGTTGGACGTACGGATTTACCAGGTGGCAGCACGGCAGACCTGCTAAGAAGCATACAGGAAAAATTATTTGTATTGCCCGATGAAACCATTGTGTATAATGGACATGGAAGGAGCACCACCATTGGGCACGAAAAAAAATACAATCCTTATTTGAATTAGTGCAGTTAAGGGCCAGCTTTGCTATCTTATTGCCATTGCTTTTTTATAAGCCATGATAAATATGGCTCCCAAGTTGCGGTAAGGTGGTACATAATCATCAAACTTGTCTTTGGTTTCGCCTTTGAACTTAAGGTCAAGGTTCTTCCAGATAACGGGCCAATCAAGGGTTTTGCCCAAACGCAGGTTGTCGGTAATGGCCAATATCAATGCAATGTTTACCAGCCCCGTTCCTGTTTGTTTGGAAGCAATGATTTGTGCCGCAGGCGATATATCCAATACATCTGCCAAACGTTGGTAGCCACCACAACTGCCCAACAATACAATCTTTGAAGAAGAGGGCAACTGGTCGATGGTGGAACCTACAAAATAACTGTGCCCACGATGTATCACAACGGTTGGTTCAATGCCGTTCTCTTCCAGGTACTTTCCAAGGTTTTCCTGTGCCTTTGCATCAAGGTCCTGCTCATTGTCAAAAGGTTTGTTGCAATAAATGGTAATGGGTGTTCCCTTAATGGAAGAAAGCTCTACCCAGTCGGGTTTGTCAACCCTTCTCCAATAGGCACTGCTGTAGTTTTTAAAGAAAGAATTGAACACGCCTTGCCCATCTTTATCGCCATAAAAAAACTGCTGTATTATGATCCTGCCCGAAGAGTCCTGCAGCTTATCAATGGGCATATTGTAAACACCATCAATGCCCAACCTCGCGGGCAGGTCAATTTTTGCCGATGAATCCAGCGAAAGAAAAATGATGTTGAGCAGGTTATAGATGGTTTGCCCACGTTTGTTGCCATTTTGCTCGCTCTGAACGAGGTTGTCGTTTATCTGGCCAAGAATGATTTTCTTGATACCTGGATTGTAGATGCTGCCATAGGAATCCGCCACATCCACCGCATCTTCCAATGTGGTTGTCTTTTCCAGACCACTTACAAAGTTCCGCATCAGTTTCTCCGAATTGGATTTATCCATACGGCTTAAAAAATCGTCCAACGTATTGTAATTGGCAGCTATCTTAATGAACTTTTTGTAGTAATCGTACTTTACCAGGTTCAGCAAGGTATCGGCACTGTGTTCCTTGGCCGCTTTCATGCGTTGAAAAATGCGTGGGTAAACACCGCTTACATAACTGCTGGTATAAATTTCTTCCTCACCCAAAACAGCCACATAGTAAAGGTCCTGTGCCGAAAGCGGGTTCAGGCTGTTGAACCTTACTTTTTCAAAACCCGGTTCGTGCAAGGCATTTATTTCCATTACATAATTCTCGCTCACCTTGCGTTTCAGTTTTTCGGTAAGCACATTGGCCACCAACGGCGTATCGTTGTTACGCTTTCTTTGGGCATAATCAATCTGCGTGTTTACCAGCAATTTGAAATATGCAGTTGTATCGTTGAGTACGCCAGTAATGGAGTCGAGCGTTATTTTCTTTCGGTAGATATTGTCCAGGAAAGGAAAGTATTGCCTACCTGTTTTCATTAACGAAAGTAGCCCAATGATCTTGACCAATGGCTCGTTTACGCTTTGTATCTTCCTGCCTAACGGATTGGGTGCGGCGGCATAATTATATAGTTGCTCAGGGTCCTTATGGGCCATGCTTGCAATGACGCTGTCTGCAAAAAAAACGTTGGGGTTCTTGCCTAAAATAGACAGTACTTTTTTAGGGTAGCGATAGCAGGTTTTAAGCAACAACACTTCTTGCGAAGCAGCAACACCCACATTGTTTTTCAAAGCAAAATTGTCTATCAGTATCTGCCCGATTTCTATTTCGTTCCTTTCAACAATGGGCTTAATGGATTCTTTTTTCCATTCCAACTGCATGGCATCGTCATAGCTCAAAATCAAGTCGCCCAACAAAGCACCGTTAATGGTCTTGGCCTTATAGCCAGAGATGAAGGCATTCAACATCTCGTCAATTCCACGCAGCCATTTAAACTTGCCGTTTTCGTCCAGCGTGGTACTCATCTCTACCTTGGCCTGCATGTTGTTTACATTGATGATAAGGATATCGGTAAGTTGCTGGTTGGCTGCTGCATTGTTTGTTGGGGAAAAAAGTCCATCGTCCGAGCCGTCCAATTTCAGTATCAGTTTCTGTTTATTGTCAATATTGTCGTGGTGCAGTACCCGCATAGGCGGCACTTTGGGCATGGGCAGCTCGGTGGCACGCTGATAAGGCTGTGCATATAAGGTAGTTGCAACAAATAAAAAGAGGAATAGTGTATATAATTTTCTCATGGATTGTATAAAGAGCAAAAATAGTTCCAAATGGCTGCTTTGCCGTTTTTTGCCGAATTTATCACACTTAACAATTACATAATGGCAAATAACAGGAATACAGATGGGTAAGATTAATTTTGTGTAAACATTAGGTTAACAATGGAAGCAAAACCAAAGCGGATTCTAATTGCAGACGACGAGCCGGATATTTTGGAGATCATCAATTACAATCTCAGCAAGGAAGGATATGAAGTGTACACGGCTAAAGACGGGAGTGAGGCCATTGACCGGGCCAAGCAGTTGAACCCCGACCTGATTATACTGGACATTATGATGCCTAAAAAAACAGGTATCGAAGTATGCGGCGTTTTACGTTCGCAAGCCCTGTTCCAGGACACACTGATTATTTTTCTGACGGCTTTGAGCGATGAGACATCGCATATAAAGGGACTGGAAACCGGTGCGGATGATTATATCAGTAAACCCATCAGCCCAAAAGTTTTGATAAGCCGTGTAAACGCTTTGTTTAGAAGACTGCACAAGGAAGATGGCAAAACCATAAAAGTAGGCAACATACAAATTGACCCCGTAAAATTTGTAGTGACCATTAACAACACTAACGTGGTACTTGCCAAGAAAGAATTTGAACTATTGCATTTATTGGCCTCCAAACCCGGCCGTGTTTTCTTGCGTAACGAGATACTTTCCCAGATATGGGGCAACGATGTAATTGTTGGCGACAGGACCATTGATGTACACATACGCAAGATACGCCAGAAACTGGGTGTGGACTGCATTACCACGGTAAAGGGGGTAGGTTATAAGTTTGAAGTGTAGTGATAAGGCAGGACGGTAGACCGTAGCCGATAGCTTGTACAAAATATTTTTACTTACATTGCAATTACCGTGGTCTATTGTCCATTGACTATGGTCTTATACCATGTTCAAAACCAAGAACCTTTCTCCCAATCAATTATCTGCATTAACTGCATTGATTTTGGCAGTGCCCATTGGCATTGCTTTTTATATTATTGAACACCAATGGTGGATTGGTTTGGCTGCATTGCTGGTAACATTTATTGGTAGCTATTACCTGATACGGTTTGTGTTGGAATGGTTCATTTACCGTAAAATAAAACTCATCTACAAATTCATTTACCAAACCAAGGCCACCAAGCGGGAGGAGACATATTATAAATATATTATTCCCAAAAAGAGCATTGATGAAGTAAGTGAAGATGTAGAAAAATGGGCCGTTCAGCGGAGTGCAGAAATCGAGTTGCTGAAAAGCAATGAAGCCTATCGCAAAGAGTTTTTGCAGAACCTTGCACACGAATTCAAGACACCCATTTTTGCCATTCAGGGGTATGTGGATTCTTTGCTGGATGGGGCTTTGGAGAACCCAACCATTGGCAAGAAGTTTCTGGAGAACGCAGCCCGTAATGTGGAACGGATGGTGAACCTGGTGAAAGACCTGGACGAAATATCAAGACTTGAAAGTGGTGAGCAGCCTTTGTATAAGGAGTATTTCGTTATCCAGGACCTGATAAAGGAAGTGTACGAATCGCTCTCCATTAAGACTGCCAAACGCAATATCAAGACCTCTATTAAAAAGGGTTGCGAAACACCAGTTACTGTATTTGCTGACAAGGAAAAGATACGGCAGGTGGTGATCAATATTGTATCCAACGCAACCAAGTATGGCAAAACAGATGGCATCATTGTAGCCGGGCTGTACCAGACCGATGGGAAGAACCTGTTGATTGAATTTACTGATGATGGTATAGGCATTGCAGAAGAGCATTTGCCCAGGATATTTGAACGCTTTTACAGAACGGATAGGGGCCGTAGCCGTGATGTGGGCGGCACCGGCTTGGGGCTTGCCATTTGCAAACACATTATAGAAGCCCATGGGCAGACCATACATGTACGCAGCAAGTTGGATGTGGGCACTACAATTGGCTTTACATTGGCCACCAAGAAATAGTTATCTGGCCATATCGCCGCCTTCATTTTCTTCGGGCAACACAGGTTCCCTTAACTCCACAGGAACTGTTTTTTTGCGGAGCCGCATGTTCAATAATTCCACCACCAACGAAAAGGCCATCCCAAAATAAACATAGTTTTTAAGGTGCAGTCTTTCGGCCTCTTCATGGTCCCAACCTTCTATCAGCAAAGTCAGCCCAATCATTACCAAAAAAGAAAGTGCCAGCATTTTAATGGTTGGTTTCTTGTGTATGAACGCAGCTATTTTAGGACTGAACAGGAACATGATCACCATGGCTATAACAACAGCAGCCACCATTATTTCAATATGTTTTGCCGTGCCACCTGCGGTAATGATACTGTCGAAGCTGAACACCATATCAATCAACATGATCTGTACAACGGCATTGCCAAACGACAATGGTTTGCTTTTGCCTGCATAGGCATTTTCCTGCTCGCCTTCGAGCTTTTCATGAATTTCCTTTACGGTTTTATAGATAAGGAAAAGCCCACCACCAATCATTACCAGGCTTGCCAAATCGAAACCCTTACCAAAGGCACTTAAAACAATTTTGCCTTTTTGTGCAAGCAGCCAAGTAAGCCCTGCCAACAGTATGCAACGAACAATGATACCCGTAATCATCCAGGTAAACCTGCCCTTGGATTGTTTGTTTTTAGGCAAACGGTTCAATATGATGCTTACAAAAATTACATTGTCTATACCCAAAACAATTTCCAGTATAACCAGTACAAAAAAACTAATAATGCTCTCCGATGTAAATAAATATTCCATGCTCTGTTTGTTTAACGAAATGCTATTTTATTACCAGTTGCTTACAAATATTTTTAACAATAGATGGGCCTTCATAAATAAAGCCTGTCCACACTTGCACCAGCGACGCACCTGCATTTATTTTCTCCACGGCATCGTTGCCTGTAAAAATGCCGCCACTGGCTATAATAGGCACTTTGCCCTGTGTTTGTGCATGCAGGTATTGCACGACTGCTGTACTTCTTGCAGTTACGGGTTTGCCGCTTAGGCCGCCTGCACCAATCTTGGTTAGTGTTTCATTCTTTGTGATCAAAGACGAACGGCTAATGGTTGTATTGGTTGCCACCAGGCCAGCAAGCTGTGTTTCAAAAGAAAGGGCAACAATATCATCCAACTGTTCCTGCGTTAAATCGGGTGCAATTTTCAGCAACAAAGGTTTGGGTGTTTTTTTGCCTTGGTTGATGTTTTGTAAATGCGATAAAATTTTATGCAATGCATCTTTTTCTTGCAGCTCACGCAGGCCCGGTGTATTGGGGCTGCTTACATTCACCACAAAATAATCGGCATAGTCAAACAGTTCTGTGAAGCATATCTCGTAATCCTTCCAGGCATCTTCGTTGGCTGTTATTTTGTTCTTGCCAATATTGCCACCCACTATCAATTGGCCATTTCCTGTTGCTTTATATTGCTGCCATTGTTCAAGACGTTGTTTAACTGCCTGCACGCCATTGTTATTAAAGCCCATCCTATTAATCAATGCCTTGTCTTTGGGCAGTCTGAAAAGCCTTGGTTGCTCATTGCCCGCCTGTGGCTTGGGTGTTACAGTGCCAATTTCCACAAATCCGAAACCCAGTGTTTCCAATTCTTTTAGGTACAGGGCATTTTTATCGAAACCTGCACCAAGCCCAACAGGATTCTTGAATTGCAGGCCAAAGCATTCTTTTTGTAAAGCGGGATGCTGATAAGCAAATTGGTTGCTGATGGCTTTTTTGACCCAATTGATATTGCATATTGTATGCAGGCTGTTCATGGAAAAATAATGTACATCTTCGGGCGGAAAGCAGAATAAAATTTCTCTGATAAGCTTATACATGCTGCGAAGATAAAAGTGCGGTTACAAAAGGGTGTAAACAGTTATCAAAAACTGTACACATAAAAATGCGGTAAATAATACTGGCCACTTTATAATTTTGGAACCATGTTGATGAGGACATTCAAAAAAATGGCATGGCCAGCATTTATCGTTTATATGATGGTGTTGGTAATGCTGATACTGCTTAAAGAGCCGTACCGTTTTCTGTCGGCCATTCAACATTTTGGACCAGACAATATAAAAGCAGGTGAAAGGAATTTGGACCTGATTCCTTTTACAACAACAAGCACATTGCTTTTGGGCAAAAGTACTTTATGGGACATCATCAAGAATATTGGCGGCAATATTGTAGGTTTCGTACCCATGGGTGTATTGCTCCCCACACTGTTTGCCAAACTGGATAAGGGGTGGAAAGTAATCCTTTGCGTATTCCTGATAAGCCTTGCCTTTGAGGCAACACAGTTTATAGTTGGTGTTGGTTATTGCGATGTGGACGACCTGATGCAAAATACTTTAGGTGGTGCCATTGGCTGGTGGGTGTATGTGCAATGGTTCAGGCCGTCTTATTCAATCAACACAAAGGCTGCCCATGAATAAGGTGGATACTTGCCCCGCATTTCTTTTTGTGCTTTATAGAAAGCATCCCTAACAGGCAATCCACTTAACAGGTTACTGTAAAAAATACCCATCAGTTCTGCTGTTTCCTTGTCGGGCACTTGCCAAAGACTTACGATCAAATTTTTTACACCGGCAATTTTAAAGGCTCGCTGCAAGCCAAACACGCCTTCAGTTCCCTGCAAATCGCCCAGTGCCGTTTCGCAGGCACTCAATACAATCAGTTTTGTACCAGTCAAATTCAATTGGGCAATTTCATAAGCAGTAACAATACCGTCTTCTGTATTGGATGGTATCTTTTGCCCGCTCCATGCTTTGTTTGCACCCGCCATGATAACACCGCTACGCATTAATGGATCGTCGGACAAGGCATAGTTATTGGCAGCATTGTCAACAGTACCCAAGCTTTTCTTTAGTTGAAGGTTGGGTAGAAAAAAGCCATGCGTGGCCAAGTGTATCAACGCTGGCGAATGGTTGTTGAGCAACTTGAATTTTTCTTCGGTAGCATTGATACCACTTGTAGCTGTAACAGTTGCACCTTTTGAAACCAGTAACGGTTGCAGCGTATTGATTTCTTTTTCGGTACCCGGTAGGGGCACCCACGCTTCGTTGTTGTGGTTGCTGGTAAAGCTGCCTGTGGCAATCGTTTCAGCCGATGCTTTTACTGGCAGGGTATTAAAATCGGCATTGCCCATTAGGTAGGCAGCATTCCATTTGGTTGTTTCGTTTGCTTTTTCGGTAAGCTGTCTTATGCTGGTGTATTGCTGCAAGCGGTATGCATCCAGCAACAATTTGTCTTTGCCCATTGGCAGTGCATGAAATGCTACCTTATGCAATAAGTCATCTGGCGAGTAGGAAACCGTACTGATGTTTTGCAGGTAGGGTATAAGTGGCTTCCAGATGATGTTGTATAAACTGTCGCCAGCAAAGGTTTCGTTGCTGCCACTTTTTATAGAGCTTCTGTACAAACTATTGATGCGTGTTTCCTTGCTGTTTACCTTGCCACCTGTAAGGCACCAATTGACCTGCTTTTCTGTGGCAAGCGGCACAAATTTGGGTGCTTCATTTTTGCGTATAACAATGGCTGCATATTGAATGGTATCGGTAAATTTTGATTGGCGGTAAAATGGAAAGCTGATGAACTCCACTGCGGCTTCGCCTTCTTTTAAGGATGACTGAACGGCCTGCCAGGTAATATCGTTTTGCTGGTTTATTTTAATGAGACCGGCAGCCTGTTGGTTAATGCTTTTTTCCAATTCATTGGCTACTGCTTCAATGCTGTCTGTTTTATAGATGCGTTCTGTAACAGGCATGGACAGCTGTTTGCTAATGATGGACCTATTGAGTTGCCATTTGTCCAATATCTTGTTTAATGCTGCATTATTGCTGGTTCTGGCTTTGCGTAAAGTGGCCGATGCATCGTTTAGGATAAAATTCTTCAGTTGCATCTGTATATTGGTGAGGTAGCCGGTTGCTGTTGCTGCCAATGCTGGATGTTCTATCAGTAACGAAGGAAAAAAGGCAAAGGATGCAGATTCGCCATCCCACCAATTGAGTTTTTCTTTTTCGCTTAGCGTATAAAAATTCTTCCTGAATGCATCCATAGAAATCTGCAGGCTTTTGTTCAAATAATCAAATGCCTGTTCGGGATTGTTCCGCTGATTTTCGAGCAATGCAATATTGGAGTAGACTGTTCCGGTAAGGGCAGCCTCATTGCCCATTACTTCTTTGCAAAGCGGAAGCAACTCTTTTGCCAATTGGTATGCTTTTTCGTAATCGCCTTTTCCTTTATAGGCTACCAGGCAGTTGTTGGTAGATTTAATGTACTCCAATGTTTTAATGCCTTGGTATTTTTTTGCGTATGCTACAGCTTTTAAGCCGTAGGTAATGGCATCGTCATAGTTTTCTTGGCTAATGCAATTGGCTGCAATATTGTTCAATACCAAATAGTAGGCAGAGCTTCTTCTGTCTCCCTTTGATTCAAGTATGGTAAGTAATTGTAAGTATATTTTTTTCGCTTGATCCAACAGGCCCTGCCTTGCGGCCATAAAAGCAATATTGTTAATGATGGACATGAAGTTGTTGGTTTCTTCCAGTCCGCTTTTTGTATAGATGTTAAGTGCTTTAATCAGTATGTCGTCTGCTTCTTTGTACTTGTTTTCATAAATATATAGCAGGGCCAAGTTGCTAAGGCTTATGGCATAATCGGGGTGGTTGTCGCCATAGATCTTTTTTCTTATGTCAGCCGATTTTTGAAGAAAGGGTTCTGCTTCGGCAAAGTTGCCTATCTCTTCATATACCGTACCGAGGTTGGAAAAGGCCGATGCAGTATGCTTGCTTTCTTCGCCAAATATTTTTGTGTTAATGGCCAATGCTTCTTTGTATAAGGTAATGGCCCGGGTGTTGTTGCCCCTTTTTTGGTTAATCATTGCCATTACTTCTTTTGCCTTTGCCGCTGTATAATAATTTTCGCCATAGGCTGCCAGCACTACATCCAGCCCTTGCTGCACATGCTCTTCGGCATCCGTCAGTTCGTTCAGTTGTACTTCGGCATTGCTTATGGAAATGAGTAACTCACCATTAACGGGGTAATTTTTCCCATATAGCTTTTCCTGTATGGCCAGTGCTTTTGACAATGTTTTTTTTGCTTCCAACAAACGCCCCCCTTCAATATAGGCATAGCCAAAATTGCGTAGTAATACCACATAGTCTGCATCGTCTTCATGCCCCGAAGCGGTTAGTAAATTAATGGCCGTATCAAAATATTCAAACGATTTTTTATAGTTGCCCGATGAGGAATACAGGTTGCCAAAACCGCCATAGCTTATTGCCAGGTTAAGGCTGTCTTGTTTGGGCAGGGATTTTTTTATCTGCAAGGATTGTGTCAATACCTGTTCTGTTTCTTCAAACTTGCTTTGCTCGTTTAGGTTATTGGCAAGCATGTCCAAAAAATCGGTATAGTCCGTATTGTTTTTGCCCTTTATTTTTTCAATACCTGCAAGGCCTTTGCGTGCATAGGTTTCACTTAATGCATAGTCCTGCAAATAGTACAATGCCGAACCTAGATTGAAAATGGCATATGTATAATTTTCTTTAAACTCCTTGCCTTCCACACGTTCAATAACAGGCAGCATTTTTTCAAAAACTGTTTTTGCTTCTTTGTATTTGCCAATGGGTATGTATAGATCCGATAGGTTGTGCATGATCAATACAAGTGTCTCGTATTTTTCGTTGGGCTTGCGGAGGAAATAAGTAAATGCTTTTTCGAAACAAGTGGCAGAAGAATCGAACTTGTCCTGGCTTAGCAGGATGTCGCCCATATTGTTTAAGTTGATAGCGGTATTATCGTTGTTCTCTGTTTTATAGACGGTATTGTACACTTTGTTTGCCTTGTTATAACATAGGAATGCCTCGTCTAGCTTCTCCTGTTTCCTTAAAGACTTTGCGAGTATGCATAATACATCGGCATAGGCCGTTGAATTGTCCTTCTTATTGCTTTCGTAATATGCTACAATTTCACGCATGTATTTTTCGGCCGTAGCATATTGGTTTAGTAGGTATAAGGAAGTGCCCCAATTGGTTATTGCCGTTATATAATTTTGGTTGCCCTTGCCTTCTTTGGCAATGATAACGGGTACTATCTTTTCAAATACCGAGCATATCTCTTTGTTCTTGTCGGTTGTAGTGTACAGGGCATAGAGGTTGTTGGATAATACAATGGCATTTTCATATTGTTCATTGGCATGTGCAATAAAGTAGCTAAAGGATTGCTCAAAGTAAACGCTGGCAGAATCATATTGCTCCAGTATCAGGTAGTCGTTGCCAATCTCGTTGTCGCAGAGGGCCAGTTCAGCAGATGCTGTCCCTTTGGTCTTGACAAGACCTGCACGTTTCATACCTAAACAGGCCACTGCTTTTTTGTATGCTGAAAGTCCATGTAAGGATGATATGAGATTGGTATTGGTAGCATTGTAGTTTTCGCTTGTTATGCCTTCTTTAGTTTCTATTGTTGGTAGTATCTTGTTGTACACGTTTACGGCGGCGGTGTACATTTTTAAGGGAATGTATAATGAAGTGAGGTTGTTCATTACACCTATGGCATTGTTGTATTGCTCATCTATGTTGGTAATAAAAAATTCAAATGACTGCTCGAAAAAGATGGCAGATGAATCGTATTTTTTTTGTACAAGGTAAATGTTGCCAATATTGTTGTTGCATAAGGCAACCTCGGTTGTAGCTGTTGTTTTTTGTGCAATGGTATAAACCTTTACGGCCTGATGGTATAGGGGCAGTGCCTGCTTCCATGCCTGCAATGCATAATGGCATTCGGCAAGGTTGTGCACTGCAATGGCATAGTTGATGTGCTGTTCGCCATATTCCTTTTTTGCCTGTATCATTGCTTTTGAACCAATGCCCAGTGCTTCTTTGTACTGCCCCTTTTGGTACAGTTCCATAAACTGGTTGTTCAGGTCCAAGAATGATTGTGTGTATGCAGCTAAGCCTGCCATTGCAAAGAATACAAGCAGTAGTATTTTTTTCATATCGATGCTTTACTAAGAACCTACAAAGTAAATTTTCTCATTGGTTTTGTGCATACCAGTAATTGGGTATTTTGAAACAAAAACCCCTGCTGCTATATAGCAACAGGGGCCTGTTCAAAGCTTGCTATTTAAAATTATTCAGGCTTCCCTTTCTTCCATTGTTTCGGTTGCGTGCCATCCATCTTCACAATCTTTGGTGTGAACTTGCCCACCACATCCACCAATGCAGTTTGCGATTGCATTACTTCGTTAATGTCTTTATAAGCAAACGGGGCTTCGTCCAAACCACCACCCAACAACTTAACGCCAAACTTTGCCAATTCATCTTTCAATGCATTGTGTGTTATGTTGGCCAAGGCCTGTGTACGGCTCATCTTTCTACCCGCACCGTGGCTTGCAGAATTAATAGACGCTACTTCACCTTTGCCTTTCACAATAAAGCCATCAGCGGTCATGCTACCGGGAATGATGCCCAACACATTTTTACCGGCAGGCGTGGCCCCTTTACGGTGCACAATTACTTCCTTGCCATCCAGCATTTCCTTCCATGCAAAGTTGTGGTGGTTCTCTACCACTTTCATTGGTTTGCGGCCCAACTGTTTTGCAATCTTTGCATGAATGATATGGTGGCATGCACTCGCATAATCGCCTGCCAAATTCATGGCAATCCAATATTCCATGCCTGCTTCTTCGTTCATGTTCAACCATGCAAGGTTCTTTGCATCTTGTGGCAAACGCCTTTTGCTGATAGCAATTTTGGTGTAATGCTCTGCAATCCTTGCACCCAAAGACCTGCTGCCAGAGTGGCTCAGCAAACCTATATAGTTACCAGGTTCAACGCCCAGTATTTCGTCTTTCTCCGTAATGGTCACGGCACCAAATTCCACAAAGTGGTTACCGCTTCCAGAAGTGCCCAACTGCTTCCAGGCCCTGCCATGCAAGCCTTTCAGCAAGGGTGTACTAAAGAATGCTTCGTTCTCCATCACTTCATGGTCATCTGCCTGTTTAAACATGGCACCGCTACCAAATAAGGTTGCTTCGTTTATCTCCCTTGCAAAATATTGCTCCCTGTTTGTCAGCTCTTTGGCATCAATATCAAAAATGCTCAAGCACATGCGGCAACCAATATCCACACCAACGCCATAGGGTATCACTGCATTGTCTGTTGCCAACACGCCGCCAATTGGCAGTCCATAACCGTGGTGTGCATCGGGCATCAATGCACCTGCAACAGCAATGGGCAGTTTAACCGCACTGTACATTTGATGGAATGCACCCTGCTCAATATGTTCCGCACCAAAAGTGTTGAAGTGAACGCCTGTATTGTTCAATGAAATTTCCGGTTCACCTACATCTTCTTTGGGCAATAGCTTTTCTGCTATCATTCCAAGTACTGCATCATTCTTGTATTCAATAGGAGATGCCAGCACCGCTTTTAAAATCCCCATTACTTCCTCCTTTGTGTTGTGTTTATAATGTTTTTCCATTGCATTCATGGCAACAGGAATTACCGGGCTTTCGGGGTAACCGATTGTCCGCAGCTCTTTGGCTGTTATTTTTAATTTGCTCATTGTTGTTTGGTTGATGCATCATTGCTATGAGTAGCAATGATGCTTTGTTCTTGTTGTTGTTTTTATGTAACGGGCTGCAGTGTTTCATGGCATCGCCTGTTGCGTCGCACCCATCAACGTTCGGAACGTTCATCAGCACTTATTAAGAGTGGCTCACTCTGAAAGAGTGAACCACTCATGTTATTTCTGGGGTACAAAGATCTGCTTCAACTGACCCACCAGGTCACCGTTTCCGTTAACACTGATGTTGCTGATCTTGTCGGCAATCTTTTCCACGTATTCCATTTCTTTCAGCTTCCACAACATGGCGTTTTCTTCCATCAGTTTGGCTGTGTTCAACAGGCTACGGGTACTCGCTGTTTCTTCCCTACGCATGATGGTGTTGGCTTGTGCTTTCTTCTCCGCTACCAATACCTGGTTCATGATGTCTTTTACATCGCCAGGCAATATGATGTCACGGATACCGAAACCGGCCACTTCAATACCCAATGCTGCGGCATTGCTGTTTACACGTTCCTGTACAAAAGCGGCAATGGTATCTTTCTTTTCCAACAGCTCGTCAAAGCCCATGCTGCCAATGTACTCACGCAAAGCCAGTTGGAAAGCAACGTACAATTGTTTGTCGTACTCTTTGTTTTGCAACAAGGCTTTCTCAATATCAACTACTTTGTACTGTGCAAAGGCATTGATACGCAAAGCAGCTTTGTCTTTGGTCAAAATCTCCTGGCCATTGATCTCGATTTGTTGCTGACGCATATCCACTTTACCCACTGTAACAATGGTATTGTTCTTCCACCAGTAATATACACCGCTATCCAAAATGTGCTGGTATTTACCATCTACAAACAGCAATGCTTTCTCGTAGCTTTCAACTGTAGAGGTACGTACATAACCAACTACCAATTTGTTGGTCAAAGTATTTGGTGCAATGCTTTGGTCAATATCAATTTTGCTGATGTCGGCTTTTACGAAACGCAAGTCTGTAGAGGTTTTCCAGAATGCATAACGGCCAGCCTGCAATACTTGTTTCAACAGGTTGTTCTCGTACATCAACACAATCTCATTGTCCATAACATCTACCACATGCAATGCATTGGCCAATTCGGCATCCTGCAAAAAGACGCCCAAATCAACTGATGGGTCAAATGGTTTGAATTTGTCGTATACAATTACCTGTTCGTTCCACAACCAATAGCTACCTTCTTGTAACATGCGTTGGTACACACCTTTCTTAAAAACCAAACCTACTTGGTAGGCGTTAATGTTTATGTTTTTCATAATAGTTTGTTTTGTTTTTTGTTCATTAAAAATGTAAAAGCAGTTGCATTGAATCATTCTACCATTACGGAAGAAGATGGATACAATACGTAGTGCAGGGGTTGTTCCTTAATTGCTTACTGATGTATCTTCAGTAAACGATTGCAGTAAAAGCCATACATGCTGCATTGTTGTTTGCTTCTTGCAAAGTGCCGATTGAATTGTTGCGGCTTTTACTATCCTCTGCTAAGACGTATAAAAGCTGCCGATTCAGTGCACCTGCTTTTGTTACCTGGTCATCATTTGATAAAGGAGCGATGGTCTCCTTCTTTTCTACAGTGACAGTGTAGTGTTCTACCGCTGAACTATCCATCTTATACAGATGGAACAGGATTCGAACCTGTGACTAAAGGCCATTGTTTTTGAGACATTGGCGGATGGAGGACCTATCCATAACATTCAATAGCATACAGATAGTTATTACGTCTGTACTACGGAGCTTTGTAAACTCGCATCTGGTTTGTGCTGTTATGTAATAAACCCTTCTTGCCGTTGGGCAAGCTTTTGTGTTGCTATTTACAGCAACCATATTTTAAAAGAGTGGCTCATGCCAAGAGTGTGAACCATCCGGTATTTCAATGCACCATCCTGTCTGCACATTGGCTGCTGGCAAAAGCATGTGGCTTGGCCTTGAAGGCAAAACCCATACCCATGATGTAGCCCATGGCATCTTTTAAAGCACTGTTGCTTTTGAAATTTGGATTGGTGTTGATGTCTGCATGTATTTCCATGTCCACATTAAAAGCAATGAAGAGCTTGCATAAGCTATAAGCTACATCAATGCTCCGGGAAACCTCGTCCAGCATACGCTCTTTGATGGGCATTTTGCGTTGGGTGGTTTCGTTGTGTATGTACATAAAAGCACCTTTGCCTTTACGTACAAATACAATTACCGTTGCAAATTCCGTTTCCCTGTTTTTAACCTGGCTATCGGTACCAATGCATACTTTGATATGGTTACCGTGTTCCCTTTCTTTTATCAGCATGGATCTTACTTCATCTTCAATAGATGTTTTAATAATGGATCCATTTAACCGCCGCCATTGCCGCTGTTGCATGTTGTTTGGTTTTGTATGCCACACAACAGCAAGCTGTGCGTGGCATTAGTTTTCAATCAATTCTTCCATTCTTCTAAAGCCAATTACGTTTACCTGTTTAGGTTGGTAATGGGTTTCGCCCGGGTTGGTGATCTCTGCCAAAGTCATGGGTTTGTTTATCTCTTGCTGCAAGCCTAAGTGCTGGCTCAATGCCCTTGCTTTGCTTACATGCAGTTTGCCAAACTCGTACTTGGCTATCAACCTTCCTTTGCGTAGCAGGGCACTGTCTACCATGTTCAGGTCACTGTTAAATGTGCAGATGATCTGTACGTTCAAACAGTCGCTCAGTAAACCATCGCTTATGTTCAGCAGGTTGCTTACGCTACTTTGGCTGCTGAACCTTCTGTCCATGATAATGTTCTCTGCATCTTCAATTACCAGTATGGAGTTTGGGTTATCTATCAATAGATCCATAAACTCCGGGTTCATCAAGTTGTCGGCTACGCTGGGCGATACAAACATTACCTGCTTTTTCATATTGCCGATCAAGTGTCTTAGGTAGGTTGTTTTACCGGTACCGGGCAGGCCGTGCAGCAATACAATGCCTTTGTCGTTTGCTTTCAGTAACCTTTCTTTAATGGTGGCATCTACTGCCTTGAAATCATTATTGTAATAAAGGTCCAGATCCAATGGTGTGGGCTTTATTGCAAGTGTCTTAAGATCCAATGAGCCGCCGCTTCGGGATATGATGTTGATCTCGTAATCATCTTCCTTTTGCGGAGCTTTCAATGTTTTGAACTCGTGCAGCATATTGTTGGCCTTGTCGTAATCTTTGTTGCTAAACAATATTTCCAACCAATCGTCACCCAGCTTTACCATCATGTTGTTTTCCAGTTTAAAGATGGTTTTGGCAAACTCTATCCGTTCCTGTTGCCAGTTGTAATAGTTGCGTTGATAGGTTGCTTCTACCTTGCCGTATTTGCCTTCTTGAATCAGCTTAAAAATTTCACCTGTGTTTACACCACCTATGTAGGCAATACACGGAATGGTTTTAAATTCCTTGAAATAAAAAGCTTTGGCTTCAATAAAGTGTTCGTCGAACAGACCCACCATTTTTCTTTTTTTCAATGCTTGTTTTATTCTTTGCCATTGTAATTGAAATGCTTGCCTCATTGCCGGAAATGCAGCAACAATAAGCCTTGCAAGTACGATGAGTATTATAATTGGTATCATGTTGTTTTGGTTTGTACTATTGTGTAAAGTGATGTTGATTGTGTGTTGCCCAATAAACAATAAGGTGTTGATGGGTGCGACGCAACCGGTGCTCAATAGCAGCAATGCAGCTGGCTACATCAGCTTTTTCTTAATAATGGTTAATATGTATAGTTGAATTGTGGTATCAACTATTTCATTACAAGTACACGCATAGCTGTGTTTTTTGGTTGTTATATAATGTGGTGCCCCTGAGAATCGAACTCAGATAATTACTTCTTCAGAGTAATGCAAGTAGAACCATCTCTGCCAAAGCACCTCTCCCCAACCCCTCTTAAAGGAGAGGGTGTAAGCGGAGCGTGTAAGAATCGAACTTACTTGGGTGTTACCCCAACCTTGGTTTAGCATACCAGTACCTTACCGTTTCGGTCAACGCTCCAATTGTTTGGCGG